>Ga0070739_10000131_pt1 | contig 162270 bp, 148 predicted proteins | sample Coa_R1_7_FD_66445 | JGI IMG/M metagenome (GOLD analysis project Ga0070739, IMG submission 66445) | Surface soil microbial communities from Centralia Pennsylvania, which are recovering from an underground coalmine fire - Coalmine... | ecosystem: Environmental > Terrestrial > Soil >...
GGCTCGGACAGGGGCTGGCGTGATTTCTTGCGCATAGGGGAGCATATGATAGCGCATTCCCTCGCGCCGAGTTTGCCCGGCGCGGCCTTGAGCTCGCCCCGCCGTGTTCATCCCTTCCCGGCCCATCCCTGGGCCCGCGGAGCGCGGCCGGGTGGGGCGAGTGGTGCCGGGTGGCGGTCGCGGGGCCGGGATCCGGCCCGGCTGGCGCTGGCCTGAGGCGAGCGCCCCCGATCCGCGCGCTGCATCCCCGGGGAGCGGCGGGCTCTGCCGTCGCCGGCTGGCGCGTCCGCGGATTCGCCGTCCTGGGCGGCCAGCAGCTCAGCCAAGTCAGATCGGCCAGCTGGTTCGCCCGGTCCTGCTGCCCCTCCGTGCGCCGCGTTAGGGTCCCTCTAATAGTGAGGGACCCTTCCAAACCCGTGCCCCTTTCCCCGGCCTGCTCAGGCGCGCGCCCAGGGCGGCACGGGCCCCGGGGCGGCCCGGCGCCAAGGGCGGTGCACCACCGGCGGCAGCACGCCGCAGCCGCCCGGCTCTTCCTGGACTGCTAGCCCCAGCGCCGTCACTAGGTCGTCGTGCACGCTGCCTGCCGCATGGCACGTTATGCCCAGTTTCCCCGCTGTGCCACCCTCCCTGCGCGGCTTCGTGCGCGAGCGGCCCGTGCTGCCTGCACCGCAGGCGACGCACCGGGCGGGAACGGGCGCGTTGGCCCCTGCGGTGGGCTGGCGGCGCGCAACGTCGTGCGCCACTACCACGCGCTGCTGGCGCGGGCGGGGCTGGCGCGGCGGCCGTTCCACCACCTGCGCCACACCGCGGCGGGCTGGCTGTTGGCAGAGGGGGCGGACCTGCGGGTGGTGCAGCAGGTGCTGGGGCACAGCCAGCTCGCGCTCACGGCGAACCTATACGTGCACGTCATGCCCACCCTCCTGCGGGAGGCGGCGTATGGACGCGCTGCTGGGCGGGGGCCACTAGCCAATTGGCATCCGAATTGGCATCAACCGGCCGGCCCGGGGCGCCGGCGCGCCGCGCAACGCCATAAAAGGCGTTGTGCCCTGAGCGGTTTTGGCGGAATGACGGGGAAAAGTGGGGCAGGCCCGGGGAGATTCGAACTCCCGACCCGCGGATTAGAAGTCCGCCGCTCTGTCCAGCTGAGCTACGGGCCCATCTTCACAACCAGGAGTGTACCAAACTGTGGCTTGCTCAGGAGGTGCGGCGCTCGGTCCACGGGGGAGAACCCTGAGGTGCAGCGTGCAGCCGCTAGGAGGCTACCGTGCAGCGGCGCGTGCCGGAGTAGCTCAGTTCGCCTGCCAGCCCCCGCACCGCCAGCGCTGCAGCGTCCTGCCAACCATTGAGGTGCGCCGAGGGCCTGCGTCTCCCGCCGCGTCGCCGGGGCAGCAGATGGCTATCCCAGTGGGCTGACGCGCGCCGGCGAGCGTCCCGGAGCGGCGCGCGGCGCTACCGCCGGGGCCGCGGGGCGCCTCGCGTGACGAACGAGATGGCTGCGGCGCGCTGGGCGGCGGTGGGATCCTCCGTCGGGACGACGAGGTTGCGGCTGCCACACCGCAGGCAGCGGGCGAGCATCCGGGCGGGGCCCCCGGGGGTGGGCGCCCGCACCTCCCGCAGGATGGGGATCAGCAGCGCGCGGCCGCAGCGCCCGCAGCGGCCGGCGGCGGTGGCTTGCACCACTTGCATCGCTCCTCACTCCCTCGTCCCGGCGACACCCGTGTGGCGTGCTGGACAGCGCCGGCGCGCCGGTGATGCCTTGGAACACCAGCGGAAGATACCAAAGGCCTGCGGGATGGCCGTAGTGTTGCGCAGTTACAATGCTGCTACAACCCCGCGGTGCGGTAGCACGCTGCCCGGGAGTGGCGTTCCCTGGGAACCGTCGCTCTACCGGGGACGGGGGGCACCGGCGCCGGCCCCACGTGGGCGGTCTGCGGTGCTGGGCGCGGCACGGCCCTCTGCTAGAAGATGGACGTCTCGCGTGCCTCGCCGAACACGCGGCGGAGCGCGTCGGCGATCTCCCCTAGGGTGGCTCCCACCTCGACGGCGTGCAGGATCAGGGGCATGGTGTTGGCCGTGCCGGCCGCCGCCCGCTCGAGGGCCGCCAGGGCGGCGGCAACGGCGGCGTTGTCGCGGCGCGCGCGCAGGGCCCGGAGGCGGGCGATCTGGCGCTCACGCACCGCGGGATCGACGCGCAGGATCGCCGGCGCCGCGGCGGCATCCTCGCGCGCGGCCGCGAAGCGGTTGACGCCCACGATGACGCGCTTGCCGGCCTCCACCTCGCGCTGGTAGCGGTAGGCGCTCTCGTGCAGCTCCCGCTGCACCCACCCTCGCTCGATGGCCGCCAGCGCGCCGCCCAGCGCCTCGATGCGCGCGAGGATCTCCCGCGCCTGGCGCTCCAGCTCGTCGGTGAGCCACTCCACGTAGTACGAGCCGCCTAGCGGGTCCACGGTGTCGGTCACGCCGCTCTCGTAAGCGAGGATCTGCTGCGTGCGCAGCGCGAGCTCCGCCGACGCCTCCGTCGGGAGCGCCAGCGCCTCGTCGCGGGCGTTAGTGTGCAGCGACTGGGTGCCGCCCAGCACGGCGGCCAGCGCCTGGATCGTGGTCCGGACCACGTTGTTGTCGATCTGCTGCGCCGTCAGCGTGACGCCCGCGGTCTGGGTGTGGAAGCGGAGCATCCACGCGCGCGGATCGCGGGCCCCGAACCGCTCGCGCATGATCGAGGCCCAGAGGCGGCGGGCGGCGCGGAACTTGGCCACCTCCTCGAACAGGTGGTTGTGGCTGTCGAAGAAGAAGCTCAGCCGCGACGCGAAGCGATCCACGTCCAAGCCCGCGCGGACGGCCGCCTCGACATAGGTGATGGCATTGGCAAAGGTGAAGGCGATCTCCTGCGCCGCAGTGGCGCCGGCCTCACGCAGGTGGTAGCCGCTAACGCTGATCGGGTTCCAGCGCGGCACCTCCGCCGCGCAATAGGTGAAGATGTCGGTCGTCAGCCGCAGCGACGGCCCGGGCGGGTAGATGTAGGTCCCGCGCGCCGCATACTCCTTCAGAATATCGTTCTGAACGGTGCCGGCCAGCCGGCTCGGCGGCACGCCCTGGCGCCGGGCCACGGCGATGTACATAGCGAGAAGAATCGGCGCCGTGGCGTTGATGGTCATCGAGGTGCTGACCTGGTCCAGCGGGATGCCGGCGAAGAGCTGCTCCATGTCCTCGAGCGAGCAGATGGAGACGCCCACCTTGCCTACCTCGCCCTCGGCGAGCGGGTGGTCGGCGTCGTAGCCCAGCTGGGTCGGCAGGTCGAAGGCCACGCTCAGGCCGGTCTGGCCCTGGGCCAGCAGGTAGCGGAAGCGGCGGTTGGTCTCCTCGGCGGTGGCGTAGCCGGCGTACTGCCGCATCGTCCACAGCCGGCCGCGGTACATCGTGGGGTAGATGCCGCGGGTGAAGGGGTACTCGCCCGGGTAGCCGAGCCGTGCGCGGTAGTCGAACGGGCCGAGGTCCTCCGGGGTGTAGAGCAGCTGCGCCGCGTGGCTCGTGCCGGTCGGACGCCGCAGCGTCACGGCTTCCCGTAGGTGAGTCTGCTGCCAGGCAGCCTTGTTCGGGCTGCGGCGCAAAGCGGCCAGCCGCTCGCTGCGCGCACTCATCGCCGTCCTCACTAGAGCCGCACCGCCCGCCAGAGGAGGTTGAGGGCCGCCAGGGCGGCGCGGCGCTTGTTCTCCTGGCGGGTGGTGTGCCACTGCTGGTGCTCGACTCTGGTCTGGCCCTGGTAGTCCAGCGCCACGAAGATCGTGCCGGGCGGCTTCCCCTCCAGGGCGGCCGGGCCCGCCACGCCGGTCGTCGCTAGCCCCACGTCGGCGCCGAACGCGCGGCGCGCGGCCGTCGCCATCGCCAGGGCGGTCTCGGCCGCGACGGTGCCGTGCTGGGCGATCACGGCCGGATCGACGCCGTAGCGGATCTTCGCCTCGGCGGTGTAGGCCACGACGCCGCCGCGGAAGTAGTCGGAGCTGCCGGGCACGTCGGTCACCTGGTGCGCGAGGAGGCCGCCGGTGAGCGACTCCATGACGGCCAGGCTGAGCCCCCGCGCCCGCAGCGCCCGCCCGACCACCTCCGCTGGCGTCTCCTCGTCCACGCCGTAGATGTAGTCGCCCGCCAGCGCGCGCACCCGCGCCTCGAACTCCGCCAGCGCGGCCTCCGCCTCCGCGCGCGAGGGCGCCTTAACGGTCAGGCGCAGGTGCACGCCGTCCTGCTTGGCGTAGGTGGCCAGCGTGGGATTCGACGAGCGGATGAGCGGTTGGACCAGCTCCTCGGCCGCGGACTCGCCGATGCCGATGCACTTGAGCGTCCGCGACACAATCACCCCACCGGCCGGCAGGCGCGCCTGCAGGCGCGGCACTACCTGCTCCTCCCACATCTTGCGCATCTCGACGGGCACGCCCGGCATGGCAACGATGATCCGGCCGTCGCGCTCCACCCACCAGCCCGGCGCGGTGCCGATCGGGTTGGGCAGCGCCTGGGCGGAGGGGATGAGCGTGGCCTGCTTCAGGTTGCGCTCGGGCATGGGTAGGCCGCGGCGCCCGAACCACTGCCGCAGGTGCTCGGCAAGCGCCGGCTCGACGGTCATCTCCTCGCCGAGCAGCGCCGCGATCGCCTCACGGGTCAGGTCGTCCTCCGTGGGCCCCAGGCCGCCGGTGAGCACGATGAGGTCGGCGCGCTCCCAGGCACGGCGCAGCTCCTCGGTCAGCCGGCCCAGGTTGTCGCCCACCGTGGCCTGCCAGTACAGGTCGATGCCGAGCGCTGAGAGCCATTGCGCGAGATAGGCGGCGTTGGTGTCCACGATCTGGCCCAGCAGCAGCTCCGTGCCCACGGACATGATCTGCGCTTTCACGGCGACCCTCCGGCCTGGCGACTCAGCGGCGGCTCTCCTCCGGACCGCGCGCCTCCAGCGCATTCTACTCGGAAGAGCAGGCCGGCGGCTCCTCGGCCGGCTCCAGGACGAGCAGGAGCGCGCCGTGCTCGACCGCTTCCCCCTCGCGCACATGGACTGCTACCACGCGTCCAGGCTCCGGCGCGCGCAGCTCGTTCTCCATCTTCATCGCCTCGAGCGTGGCCACCACCGCGCCACGCGCGACGAGCGCGCCAGGGGCAACGCGCACGGTCAGCACGCGGCCCGGCATCGGCGCGCGCAGCTCGTAGCGCTCCTGCCGCGCCGCAGGCCGGGGCAAGGCCGCGGCCAGGCGCAGCGCCCGTGCGTCGACGACCGACACCTGCGCCTGGTAGCCCGCGAGCGCGACCCAGTAGCCCTCGGCGGTGGCAGCAACCAACACCTCCTCGTGCGCGTCCCCGCGGCCCAGGGTGTATGTGTGCGGCCCCCGCGCGCGCCACTGGACAGCCCACCGCTGCTCCCCCACCTGGCCCACCAGCCCCTGCTCCGTCGCCTCGATAGTTACGTCGAGATCCCGGCCGGCGACGCGCACCCGGTAGGTGGTGCGCTGGGTCATGGGGGCCAGCGGCGGAGCGCGGCCTGTCGCGCCTGTGCGGCCCAGGCCTGGCGCGAGGTGTCGTCGGCCATCGGGGTGCGTTGCCGGTGGTAGTGGGCAAGCGCGGCGGCGAGCGCCAGCCGCTCGACGACCGCGGGGGGGATGGGCTCCGGTGGGGGCCAGTGGCGCGCCACGAAGCCGGTGTCGTGGCGCGCCTCGGTGAACTCAGGGTGGTCGAGCACGTAGCGGTGGAAGGCGAGGGTGTTCGGTACGCCGAGGAAGGCGCACTCCGCGAGCGCGCGGCGCAGGCGGGCGAGCGCCTCGGCGCGGTCCGCGCCCCAGGCGCAGAGCTTGGCCAGGAGCGTGTCGTAGTAGGGCGGCACCGTGTCGCCTGCCTCGTAGCCCGCGTCCAGCCGGAGGCCGGGCCCGCTGGGGAGGCGCACGGCCTCGAGCCGTCCCGCGGATGGCGTGAACCCGGCGAGCGCGTCCTCGGCATAGATGCGGCACTCGATCGCCGCCCCGCGCAGCACGATATCCTCCTGGCGCCAGGGGAGCGGCTCGCCGGCCGCCACCGCTAGCTGGGCCTTAACTAGATCAATTCCGGTCACGAGCTCGGTCACGGGGTGCTCCACCTGCAGGCGCGCGTTTACCTCCAGGAAGTAGAAGGCGCCGTCGGGCGCGACGAGGAACTCCACCGTGCCCGCGTTGACGTACCCGGCCGCGCGCGCCGCCCGGATCGCGGCCTCTAGCAGGCCCTGGCGTGTGGCCGGCGCCAGGCCGGGCGCAGGCGCCTCCTCGAGCAGCTTCTGGTAGCGCCGCTGGACGGAGCAGTCGCGCTCGCCCAGGGCTACCACGGCGCCGTAGGCGTCGGCCAGGATCTGGACTTCCACGTGGCGCGGGCGGTCGACCAGCCGCTCGAGGTAGATGGCGCCGTCGCCGAAGGCGCCGAGCGCCTCCTGCTGCGCAGCATGGAGCGCCGCGGCCAGCTCCTCCGGGCGGTCCACGCGCCGCATGCCGCGGCCGCCCCCGCCGGCCACCGCCTTGAGCGCCAGGGGGTAGCCCACGGTCTCCGCCGCGACGCGCGCCGCGGCCGCATCCGCCACGGGCTCGAGGGTGCCGGGCACGGTGGGCACGCCGGCCGCGCGCATGGTCTGCCGCGCGTCGGTCTTGCGTCCCAGCGCGCGCATCGTGGCCGGCCGCGGGCCGATCCACACCAGCCCTGCGGCCTCGCAGGCGGCGGCGAAGTCGGCGTTCTCGGCCAGGAAGCCGTAGCCCGGGTGGACCGCCTCGGCCCCGGCGCGGCGCGCCACGGCGAGCAGGCGCTCGCTGTGCAGGTAGCTCTCGCGCGGCGGGGCCGGGCCCAGGTAGTGGGCCTCGTCGGCGAGCCGCACGTGCAGGCTGTGCGCGTCGGCCTCGCTGTAGACTGCGATGCTGTGCAGCCCCAGCTCGCGGCAGGCGCGGATGACCCGCACCGCGATCTCGCCGCGGTTGGCGATCAGGACGCGTCGGAACGGGCGAGCCCAGGGGATCACAGGGGGATGTTCCCGTGTTTCTTGGGCGGGTTGCTGTCGCGCTTGGTGTGGACGGCCTCCAGCGCCGCGATCAGCCGCGGGCGGGTCTCCTGCGGCTCGATGACCGCGTCGATGTAGCCGCGGGCGGCCGCCTCGTAGGGGTGGGCGAACTGTGCCTCGTAGGCGGCGGTCAGCCGCTGGCGCGTGGCCACCGGGTCGGCGGCGCGCGCGATCTCGTCGCGGAAGATGATGTTCACGGCGCCCTCGGGCCCCATGACGGCGATCTCGGCGGTTGGCCAGGCGAAGTTGACGTCGCCCCGGATGTGCTTGGAGCTCATCACGTCGTAGGCGCCGCCGTACGCCTTGCGCGTGATCACGGTGAGCTTGGGCACCGTCGCCTCGCAGTACGCGTACAGCAATTTGGCGCCGTGGCGGATGATCCCGCCGTGCTCCTGGGCCACGCCGGGCAGAAAGCCCGGCACGTCCACGAACGTGACCAGCGGCAAGTTGAAGCAGTCGCAGAAGCGCACGAAGCGCGCCCCCTTGACCGACGCGTTGATGTCGAGCACCCCGGCCAGCACGCTGGGCACCTGGGCTACGATACCGACCGGCCGCCCGCCCAGCCGTGCGAAGCCCACCAGCAAGTTGGGGGCGAAGTCCGGCTGGACCTCGAGGAGGTCGCCGTCGTCCACGATCAGCCGCACGACCTCGTGCATGTCGTAGGAGCGCGTGGGCTCGTCGGGAATGATGGTGTTCAGCCGCGGCTCTTGGCGGTCCACGGGGTCGGCGCAGGGCACGCGCGGCGGCTCCTCCAGGTTATTCGACGGGAGAAAGCTCAGCAGCCGCCGCACCAGCGCCAGGCACTCCACCTCGCTGTCTGCCACAAAATGCGCTACGCCGCTCTTGGTGGCGTGCACGTCCGCACCGCCCAGCTCCTCGAAGCTGACCTCCTCGTGCGTGACGGTGCGCACGACATCGGGCCCGGTGACGAACATGTGGCTCAGCCCGCGCACCATGAAGACGAAATCCGTGATGGCCGGCGAGTAGACCGCGCCCCCGGCGCAGGGACCCAGGATCACCGAGATCTGGGGCACGACGCCGGAAGCCAGCGTGTTCCGCAGGAACACCTCGGCGTAGGCGCCCAGGCTCGCCACGCCCTCCTGGATGCGCGCGCCGCCGGAGTCGTTGATCCCGATGATGGGCGCGCCGGTGCGCAGGGCCAGGTCCATGATCTTGCAGATCTTGGCGCCGTGCGCCTCCGAGAGCGAGCCGCCCAGTACGGTGAAGTCCTGCGAGAACACGTAGACCAGCCGGCCGCCGATACGGCCATAGCCTGTTACTACGCCATCGCCTAGGTAGCGCTGCTCCGCCAGGCCGAACTCCGTGCAGCGGTGGGTCACGAAGGCGTCGATCTCCTGGAAGCTGCCCTCGTCGAGCAGGAGGTCGAGCCGCTCGCGCGCGGAGAGCTTGCCGCGAGCGTGCTGCTGGCGCAGCCGTGCCTCTCCCCCACCCAGGAGCGCCTGGGCGCGCAGCGCGCGGAGGTGGGCGATCTTCTCTGCCGTCGTGCGGCGCGCCGGGCCGGGCGCGGACGGCTGGTCGGGCGCCGCGGCGTCCGCCGGTGGAGCGGCGCGAGCATGCTCGGGCAAGGGGGTGTCATGGTTGGCCATGCGCGGCCTCCGAGGGGCGCGAGTCGAGTGTGGCGAGCAGCTCCATAGCTACATCGTACGGGGTTCGCTCGTGCGCCGCCACTGCCTGCCAGACCGGCTCCCAGTCCGGCGCGGCGGCCACCTGGGCGAGGCGCGCGGCCGCGGCGGCCTGGGCGAGGGCCAGCACCGTGGCCCGGGCCCGCGCGCGCGCCCGGCGGGCTCCCTCCTCGCTCGCGGCCAGGAAGGCGCGGTGCTGCTCCAGGGCGGCGACCAGGGCATCCAGGCCCTCGCCGCGGGTAGCGACCGTGGCCAGCACCGGTGGCCGCCAGGCAGCGGTGGGCGGCTGCAGCGCCTCGAGCATGGCGCGCGTGGCGTCGGCCTCCGGGCGGTCGGCCTTGTTCACCACTAGTACGTCCGCGATCTCTAGCAGGCCCGCCTTGAGCGCCTGGATCTCGTCGCCCAGGCCAGGAACGGTGAGCACCACGGTCGTGTGGACCACCTGAGTCACCGCCACCTCGCCCTGCCCGGCGCCCACCGTCTCGACCAGGAGGCGGGAGTAGCCCGCGGCGTCGAGCGCCGCCACCGCTGCTACGGCGGCCAGCGCCAGCCCGCCGGTGGCGCCGCGCGCCGCCATGCTGCGCACGAAGACGCCCGTGTCGGTGGCCAGCTCCTGCATCCGCAGCCGGTCCCCAAGGAACGCCCCACCCGTGTAGGGACTGGTGGGGTCGATGGCCAGGATGGCCACCCGCTCGCCCGCGGCGCGGTAGGCGCGGGCGAGCGCGGCCGCCAGCGTGCTCTTGCCGCTGCCCAGGGGGCCGGTGAGCCCGACGACGTGAGCACGGCCGGCGGCCGGGTAGACAGCCCGCAACGCCTCCACTGCCGCCGGGCCCCCCGCTTCCAGCACGCTGAGCAGGCGGGCTAGCAGGCGGCGGTCGCCCGCCAGCGCGCGCGCGATCAGCACGCGGTTCATGAACGCGCCCCCCGCGCGCGCCGCGCCGCCACCGCCTCGCGCACGAAGGCTACGGTCTCGTCGAGCCGGCTGCCGGGGCCGAAGACCGCGGCGACGCCCATGGCCCGCAGGGGGGCTACGTCCGCCGCGGGGATGATGCCGCCCACCCAGACCACCACGTCTTCTAGCCCGCGGGCACGCAGCGCCTCCAGCACGCGGGGCACCAGCGTTAGGTGCGCGCCGGAGAGGATGCTCAGGCCGACCGCCTCGACGTCCTCCTGGAGCGCGGCCTCCGCGATCATCTCCGGGGTCTGGCGGATGCCCGTATAGACGACCTCCATGCCCGCGTCGCGCAGCGCGCGGGCGACGAGCTTGGCTCCGCGGTCGTGCCCGTCGAGCCCGGGCTTGGCGATCAGCACCCGCGGCGGTGGCGATAGCGTCGGGGAACGCGCTTCGGCGCTCATGGCGGATCTGCGGTCCGGGTCTCCTGGAGCTCGATCAGCACGCCATGGCCGGCGCGCGGGTGCAGGAACGCGACGCGCCCCTGCGCGCCCGGCTGGGGCTGGCGATCGATCAGCTCAATGCCCCGCGCGGCCAGCGCGGCGATCGCGGCCTCGAGGTCGTCCACCTCGAAGCAGAGGTGGTGCAGTCCGGCGCCGTGGCGCGCGAGGAAGCGGGCCACGGTGCCCTCGGGATCGATGGGCTCGAGCAGCTCGATCTGGCTCTCGCCCACCCCGACGAAGGCCACGTGGAGGCCCCGCTCGGGCAGGGTGCGGCGCTCGCGGAGTGGGAGTCCTAGCACCTCGCAGTAGAAGGGTAGCACGGCGTCCAGGCTGTGCACGGCCACGCTGACGTGGGCGATACGGCGGATCTGCACCGCTCTCTCCTCCCCTGGCGCGCCCGCGGCGCGGCTAGTCGGTCGCTTTCAAGATCTGCTCCGCGATGATGAGCCGCTGGATCTCGGAGGTGCCCTCGTAGATCTCGGTGATCTTGGCGTCGCGGAAGTAGCGCTGGGCCGGCGCGTCGAGCCGGCAGCCCTCCGTGCCCTGGAGCTCCAGGGCACGGGTCGCAACCCACATCGCGGTCTCGGAGGCGAACAGCTTGGCCGCTGCTGCCTCGCGCGTGACGCGCTGGCCCGCGTCGCGCAGGCTGGCCGCGCGCAGCACCAGGAGCCGGGCGGCGTCGATGCGCACGTTCATGTCGGCCAGGAGCCACTGGACCCCTTGGGACTCCGCCAGCGGCCCGCCGCGCTGCCGCTGCTGGCGTATAGCTGCCAAGGCAGCTTCGTAGGCCGCGCGGGCGATGCCGACCGCCTGGGCGGCGATGCCGATGCGGCCGGTGTCCAGCGTGCTCATCGCGATGCGCCAGCCCTGCCCCTCGGGGCCGAGGCGCTGGTCCGCTGGCACGTAGCAGTCCTCGAAGAACAGCTGCGCGGTGGTCGAGGCGCGGATGCCCAGCTTGTGCTCGTAGGGGCCGATGGTGAAGCCCGGCGTGCCGCGCTCAACGAGGAAGGCGGTGATGCCGCGCGCGCCGGCCTGCGGATCGAGCGTGGCGAAGACGAGGTAGAGCTGGGCCAGCCCGCTGTTGGTGATGAAGCACTTGCTGCCGTTCAGCCGGTAGCCGGCGCCATCCCGCGTCGCGCGCGTGCGCAGGCTGGCCGCGTCGCTGCCGGCGCCGGGCTCGGTGAGGGCGAAGGCCCCGAGCCACTCCCCGCGCGCCAGCCGCGGCAGGTAGCGCTCGCGCTGGGCCGGCGTGCCCCATACGGAGATGGGCTCGGCTACCAGGGAGTTGTGGACGCTGACCAGGACCGAGGTGGCCGCGCAGGCCGCGGCGAGCTCTTCCATCGCTAGCGCGTACTCCAGGTGGCTGCGCTCCTGCCCGCCGTAAGTGCGCGGGATGGCGAGCCCGAGAAGGCCCTCGCGGGCGAGGCCGGCCAGGTTCTCCGGCGGGAGCGTGGCCGTGCGGTCGGCCGCCAGCGCGCGCGGCGCCAGCTCCCGCGCGGCGAACGCCCGCACTGCCTGCTGGAACGCGCGCTGCTCGGCTGTCAGCTCGAAGGTCATGTGCCGCCCTGCGGTTCATCCTCGGGCGCCGGTTGAGCGGCGCGGGCTGAGGCGCCGCTCTCGCCCGGCTGCTCATAGGTGTAGAAGCCGCGCCCCGTCTTCCGCCCCAAGTGGCCTGCCGCGACCAGGTTCACCAGCAGCGGGCACGGCCGGTACTTGTCGTCGCCGAAGCCCTGATGGAGCACGCGCATGATGTCCAGGCAGACGTCCAGACCGATCAGGTCGGCCAGGGCCAGCGGCCCCATAGGATGGTTCATGCCCAGGACCATCACCTGGTCGATGGCCTCGGCCGAGGCGACCCCTTCCATCAGGGCGAAAGCGGCTTCGTTGATCATCGGCATGAGGAGGCGGTTGGAGACGAAGCCCGGATAGTCCCGCACCTCGACCGGCGTCTTCCCGAGCTGGACCGCAAGCTGGCGCGCTGTGGCCAGCGTGCTCTCGGCGGTGTGCAGGCCGCGGACCAGCTCGACCAGCCGCATCACGGGCACGGGGTTGAAGAAGTGCATGCCGACCACGCGCTCCGGCCGGCGGGTGGCGGCGGCCAGCCGGGTGATGGAGATAGACGAGGTGTTGGAGGCCAACACCGCCTCCGGAGCGACACACTGGTCCAGCGCCCGGAACACCTCGGCCTTGGTCTCCTCGCGCTCGACCACCGCCTCGATCACCACCTCGGCGTCGGCGAGGGCCACGAGGTCGGCGGCCGGCTGCAGGCGGGCGAGCGCCTGGTCGCGCTCCTCCGCCGTCAGCCGGCCGCGGTCGACGGCGCGCGTCAGCGCGGCCTGGATGCGGTCGAGGGCGCGCGCGACGGCGCCCGGCGCGGCGTCGAACAGCCGCACGGTGCAGCCGGCCGTGGCGGCCACCTGGGCGATGCCCGTGCCCATCGTGCCCACGCCCACGATCCCGAGGCGCTCGATGCGGTCGCTCATCTACACCAGCTCCACCGCCAGCGCTACCGCGCCGCCGCCACCGTGGCAGAGCGCGGCGAGCCCGCGGCGCCCGCCGTGCTGCCGCAGCGCGTGCAGCAGCGTCACGAGGATGCGCGCGCCCGTGGCCCCCAGGGGGTGGCCGAGGGCGATCGCGCCCCCGTGCACGTTGACCCGCGCCGGGTCCCAGTCCAGCACCTGCGCGTTGGCCAGCACCTGAGCGGCGAAGGCCTCATTGACCTCCAGCAGGTCGAAGTCCGTGAGCGCGAGGCCGGTCTGCGCCAGCACCTTGCGGATGGCGATCGGCGGCGCGTCGAACAGCCAGAGCGGCTCGACGGCCGCGCTGGCGTAGCCGGTCACCCGCGCGAGCGGGTGCAGCCCGTAGCGCTGCACGGCCACCTCGGAGGCAACGACTACCGCGGCGGCGCCGTCGTTTAGGCCGGGCGCGTTGCCGGCGGTTACCGTGCCGTCGGGCATGAAGGCCGGACGCAGGGCGGCCAGCCGCTCCAGCGACGTATCTGGGCGCGGGCTCTCGTCCGTGTCTACCACCTGGGTCTCCTTCCCACGCGGCGCGATCACCGGCACGATCTCATCCCGGAACCGGCACGCGCGCTGCGCGGCCACGGCGCGACGGTGGCTCTCGAGCGCATAGGCGTCCTGGGCCTCGCGCGTGATCCCGTACTTGCGCGCGATCGCCTCGGCAGCGTTGCCCATATGGTGCTGCTCGAAGGCGCACCAGAGGCCATCGTGCACCGTGGCGTCGAGCAGCTCGGCGTGGCCCAGGCGGATGCCGCTACGGGCCTGCCGCAGCAGGTGGGGGCCCTGGCTCATGCTCTCCATGCCGCCGGCCACGACCACGTCGGCCTCGCCCAGGCGGATCGCGCGCGTCGCATCGATCACCGCCTGGAGGCCGGACGCGCAGACCTTGTTCAGCGTCATAGCCGGAACGGTCGGCGGGATGCCAGCGCGGAGCGCGGCCTGCCGTGCGGGCGCCTGGCCCACCCCGGCCTGAATCACCTCGCCCATGAGCACGTCGTCCACCGCATCGGGAGGGACGCCGGCGCGCTCCAGCGCGCCCCGGATCGCCACGGCGCCCAGCTCGGGCGCGGGCAGGCCGGCGAGAGCGCCGAGGAACCGGCCGATCGGCGTGCGGGCGGCGCCGACGATGTACGCCTCTTGCAGGGCCATGTCTCCTCCTTCGGGGCGGTGCCCCCTCGCCTCGCGGCGCTCAGGCGTCGCGAGGGCTAGGCGACGGGCCCGCGGCCCGATCCAGCCCCATACTCCGTGCGATCACCAGGCGCTGGATCTCCGAGGTGCCCTCGCCGATGGTCAGGATCTTCGCATCGCGATAGAAGCGCGCGATCGGGGCCTCCTCCATGTAGCCGTATCCCCCGTGCACCTGCAAGCTAACGCTCGCGGCCCGCACCGCCACCTCCGAGGCGAAGAGCTTGGCCATCGCCGCCGCCTGGGTATGGGGCAGGCCCCGGTCGCGCAGGAGCGCGGCGCGGTAGGTCAGGAGGCGGGCCGCCTCGATCTCGGTCGCCAGGTCTGCGAGCTGGAACTGGATCGCCTGCTTCCGGGCGATGGGCTCGCCGAAGGCGTAGCGCTGCTTGGCGTAGTCGACGGCCAGGTCGAGCGCCCCCTGAGCGAGCCCCACGGCGAGCGCCGCGATCCCGATGCGGCCCCCATCCAGCACCGCCAGGAACTGGCGCACGCCCGCCCCGCGGGCGCCTACTAGATGATCCTCGGGCACGCGGCAGTCCTCGAACACCAGCTCGCGCGTGTCCGAGGCGTGCCAGCCGAGCTTGTGGTAGGGCGGCCCGATGCGGTAGCCCGGGGTGCCGTTCGGCACCAGCAGCATGCTGATCTCCCGCCGCCCGGGGGGAGCCGGCGCCGTCCCCGGCTCGCCAGTGACCGCCGTAACCACGACGAAGCGCGACAGCGGCGTGCCGGCGTTGGTGATGAACGCCTTGGTGCCGTTGAGGCGCCAGGTGCCGTCCTCGAGCCGGGCGGTCGTGGTGATGGCGGCGACGTCGGAGCCCGCCCCGGGCTCGGTGCCCGCCAGCGCGCCGAGGATCTCGCCCCGCGCCAGGGGAACGAGCCACCGCTCCCTCTGCGCCGGGCTGCCGAACTGGTGGAGGACGGCGCCCGCGAGTCCCACGTTGGCCGAGACAGTGATGGCGACGGAGGCATCGACACGCGCCAGCTCCTCGATGGCGAGCGCCAGCTCGAGCGTGCCGGCGCCCACTCCGCCCTCCTCCTCGGGGAAGGGCAGGCCCATGACCCCGAGCTGGCCGAGCTGGCGGATGACCGCCAGGGGGAACTCGCCTCGCGCGTCCCAGCCGGCGGCGTGGGGCGCGATCTCTGCCTGGGCGAACTCCCGGATGGTGCGGCGGAGGGCCTGCTGCTCCGGGGTCAGGTCGAAGTCCATAGGCGCCCCTCTCCCTTGCTATGAGCATACCAGACCCTCCTCTGCCGCGCGCCGAGCGGCGTCGTCTCGCGCGTTGCTATAATCGCGTTAGCAGTTACGAGCGTTTCTAATCCCTGTGGGCCGCTTGAATCAGCGGCCCGGGGAGTAGGGGTATGCCTCGCGCCACTAACCTCGTGCGCTGTCGGCTCTGCGGCGCGATGGTGCTGGATACCGAAATCGTCGCGCGGTACTGTCTGGTCTGCATGGGCTGGGTGCGCAGTAAGCCGTCGGAGCGCGCCCGCAAGCGCCAGCGCCAACGCGCCCGCCAGCGGCAGCAGCTCGCTCAGGCCGCGGCGGCGCGGGAGAGCAAGGCCGCCGCGCCGGAGACCTCCGCGCCGGGGAGCGGGGTGCCTCGCCCTGGCGAGCGCCGCCGGTAGACTATGCGTCTCGTGGCGCGCGTGCTGCTCGGCCTCCTTGGGCTCCTCGTGTCGATCCTGCTGGGGCGGCGTCTCGCCCAGCGCTGGCAACGCGCGCGCTTCGGCCGGCCCGCGGTGCCGCTCGCGGCCGCGCTCCTCGCGCCGGAGCGCCTCCTGCCGCGGCTGCCGCTCGAGCCCGGTATGCGTGTGCTGATCGTGGGGCCAGCCAGTCCGCGGCTGGTGCAGGCCGTGGCCCGTGCCGCCGGCAAATATGGCAGGGTCTACGTGCTTGAGCCGACAGGCCAGCGCGCGCAGCGGCTGACGACCGCGCTGCGCGCCGCCCGCGCCGCGAACGTCGAGGTGCTGGTCGGGCGCCCTGCCCGGCTGGACCTGCCCGATAGCACGTTCGACCTGGTGCTGTGCGTCGGTGTGCTGGCCGATCTCCCGCAGCGCGAGCGCGCGCTCTGGGAGATGCACCGCGTGCTGCGCCCGGGCGGGCACCTCTCGGTAAGCGAGGCGCTTGTCGGGCCGAGCTACCTCCGCCGCGCCACCCTGCAGCGCGAGGCGGATGCGGTCGGCTTCACCTGGCGCGAGCAGCGCGGCTCTCCCCTCGCCTACACGGCGAACTTCCGGAAAGCCGCCTGAGCCGCGGCGCCGGCGGCGCGCCGGGCCTAGCGGTCCACGGGTAGCGGCGCGCCGTTCAGGGTGACCGCGCGGGCGACGCTCACCGGCGCGAGCAGCGCCTGCAGCGTGAAGCAGCCGTTCTCCGCCGTGCGGACCAGCGCGGCGACGCGCTCCGGCGGCTCGTCGGATTCCAGCTCCAGCTGGGTCTCGACGCCCAGACACGACGCCCTCACCGTGCCTTGCAGCACCGAGCCCTCCTGCTTGTTACGCATGCGCACGTGCACGCGCGCCTTCCGCACCGGGATCTTCAGCATGTGCCCGTACCGGGCGAGCTGCGTGAGCAGTCAGAAGCCGATGGCGGCGGTAAAGTAGCCCAGCGGCGAGGGGGCGGTGTTCTCCCCGCCCACCCGCTCGCTCTCGTCGCAGTAGACCGTAAAGCCCTGGACATGGGCGACCTTGCGCTGCCGTTCCAGCGACTCGCAGTGCGCCTCGACAGCGATCTCGCGGTAGGCGATGGTGGGGTCGAGCGCCGGCGGCGGAGTGGGCGAATCGGGTAGCTGCATCGCTGACCTCCTGCGGGTAGGTCGCATGTGGGCCTGGGAGATGCGGGCTCGTGCTGGGTGCGAGTGTAGCAGAGCGGGCGCCAGCAGGAGGGCACAACCCCCGCCAGGTCAAGCCGCAGGCGTGGCCGCCAGGCCGAGGACGCGGCGGAGGAAGTGGCCGGTATAGGAGCCGGGGGTCGCGGCGACCTGCTCTGGCGGGCCCTCGGCGATCACCCAGCCGCCGGCGTCGCCCCCCTCGGGGCCGAGATCGATCAGCCAGTCCGCCGTCTTGATCACGTCCAGGTTGTGCTCGATCACGACCACCGTGTTGCCCGCATCGACGAGGCGGTTCAGCACCTGCAGCAGCCGGCTCACGTCCGCGAAGTGCAGCCCGGTCGTGGGCTCGTCGAGGATGTAGAGGGTACGGCCGGTGGCGCGGCGCGAGAGCTCGGCGGCGAGCTTCACGCGCTGCGCCTCGCCGCCTGAGAGCGTGGTGGCCGGCTGGCCCAGGCGGATGTAGCCCAGCCCCACGTCGTAGAGCGTCTGCAGCTTGCTGCGGATGGCGGGGATCGCCTCGAAGAAAGCGAGGGCTTCCTCCACCGTCATGTTCAGCACGTCGGCGATGTTCTTGCCCTTGTAGTGGATCTCCAGGGCCTCGCGGTTGTAGCGGCGGCCCTTGCACACCTCGCAGGGCACGTAGACATCCGGCAGGAACTGCATCTCGATCTGGATGATGCCCTCGCCGCGGCACGCCTCGCAGCGGCCCCCTTTCACGTTGAAGGAGAACCGCCCGGGCAGGTAGCCGCGCACGCGCGCCTCCGGCACGGCCGCGAACAGCTCGCGGATGGGAGTGAAGGCGCCGGTGTAGGTCGCAGGGTTGGAGCGGGGCGTACGTCCGATCGGCGACTGGTCGATGTTGATCACCTTGTCCAGGTGCTCGAGGCCCTCGATCCGGTCGTGCGCGCCCGGCCGGTCGCGCGCCCCGTAGAGCGCCTGGGCCAGCGCCCGGTAGAGCACCTCGTTGATCAGCGTGCTCTTGCCCGAGCCCGAGACGCCCGTAACGCAGACGAACATGCCGAGCGGGATACGCACATCGATGTTCTTCAGGTTGTTGGCCCGCGCACCGCAGATGCGGAGCCACTTGCCGTTGCCCGGGCGGCGGCGGTCGGGCACCGGGATGCGCAGTTTGCCCGCCAGGTACTGCCCCGTGATCGAGCGCGGCTCGGCGATCAGGTCCTCGACCGTGCCCGTGGCGACCACCTCGCCGCCGTGTTCGCCGGCGCCCGGCCCGATGTCGATGAGGTAGTCGGCCTGGCGGATGGTCTCCTCATCGTGCTCGACCACGATCACCGTGTTGCCGAGGTCGCGCAGGCGCTTGAGCGTGCGGATGAGGCGGTGGTTGTCGCGCTGATGGAGACCGATGCTCGGCTCGTCGAGGATGTAGAGCACGCCCATCAGGCCGGAGCCGATCTGGGTCGCCAGGCGGATCCGCTGCGCCTCCCCGCCGGAGAGCGTGCTCGCCGCGCGGTCGAGCGTTAGGTAGTCGAGTCCGACGTCGATCAGGAAGCCCAGCCGCGCCTGGATCTCCTTCAGGATCTGGCGCGCGATGGCGTACTCGCGCTCGCTGAGCGGCACCGTCCGCTCATCAGGCCAGCGGTAGGGCGGCGGGCCGCCCAGGTCCGCCGGCAGCGGCGCCCGCTCCGCCAACAGGGAGAAGAAGCGCATGGCGGTGGCGATCGTCATGCGCGTGACCTCGACGATCGAGCGGCCCGCAACGGTCACCGCCAGGCTCTCCGGGCGGAGCCGCGCGCCCTGGCAGTCCGGGCAGGGCTGGCTCGCCATGTAGCGCTCGATCTCCGCGCGGATGTAGTCGGAGTCGGTCTCCCGGTAGCGCCGCTCGAGGTTGGGGATCACCCCTTCGTAGGTGACGCGGTACTCGCCGCGGTGGCGGTGGCCGTTCCGCGGCGGTGGCCGGAAGCGGACGCGCCGGTCCTGGCTGCCGTACAGGATCAGCTCGCGGTGCTCGGGGCGCAGCTCGCGCCACGGGGTGTGCAGCGAGAAGCCGTACTCGCGGGCGAGGCCCTCGAGCAGGGCCAGGTAGTAGCCCTCGCCGCTGTTGCCGTGGAACCAGGGCGCGATGGCCCCCTCGGCTAGGGAGCGGTCCGGGTCGGGCACCACGAGCGCCGGGTCGACCTCGAAGCGGCTGCCCAGCCCTGTGCAGGTCGGGCAGGCGCCGTGGGGGCTGTTGAAGGAGAAGCTGCGCGGGGCGATCTCCGGCAGGCTGATGCCGCACTGGGGGCAGGCGAAGTGCTCGGAGAACAGCAGCTCCTCCCCGTCGCGCGGCGCGACGAGCACGAGGCCGTTACCGAGCCGCAGCGCGGTCTCCACTGAGTCAGCGATCCGAGCGGCGTCTGCGCGCCGGTCGTCGCTCGCGTCGGGCTCGGGCACGACCAGCCGGTCGACCACCACCTCGATGCTGTGGTTCTTGTACTTGTCCAGCTTGAAGTCCGTGCTGACGTCGTAGATCTCGCCGTCCACCCGGACGCGCACGTAGCCCGCCTTGCGCACCTCCTCGAACACGGCGCTGTGCTCGCCCTTGCGGTGCCGGACCAGCGGCGCCAGGATCATCAGGCGGGTGCCGGGCGGCAGCGCCAGCACCGCGTCCACGATCTGCTCCACCGTCTGCTGCTGGACCGGCCGGCCGCACTGGGGGCAGTGCGGGCGCCCGACACGCGCGTAGAGCAGGCGCAGGTAGTCGTAGATCTCCGTTACCGTGCCGACGGTGGAGCGGGGGTTGTGCGAGGCGCCCTTCTGGTCGATGGAGATCGCCGGCGAGAGCCCCGTGATGTAGTCGACGTCGGGCTTGTCCATCTGGCCCAGGAACTGCCGCGCGTAGGCCGACAGCGACTCCACATAGCGCCGCTGGCCCTCGGCGTAGATGGTGTCGAAGGCCAGCGACGACTTCCCGGAGCCAGAGAGCCCCGTGATCACCACCAGCCGGTCGCGCGGGATGACGACGTCGATGTTCTTGAGGTTGTGCTGCCGTGCCCCCTTGACGACGATCTGGTCCTGTCCCACGTCACCTCACCCATGTGGTGTGCAGGAGCGGCCCCCGCGCGGCGCTCAGGCGAGGCTCTGCCGCAGCGCGAAGATGCGGTCGCGCAGCTCGGCCGCGCGCTCGAACTCCAGCGCCTTGGCCGCCTCCTTCATCTGGGCCTCCAGCCGCTGGATCTCGCGCAGGATCTCCTCCCGCGAGCGCGGCGCGGGCTGCCCGGGGCCGTTCGCCACGGCCACCGCGCCCACCTCGTAGGGTGCGGGCGCCTCGGCCACCGCGCGCGTCCGCCCCGCGAGGTCGCGGATGGCCTTCTGGATCCCGGTTGGCGTGATGCCATGCGCCTGGTTGTAGGCGAGCTGCTTCTTCCGCCGGCGGTAGGTCTCCTCGATCGCGCGGCGCATCGAGTCGGTGACGACATCGGCGTACATGATCACGTGGCCGTTGACGTGCCGCGCCGCGCGCCCCATGGTCTGGATCAGCGCCGTCTCCGAGCGGAGGTAACCCTCCTTATCGGCGTCAAGGATAGCCACCAGCGACACCTCCGGCAGGTCGAGCCCCTCGCGCAGCAGGTTGATGCCCACGACGACATCGTACACGCCACGGCGCAGGTCGGCGAGGATGTCCACCCGCTCGAGCGTCTCGATGTCCGAGTGCAGGTAGTGGACCTTGATCCCCATCTCGGTCAGGTAGTCGGCGAGATCCTCGGCCATCCGCTTGGTGAGCGTCGTGACCAGGACCCGCTCGCCGCGGCGGACGCGCGCCTGTACCTGCTCGAGCAGGTCGTCGATCTGGCCGCGGGTGGGCTTCACCTCCACGCTCGGGTCCAGCAGGCCGGTGGGCCGGATGAGCTGCTCGACGATCTGCTCGCTGTGCTCCCGCTCGTAGGGCCCCGGCGTGGCCGACACATAGATCACCTGGCCGATATGGCGCTCGAACTCCTCGAAGCTGAGCGGCCGGTTGTCCAGCGCCGAGGGGAGGCGGAAGCCGTACTCGACGAGCGTCTGCTTGCGCGCGATGTCGCCGTGGTACATGCCGCGGATCTGCGGCAGCGTCATGTGGGACTCGTCGATCACCAGCAGGTAGTCGTCTGGGAAGTAGTCCAGCAGCGTCCAGGGCGGGCTCCCGGGCGGGCGGCGCGAGAGGTGGCGCGAGTAGTTCTCGACGCCGTGGCAGTAGCCCACCTCGCGCAGCATCTCCAGGTCGAAGGTGGTGCGCTGGCGCAGGCGCTGGGCCTCCAGCAGCTTGCCCGCCGCCTCCAGCTCGCGGCAGCGCTCCTCCAGCTCCTGCTCGATGTCGGCGATGGCCAGCTCGAGCTTCTCCTTGGTCGTCACGAAGTGCTTGGCCGGATAGATGTCCACGGACAGCCGTTCGGCCAGCACCTCGCCGGTGAGCGGGTCGATCTCCGTGATCCGCTCGATCTCGTCGCCCCAGAACTCGACCCGCACCGCGGTCTCGCCCCCGATGGGGAAGATGTCGAGGGTGTCGCCGCGCACGCGGAAGCGCCCGCGCGTGAGGTCGTAGTCGTTGCGCTCGTAGTAGATGTCGGTCAGGAAGCGCAGCACCTTGTCCCGCTTGCGCGTCTCGCCGCGCCGCAGGGTGAGCACAACCTTCCCGTACTCCTCCGGCGAGCCGAGGCCGTAGATGCAGGAGACCGAGGCGACGATGATCACGTCGCGCCGCTCGAACAGCGCCTTGGTCGCGGCGTGGCGCAGCCGGTCGATCTCCTCGTTCTTGGACATGTCCTTCTCGATGTAGGTGTCCGTCTGCGGCAGGTAGGCCTCGGGCTGGTAGTAGTCGTAGTAGCTCACGAAGTACTGGACAGCGTTCTCTGGGAAGAACTGCTGGAACTCGGCGCACAGCTGAGCAGCCAGCGTCTTGTTGTGCGCGATCACCAGCGTGGGCCGCTGCACCCGTGCGATGACGTTGGCAATGGTAAAAGTTTTCCCGCTCCCCGTGACGCCGAGCAGCGTCTGGTGCCGGTAGCCGCGCTCGAGGCCCTCGACGAGCCGCTCGATGGCCTCGGGTTGGTCCCCGGTGGGGCGGAAATCGGCGACGAGCTTGAATTCAGCCATGGCGACACACCCGAGGATTGTACCAGAGGCGCTGCAGGGCGCTCCACGCGTGCGCTGCTGTTCGCGCGCCCCCTGAGCCCCGCGCCCCGATTGTGATGTGCCTGAGATGCCCCTGCGGCTATAAAGGGACCGGTCAGGGGGGCGCCGCGCCGGCGGCGGGCTCTACCGTCACCTCGAGCGTGCCTTGGAGCGGCCCAGGGCGCTGCGGGGCCTCCAGCCGCGCCTGCGCTCCTGCGACCTCGGGCACCTCGATCGGCCCGAAGGCAGTGCTCAGTGCCGGCTGGGGAGCGCTGAAGCGTCCATGCGGGCAGGTGGTGGTCACCACCAGCTGGCTCTGCTCGCCGTCCTCCAGCCGGAAGCGGAACCGGCCGCCGGCTTGCTCGCCCACCACGCGCACGGCGAAGGGCCCGCCGCCGGTGTACTGGCACCCGCCGGCAGGGCCGCCGGTGACGGTAGCTACGCCGGTGCCACTGCCTGTGAGGTGGCCGTCGCCGGTGGGCCAGAAGCGGAACTCGACGGTCTCGTGGTACTGCTGTACGCCGGCGAAAGTGCCGGTGGCGGTGGCGGTGCCGCGCCAGGGGCAGAGTGCGACCGCTGTGCGCGTCGCGGTCCACTCCCCGCGGGTGCGCAGCACGAGGCCAGGCTGCTGAGCGCCGGCGGGGATGGCGAGGTCCGCCGCGCCTGTCCAAGTCCCGCGTAGCTGGCCGGGCGCGCCCGCACGGATCTCCCAGTGAGAGGCAGGGCTGGCGGCATACCACCGCTGGAAGAACGCCGGCTCCGGCGGGGGCGCCTCCTCCGCCACCGGCTCCAGGGAGACCAGTGTGCCCTCGAGGGTGGCCTCGACCAGGGCGGCCTCGCTCGCGGCCTCTCGCGCGGCCAGACTCCCGCTCAAGGTCGCCTGGGCCACGAGATCCAGCGCTGCCTGCATGCCCATCGTGCTGTCGGAGCCGGAGAAGATCGCGGCGAACCGCGGGTCATCCGACGTCTGGGCGCGCGCCTCTCCACGGAGGCGGCCGTCGCAGTCGAGGTCGAGCGTGAGCATGCCGCGCAGCTGGCCCGCCTGGCTCTGGAAGGCCTGAACGGCCTCGGCCGGATCGCCGGCGGGCGTCAGGCTGAGCGGCTCAGCGACCCACTCGCCGGCGTAGCGGCCGGCGAAGCGGTAGGTGGGCTCTGCCGCCCAGGCCGCCTGGCCGGTGGTCGAGCGCGGGCTGTCGCCGCTAGGCGCGATGGCCGCGGCAAGGAGCGCGGTGAAGAGTCCGAGCCACACGGGACACGCTACCCGCGGTGCGCGTGCTGCCTGCCTGCTGCTTCAGGTATCGCCACGCTCTGTGAGAGGACGGCGCTCCCCAGAGGGCGAGTTGGTCGTGCACAGCACCGCCTTCTATAATTGGCTAGTATAGCCCGGAAGGACAGGATGCCAGGGAGGCGTGTGTGCCGAACACCACATCGGCCAAGAAGGCGGTGCGCGTCGCCGAGCGGCGGCGCATGCGCAACAAGGCGGTACGCTCCGCGGTGAAGACCTTTATCCGCAAGGCGGAGCGGGCGATCGCGGCGGGTGATGCGGCAGCGGAGGCGGCGGTGCGGCAGGCCATCCGCGCGCTGGACAAAGCGGCCACCAAGGGGGTGATCCATCGCAACAACGCTGCCCGCCGCAAGTCGCGCTTGATGAAGAAGTTCAACCAGGCCCGGGCGAGCATGGCCGCCGCGGCGAGCTGAGCACGCGCCGCGCCCTGCCCAGTGTGCCCTCCGTCCACGCCCGCGGCCCCGGTCTCTCCGCTCTGGAGGCGATGCGTGCCCGAGCTGCCCGAGGTGGAGACGCTGCGGGGAGATGCCGAGCGGTGTCTCCCGGGGCGGCGGATCGTGCGGGTCGCGCTGCTGGCCCCAGAGGTCGTGCGCGCGCCCGGGCCAGAGGCTTTCTGTGCTCGGCTGGAGGGGGCCGCCTTCGTGGGGGCACGCCGGCGGGGCAAGACCCTCCTCCTGGACCTCGACACGGGGGAAACACTGGCGGTGCAGCTCGCGGTCTATGGCCAGCTCCTGCTGTGCGAGGCCGATGAGCCCTTGGCCCCCGAGACGCTCCTCGTGCTCGCGCTGGACGACGGCAGGGAGCTGCGGCTCCTCGATCGCTCGCGCTACGCGCGGGTAGCCCTGGCACCGCCGGCCGACCTCGCCCGGCAGCTCGGGCTGGACATGCTGGGGCCCGAGCCGTTGGAGCCCGCGTTCACGCCCGAGGTGCTGGCGGAGCGCCTGGCGGGGCGGCGTGCGCGCCTCAAGGCGCTCCTGCTCGACCAGCACGTGGTGGCCGGCCTGGGCAACATCTACGCCGACGAGGCGCTCTGGCGAGCGCGCCTCCACCCAGCGCGCAGCGCCAGCAGCCTGGCGCCCGACGAGGTGCAGCGCCTCCATGACGCGATCCAGGCGGTGCTCCGCGAGGCGATCGCCCACCGTGGCACCACCTTCCACACCTACCGGGACCTATGTGGCGCGAAAGGGGCGCACCAGGCGGCGCTCGCTGTCTTCCACCGCCAGGGCGAGCCCTGCCCCCGCTGCGGCACGCCGATCCAGCGGATCACCCTCGCCGGCCGCGACACTCACCTCTGCCCGCAGTGTCAGCCCGCGCCGGTCGGAACGGAGGCAGTCGCGCGATGACGAGCCCCCTCGTTCGCTGGCTCCAAGGCAGCCTAGTCGTGTTAGGTGTCCTGGCGTGCGCGCCGGCCCCCGCTGCCCCTGCTACTCCCGCGCCCGCGACGGCACCGGCAGCCCGCGCGCCGGAAGCGCCGCTGACGGTGCGGGTAGGGACGACCGGTGCCCTCGCCGAGGCCGGGCAGTACCTGGCGCTGGACCGCGGCTACTTCGCCGAGGAGGGCCTGCAGATCGAGTACGTGCCTTTCGACGCGGCGGCCCGGATGATCCCCGCGCTGGGCGCCGACCAGCTCGACGTCGGGGGCGGCGGGGTCAGCGCCGGGCTGTTCAACGCGATCGCGCGCGGTGTGGGAATCCGGATCGTGGGCCCCCAGGCGCGCCACGAGCCGGGCCAGAGCAGCGTGTACCTCACCGTGCGGCGTGATCTCGTCGACGGCGGCCTGGTGCGCGACTACGCCGACCTGCGGGGGCGCGTGCTGGCGATCGCGGCGCGGGCCAGCGTGAACGAGTACGCTGCACACCTCGTCGCGGAGCGCGGCGGCTTCGCGCCGGCCGACCTCCAGCTCGTGGAGCTCGGGTTCGGCGAGATGGTCACGGCGCTCGCCAACGGCGCGATCGATGCCGCGATCCAGGCGGAGCCGACCGTGACCGTGGCGGTGGAGCGCGGCGTGGCGACCCGCTGGCGCGAGATCGCCGACTTGAACCCGCGCTTCCAGTTCACTGTCGTGCTGTATTCCCCCACGTTCGCCAGCGAGCGGGCGGAGGCGGCCCGCCGCTGGATGGTGGCCTATCTCCGTGGCGTCCGCGACTACACCGACGCCTTTCGTCGGGGCAAGGACCGGAGCCAGGTGGTCGAGGTCCTCACCCGCTGGACGCCGATCAAGGACCCCGCGGTGTACGACCGCATGGGCTTCACGGCCATCGATCCGAACGGCGAGGTGGACCGCCCCAGTCTGGAAAGCCAGCTCCGCTGGCTGGCGGCCCAGGGCCTGCTCCAGGGCGAGGTGACGCTCGAGCAGGTGCTCGATCCCCGCTTCGCCCAGTACGCGATCGAGCGGCTGGGCCGCTACTGAGCGCCGCGGCCGCTGTCCCCGGGCCCGCGCGTCGCGGGCAAGCGCTGTGGATCAGGCGATTAGCTCTCCCGCGAGGCGGGCCCGAGGAAAGCCACGGCCTGGCGCGGGGGCCTGGCGGCCTCCATCGCCGCCTCGAGCTGAGCGTTGGTGATGGTCCGCGCAAAGCCCTCCGCAGCATCAGGATAGCTGGGGTCGTTGTAGACGAACCCGTCCGGCGTGAGGGCCCAGAGCACGATGTAGTGGTCGAAGCGGACGGGGGAATCCTCGTGGCCGGGGAGCAGCCGGTACTTCGCCAGCGCGATCACCGGCCGTCCGGCCGCGACCTCGGCGCGGAGCGCCTCGATGGTCCAGCGGCGGAAGGCTTTCCCCTCGTAGAGCCCCGCGGTCGCGATGCCGAAATCTTCCGCGACATGCGCCAGGTGCTCCAGCGCCGTGCCGGTGCGCATTCCCCAGGTGCCCTGGTAGGTGTGCGAGCGGTAGCGGAGCGCCTCGTTATCCTCGACGATCCCGAACGTCTCGAGCACCATGGCTAGCGCAGCCGGACCGCAGTTCGAGCTCGCCCAGCGCGATCCGTCACGCTGAGTGCGAAACGGCACGGCGCGCGCGTGCTGCGGCGGCAGGACGGCCGGCCACTCCGTGGCGCTCTGCTCCGCGGTATCGGCAGGGCGATCCGCAGCTGGGGCCGTTACCTCTCCCATGGTGAAGGTGGGGCCCGTGTCCGCCTCCGACAGCGCGGCTGGCAGGAGATCGTGCGCACTCGAGGGCGGTGCAGCGAGCACGAGCGGGTCGGCGTCCGCCGCTGCACCGGCGGGCGGCGCTGTATCCCTCGCCGGCCCGCCGGCTATCTGGCTCCCGGCCAGTTCACCGCCGTGGAGCGCGGCTACCAGCAGCCCCGCAAGTAGGGCGAGTAGCAGGGCGAGGTGGTGTTCGCGACCGTACGGCGATCGGCTGGGGCGTACCGCGCGCGGCATGAGCGCCTCCCCCCTCACGTCCGAGTGGAGCTTGGCGCGCCTCCACGCCGCGCGGTGGTATCCCGGAGGCTGGGAGGAAGCTGCTTCCGCCGCTCTTCGAGCTTCTTGCGCTTAATCCGGTGCTTGCGCCAGGCCATGCGCTTGCGCTTGTTCATACCACTGGCTCCTGCTCTGCTGGGAGTCTGGGAAGCGGTAGCTCGCCGCTTGAGGTGAAGCTGTCGCCGATTGTAGCGAGCCGCAGCACCGGCCGGCAACGCGGCACTCGTAGGAACTAGCTGGCTGGCGCCGCCGCAGCTGCGCTCAGCGCTTCCTTGTTGCTCCCGCCCCGGGCGGCCCGATCCGACGCTCGCGCCCGCCGCGGCAGTTGGGGCGCCCGATGGAGAACTCGCAGGCCGAACCGGCGAGCGGAAGCAGCCTAGCGCACCGCCATGAACCCGGGCGCCGATCCGCCGGTGAGGAAGGGAGAGCCGGGCTGGGTGCCAGTGATGTTCCCGCTGCTGTCCAGCGTGAACACCGTTACGTTGGCAGTCCGGCCATTGGTCACGTACAGGCGGCTGCCACGCGGATGCACCACCATCTCCTCGGGGCCTGACCCATCGGAGTCAACGGTGAGCGGTGCACCGGTGATATTTCCGCTGCTATCCAAGGGGAAAACGGTCACGTTGTGGGTGCTGGCGTTAGCTACATACAGGCGGCTGCCGCTGGGGTGCACCGCTACGCCGATAGAATCCGACCCGCCGGTGGGGAAGGGGGAGCCGGGCTGCATGCCGGTGACGTTCCCACTGTCATCCAGCGTGAACACCGTTACGGTGGTGTCATTCCCCACGTACAGCCGGCTGCCGCTGGGATGTACCGCCACGCCGAAGGGGTTCGACCCGCCGGTGGGGAAGGGAGAGCCGGGCTGGGTGCCGATGATGTTCCCGCTGCCGTCGAGCAGGAATACTGCCACGTTGGCGCTGCCCAGGTTAGTCGCATACAGGCGGCTGCCGCTGGGGTGCACCGCCATGTCGATGGAATCCGACCCGCCGGTGGGGAAGGGGGAGCCGGGCTGGGTACCGGTGATGTTTCCAACCTCGTCTAGCGAGAACACTGCCACGTTGGCACCGAAGCCATGGATCACATACAAGCGGCTGCCACGCGGATGTACCGCTACTCCGCGGGGCGTCGTCCCGCCGGTGGGGAAGGGGGAGCCGGGCTGAGTGCCGGTGATGTTCCCAATCTCATCTAGCGAGAACACCGTCACGGCATTGGTACCCCCATTGGCCACGTAGAGATGGGCGCCGCTCGGGTGCACCGCCACGCCGTCGGGAAGGCCTTCCTCGCCAGTGGAGACGATGGTCGGGGCACCGGCGATATTTCCGCTGCTATCCAGCGGGAACACGGTGACCATGTTGGTGCTGAAGTTGGTCACATACAGGCGGGTGCCCATGCCTGGCGAGGCGTCGCCGGAGCCGGGTGTGGGGACTTCGCTCGCTGCTGCCGTGGGGCTCGCCTCTAGTGGGCTGTGCGTCTCTGCCTGCGTGGCTGCTCGCGCTCCTCCGGCGAGCGTGTCCGGTGTTCCGCTCGGCACCATGAGGGAGAAGCCCAGCACCAGCAGTCCTACCAGTCCCCGCTGTCCGAGCTGGCCGAGGAGGCTTCTTGCCGCGTGTCGCATGGGGGCGCTCCTCTCTTAGCGCGACAGGCGGCGCTCCCCGGAAGTGCCGCGCCGTCGGCAGACGTGCTACCGGGATTAAACGGTGGCGCGAGCCCAATGTTACAGGGCAAGAAGTTAGGCGCTTAGAGCGCATTCGGCCGCCTCTGGCTGCGCCAGAGACAGCAGGGTCTCGGGGGGTCGAGCGGCAATACGCGCGTGCAGCTCATGCGCTTGCCATCCCGCAGTAGACACCGTGAAGGGGCTGGCTCACCCGAGCCCGGGGGCTAGCGGCGCAGGCGGCGGTCTTGCAGCGTCAGGCGCCACTGCTCCAGCGCCCAAGCTGTGCTGCGGAAGGCGATCGGCGGCGTCGCGTCGGGGGCGAAGAACCCCACGGCGTCGACTTCGTGCAGCGGCTGGGGCTCGCCCGCCACGATCGTGCCCTCGTACAGCGCCACGGCCACCGCACTGGGCGCCCCGGAGTAGAGCCCGAGCAGCCGGATGAGGCGCACGTCGACCCCCAGCTCCTCTTTGGCTTCGCGTACCACGGCCTCCTCGGCGCTCTCCCCCAGCTCGACGTAGCCGCCGGGCAGCGTCCAGTAGCCACGGCGGGGCTCGATCGTGCGCCGCCCTAGGAGCACCTTCTCCCCTCGAGGGAGGATGACCATAGCGGCCAGCGGCGGGTTGAGGTACTGGACGAAGCCACAGGCCGGGCAGGTCGGGCGCAGGCGCGGGCCGTCGGGCTGCCGCTGGAGGGGCGTCGCACAGTGCGGGCAGTAGCGGTACTCGCGGTGATTGTCGGCGAAGTAGAAGCGGTAAGGCGGTCCGGCCATACTCCTGCTCGCAGGCCCCTACGGCGATGATACTATACCTTAACGACGTCATCGTCGCGCTGCCCTCTATGGCCGGGTACCGACGGGGAGGCCTGCTATGCTCCGCCACGGGATGGTTCTCCTGGGCTGGCTCCTGCTCGCGGCGCTGGCACCAGCCTCCGGGGCAGCGGAACCGGAGGACGCGCACGTGGCTGTGGGCCACCTGCGCGGGATCATCAACCCGGTGGCGGCCAGCTACGTCGAGCGCGCCCTGACCACAGCCGAGGCGGAGGGCGCCCAGGCGTTTGTCCTCCAGCTCGATACGCCGGGCGGGCTGGACACCTCCATGCGGCAGATCGTCCAGCGGATCCTCGCCAGCTCGGTGCCCGTGGTGGTCTACGTGGCTCCGCCCGGCGCGCGCGCCGGTTCGGCGGGGGTGTACATCACCTACAGCGCGCATCTGGCAGCGATGGCCCCTAATACGAATATCGGCTCCGCCACGCCAGTGGCCATCGGGGAGGGGGGCGAGGCCCGCCTCTCTGAGGAGATGCGCAACAAGGTGACCAACGACGCGGTGGCCTACATCAAGAGTCTGGCCACCGCGCGCGGCCGGAACGCCGATTGGGCGGAGCAGGCGGTGCGCCAGGCGGTGAACGCGACGGAGCAGGAGGCGCTGGAGCTGGGAGTGATCAACTACATCGCCGCCGACCTCCCCGATCTCCTGCGGCAGATCGACGGTGCCCGCGTGGTGACCACGCGCGGCGAGGTCGTCTTGCGGACGGCGGCGCTGCCGGTCCGCCGCCTCGACATGCAGCCGCTGGAGGCGTTCCTGCACGCTATCACCGACCCGACGATCGCCTATCTCCTGCTGACCATCGGCAGCCTCGCGCTGGTCTATGAGCTCTCGAACCCCGGCGCGATCCTGCCGGGCGTCGTTGGCGGCATCTTCCTGCTCCTCGCGCTCTATGCGCTAGGCACCCTGCCGGTGAACCTCGCCGGGCTGCTGCTCATCGGCTTCGCCATGGTGCTGCTGCTCTTCGACTTGGCCGCGCCCACGCACGGAGTGCTGACCGCGGGCGCGATCGTGTCGTTCCTGCTCGGCTCGGCGATCCTCATCAACGCGCCGGAGGGCGCGCCATTCCTGCGGATCGCCCCGCCGGCCATCGCGCTGATGACCCTGGTGCTCACGGTCTTCTTCGGCTTCGTGGTGGGGAGCGTCCTGCGGTCCCACCAGCGGCGCAGCGTCATGGGGCGCGAGGGCCTGATCGGCCGGCGAGCAGAGGTACGCGAGGCGCTAGATCCCGAGGGGTTGGTGTTTGTCGACGGCGAGCTGTGGACCGCGCGGACGGAGGGGGAGCCGCTGCCTAAGGGCAGCCTGGTCGAGATCGTCGGCGTGGATGGGCTGCGCCTCCGAGTACGACCCGTCGTGGCCACCGCGGGCGGGCCACCCTCCCAGGAAACCCGCTAGCCGCCGGACGATGGCGCCCGGCTGCTTCTCGGCGAGCCCCTGTGCTACAGTGGAAAGGTAGCGCCTCATGGCGTCACCGGCAGCAGCGCGTGGCGCCCGCCGGCTACGAGCCCTGCGGATGGACGTAGCGGCTCCTGCGGCGGGCCACCCGCCAGAGGAGAAGGCGACATGGCTGTTCGTGTCGGCATCAACGGGTTCGGGCGCATCGGCCGCCAGGTGCTCAAGGCCATCCTCGAGCGGCACCCCACGGCGCTAGAGGTCGTGGCTATCAACGATCTGTACGACACGAAGACCAACGCGCACCTCTTCAAGTACGACACCAACTACGGGGTGTTCCCCGGCAAGGTCGAGGCCCATGAGACTGCTTTCGTGATCGACGGCCACGAGATCCGCGTGACCGCCGAGCGCGATCCGGCGCGGATCCCTTGGCGCGAGGTCGGGGTGCAGCTCGTCATCGAGTCGACGGGGCTATTCACTGATGCGACGAAGGCCCGGGCACACCTGGAGGCTGGGGCGCGCAAGGTGGTCATCACGGCGCCCGCACGCAACGAGGACATCACGATCGTGCTCGGCGTGAACGAGGAGCGCTACGATCCAGCCAGGCACCACATCGTCTCCAACGCCTCCTGCACCACGAACGGCCTGGCCCCGGTGGCGAAGGTCCTGCACGACGTGTTCGGCGTCGAGAAGGGCCTGCTCACCACGGTTCACGCCTACACCAACTCCCAGCGGCTGCTCGACCTGGCCTCGCCGGACCTGCGCGACGCCCGGGCGGCGGCAATGAACATCGTCCCGGCCGCGACCGGCGCCGCGCGCGCCGTGGGGCTGGTGATCCCTGAGCTGCAGGGCCGCTTCAACGGCATGGCCTTCCGCGTCCCGGTCTCGACGGTGTCGGTCATTGACTTCGTGGCCCTGCTCGCCCGCAACGCGACGGTCGACGAGATCAACGCCGCCATGCGCGAGGCGGCCGAGGGCTCGCTCAAGGGGATCCTCGCCTACACGGAGGAGCCGCTCGTCTCCAGCGATCTCAAGGGCAATCCTCACTCGTCGATCTTCAGCGCTCTCGACACGATGGTCGTAGGGGGCAACCTGGCCAAGGTCGTCTCTTGGTACGACAACGAGTGGGGCTATTCCTGCCGCGTGGCTGACCTGGCCGCCTACATGGCCGAGCGGCTGTAGTGGGACACCGCGATGTTCAACAAGCGCACCGTTCGTGATGTCGACGTCGCTGGCAAGCGTGTCCTCGTCCGCGTCGACTTCAACGTGCCGCTGGACCGCGAGGGGCAGGTTACCGATGTCACGCGGCTGCGGGAAGCGCTGCCGACGATCCGCTACCTCCGGGAGCGAGGGGCGCGCATCATCCTCATGTCTCACCTGGGGCGTCCCGAGGGGCAGGTGCGCGAGGAGCTGCGCCTCGCGCCCGTGGCGGCTGCGCTCGAGCGCCTGCTCGGTATGCCTGTCCGCTACGTGCGTGACTGTGTGGGCCCGGAGGTCGAGGCGGCGGTGGCGGCCCTCCAGCCCGGCGAGGTGCTCCTGCTCGAGAACCTCCGCTTCCATCCCGGGGAGGAGGCGAACGATCCCGCCTTCGCCCAGCAGCTCGCCCGCCTCGGCGACCTCTACGTCAACGATGCCTTCGGCACCGCGCACCGGGCGCATGCCTCCACCGAGGGGATCGCTCGCTACCTGCCGGCGGTGGCTGGGCTGCTCATGGAGCGCGAGCTGGAGGCGTTTGCCCGGATCCTCGAGCGCCCGGAGCGACCGCTCGTGGCCATCATCGGCGGCGCGAAGGTGTCGAGCAAGATCGGGGTGCTGGAGAACCTCCTGGAGAAAGTCGACCGCCTGCTGATCGGCGGCGGGATGGCCTGTACCTTCTTGAAGGCTCAGGGCTACGAGGTGGGCCGCTCACTGGTGGAAGCCGATAAGCTCGACTTCGCCGCGAGCCTTCTCCAGCGTGCCGCGGCGCGCGGCGTGGTGGTCCAGCTGCCGATAGATGCCGTGGTGGTCGATCGCCTGGAGGCCGAGGCGCCCCGCCGCGTGGTGAGCGTCGCGGCGGTGCCGCCGGACCTGCTGATCGCGGATATCGGGCCGGCTACGGTGGAGCGCTTCACCGCGCTCCTGGCCGATGCCCGGACCGTGTTCTGGAATGGCCCGATGGGGGTCTTCGAGGTGCCGCCGTTCGCGGCCGGCACGCGAGCGCTGGCCGAGGCCGTGGCGCGCCTGAACGCGACCACAGTGATCGGTGGGGGAGACACGGTGGCGGCGGTGGAGCAGGCGAGCTGCGCGAGCCGGATGACCCATGTGTCCACCGGCGGGGGCGCCGCCCTGGAGCTACTCGAGGGGCGCACGCTCCCGGGCGTGGCCGCGCTCCTGGACCGCTAGGGCCCCGCCGGACCCACGCATCCCGATGCCATCTTCAGGGAGGGTAGGTTTGTCGCGCACGCCGCTCGTCGCGGGTAACTGGAAGATGCACACCACGGTGCGCGAGGCGCTCGCGCTCGTCGAGGCCATGCGCGCCGAGCTAGAGGCTATCGACGGGGTCGAGCGGGTCCTCTGTCCGCCCTTCGTCTCGCTCGCCCCGCTGCGCGAGCGCCTGCGCGGTAGCCCGATCCAGCTCGGGGCGCAGAACATGTACTGCGAGCCCAAGGGCGCCTTCACCGGCGAGATCAGCCCGGTGATGCTCGCCGAGCTCGTGGAGTGGGTGATCCTCGGCCATTCCGAGCGGCGGCAGCTCTTCGGCGAGACGGACGCGCTGGTGAACCGGAAGGTCCACGCCGCGCTCGCGCATGGCTTGCGGCCGATCCTCTGCGTGGGCGAGACGCTGGCCGAGAACGAGGCGGGGCGGACGCGCGAGGTGGTGGCCCAGCAGCTCCGAGCCGGGCTGGCGGGCGTCGCGTCGCTGGAGCGCGTCGTCATCGCCTACGAGCCCGTGTGGGCGATCGGCACCGGCCGGCCCGCCACGCCCGAGGTGGCCAACGCGGTGATGGGCGAGCTGCGGGCGCTGGTCGCCGACCTGTACGGAGCGGCGGCGGCGCGGGAGCTGCGGCTCCTGTACGGCGGCAGCATCACGCCGGAGAACTTCGCCGGCTTCATGGCCGCGCCCGAGATCGACGGGGGCCTGGTTGGCGGGGCCAGCCTCAACCCTGCGAGCTTCGTCGCCATCGTGCGGCAGGCCGCTGCAGCGCGCGGAGCGGGGCGTCATGCCTAGGCCCGCGGGCGGCTGGTATGGGCCCGAGCGGGGCGCTATACTCGGGGCCGGAAGCTCGCCCGGCGTTCTGGAATCCGCACTCCGGGCAGGAGGTGAGGCATGGAGCGGATCGCGGCGATCGACGCGGATGGGCACATCACGGAGACGGCGGAGCAGCTACGCCCCTACATGCAGGGGCGCGGGGAGCACGGCCCCTGGCCCGGGCGGCGCGCATACTATCCTGAGGATGGCTGGGACCGCTCGCTCGGCGGGAAGCTCGGCACCCGGGCTAGCACCGCGCAGGAGTGGCTCGACGCGATGGACCGCGGCGGCCTGGAGATGGTTATCCTCTATCCCACGGCCGGCCTTGGCATCGGCTGGGTGCGCGAGCCTGACTGGGCGGTCGCGCTCTGCCGCGCCTACAACGACTTCGTGGCCGAGGAGTTCCTCAAGGTCAGCCCGCGGCTCCAGGCGGTCTGCCTGATCCCGCTGCAGGAGCCCGAGGAGGCGGTCAAGGAGCTGCGCCGGGCGATCACCGAGCTCCGCTTCTGCGGCGTGATGCTGCCGGCGAACGGCTTGCGGCTGCCCCTGGGGCATCCCATCTACCATCCTATCTATGCCGAGGCCGAGCGGCTCGATTGCTTCGTGGCCATCCATGCGACAGTCCGCGGACCCCACAGCTTCGGCGCAGACATCTTCGACCGGTTCATCGAGGTGCACACGCTCTCGCACCCCGTCGCGCAGATGATCCAGCTCACGGGCTGGGTGTTCGAGGGCGTGCCGGAGAAGTTCCCGCGCCTGCGCGTGGGCTTCATGGAGTCCGGCTGCTCCTGGGTCCCCTACTGGGCGAACCGCATGGACGAGGAGTACGAGAAGCGCGCGCCCGAGGCCCCGCTGCTGCGCAAGAAGCCGAGCGAGTACATCCGCGGCGGCAACTTCTTCTTCCACGGCGAGCCCGACGAGGTGCTGCTCCCGCAGGCGCTGCGGTGGCTGGGCCAGGGCAGCATCTTCTACGCCTCCGACTACCCCCACTGGGACCACTCCTACCCGCACAATATCGACGAGTTCCACGAGATGGAGACGCTGACGCCCGAGGAGAAGCGGGCGATCTTGCGGGAGAACGCCCTGCGCATGTACGGGCTCTTGGCGCGCGTCTAGCCCGTGGCGTTTTGACGCCCTGCCAGCGGGCCGCTATACTTACCGGACGGAACAACCGAATACCCTAAAGACGATGAACAGGACTAGTACGTATCGTGTTCGGCGCAGCGAGTCGGGTACGGTGCGAGCCGATGCTGGAAGCGATACGGAATGGACCTGGGAGTCGCTGACCGAACGGCCGCCGTGCTGCGGCGGTGCCAGTAGGCTCGGACGGCCTCGCCCCCCGTTACCGGGGCGCCACCTGAGCTGCACGGGAGCGTGCGCCGGGTGGAGTGAGGGCGCGGCCGCAAGGCCGTGCCGAAGTAGGGTGGCACCACGAGGACCCCTCGTCCCTCACGGACGAGGGGTCTTTATGTGCGGCCGATTTGAGGAGGAATCTCATGGAGCGTAAGCGCGTGCTTACCGGCGACCGGCCGACGGGCAAGCTCCACCTCGGGCACTGGGTGGGGACGCTCCAGAATCGCATCCGCCTGCAGGACGAATACGAGTGCTTTTTCCTGGTGGCGGACTACCACATGCTGACCACGCGCCTCGATAACCTCCACGAGATCGAGGGCAACATCCGCGACATGGTCCTCGATTACCTCGCGGTCGGGATCGATCCGGAGCGGAGTACCATCTATCTCCAGTCGCTCGTGCCGGAGGTCACGGAGCTGCACCTGATCTTCTCCATGCTCACCACCGTGCCGCGGCTCCAGCGGATCCCGACGCTCAAGGAGACGATGCGCAACCTCCACATCGAGACGCCCTCCTATGGGCTGCTTGGTTACCCGGTGCTGCAGGCGGCCGACATCCTGATGGTGCGCGCGAACCTGGTCCCGGTAGGCAAGGACCAGGCCTCTCACCTGGAGCTGACGCGCGAGATCGCGCGCCGCTTCAACGACCTGTTCCGCCCCGTCTTCCCGCTGCCCGAGACGCTGCTCGGCGAGGTGCCCACGCTGGTCGGGATCGACGGCAAGGCCAAGATGAGCAAGAGCCTGAACAACGCCATCTTCCTGTCGGACGACCCGGCGACGGTGGAGCGTCGGGTGATGCGGATGTACACGGACCCAACGCGGATCCACGCGACCGATCCGGGGCATGTGCGGGGCAACCCGGTCTTCATCTATCACGACATCTTCAACCCCAACCGCGAAGAGGTCGAGGACCTCAAGCGGCGCTACCGCGCCGGCCGGGTGGGGGATGTCGAGGTGAAACAGAAGCTGGCACGCGCAATCAACGCCTTCCTGGAGCCGTTCCGCCAGCGGCGCGCCGAGTACGAGCGGCGGCCGGGGATCGTGGACGAGATCCTGCGGGCAGGCAGCGAGCGGGCGCGGCGTGAGGCGCAGGAGACCCTGCGCCTGGTGCGCGAGGCGATGGGGCTCAACTACTTCCGCACTCCCCAGCCGGTGCGAGCGTGAGCATGGCGCGGTACGACTTCCGCGTGGTCCCCTCGCGCGAGGAGGCGCGCCGCCTGGCCGGCCAGCGGCGCCTGTTGCCCCTATACCGCGAGATCCTCGCGGACCTGGAGACGCCCGTGTCCGCCTACCTGAAGGTGGCGCGCGGCGCGCCCTCATTCTTGCTCGAGAGCGTTGAGGGGGGCGAGCGGCTGGCCCGCTACTCGTTCGTCGGGACCGAGCCGCGTGAGCGGCTGGAGCTGCACGACGGGTGGCTCCGGCTCGAGGGGGCGCACGGGCGCGAGGAGCGCCCCTGCTCCGATCCGCTGGCCGCGGTGGACGCCTGGGTGGCGCGCCACGAGGTGGTCGCGGTGCCCGGGCTCCCGCGCTTCCAGGGCGGCGCGGTGGGCTACCTCGCCTACGAGATGGCGCGGGCCTACGAGCGCCTGCCCGCCCCCGCCGCAGACCCGCTGGGCTTGCCGCTCGGGCTGCTGGCGCTATACGACACCCTGCTGGTCTTCGACCACCTGCTGCGCACGATCAAGATCGTGACGCATGTGCCGCTCGATGGCGACGTCGACGCGGCCTACGACGCCGGCGTGGCCCGCATCGAGGAGTTCGTGGAGCGGCTCGCGACCCCGCTGGGCGGGGGCCTGCCGCTCCCGCGCATGGAGGGCGGGGAGGCTGGCGCAATGGCCTCGAACCTCTCCCGCACGGAGTTCGAGGCGCGGGTGGTCCGCGCCAAGGAGTACATCGCCGCTGGCGACATCATCCAGGTTGTGCTCGCCCAGCGCTTCTGGCGCCCGACGCGCGTGGCCCCGTTCGCGGTCTACCGCGCGCTGCGAACGATCAATCCGTCGCCGTACATGTACTTCCTCGACTGGGGCGATTTCCAGCTCGTTGGTGCCTCGCCGGAGCTGCTCGTGCTCGTCGAGAACGGGCTGGCGATGACGCACCCGATCGCCGGGACCCGGCCGCGCGGCGAGACGCCCGAGCGCGACGCCGCGCTGGCGGAGGAGCTGCGGGCGAACGAGAAGGAGCGTGCGGAGCACCTCATGCTGGTCGATCTCGGGCGCAACGACCTCGGGCGGGTGTGCGTGCCCGGCACGGTGCGCGTAGCGCAGTTCATGGAGGTCGAGCGCTATTCGCACGTCATGCATCTAGTGTCGCAGGTGGTCGGGCGGCTGCGGCCCGACCTGCGCCCCGTGGATGCGCTGCGCGCCTGCTTCCCAGCCGGCACGGTGTCCGGCGCGCCGAAGATCCGCGCGATGGAGATCATCGCCGAGCTGGAGCCCGAGCGCCGCGGGCCCTACGCCGGTGCGGTGGGCTTCTTCGGCTACGACGGAAGCCTGGAGGCCGCGATCACGATCCGCACGCTCGTTCTCAAGGACGGCGTGGCACACATCAGCGCCGGCGCGGGGATTGTGGCGGACTCCGTGCCGGCGGCTGAGTACGAGGAGACGGTGAACAAGGCGCGGGCGGCGGAGCGCGCGCTGGTGCTGGCGGAGCACTTCGAGCCCGGTACGGCCTGAGCCACGAGCTATGGTGCTGGGGGCAGGGTATGCTGTTGCTCATCGATAACTACGACTCCTTCACCTACAACCTGTACCAGTACCTAGCGGCGCTCGGCGTGGACGTGCTGGTGCGCCGGAACGATGCCCTGACACTGGAGGAGATCGCGGCCCTGGCGCCAGAGCGCATCGTGATCTCGCCAGGCCCCGGGACGCCGACCACTGCCGGGGTGTCGCTAGCCGTCGTGCGCGAGTTGGGCGCGCGGGTGCCGATCCTCGGCGTGTGCCTCGGCCACCAGTGCATCGGCGAGGCCTACGGGGGCCAGGTGGTGCGCGCGCCCGAGCTGCGCCACGGGAAGACCTCGGCGATCTACCACGACGGGCGTGGTGTACTCCGCGGGCTCCCCAGTCCCTTCGAGGCCGTGCGCTACCACTCGCTAGTGGTGGCGCGCGAGGGGCTGCCGGACTGTCTCGAGGTGAGCGCCTGGACTGCCGACGGGCTGATCATGGGCCTGCGGCACCGCGAGTACCCGGTCGAGGGGGTGCAGTTCCATCCGGAGTCGGTGCTTACCGAAGGGGGGCTGCAGCTGCTAGCCAATTTCGTCGGGATCGAGGACGCGAGTCGTGCGGCCGCGGCGCTGGGCACAGCGGTCGCGCCGGGGGGGATCGCGGCCGCTGGCGCGCCGACGGTCAGGCATAGCTGAGTGGGGGCGTGAGGGTGGCTATACGGGAAGCGATCGCACGACTGGTAGAGGGCTACAACCTCAGCGAGCAGGAGGCGGCGGCCGCGATGGAGGAGATCGCGGCGGGGACAGCCACGCCCGCACAGATCGGCGCCTTCGTGACCGCGCTGCGCATGAAAGGGGAGACAGCGGAGGAGCTGGCCGGCCTCACGCGGGTGATGCGCCGTGTGCTCATCCCGGTCGTGGTCGACGGAGAGGTGGTGGACACGGCGGGCACCGGAGGCGACCGCGCCGGCACCATCAACATCTCCACGCTCGCGGCCATCGTGGCGGCGGGTGCGGGGGCTCGGGTGGCCAAGCACGGGAACCGCGCGGCCTCGAGCGCCTGCGGCAGCGCCGATCTGCTGGAAGCGCTCGGGGTCGCCATCGACCTCCCGCCAGAGGGCGTGGCGACCTGTATCCGCGAGATCGGCATCGGCTTCATGTTCGCGCCGCTGTTCCATCCCGCTCTGCGGCACGCCGTCGGGCCGCGCCGCGAGCTGGGAATCCGCACCGTGTTCAACCTGCTGGGGCCGCTGCTGAATCCCGCGGGCGCGCGCGCCCAGCTCCTGGGTGTCTCGGTCCCTGCCGTGGCCGGCACGATGGCCGAGGTGCTGCGCCGGACGGGCTCGCGGCACGCGCTGGTCGTCTACGGCGAGGACGGCCTCGACGAGCTGTCGCTCTCGGCGCCGAGCATCGTGCACGAGGTAGTGAATGGGACCGTGCGTCAGTACCGCCTCACCCCTGAGGAGCTCGGCTTCGCGCGCGTCGCGCCCGAGGCGCTGCGCTCGCACAGCCTAGAGGAGAGCGTGGCGCTGGCCGAGCGGGTGCTCGCGGGCGAGCCGGGGCCGGCTCGGGACGTGGTCCTCCTCAACGCGGCGGCGACGTTGCTCGCGGCCGACGTCGTCGGTACCCTCGACGAGGGGGTGCGCGCGGCGGCGGCGAGCATCGACAGCGGCGCCGCGCGGGCCAAGCTGGACGCCCTGCGGGAGTACTCCCGCCGGCTCAAGCGCGAGGTAGAAAGCCGGTGACCGACTTCCTGACGCGGATCGCCACCCACAAGCGCGCCGAGGTGGCGCAGCGCGAGGCCGCTCGCCCGCTTGCGGCGCTAGAAGCGGCGCTTGCCGCGGCGCCTGTGCCGCGGGATTTCTACGGCGCGCTGCGCGGCCCCGGCCTCCGGCTCATCGCGGAGATCAAGCGCGTCTCGCCGGCGAAGGGGGCCTTAAACCAGCACTTGCGCCCGGCGGAGCTGGCGCAGACCTATGCCCGCGCCGGCGCGCACGCGCTCTCGGTGCTGACCGACGAGCGCTTCTTCCACGGCAGCGACGCCGACCTGGTGGAGGCGCGCGCCGCGGTCGAGCTGCCTGTGCTCCGCAAGGACTTCGTCGTCTCGGCCTACCAGCTCTACGAGGCGCGCGCGCTAGGCGCGGATGCCGTGCTCTTGATCGCCGGGCTGTTGACGCCGCGGGAGCTGCGCGAGTTCCGTCAACTGGCGGAGCAGCTGGGGATGGCCGCACTGGTGGAGGTCCACCGGCCGGAGGAGGCAGCCGTGGCGCTCGCCGCGGGGGCCACGCTCATCGGGATCAACAACCGCGACCTGACGACGTTCGCGGTGGACCTGCAGACCACCCGCCGGGTCCGCCCCCTGCTCCCCCCGACGGTCATGGTGGTGAGCGAGAGCGGGATCGCCAGCGCCGAAGACGTGCGGGCGGTGGTGGCGGCTGGCGCGACGGCCATCCTGGTCGGCGAGGCGCTAGTGACCGCGGCGGACCCGGCGGCGCGGATCCAGGAGCTGTTGGGAGCGGTAGTGTGGTCCGGGTGAAGATCTGCGGGGTGCGTCGCTTCGTGGAGGGCGAGGCGGCGCTCGCCGCCGGCGCCGATTTTCTGGGCTTCGTGTTCTACCGGCCCAGCCCGCGCTACCTCGCGCCAGAGGCGGTGCGGGAGCTTGTGGCGGCGCTCCGGGCCCGCTGGCCTGACCAGCACTGGGCAGCGGTGGGGGTGTTCGTCAACGAGCCGGTCGCGGTCGTGAACGAGATCGCCGACTACTGCGGACTAGACTACGTCCAGCTGCACGGCACCGAGCCGCCCGCGTACTGCCTGCAGGTCCGCCGGCCGGTCATCAAGGCCCTGCGGCTGGCCGAGCTGCCAGGCGGCCCGGTGTCGGCGGCGCAGTTCGGTGCCGCGCGCCTGCTGCTCGACTCCCAGGTGCCCGGCTACTGGGGAGGGACGGGGGTCCGGTTCGACTGGGAGGCGGCGCGCCCCTACGCCGCCGAGGCGCTGGTGGCGGGCGGCCTGACACCCGACAATGTCGGCGAGGCGCTCACTCTCCTGCGCCCGTGGGGCGTGGACGTGAGCAGCGGGGTGGAGCGCGGCGGGGTGAAGGATCCCGCGCTGATCGAGGCGTTCCTGGTCAACGTGCGTCGCTGGGAGCAGGTGAACGCGTGAGGGCAGAGACGCTCGCGACCCATGGCCGCTTCGGCGAGTACGGCGGCCAGTTCGTGCCCGAGGTGCTGATGCCCGCGCTGCGCGAGCTAGAGGCGGCTTATCTCGAGGCCGTGCAGGACGCGGCGTTCACGCGGCAGCTAGAGGAGCTGCTGCGCACCTACGTGGGGCGGCCCACGCCGCTGTACCGTGCCGAGCGCTTCAGCCGCCTTCTCGGGGATGGGGTGACAGTCTATCTCAAGCGGGAGGACCTGGCTCACACCGGCGCGCACAAGATCAACAACGCCCTGGGCCAGGGCCTGCTGGCGGCGCGCATGGGCAAGCGCCGCATCGTGGCCGAGACCGGCGCCGGCCAGCACGGAGTGGCGACGGCGACAGTCTGCGCGATGCTGGGCTTGGAGTGTGTGGTGTACATGGGCGAGGAGGACGTGCGGCGACAGGCGCTCAACGTCTACCGCATGCAGCTGCTGGGGGCGGAGGTGCGCCCTGTCGCTGCGGGAAGCCGCACACTCAAGGACGCCATCAACGAGGCGATCCGTGACTGGGTGACCAACGTGCACACGACCCATTACCTGCTGGGCTCGGCGGTCGGCCCCCACCCTTATCCGACCATCGTGCGCGACTTCCAGGCCGTGATCGGGCGGGAGGCGCGGCAGCAGGTGCTGGAGGCCTGTGGCCGGCTGCCGGACTACGTGGTCGCCTGCGTTGGCGGGGGGAGCAACGCGATCGGGATCTTCGCGCCCTTCGTCGCCGACCGCGAGGTGACGCTCTTGGGCGTAGAGGCGGGTGGCCGCGGACTGGAGTCTGGCATGCACGCCGCCTCGCTGAACGCGGGCACCGTGGGAGTGCTCCATGGCGCCCGCACCCTCGTGCTCCAGGACGAGAACGGCCAGATCCGCACCACACACAGCGTGTCCGCCGGACTCGACTATCCCGGCGTCGGGCCGGAGCACGCGTACTTGCAGGCGGTGGGGCGCGCGCGCTACGTGGTGGCCACCGACGCTGAGGCGCTCGAGGGCTTCCGGGCGCTGTGCGCGACGGAGGGGATCCTGCCGGCGTTGGAGCCCGCCCACGCGCTGGGCTACCTGCTCGCGCGCGCAGGCCAGTGGCCCGCGGGCACCGTGCTGCTGGTGAACCTCTCCGGCCGGGGGGATAAGGACGTCACGCTCTACGCCGAGGCAACCGGCGTAGAGCTGGGAAGCAAGGCGTGACGCGGATCGCTGCCACCTTCGCCAGGCTGCGGGCGCGCCGCGAGACGGCGCTGTTCCCCTATCTGACCATCGGATTCCCGTCCCGTGAGGCCACGGCGGCGCTGGCGCTGGAGCTGGTTCGGGCAGGCGCGGACGGGCTAGAGCTGGGGATCCCGTTCTCCGACCCGCTAGCAGATGGCGTGACGCTCCAGCGCGCGAGCCAGCGAGCGCTCGAGGCGGGCACCACTATCGAGGACGCGTTCCGGGTGGCACAGGCGCTGCGCGCCGCGGTCGAGGTGCCGCTGCTGTTCATGAGCTACTACAACCCGATCGTCCATCGGGGCGAGGAGCGCTTCTGTAGGGCGGCGGCCGCAGCGGGGGTCGACGGGCTCATCGTGCCCGACCTGCCGCTCGAGGAGAGCGGAGCGCTCAAGGCGGCCTGCACAGCGGCCGGGCTTGCTCTGGTGGGCATGGTGGCGCCGACGACACCGGATGAGCGCCTCGCGGCGATCGGCGCGGCAGCAGAGGGCTTCGTCTACTGCGTATCGCTCGTGGGGGTGACCGGGGCTCGTGCGCAGCTAGCACGCGACCTGCCGCAGTTCCTCCAGCGGGTCCGGCGGGCTACCGCCCTGCCGCTGGTGGTGGGGTTCGGCGTCTCGCGGCCGGAGCACGTGGCGGCGATCGGGCAGCACGCCGATGGGGTGATCGTCGCTAGCGCGCTCGCCGACCTGATCGAGAGCGCTCCGCCGGAGGAGCAGCGCCGCGTCGCGGGCGATTATATCCGAGCGCTCAAGGCGGCCTGCCGGCGGCCGCCCGAGGGAGAAGGGATCGGCGTCGAGTAGGCGCGCCATATGGAGCCGCTGGTCGTTGCGCTCCCGGAGTTCACGGGCCCGCTGGAGCTGCTCCTCGACCTGATCCAGAAGCGCCAGCTGGATGTCACGGCGCTGAGCCTGGCGGCGGTAGCGGACCAGTACCTGGAGCAGGTGCTTGCCCGCCAGGGCGAACTCGAGCCACTGTCGGAGTTCCTCGTCGTTGCCTCCCAGCTCCTGCTCATCAAGTCGCGCGCGCTCTTGCGCTTACCGGAAGAGTGCGACGGGGAGGACCCCGCGGCCGAGCTGCGCCAGCGGCTGGTTGAGTACCAGGCGGTGCGCGCTGTGGCGCAGTGGCTCGCAGCCCGCGAGCAGGCGGGGTGGCGGAGCTGGCCCCACGGCGGGGAGAGGGAGGAGCGACCCCTGCAGCGCCCGCTCGCGCCCCTCAGTGGTGCGGAGCTGGCACGGCTTGCCGCGCGGCTGCTCCGCACGCCGGAGCAGCCCACGACCGTTGTGGAGCCAGCGGCGCGCCCGGCGGTGCGCGAGCGAGCCGCGCTGCTCCTCCGGGCGACCACTAGGGATACCTGGGTGCCGCTCGCGCCGCTGCTCGGCCCCGATGTGCCGACGGCCGTGGCGACGTTTCTCGCCGTGCTGCTCCTGGTGCGTCTGGCGGTGCTGGCGGTGCGCCAGCCAGGACCATATGCGGGCATCGAGCTGCGCCGGCTCGCACAGGAAGTCGCAGCGGCACCGGACTGGGAGCGCTGGCGCTGAGGCACGGGACTGCCTGTGCGTTAGTCCGGCGGTGGGAGCATAGCGAGGGCTGCGGCACGGTAGCGAGCCGGCATCTCCGAATACCGCGAGATGCCTAGGAGCGCGGCGATCTCGCGGTCGTGCTGAGTGTGGAGCTCGTCGAGTTCCGCCGGCGTCGCGCCTGCCCGGGCCCGCGCCTGCTCGATAGCAACCCGCTGCTGCATGGCGCGCACGGCGAAGGTATCCCGCAGCATCTCGGGCGTCAGCCGGCGGATGCGCTGGAGGCCGGCGCGCTTCCCCACGGTTTCGACGACGAAGTTGACCCCGCGCACGGAGAGCTGAAACAGGGTGGGGCTCGGCCAAGGGATCGTGAGCATCCGGGCGAGGGCCGCGTGACAGCGCGGGGTGAGCGGGAGGGTGCGACGGCGCAGGCGCTTGGCCTGCTGCGTGTGGCGCACGGTGATCCGGCTCTGAGCCGGATCGGGAGCGAGGTAGAGGTCTGTCGGGCGGAGGGCGAGCAGCTCGTCGCGCTTTAGCCCGGTGTCGAGCAGGAGCAGCACCAGAGCGTGCCATACCGGGTCCGCCAGGGAAGCGGCGACGACCGCCTCCACCTCGTCGGGCGTGAGCGCGGCAAGGCGCGGCGGGGGCGGGGCGGGATAGGTCAGCTCTGCCGCAGGGTCTGCGGGCAGCCAGCCCGCGGTGACGGCGTGGCGGAAGAAGCCCTTGAGCGTCGCGATCTTCCGGCGGAGGGAGGCGGGCCGGTTGCGCTTCGCGTCGCGGAGCCAGCGGAGGTGGGCAGTGAGGTGGCCGGGCTGGATCTCTACAAGGGGACAGTTGCCGAGCTGGGCCAACAGCGCGGCGAGGTCGAAGGCCGTGCTGCGGACCGTGTGGGCGGCGCGGCCGGCGGCAGCGAGGTGGTCGCAGTAGGCGGCGATGGCTTGGCCGAGCGAGCGGGGGGGCTGGGAAGGAGGGGATGGCGTAGCCGGCGGCGCCGGCGCCGCGACTGGGAAGAGAGCGAGCTGCGTCACTCCAGGCTGCTGGTCCGCCATGAGCCGCTCCCGCCCCATCTTACCCCATACACATAAACATAGCAAGGCCCAAGTAACCCCTAGGATATAACTCAGCTATAAAGAGCAATAACAATCAAGCGCTGTGTTTATGTGTAGAAGGCGGTGCGGTACGCGCTGGCCAGCGCCTCGGCGCGCTGTTCCCAGCTCGCTTCCTCCGCCCGCCGCCGCGCTGCGCGCTCCAGTTTCCCCCTCAACGCGCTGTCCGTCGCTAGCCGCACCACCCCCTCTACAAACGCCGCTCTATCCCCAGGCGCCACCAGCCAGCCGGCAGCCCCCACCAGCGCCTCCACCTCGCCCACCGCCTCCGCCACGACCGCCTTCCCCACTGCCAGCAGCTCGACCAGCTTCGCCGGACAGCGCGCGCGGTTCACCACCGTGTCCTCAAACGGCCATAGCGCGAGATCGCTCCGCGCCAGCACCTCCGCCAAGGCCTCTCCCCCCAACACCCCATGGCACTCCACCCGCCTAGCCCACTCCCGCGCCCGGAGCCCGGCCATGAACGCCCGCCCGTCCCGCCCCTCCGTATCGCCGACAAGCACGAGCACCGCTTGAGGCAAGCGCGCAAAGATCTCGTCGAGCAGCTGCAGGACCCGTGCGGCAGCGAACTCATTGAAGCGCGTGTACAGGAGCAGGCGCGGACCGACACCAGAGCTCTCCCCCACAGCCACGGGCACCGGCGCCGCAGCCGCATTGGGTAAGTAACACACTCGCTCGGGGCGCACCCCCCATCTCACCACTACCTGCGCGAGATACCGGCTCGCTACCGTCACCAGCTGCGCCGCCCGCACCCCCAAGCGCTCCTGGCTACCGAGCAGCGCCACCTGCCAGCCCGGCCGCCCATCGCGCTCAGCCCAGCCCCCCCACCCCTCCAGATCATCAGTGTCCACAGCGAGCAACCCGCGCCACCCCCAGCCACGCGCCCAGCGCAAGCCGAGCGCTACCAAGCCAGAGTAGCCGATCGGCTTGAAGCAGTGAACCACATCGGGACGACCAGCCAGCACCACCTGCAGTAACCGGACAGGAAGCGTGACGAGCGCCAGGCGAGGGGACACTAGCCGGTCCGGCAGGTGGATCACCTCCACCGTGTGCAGCCGGTACCGCCGCCCCCACTCCTCGGGGCAATCCCAGGACGGCACCACCACCCGCACCGCATGGCCGAGCGCCGCCAGCGCCTGGGCCAGCGGGAGCACCCGAGCACGCGTCGTGCCCTTCCGCCCCAGCCCGAACGGCGCGACGAAGGTGACCCGCAAGCGGGGCTCTACTCCACCGTGACCGACTTCGCCAGATTCCGCGGCTGATCCACGTCGCATCCGCGCTCGACCGCGACGTAGTAGGCGAGCAGCTGCATCGGCACCACGTTCACCATCGGGGATAGGAGCTCAGGCGTGGCAGGCACGTAGATCACCTCATCCGCATGGCGCGCGATCTCCGCATCTCCCTCCGTCGCGATGGCGATGACCCGCGCCTGCCGGGCCTTCACCTCCTGGACATTGGCCACCACCTTGTCGTAGGTGCGGCTCCGCGTAGCAAGCACCAGCATGAGCATGCCGGGCTCCACCAGGGCGATCGGCCCATGCTTCAGCTCGCCGGCCGGATAGCCCTCCGCGTGGATATAGGAGATCTCCTTGAGCTTGAGCGCCCCCTCCAGCGCCGTCGGATAGCCCACTCCCCGACCGATAAACAGCAGGTGGTCCACGTGCACACAGGCCGCAGCGATCCGCTGGAGCGGCGCCGGATCAGCCAGCGCCCGCGCGATCAGGCCGGGCATCGCCTCCAGCGCCGCCAGCAGCTCCCGGCGCCGGTCAGCCGGCAGTGTCCCCCGCCGGCCAGCGAGGTACAGCCCCATCGTGTACAGCACCGCCAGCTGACCGGTGAATGTCTTCGTAGCCACCACCCCGATCTCAGGCCCTACCTGGAGATACACCGACGCCGCGGCAATCTGCGTCAAGCTGCTGTCCACCACATTCGCCACCGCCACCGTTTGGGCTCCACTCGCCCGGGCCCACTCCGCCGCCGCCAGGGTGTCGGCTGTCTCCCCAGACTGACTCACCGCCACGAACAGCGTCCGCTCGTCGAGTGGCGGCGGGGCGTAGCGGAACTCCGAGGCGATCACGGTCTCGACCGGCAGCCGGAGCCACTCCTCCCAGGCATACTTAGCAATCATGCAAGCGTAGTTGGAGCTACCGCACGCCACGAGGTAGATCCGCTCCACACGCTCTAGGTCGAGCGCCTCCAGCTCGGGCAGATAAGCACAGTCCCGGCGCACGCGACCTGCCAGCGCCGCCCGCACCGCCTCCGGCTGCTCGTGGATCTCCTTGAGCACGAAGTGTGGATAGCCGGCTTTCTCCGCCGCCGCCTGGTCCCATTCCACCCGCGTCGGGGCACGGGAGACCAGCCGATCCTGCTCGTCGTAGATCACCAGCTGCTGCGCATCGAGCGCCACCAGCTCCCCCTCGCGGAGGCGCACCACATCACGCGTGCGCGGCAGTAGCGCCGGGATATCCGAGGCCAAGTAATTACCATCCGTCCCCAGCCCGACCACAAGCGGCGCATGGCGGCAGGCGCCAACCAGCACCGCCGGCTCGTCGAGGCTGAGCACCGCGATGGCATAGGCCCCCTGCACCCGGCCGAGCGCCCCGCGCACCGCCACGCGGAGCCGGCACGACCGCGCATCCGCCGTATAGCCGTCGAGTCCCGCCAGCTCATCCTCGATCAGGTGAGCGAGCACCTCGGTATCCGTCTGCGAGCGGAATCGATGCCCTCGCGCCTCCAGATGCGCGCGCAGCGTCAGGTAGTTCTCAATGATGCCGTTGTGCACGACGCAGATACGCCCCGTGCAGTCCGTGTGCGGATGAGCGTTCTCATCGGAAGGCCGGCCATGTGTGGCCCAGCGAGTATGGCCGATCCCCACCTGACCGGCGGGCTCGCGCCCATCGAGCAGCCGGACCAGATTCTCCAGCTTGCCGACCGCGCGGTGAACGGATAGCTCCCGCGCCGGCGTGATGACCGCGATGCCCGCCGAGTCGTAGCCTCGATACTCAAGACGCCGCAGCCCGTCGAGCAAGAACGGGGCTGCGGCCCCTCGCCCCACATAGCCGACTATGCCGCACATGTCACCTCCAACAGCTCGCGCGCCGTCCCGGCCACGTACACCGCTCCGGGCAAGCGTGCGGCGAGCGCCGTCAGCGTCCAGTCATCTAATGTGCGCTGGCCTGCCGCGTCGAACATCGCCCGCGGCAGCACCACCCGATCCGCCACCCGCCCCTCCAGCGCCCTGACCACATCCTCCCCGGTCAGCAGCCCCGACACGGTAACCCCGGTGCCGAAGAACGTGTTCGGCACTGCCACCACCTCCACCACCAGCCCCTCCACCACCATCATCTCCGCCGCCACCAAGCCGAGGGCGCGCTCCATCGCCGTGCCACACACCCACAGGACCCGTCGCGCCGGCACCGCCCGCGGCAGCCGCCGGCGCACCCGTCGCCACTCCGCGAGGAAGAGTGGCACCAGCCCCACCCCGTTCTGCAGCTGCGGGTAGCCATCGTAGTGCGCTGGCGAGGGGAAGCGCCGCCCGGCTAAGAGGTACAGCTCATCGCTCGGGTACACGAAACCCACCCCCAGCCGCGGGCGCAGGCGGCGCTGCCACCGCGCGCACTCGTCTAGCACCGTCGCCGCCTCCGCCGCCGTGAGCGTACGCAGCGTCGCCACGTGCGAGTGCCGCGTCAGCCCCACAGGCACCACCGCCAGCGAGCGCACCACGGGATAGCGCGCGGCCAGATCAGCGATGGTGCGCGTGAGCACCGCCCCGTCATTGACGCCAGGCACGAGGACTACCTGCGTATGGAACTCGATACCCGCAGCGCCCAGGCGGTCGAGCTGAGCTAGGACATCTGGAGCACGCGGGTTCGCCAGCAGCTGCCGCCGCACCGCGAGATCCGTCGCGTGCACCGACACCCACAGCGGGCTGAGGTGCTGGTAGCAGATCCGGTCCTCATCGGCCGGCCGGAGGTTGGTCAGCGTGACGAAGCTTCCGTACAGGAATGAGTAGCGGTAATCGTCGTCGCGGATGTAGAGCGTATCGCGCATCCCAGGCGGCAGGCCATTGATGAAGCAGAACTCGCACGCATTAGCACAGCGGCGGATACCATCCGCTGTCGGGGCTGCGAGCTCGATTCCCAGATCCTCTCCCGGCGCACCCACACACCGCACGCTCCAGCGCTGCCCGGCGCGCTCCAGCCACAGCGTGCACGCACCGCCCTGCCATGCATACCCCAGATCGATCACGTCGCGCGGCACCAGGCCGTCGATCGCCAGCAGCCGGTCCCCAGCCCGCACCCCTGCAGCCGCGGCCGGGCTGCCGCGCCGGACACGGGCGATCAGCATCCCGCGAGGCCGCCGCACCTGCTCCTGGTCCTGCACCGCCGTTACCGCCGGAGAGCCCATGCCTGCTTTCCAAACTCCCGCGCGGCCCCCACCTCGCCGGAAGCGAGCACCCGCGATGCATAGGGGCCACGGCGCTCGACAGGCAGCAGCGCCGCCACCCGGGCCAGCAGCTCGTCGGCGATCATCTGATAATCGCCCGACAGCTCACCGTCTCCCGTAGGACACGGCGCAGCCACCCCGCAGCGCACCAGCAGCAGGGGCCGCCGCACCCAGCTGGCCGGCCGCCGGAGCTGCTCGGTCCCCGTGATGGCCACCGGCAGCACCGGCGCCCGCGAGCGCGCGGCCAGCCACCCGGCACCCGCCTGGGCGCGGCCGAGCACACCGGTTCGGCTACGCGTGCCTTCCGGGAAGACCACAACCGCCTCGCCGGCCGCGAGCCGCGCCAGCGCCGCCCGCACCGCCCGGATGTCCGCCTGGCCACGCCGCACCGGAATCGCCCCGATAGCGCGGAGGATCCAGCCCAGCGGCCAGTAGCGGAACAGCTCGGCCTTAGCCACGAACACGAGCCGGCGCGGAAACAGCGCCGCCAGCAGTACTGGATCAACCAGACTGGTGTGGTTGGCCACGAGCAGCAAGCCGCCACGCAGTGGGATGCGCCCGCGGCCCTCGAGCCGCGGGCGCGCGAGCAGCAGCAGCACCCCCCGCGCCAGAAGCGCGCCGAGCGCGTAGAGTCCCACTGTCAGGACCGCCGTGATCGGTTGGCACACCCTCACGCCGCACACCGAGCCCACCTAGCACTGCCCTCCGCTCCGCGCCCGCCACAGGGCCACGATCTGCGCGGCTACCTCGTCGGGGCCTCGCCTCTCGGTATCGAGCCACACCGCGTCCGGCGCCGCCTGGAGCGGCGCGCACGCCCGGGCGCTATCGAGCGCATCGCGCCGCGCTAGGTCTTGGCGCACGGCGTCCAGATCCACCGCGACTCCCCGCGCCGCCAGCTCCCTCGCCCGCCGGCGCGCGCGCTCCTCGAGCGAGGCCTCCAGGTACACCTTAAGCATAGCGTCTGGGAAAATTACCGTACCGATATCCCGCCCAGCCACGACCGCAGGCATCTCCCCTACAGCACGGCGCTGCGGGGCTACCAGCGCCTCGCGCACGGCCGGCACCGCCGCGACTACCGACACCGCGCGGTCCACGGCGGGCGAGCGCAGCTCCCACGTTACGTCGACGCCGTCGAGCAGCACATCGGCGTCGCGGCCGTCAGGGACAGAGGGCGGCTGCACTCGGACATCCAGGTTGCGGGCAAGCGCTACCAGCCCCGCGACATCGTCGAGCGTGACTCCACGCCGCTGGGCCAGCCAGGTCAGGGCACGGTAGAGCAGCCCGCTATCGAAGAACGTCCAGCCCAGCGCGGCGGCTACCTTCCGCCCCACCGTGGTCTTCCCGACGGCGGCGGGGCCGTCGATGGCAATAATCGGCCGCGGCATCTCCCCGCTCCAGCGCCCGGGCCACCTCTGCCGGCGACAGCACGCGCCAATGCCCGACCGGCAGGTTCCCCAGCGTCAACCCGCCGATACGGACGCGGATCAAGCGCTCGACGGGATAGCCCACCGCCGCGAGCATCCGGCGGATCTGCCGCTTCCATCCCTGGTGCAGCACCAGGCACAGCCAGGTACCCGTCTTCTCACGCCCCAGCACCGCTACCGCATCGGCCCGAGCGCGCAACGCCATATCAAGGCGTTGCGCCTCGGGGAGCCTCACCCCCGCCCGCAGGCGCGCAAGGGCGCGCTCGCTCACCTGGCCCCGTACGAGCACGTGGTACTCCTTGGGCACCGCGTGGCGGGGATGCGTGAGCCGGTACGCGAGCTCGCCGTCGTTAGTGAGCAGGAGCAGCCCCTCGCTATCAGCGTCTAGCCGCCCCACCGGGTACACGCGCTGCTCGACACGCACTAGGTCCAGCACGGTCGGTCGCCCGCGCTCGTCACGCGCCGTGCTCACCACCCCTCGCGGCTTGTGGAGCAGCACATACACTGGACGGACATCCACCCGCACCGGGCGCCCGTCAACCGTCAGCACATCGCGCTCGGGATCCACCCGCGTTCCGAGCGTCCGTACGACCGCGCCATTCACCGCCACGCGCCCCTCGACCACCAACCGCTCGGCCGCCCGGCGCGAGGCTACCCCGGCATGCGCCAGCACCTTCTGCAGTCGCTGCTCCATCGGCGCGTCACTGCGAAACCGTTGGCTGGGGGATAAGGTCGAACGTACCCAGATGCCGGAGCGGGGCCTCGACGATCACGCGCCCAACGCGCCCATTAGCGCCAGCTGCCCCCTGCTCCAGCGCCACCTGCACCCGGGGGAGGCCCCCGTCCCATCGCGACACCGCTACCGCCGCCGCGGCCGCGAGCCGCGCCTCCCGCCGCTCCTCGCCCTCATGGTACGCTACCGCACCGTCCCGGCCGATGGTCACCGGCAGCCAGTCGTAGTTGCCGAACACGTAGTCCAGCAGCACTTGCCCATCGAGCGCGATATTCTGGCTATCCAGCACCACAGCCACCACCTGGTGACCGCCACGCACCGCACTCACCGCCAGGCACCGCCCGGCGAGATCGGTAAAGCCCGTCTTCCCCCCATTGACACCATCATAGACTCCCAACAGGGGATTGGTGTTGCGGAACCGGTATAGTGGCGGTCCCGGCACGATGTGCTCACGCGTGCCCGCAATGCGCGCCAGCACCGGGTTGCGCATCATGGCGATCGTGAGGCGCGCCAGGTCCTCTGCGGTGGAGTAGTGGCCAGGCATATCCAGGCCGTGGGGGTTAAGGAAATGCGTGTGCTGCATACCGAGCGCCGCCGCCTTCTCGTTCATCCACGCGACGAACCGCTCGATGCTCCCCCCAACCCCTTCCGCGATCGCGATCGCTGCATCATTGCCCGAGTTGAGCAGCAAGCCATAGAGGAGATCCTCGAGCGTGAGGGTCTCGCCGGGATCGAGGCCGATCACCACCGGCTCGACCCGGACCCGCTCGCTCGCCGTGATGCGCTGGTCGAGCCGGCCCCGCTCCAGCGCGACGAGAGCTGTCATCATCTTGGTCAGGCTGGCAGGAGCCACGCGCTCCTCGGCGTTCTTGGCATAGAGGACCGCATCGCTCGCTGCATCGACCAGGATCGCCGCGCGCGCGGTGACCAGCGGGCTTTTATAGGTCTGGAGGGCCCGCAGCTGGCTCGCGGGAAGAGGCACCGCGCTCGCATCGCGCTCCAGCAGCTGTGGCGGCCCGAAGCCGGCCCCGAGGAGGCTCCCCAACAGCGCCAGGAGCAGCCATGAGCGACATGCCAGCCGGCTCACTCGACCACCCCCCGCAGGTGCTCGAGGTGCCGCAACCGGCCGGCCGAGTCCATCTCCAGCGCGATGACATCGACCCGCCAAGGACACTCGCTTCCGTGCACGGTCTGGAGGTAGTGCTCTGCCGCGCGCACGAGCCGCTGCTGCTTGCGCTGTGTCACCGACTCCGCCGGCGCCACCATTCCTCCTACACGCCGCGTGCGCACCTCGACGAACACGAGCTCCGCGCCATCGGCAACGACGAGGTCGACCTCCCCCAGCGCGCACCGGTAGTTACGGGCGAGGATCCGGTAGCCGAGGCCCTCCAGCCACTCGGCCGCGAGCTGCTCCCCCGCCGCTCCAAGGCGACGGCGCTCCCCGCTCATGTTGCCCCCCGCGACCGCAGCGGCGCGTACGTCCGGCGGTGTTCAGGGCAAGGGCCCAGCACGGCGAGAGCCGCCAGGTGGGTCGGCGTCCCGTAGCCCTTGTGGCAATCAAACCCGTAATGGGGATAGCGCGCGTGCAGCGCACCCATCCAGCGATCGCGCGCTACCTTGGCCACCACAGAAGCGGCGGCCACGGAGAGACAGCGCGCATCGCCCCGGACCAGCGCGAGGTGGGGGATCGCGCTTCCGAGGAGGCGAAACCCGTCGACCAGCATGAAGTCTGGCTCGCAGTCCAGCGCGGCGACCGCGCGGCACAGGGCCAGCCGGCCCGCCGCCGCCAGACCAGCGGCATCCACCAGCGCCGAGGGGACAACCGCCAGCCCCACGCTTAGAGCGACCGCGCGGATCCGCCGGTCCAGAGCGCACCGCGCCCGCGGCGAGAGCTGCTTGGAATCGCGCACACCAGCGAGCTGGTCAGCGACCTGGGGCGTGGGGGGTAAGATCACCGCTGCCGCCACCAGCGGGCCCGCCAGCGCCCCGCGGCCCACTTCATCCACCCCCGCCACACGGCAGTAGCCGAGACGCCACAGCAGTTCCTCGTAAGCGAGACTCGGCTCCAGCCCCTGGCCCATAGCTCGGCAGGCAGGCCTGCGGGCGCGGCGAGCCTACGGGGCAGCCCCGGCCTCGGCGCCGCGCCCGGCGCCGGCCGCGCTTACGCGCCGCTCCCGCAGCCGGGCCGCCTTGCCCGAGAGCTTGCGGAGATAGTAGAGCTTGGCGCGCCGCACCTTGGCGCGCCGCACGACTTCCACCTTCTCGATCCGGGGCGAGGCCACGGGAAACGTGCGCTCCACCCCGACGCCGTGCGTCACCCGCCGCACCGTGAACGTGCCATCGAGCCGCTTGGGGCGGTGCAGGCGGATGACTACTCCTTCGAACACCTGCGTCCGCTCCCGCCCGGCCTCCGTCACCCGGAAGTGCACCCGCACGGTGTCGCCCACCTCGATCGGTAGGGGACCATTGGGCAGGCGCCCCTCGAGCAACGCCTGAAGATCCAGCTGCATACCATCCTCTACCGTCTCAGCCGGCGCATCCCTCGCCGCACCGGCTTCGCTTTCGATCCCTAACGTCCCGGTCGCGACCGCTCTTAGCGTACCAGGAACAAGGGTGCCATCACCAGGGTGATGGTGCTGAGTAGCTTGATCAGCACGTGCAGCGACGGCCCCGCCGTGTCCTTGAAGGGGTCGCCAACAGTATCGCCGGTCACGGCGGCCTGGTGCGCGAAGCTGCCCTTCCCCACGACATTACCGGACTCGTCGCGAAGGTTACCGGCCTCGATGAACTTCTTCGCGTTATCCCACGAGCCGCCGCCGTTATTGAGCACCGTCGCGACTAGGATACCGGTCATGGTCCCGACCATCAGGAGCCCGGCCTCGGCCTCTGCCTTGAGGATCAGGCCCACGGCGACCGGCACCCCTACCGCGAGGAGCCCAGGCGCCACCATCTCCCGCAGCGCCGCCCGGGTAGTGATATCCACACAGCGCGCGTAGTCCGGCCGCGCCTTCCCCTCCATGAGCAGGGGGTTCGTCTTGAACTGGCGGCGGACCTCCTCGATGATGTCGCTCGCCGCCCGACCCACGGCCCGGATCGCCAGCGAGGTGAACAGGAAGATCAACATCGCTCCGAGGAACGAACCGATGAACACATCCACCCGGGAGAGGTCGATCGGCAGCGGGGCGTTGGCATCCAGCCCGCGCAGCTCCCGCAGGCGGTCCAGATAGGCGCTGAACAGGAGGAAGGCCGCCAGCGCGGCGGAGCCCACCGCATACCCCTTCGTCAACGCCTTGGTAGTGTTCCCCACCGCATCGAGCGCGTCCGTGATCCGGCGCGCCGACGCGGGCGCGCGGGACATCTCGGTGATCCCGCCGGCATTATCGGTGATCGGGCCGAAAGTATCCATGGAGAGGATGTAGGCCGCGGTCATCAGCATGCCCATCGTCGCGATGGCCGTGCCGTAGATCCCCCCATGGGGAATGCCGCTCAGCGTGCCGAGCCAGTACGCCAGGAACAGCGCCACCGAGATCACGATGGCCGTGGGCGCGGTGGTCTCCAGCCCTACCGCCATCCCAGCGATGATGTTCGTAGCATGGCCGGTCTTCGACGCCGCCGCGATCTCCCGGACCGGCCGCCAGTTCCCCGCCGTGTAGTACTGGGTGATGTACACGAAAGCGATGCTGGTGAGGATCCCGACCAGCCCGGCGACCGCGAAGCGCAGGTCCCCCAGCATCCAGTGCGTGACCCCCACCATGGCCACCGCCGAGAGCCCGGCCGCCACCCAGTAGCCGCGGTCTAGCGCCCGCATCGGGTCCTCGTCCTCCCGGCCGCGCGCGGCGAGGATACCGATCAGCGACGCCAACAGCCCGAACGCGCGCACTACCAGCGGGAACAGGATCCAGTACTCGGGGTGGGGCTGGCCAGTCGCGCGCGCCACATGATAGACGCCGATTCCGAGGATCATCGCCCCGATGTTCTCCGCGGCCGTCGACTCGAACAGGTCCGCCCCGCGGCCCGCGCAGTCCCCCACGTTGTCGCCCACGAGGTCCGCGATCACCGCCGCGTTGCGGGGGTCGTCCTCGGGAATGCCTGCCTCCACCTTACCCACCAGATCGGCGCCCACGTCCGCAGCCTTGGTGTAGATCCCGCCCCCGAGCTGGGCGAACAGCGCCACGAAGCTGGCGCCGAAGCCGAACCCGACGATCATGAACGGCGCGCGATCCGGCTCCGCCGCCCCACCGAAGGCGTAGAAGATGGCCGCAACTCCGAGCAGGCTCAGCGCGACCACCAGGAACCCCGAGACCGCTCCGCCCCGCAGCGCCACGGTGATCGCTTCGGTCAAGCTCCGCTGCGCCGCCGCCGCCGTGCGGAGATTGGACTTGACCGCGATGTACATCCCGATGAAGCCCGCGAGGGATGAGCAGGCCGCGCCCACCAGGAACGACACCGCCGTCTTCAGCGCCAGCTCTCCCGCCAGGCTGCGATCCGGCTCCAGAATACCTAGCAGCGCTCCGATCAGCACAGCCGCCACGATAGCGATCATCCAGATCGTGCGATACTGGCGGTTGAGGAAGGCCATAGCCCCTTCGTAGATAGCCCCCGCCACCTCCTGCATCGCCGAAGTCCCGGTATCGCGGCGCAGCACATCATAGGCCAGATAGGCCGCGAAGCCCACCGCGATCAGTCCGGACAGCCAGACGATGACCATCGGCTCCACCGCATCGCCTCCTTAAAGAAACACCCCGCACCGTTGCGCCCAGCGCCTGGGCTTGCCCGCGCCCGGCTCCTCGCCCCCGCCACGCCTGCCCGAGGCGCTCTCCCGCCGCTGGCTGTCCTTCTGGACCCGATAGCCAGCATGCCGGTGCACACGCTCGAGAGGTAGATGGGCAAGAAAATCGGCCGCTCCACAGCAGATAGCGCGCCGCCTCACCCGCGCCGCGCCCGGAGCGGCACCTGCAGTGACGAGAGCCTACCGGAGCGCACACTCAGGCCCCATCGCCCGAGCGCCCAGCCAACTCTACCATACCAGAGGTGTGGCCCCGAGTCAATCGCCTCCCGCGCGCCCAACCGCACTACGGCCCGCGGTGCGTCTGTCCGGGCGCGCTTGCCAACCCTGTACGAATCGCCCATGATATAAGAGCATGCTGCCATGCCCCACGCCCGCCGGCAACGGCCCTGCCAGCGTGCCGACACGCGGCAAAGAGAAGGATAAGGATGAGGAACTACTCATGAGCGCCTACCGCGTGAACAAGCTGCTGTTCGACCTTCAGATGCAGCCTACGCTGTGGGAGGAATTCACCCAGAACCCCCAGAAAGTCGCCGACCAGTATCGCCTCAGCCCCGAGGAGGCAGCAGCGGTGATCAATGTGGACGCCACCGCCATGTCACGCTTGGGTGTGCAGCCCTACCTGCTGCGCTTCTACACCGTTCGTCGTGGAATGTCTAATGAGGAGCTGATCCGGCAGCTCGAGCGAGCCTGATCGGCGTCCCTCGCGCACACCGACGCACTTGGGCATGCGCTAAGACATCTGGAGGGAGAGATGGCCGAGATCGTGGCTGCAGTTGCCTGTGGGCATGCACCTGGGATCGCCACGCGCCCCGAGCCCGATGCTGCGGGCCGGAAACAGCGGTTCTTCGACGCGCTCGCGCAGGCACGCGCGCGCCTGCGGGAGGCACGGCCCACCGCGCTGCTGGTCGTCAGCAACGAACACCTGCAGAACTTCTTCCTGAACAACTGGCCGGCGTTCTGCCTCGCCTACCCGGAGGAGATGGAGGGGCCGATCGAGAGCTGGCTGCCTGGTCCGAAGATGACGCTGCGCGGCTATCCCGAGTTTGGCCGCTACCTGCTTACCGCCGGCCTCAACGCGCACTTCGACCTCGCCGCCTCGCAGGAACTCCGACCGGACCACGCAGTGATCCTACCGCTCCGCTACCTGCGGCCGGAGGCCGACCTGCCGGTCACCATCCTGCTTCAGAACTGCGTCGAGCCGCCGTTCCCCACCCTGCAGCGCTGCCTCCAGCTCGGGCGTTTCCTCGGGCGCGCCATTGCCGAGTGGCCGCGTCCAGACCGCTTCGCGCTCATCGGCGTGGGTGGCATCTCGCACTGGATTGGCATCAAGCGCATGGGCGAGATCAACGAGGCGTGGGATCGCTGGTTCCTCGACCTCGTGTGCCGCGGCCGCAGCGAAGAGATCGCCCGCATCCCGCCGGAGAGCATCGCACGCGACGCTGGCAATGGCGGGGAGGAAATCCGCAACTGGCTCACGGTCCTGGCGGCGATCGGCGACCGCCCGGGCGAGCTGCTGGCCTACGAGCCCGTGCCGGACTGGGTGATCGGCGCAGCGGTGGTGTACTGGGACCTGAACGGCAAGGCCCGCTAGGCATGGCCTGGGTCAGCAACCGGCGCTGCACTGTGTCACAGCGTTTGTCTACGCGGGGGCCGATCAGGAGTTTCGGCATTGAGGCCCACACGCGTACTGCTGCACTTGCTCTTAGGCTGCGCGGACGTGGTGAACACTATATGAGCTGCACACGCTAGGAGCCTGCTGGGGCTAGGCCGCTGGGAATGCCCTCCATATCGACACGGGCGACCCCGAGGTGCTCGCGCTCCCAGCGCGCATAGTCGTCGGTATAGTACAGGACCCGCACCTTCTTGTACTCCCTCGTGCTGTAGAGCGCGCAGTAGTCGGTGATGCCGGTCGCCGCCGAGATCGCAGCGAGGAGGCGCTCGCACTCCTCGGGGGTGTGACCGTGGACCATCGTGAAGAGGTTGTAGGGCCAGTCGGGATACACGGGGCGCTGGTAGCAGTGGCTCACGGCCGCGAACGCGGCCATCTGGAAGCCCACCTCCTCGACGCGCTCCTCCGGCACCCGCCACACCCCCATGGCGTTGGCCTTGTAGCCCGCGCGCCGATGGTACAGCACCGCTGCGAACCGCCGCATGATCCCTTCATCGATCAGGCGTCGAGCATGGGCCAGCAGCGCCTCCTCCGTCAGGTTCAGGCGCGCAGCCGCTGGCGCGAAGGGGCGCGGCTCGAGCAGCAGGTCCTGCTGCAGCTCGCGTACGAGCTGCACGTCCAGCGCCGACAGGGGACGCCCCACGTTCCAGTACGGATCCCGCCGCACACCGTCAGGGTCCTGGGCGGTGATGTCCGCCTCGCCCGTCATGTCCAGCTTCACGCCGATCTTGAACAGCCGGAGCGTCGGCAGGAGCCGCGTGGACTCCGCCCCCGCCTCGCGGTGGAGCACCTCCACATGCTCCTCGATGGTGCTCGGCGGCGGCACGGCGATGGTGAACCAGAGGTTGAACGCGTGGTTGCGCTCGTAGTTATGACTCACGCCTGGATGCGCATTGATCACCCGTGCCGCCTCGTGCACGCGCCGTGGATCCACCTTCATCGCGACCAGGCTGCTGCGGTAGCCAAGCTTGCGCGTGTCGAAGATCGCCGAGATCTGACGGATGATGCGCGCCTCCTTCAGCGCGCGCACGCGCGCCAGCACCTCGGCCTCGGATAGGCCGAGCTGGGCCCCCATCGCCGCATAGGGAGTGGGGGTCAAAGGGAGATTCATCTGGAGGATGTTGAGCAGCCGCTTGTCGAGATCGTCCATCCTCGCGCTCTCCTCTCGCGCGATGGCGTAGGACACGAAGGCGCCATCGGAGCTGGCTACCCCCATTCTCCCACAACTCTCCGCGCGACGCCACGGCGCCAGCCCCGCCGTGCGGCGGTCGCGTGGTAAACTACTCCCACCCTGCCCGCAGCGCTCGGTACACCGGCGACCGCGCCCGCCCGCTCCCTGCGCGGCTATCCGGTCGCCACGACGCAGGGCAGCGCACGCGAGGACAGGGACGAGGCTGCCGCCCGCCCGCAGCTGCCCGGCCGCAAGGGAGGGAGTGCGGTCCTTCGCCGAGCGGGCTCTCCCGCCCAGGGACGAGCGCGCACGACCCCCAGGTGAACGCTTATGGACTTCGCCCTCAGCGCCGACGAGGCGCTGTTTCGCCAGACCGTGCGCGAGTTTGCCCAAACGGCCTTGACGCCATATGCCGCGGAGGCCGACGCGACGGGCGCGTTCCCGCCGGCGGTGCTGCGCCAGCTCGCCGCCTTCGGCCTGACCGGCCTGCTCGTGCCAGAGGCCTACGATGGCGCTGGCGTGGATACGTTGCGCTTCGTCCTGGCCCTCGAAGAGGTGGCGCGCGTTTCCGCCGCGCTGGCCGCCGTGCTGAACGCCCACAATGCCCTGGTCTGTGCGGCGCTGGCCCAGGCCGGGACGCCCGCCCAGCAGGCGCGCTGGCTGCCCGCCCTGGCGCGCGGCGACCTCCTCGGCGCCTGCGGGCTTGCAGAGCCGGAGGGCGGCTGCGACCTCACCAGGCTGTGCACCCGCGCGGTCCCGGTGGGGACCGCCTGGCAGCTCGACGGCCAGAAGTGCAGCGTGCGGAACGGCGGGCTCGCAGGGCTCTATGTCATCTACGCCGTGACCGATCCGGCGGCCGCCCCGCCCGGGGTGAGCGCTTTCCTCGTCGCGCGGGACACGCCTGGCTTACAGGTCGGGCCGCCGCTGGAAACCATGGGGCTGCGCGGCCTCGCCATGAGCGATGTGGCGCTGGTGGCCTGCGGCGTGCCCCGGGAGGCGCTCCTCGGGGTGGAGCACCGGGGGCACGCGCTCGCCACTGCCACCTGCGCCCTCGCCCGCCTCGGGACGGCAGCGCAGGCCCTGGGCATCGCCCAGAGCGCTCTGGACGCGGCACTGGCTTATGTGCAGGAGCGCCGCCAGTTCGGGCGGCCCATCGCGCAGTTCGAGGGGGTGCGCTGGTTGCTCGCCGATCTCCACCGCGCCCTCGAGGCGGCGCGGCTGCTCACCTATCGTGCCGCCTGGCTCCGCGACCGCGGCCAGCCCTTCGCCGCGGCGGCCGCCATGGCGCGGCTCCAGGCCACGGAAACGGCGACGCAGGCGACCATCAAGGCGGTTCAGCTCTTTGGCGGCTACGGCTACATGGCGGAGGCGGCCGTACAGCGCCACCTCCGCGACGCCCAGATGACCGCGATCGACGAGGGCCTGCCTGGCAGCACGCGCGCGGCGCTCGCCGATGCACTCCTTCCGCCGCCACCCTGAGTGGCGCCTCCCGCCCTGAGCACGGCGAATACAATTACTCAAGAGCCGGCGCTCGGGTCCACCTCGATGGCGAGCGCGGGCAGGCAGCGCGCTGGCGCGTTTCTTGCGCTTTGCCGATCCGGGCGCTACAATGCGTAAGTTCGCCACTGTGTATCCTACCGACCACCGGTGCCGGGCGCTCCTGGGCCCCCACCCAGGGGCGCCCACTGTGATCGGGCTGCTAGGCACACCGGCAAGCTACCCTGGCGACGCACGAGGATAAGAGGATGGCGATCTTTCAGTCCGAAGATCGACTGCGGCAGAAGCGACTCAAGGTCGAGAAAGCGATCCAGCTCGCCATGCAGAACCGCTGGAGCGAGGCGGCAGAGCTGAACCGCGAGCTGATCCAGGAGTTCCCCAAGGACGTCGACGCGCACAACCGGCTGGGCAAGGCGCTGATGGAGCTGGGCCGCTACCGGGAAGCGCGCGACGCCTACGCGGAAGCGCTCCGCCTCGACCCGATGAACAGCATCGCTCAGAAGAATCTCGCGCGCCTCGAGAAGCTCATCGCGGAGGAGACGCCCGCGGCCGAAACCGCGCCCACGCCGGTGGACCCCCGCTTGTTCATCGAGGAGACCGGCAAGACCGCCGTGACCGCGCTGGTAGACGTCGCCCCATCCGACGTGCTGGCGCGCGTGACCGCCGGCGACCCGGTCACCCTGGAGATCCATGGCAATGCGGTGCGGGCCATCGGCCCCGGGGGGGAGGTCCTGGGCAAGCTGGAGCCCAAGATCGGCCAGCGCGTCATCAACCTGATGAATCAGGGCAACCGCTACAGCGCGGCCGTCACGGCGGTAGACGATCAGTCCGTGCGGATCATCATCCGCGAGGTATACCGCGACCCGAGCATGGGCGACCGGCCCTCCTTCCCGACCGGCGCGGCGGCGGACCTGTTCCGCGGCTACACGCGCGAGAGCGTCATCCGCTACGACCTCGAGGAAGAGGAGGAAGAGGAGGAGCTGCTCGAAGAAGAGGTGGAGCCCGAAGCCCCGCTCGAGCCCGGGCTGGAACTCGAGCCTGGCCTCGAGGAGCCCGAGTTTCCTGAAGACGAAACCTAGTTCCCGGCCGCGCCCCCTGCGCTGGAGGGCGCGGCCGGCTCACGCCTCCGCCCGCCGCCCCACCCGCTACCGGCAACCCACCAGCTGCAGCACGCGGGCATAGGCCTCCTCGTAGCCCGCAGCCATCCGCTCGATCGAGAAGTGGCGCTCCACGTGCTCGCGGCACCGCCGGGGATCGATCTGCCCCAGCTGGCCCACCGCCGCGACCATGGCGTCCTCGTCGTCGCACAGGAAGCCGGTCTCCCCGTCCAGGATCACCTCCGGCGCGGCGCCGCGGCGGAGCGCGAGGACCGGCGTCCCACAGGCCATCGACTCGATCATAACCAGCCCGAAGGGCTCCTCCCACTGGCTGGTGAACAGCGTGCCCTGCGCCCGGCTGTACAGCGCGAACTTCTCCTCGGGCGTGATCTCCCCCAGCAGCTCGACGGGGATCCGGCTTGTCCAGGGCTCGACGTGCTGACGGTAGTACTCCCGCTCGTGCTCCTCGGTCATCTTAATCGCCATGACCAGCCGCTTGCCCGCCCGCCCGGCGACACGCACCGCGAGGTCGAGCCCCTTCTCCCAGTTGGCACGGCCGATGAAGAACAGGTAATCGTCCTTCTCTGCCCGGAAGGGGGCCATGTCGAGGTCGACGGCGTTGTGCACTGTCCCCGCCCAGTTGATCCCCGCTTCCCCGTAGAGCTCGCGCTGGCGGTGGCTGATCGCCACGTAGAACTCGGGGCGCCCGCTGGCGCTCACCTGGCGGCAGATCTCCGCCGCTGTGACGCCCGCGGCGTTCTTCCCGTCCGCCGGCCCGTGCAGCGTGTGCACGATCGGAATGTCCAGGTCGATGTCAGACGCCAGCACGATGTGGTCGTGAATGAGCTGGGCCCCCTCCAGCACCGCCCGGGCGTAGGCATAGTGGGAGCAGGCGAACTGCAGCGCCTCTTTCATCCGGAGGGGATAATCCTGCCCGACATGGGCGGGCACCAGGGGGAACAGCGCCGCGCGCGTCTGCGAGTCGCCGGGGGCGAAGAGCATGACCTGATGGCCGCGGGCGGTGAGCCCATCGGCCAGCTGCGCCACCACGAGCTCGATGCCCCCATAGCCGGTGGGGGGAACGGGTAGCCAGGGCGGGGCCAACATACCGATCTTCATGAGCGTTTCCGACTCCTTCCTCCTCCAACTGCTTGCCGGCTCGGCGAGCCGGGGCCAGGACGCTCCCTCGTCCCTCCTGGCAGGGGAACCAGTGCAGGACCAATGCCCAAGGACGAAAAAAACCGGCCTTGGCTTGCGCCAAGGACCGGCTGGTGGCGGAGGAGGGATTCGAACCCCCGACCAAGGGCTTATGAGTCCCCTGCTCTACCGCTGAGCTACTCCGCCTCGGCCGCGCACCCCAGGCTTTCCCTGGCCCGCCTCGTCGCACCGAGATTGTACCAGCTCTGCCTCCAAGGGTGCCAGCGTCGCGCACCCCGCCCACGGCAGGCTATACTGTGCTCACCTCTCGCGGTGCTATCCCGCAGCCGTGCCCGCCCAGGCCCCGCCGGGCGCCGGCCGGGCGGCGGGAACGAGGCCGCCTCCCGGGGAGGATAGGCGATGTCGTTCCTGGACCTCCTGTGGCTCTTTTTCGTCATCACGGCCGTCACCCCGCTCCTGCGCCAGCAGTGGCTGCAGATGCAGCGGCTGCGCGCCTTCCAGCGCCTGGAGCAGAAGCGCAAGAGCCGCGTGATCGGCCTGATCCACCGCCAGGAAACGATGTCCCTGCTGGGCTTCCCCCTCGCCCGCTACATCGATATCGACGACTCCGAGGCGGTCCTCCGCGCCATCCAGCTCACCGATAAGAGCATCCCCATCGACCTGATCCTGCACACCCCAGGCGGGCTGGTGCTCGCCGCCGAGCAGATCGCCATGGCGCTGGCCCGCCACCCCGCCAAGGTCACCGTGTTCGTGCCCCACTACGCCATGAGCGGCGGTACCCTCATCGCCCTGGCCGCCGACGAGATTGTGATGAGCGAGAACGCCGTGCTCGGCCCCGTGGACCCCCAGATCGGCCAGTACCCGGCCGCGTCGGTCGTTAAGGTGCTGGAGCAGAAGCCGATCAGCGAGATCGACGACCAGACCCTGATCCTGGCCGATATTGCCGAGAAGGCGATCCGCCAGGTGGAGCGCTCGATCCAGACGCTGCTGGCCGAGCGGATGCCCGCGGAGCAGGCGGCCACCTTGGCGCGCACGCTGGCCTCCGGCCGGTGGACCCACGACTACCCGATCACCGTGGCCGAGGCGCGCGAGCTGGGGCTGCCGGTGTCGACCGACATGCCGACCGAGGTCTTCGAGCTGATGCAGCTCTACCCCCAGACCGCCCAGCGGCGCCCGTCGGTGGAGTACATCCCGCTCCCCTACGGCCCCCGCGAGGCCCCGCCGCGGCGCCACCTCCCCTCGCCCGACCGCGGCTAGCCAGCCGCAGCCAGGTTCTAACCCGCTTATAGCACAAGATTTATAAAAACCTTTACAATCCTTTGTTAGGATCGGGAGTAGCGAACGGATGCCGGAGGGACCATGGCGTTCAACCTCAACAAGCTCACGGAGAAAGCGCAGGAGGCCGTCCTCGCCGCCCAGCGGCTCGCGGAGGAGCGGCAGCACACCCAGCTCGAGCCCGAGCACCTCTTCTACGCCCTGGTGAGCCAGGAGGGGGGCGTAGTGCCCGCGGTGCTGGCGAAGCTCGGCGTCGCGCCGCGCGCCGTGCTCCAGCGCCTCGACTCGGTGCTGGCCGGGCTCGCGCGGGCTGCCGTCCCTACCCAGGTCTACCTCTCGCCGCGGTTCCGGCGCGTGTTTGAGGCGGCGCAGACCGAGGCCGAGCGACTTAAGGACGACTACATCTCGACCGAGCACTTCTTGCTCGCCCTGGCGGATGAGCCCGGCTCCAGCAGCCAGCTCCTGCGCCAGTTCGGCATCACCCGCGACCGGATCTACCAGGCCCTGCAGGAGGTCCGCGGCGGCCAGCGGGTGACCAGCCCGACGCCCGAGACGACCTACCAGGCGCTGGAGCGCTACGGCCGCGACCTCACCGCGCTCGCGCGCCAGGGCAAGCTCGATCCGGTCATCGGCCGCGACGAGGAGATCCGGCGGGTCATCCAGGTGCTCTCGCGCCGCACCAAGAACAACCCCGTGCTCATCGGTGAGCCGGGGGTGGGCAAGACGGCGATCGTCGAGGGCCTCGCCCAGCGCATCGTGCGCGGCGACGTGCCCGAGGCGCTCAAGGACAAGCGCATCGTCCAGCTCGACCTCGGCGCCATGGTGGCCGGCGCGAAGTACCGTGGGGAGTTCGAGGAGCGCCTCAAGGCCGTGCTGAAGGAGGTGCAGGAAGCCCAGGGCCAGATCATCCTGTTCATCGACGAGCTGCACACCGTGGTCGGGGCCGGCGCGGCCGAGGGCGCGATGGATGCCTCGAACATGCTCAAACCCATGCTGGCGCGCGGCGAGCTGCACTGCATCGGCGCCACCACGCTCGACGAGTACCGCAAGCACATCGAGAAGGACGCCGCGCTCGAGCGCCGCTTCCAGCCCGTCTATGTCGGCGAGCCGTCGGTGGAGGACACGATCAGCATCCTGCGCGGCCTGAAGGAGCGCTACGAGCAGCACCACAAGGTGCGCATCAAGGATGCCGCGCTCGTGGCGGCCGCGGTCCTGTCGCAGCGCTACATCAGTGACCGCTTCCTGCCCGACAAGGCGATCGACCTCGTCGACGAGGCAGCCGCCAAGGTGCGCATGGAGGCCACCAGCATGCCGGCGGAGCTGGACGAGGTGCGGCGCCGCATCATGCAGCTCGAGATCGAGCGCGAGGGGCTGCGCAAGGAGAAGGACCCGGCCTCGCAGGAGCGCCTGGCGCGCCTCGAGCAGGAGCTGGCGGACCTCAAGGAGCAGGCCAGCGAGCTGGAGGCGCGCTGGCAGCGCGAGCTGGCGGAGCTGAACCGGATCGGCCAGCTCCAGGAGCGGCTCGACGCCACCCGAACCGAGCTGGAGCAGGCGGCGCTGCGCGCCGACTGGGAGCGGGCGGCGCGGCTGAAGTACGAGGTGGCCCAGCTCGAGCGGCAGCTCGCCGAGGCCGAGGCGGCGGCGCGGGCGCGCAGCGCGGACGGCCGCACCCTCGTGAAAGAAGAGGTGGACGAGCAGGACATCGCCGAGGTCGTCAGCAAGTGGACCGGCATTCCGGTGACCAAGCTGATGCAGGGCGAAGTCGAGAAGCTGATCCACATGGAGGAGCGCCTCCGCGAGCGGGTGGTGGGGCAGGACGAGGCCCTGGCGGCCGTGGCCAACGCTGTGCGCGCCGCACGGGCCGGGCTGCAGGATCCCAACCGCCCGCTGGGCAGCTTCCTGTTCCTCGGGCCCACCGGTGTGGGCAAGACCGAGACGGCGCGCGCGCTGGCCGAGTTCCTGTTCGATGACGAGCGGGCGCTCGTGCGCATCGACATGAGCGAGTACCAGGAGAAGCACACCGTCTCGCGCCTGATCGGCGCCCCGCCCGGCTACGTGGGCTACGAGGAGGCCGGTCAGCTCACCGAGGCGGTGCGGCGGCGGCCGTACTCAGTGATCCTCTTCGACGAGGTCGAGAAGGCCCACCCCGAGGTGCTCAACGTGCTGCTCCAGCTCCTCGACGACGGCCGGCTCACTGATGCCCAAGGGCGCACCGTCGACTTCAAGAACACCATCGTGATCATGACCAGCAACCTGGGCAGCCAGTGGATCACCGAGCCCGGCCTGAGCTGGGAGGAGATCAAGGCGCGGGTGATGGAAGCGGTGCGGCTGCACTTCCGCCCCGAGCTGCTCAACCGCATCGACGAGATCGTCATCTTCCGCCCGCTGGGGCTGGAGCAGATCCTGGAGATCGTGGATATCCAGCTCCGCGGTCTGCGGGCGCGGCTGGCCGAGCGCAAGATCGCGCTCGAGCTGACGCCGGCGGCCAAGGAGTTCCTGGCCCGCGAGGGCTTCGACCCGATCTACGGAGCCCGGCCCCTCAAGCGAACCATCCAGAAGGAGATCGTGCAGCCGCTTGCGAGCCGGCTCCTCCAGGGCGAGTTCCGCGACGGCGACACGATCGTGGTCGATGTCGCGGACGGTCAGCTTACTTTCCGCCGCCGCGAAGCGGCCGTCGGCGTGGGGCGTTGACCTGGAGGGCGAGCGCCGCTCGGCCCGCCGCCGAGGCGGCGGTGAGCCGTGCCTGCGAAGGGCTAGAATTAAATTGGCGCGGTACAGGGGCCGCGCTGCCCGCTTGCTGAAGCGGGCAGCGCGGCGCTGTTCCGGGCTATCGCGCTCGGCGAGACGGCAGGAGCGGGCTGGGGCGGTGGACAACGCGGCCGCCGATGGACGGTCGTCTTGAGGGAAGGTGCCCATGAAGCTGATCATCGGTGCAGACCACGCGGGCTTCGCGCTGAAGGAGACCCTGATCGCGTACCTCCGTGAGGCGGGCCACACCGTAGAGGACGTCGGCACCTTCAGCACGGAGCCGGTCGACTACCCCGACTACGCCCGCAAGGTTGCGGAGGCGGTGGTGCTCGGCCGCGCCGAGCGAGGCATCCTCATCTGCGGCTCTGGCCAGGGCAGTGCTATAGCCGCCAACCGCATCCCGGGGGCCCGCGCCGCGCTCGTCATGGACCCCTATTCGGCGCGGCAGAGCGTGGCGCACGATGATGCGAACATCCTCTGCCTCGGCGCACGGGTGCTCGGCCCGGCGCTCGCCTGGGAGCTCACCCGCATCTGGCTCGAGGCCACCTTCAGCGGCGAGGAGCGCCACTGCCGCCGCCTGGCCAAGATCGCCGCGCTGGAGCGCCGCTTCCCGCTGCTGGAGCTGCAGCGCCAGGGACAGAGCGCCTGGATGGACAACATCCGCCGCGGGGCGCTGGAGAGCGGGGAGCTGCGGCGGTTGATCCACGACGGTATCACCGGGGTGACGTCTAACCCGACCATCCTCCAGCAAGCCGTCGCCGGCAGCACCGACTACGAGGAGGCGATCCAGCGCCTCGCCCGGCAGGGGCTGCCGCCGCGCGAGATCGCGATCCGCCTCTGGCTCGAGGACATCCGCGAGGCCGCGGACCAGCTCCGCCCGATCTACGAGCTGACCCAGGGCGTCGATGGCTACGCCTCGATCGAGGTCGATGCCGAGCTGGCCTACGACACCGAGCGCACCATCGCCGAGGCCCGCCGTCTCTGGCGGGAGCTCGACCGGCCCAATGTCATGGTGAAGGTGCCCGGCACCCCAGCCGGCATCCCGGCCATCCGCCAGCTCATCGCCGAGGGCATCAACGTCAACATCACCCTGCTCTTCTCCCAGCAGCGCTACGAGGAGGTGATGGAGGCCTACCTCGCCGGGCTGGAGGAGCGGCTGGCGGCAGGCCGCCCGCTCGACCGCGTGGCCAGCGTGGCGAGCTTCTTCGTCAGCCGCGTGGACACCGCCGTCGATCGCCTGCTGGAGGAGAAGATCCTGGCCGCCCGTGATCCCGCCGAGCGGGAGGCACTGCAGCGCCTGCTGGGCAAGGCGGCGATCGCAAACGCGAAGCTGGCCTACCAGCGGTTCCTGCGGCGCTTCAGCGGCGAGCGCTGGCAGCGCCTCGCGGCACACGGCGCGCGCGTGCAGCGCCCGCTCTGGGCCAGCACCAGCACGAAGAACCCGGCCTACCGCGACGTGCTCTACGTCGAGGAGCTGATCGGCCCGAACACCGTCAACACCATGCCGCCGCAGACCATCCAGGCCTTCCTGGACCACGGCTACGTGCGGCGCAGCGTGGACGAGGGCGTCGAGGAAGCCGAGGCCGTGCTCCAGGCGCTGGCCCGCCACGGGATCGACCTGGATGCGGTCACGCAGCAGCTCCAGGTGGAGGGCGTGAAGGCCTTCGCCGCCTCGTTTGACAAGCTGCTCGAGAGCATCGCGGCGAAGCGCGAAGCGGCCCTGCGGGGAGGCGATCGCCATGTCCAGGCGGTGCTCGGCCCGGTGGAGCAGGCGGTCGAGGCGGCGACCGCGCAGCTGACGGCACAAGACGCGGCGCACCGCATCTGGGCGCGCGATCCGTCGCTGTGGAGCTCCGACGCCCGCCACCAACGGGTGATCGCGAGCCGGCTCGGCTGGCTCACCGTCGTCGAGGCGATGGAGGGGCGCATCGAGAGCCTGCGCGCCTTCGCCGCGGAGGTCCACGCGGCCGGTTTCCGGCGCGCGGTGCTGCTGGGCATGGGCGGCAGCAGCTTGGCGGCGGAGGTGCTCGCCGCCACGTTCGGCCGCGCGCGCCATGGGCTCGAGCTGTCGGTGCTGGACACCACCGACCCCGCGACCATCCTCGAGCTGGACCGCTCGCTCGACCTCGGCCAGACCCTCTTCCTGGTGGCGAGCAAGTCCGGCACCACGGTCGAGACGCTCGCGCACCTAGCGTACTTCTGGGCCCGCACAGGTGGGCGCGGCGATCAGTTCGTTGCCATCACCGACGCGGGGAGCCCGCTCGAGGCGCTCGCCCGGGAGCGGGGCTTCCGCCGGGTGTTCGTGAACCCCGCGGACATCGGCGGCCGCTACTCGGCGCTGTCGTACTTCGGTCTCGTGCCGGCGGCGCTGATCGGGGTCGACCTGGAGGCGCTGCTCGATCGCGCGAGCCGGCTCGCCGAGGCCTGCCGCCCGGCGGGCGATGGCTCCCGGCCGATCGCGCAGGCCACGCCCGGCCTCCAGCTCGGGGCTATCCTCGGCGGCGCCGCCCGGGCTGGCCGCGACAAGGTGACCCTGATCCTGCCGCCGGCGCTGGCTGCCTTCGGGAGCTGGGTCGAGCAGCTGCTGGCCGAGAGCACGGGCAAGGACGGCAAAGGCTTGGTGCCGGTGGTCGATGAGCCGCTGGGCCCGCCAGAGGTCTACGGCCCCGACCGGCTGTTCGTCCGCTGGACCCTCGGCGACGCAGCGACCGACGAGGCGCTGGCGCGGCTGGCGGCCACCGGCCATCCGCTGGTGACGATCCCGCTTCAGGACACACTCGATCTCGGCGGCGAGTTCTTCCGCTGGGAGTTCGCTACCGCCGTAGCCGGCTTGCTGCTCGGCATCAACCCGTTCGATGAGCCGAATGTCCAGGAGTCCAAAGACAACACGCAGCGCGTCCTCGCGGCGTTCGAGCGCCTGGGGCGGCTGCCGGAGCCGGAGGCGGCGGCCCGCGCCGATAGTCTGGCGTTCGTGGGCGAGGCTGGCACAGGCTCGGTAGCAGAGGGGCTGAGGCGACTGCTCGAGACCGTGCGTCCTGGCGATTACCTCGCTATCCAGGCGTACCTGCCTTACCGCGCGTCGGTACGGGCGGCCCTCCAGGCGCTGCGGGTGCGCCTGCGCGACCGGCTGCGGGTCGCGACCACGCTCGGCTTCGGGCCGCGTTTCCTCCACTCGACCGGGCAGCTGCACAAGGGCGGTCCGCCAACCGGCGTCTTCCTCCAGCTCACCGCGGACGACCCCCAAGACGCTCCGATCCCGGGGCAGGCCTACAGCTTCGGGGTGCTGAAGCGCGCCCAGGCGCTGGGTGATCTCCAGGCCCTGCAGGAGCGCGGGCGGCGCGTGTGCCGCGTGCACCTCGCCGGCGAGCTGGAGACCGCGCTGCAGCGCCTCGCCGCGCTGCTGGAGAGCGTGCCGTTGGCGCTCTCTCCCCAGCGCTAGCGCCCGCAATAGAGCTTCGCCGTGCCGATCGCGGGCGTCTTGCACGTCTCTAGCCGGCTGTTTGCGTCGCTCCGATACCGGCCGCCGGACAATAGCAGCGAGGGGCGCGGTCCACGCGCGCCGTTGAAGGTGAAAAGGAGGCGGCGATGTATTGGTGGATCTTTCACCCGTCCGACGAGCCGCCGTGGGGATTCTGGTTGCTGCCGACGTTGCTCGGGCTCAGCCTAGTCCTGCTGGGCGTGCTGATCTTGATCGAGCCGGCACTGTTGGCAGTGCTGGTCGCACTCGCGCTGATCGCGACCGGCGTGCTGCTCCTGCTCCCCGCGCTCTTAGCTGCCTGGACCGCTTGGCGCACTAGGCCACGGCGCATTCGGATCCGCATCGGTCGCTAGCGTGGAAGCCCGCTGCCGGCCGCCACGCCCCTACCCCCCGGCGGGTGCCCACGCTCCCGCGCCCCCGCAGGCCTCCAGCTAGCGCGGGCGTGCTACAGGTGGGCACGGCGCCGCAGGACGGGTACACTAGACAACAGATGGTGCCCACGGCTCTCCTTATCCTGGGCGTGGCCACCGTAACCCAGACGCCTCGCCTGCGGCCATGCGCTCCGTAGGCGAGACGCCCAGTGGCCCGCGGACGCGGGCCGCACGCCGGACTACCCTGCGGACGCCAGGCCTCTGCCCGGCGTGTCCGCCACCGAGCCACGCCGGCCGGGGCCCGCCCCTCGGCCGGTCGCGGGAGGCACGACGATGAACGCGCCCAGCTGCTCGGCTTCAGCCGTGCCGAATCTGGCGGCTCCCCACGCGACCCTTCCGGCGCACCTGGAACGCGTACCCTGCAATCTCTGTGGGGCCCAGGACGAGGAGTTGCTCTATCCAGGCACGATCGACCTGACGAGCAGCACCTTTGATCCCCAAGCGGTGTTTGCCTGCACCAGCTCGCTCTACGGCCGCTACGGGCCCGTGGTGCGCTGTCGTCGCTGCGGCCTGGTCTACCTCAATCCTCGGCTGGCCGCGGCTGCGGTGCAGGCTGCCTACGTCGAGGTTGCTGACACGGTATACCTCGACGAGCGGATCGGCCGCGTCCATACGTTCACTCGCGCGCTCGACGAGCTGGAGCGCTACGCGCCCCGCGGCCGGCTGCTGGATGTGGGCTGCCATATCGGCGTCTTCCTCGAAGTGGCCCGCGCCCGCGGCTGGGACGCTGTGGGCGTAGAGCCATCGCGCTGGGCCTGCGCCTACGCCCGCGCGCGGGGCCTCCCCGTAACCTGTAGCACCTTGCGCGAGGCGGCGTTCCCCTCGGCCGCCTTCGACGTGGTAACGCTCTGGGACGTCGTAGAGCATTTCCCCGACCCGGCGGCCGAGCTGCGCGAGGTCTACCGGGTGCTCCGCCCGGGCGGCCTGATCGCCATCACGACCATGAACATCGAGAGCCGCGTGGCCCGGCTGCTCGGCCCTCGCTGGCCCTGGCTCATGCAGATGCACCTCTACTACTTCTCCGTCCGTACGCTCACGGCGCTGCTGGCGCGCTGCGGCTTCGAGACCATCGCCGTGCGGCCGCATCGCCGCATCGTCCGGTTCGCCTATCTGCTCTCGCGCCTCGAGCGCTGGCTGCCCTATCCCGCCCGCCTCGCGCAACGGGTAGCCCGACGCCTGGGGATCGCCGACTGGCTGGTGCCGATCGATCTCGGCGACATCTTCACCCTGTACGCCCGGCGGTGCGAGGCGACGCCGGCAGCGGTGAACGGGCGCCTGGCAGGCTCCTCAGAGAGCAGGACGGTCCATGGCTGACACAGGGGGTAGTCGGCCGGCCGCCGCCCTGGCGGAGCAAGGGGACAGCAGGCCTGCACCAGCCGGTTGGCGCCTCGCGCTCCTCGCGCTGGTCGCGCTCTCCCTGCTGCTCTACTGGCTGCTCTGGGTGCCAGCCTACCGGCTGAACGAGCGCTTCGAGTACGCCGACCTGCTGTTCAGCGCCTGGCCCGCCATCGCGCACCTGCTCGCCGTGCAGCTCGCGGCCTTGCAGGCGATAGCGCCCGCTACCGTCGCCTCGTACTCGGGAACCGTCACCTTCCTCCTCGGGCTGCTCGCCGGCCTCTTCGGCCTCTACGTCGGCGCGCTGTGGCTCATCGCTCGCCTGCCGCGTCGCTTCGCCGTCAGCACGCTCGTCGCTGCCACCGCGGCTTACCAGCTCATCCTGCTCCCGCTGCCCGGAACGTTCACGACCGATCTCTTCTCCTACGCCTTCTACGGCGAGGTGGCGGGCCGCCTCGGCGCCAGCCCCTACGTTCGCGTGCCGGACGACTATCCGGCCCACCCGCTGTACCTCCTGATCGACCCGCTCTGGCGCGACGCGCCGTCGGTATACGGCCCTGTGTGGATAGCGCTCTCCAGCGGGGTAGGCGCCACCCTCGGCGGCCAGATCCTCCCTCAGGTGCTCGCCTACCGCCTGATCGCCAACCTCAGCCATTGGGCCAACCTCGCGCTCCTCTGGTGGGTGCTTGCGCGCCTCCGCCCGGGCAGCGAGCCTCTGGGATTAGCCCTCTATGCTCTCAACCCTCTGGTCCTCTTCGAGTTCGTTGCCAACGGGCACAACGACGGCACGATGATCATGTTCATGCTGCTCGCTTTCGGACTGATCGCCCGCGGCCAGGTCTGGCCGGGGCTCGTCGCGCTCCAGCTGGCGGCCGCGACCAAGTACACGGCGCTGTTGCTGCTCCCGCTGGTGCTCTGGTGGGGTACCCGTGGCCAGCAGGGCTGGCGGCGCCCTGCTACCATGGCGCTGGGCGGTATAGCAGCGATGGCGCTCCTCGTCGCTCTCTACCTGCCCTGGTGGCAGGGCCCAGCGACCTTCGGTCCGATCGTCCGCTGGCTGAGCACGCCGCTATACACGAACTACCCGCCGCTCGCGCTCGCCTTCTGGCTGCGCGACCAGCTGGTCGCCTGGGGTGGGCTCAGCCTCGAGGAGGCCGAGCCGCTCGCGCTCGATCTCCAGCGCCTGGCGCTGCGCCTCCTGTTCCTGCTCTATCTCGCCCTCGAAACCTTTCGCCTGCGCCGTGTCGAGGACCTGCCCGCTGCAGGCGCGCGGGTGCTGCTCGTCTTCTTGCTCGCGGTGAACACCTGGGTGCTCCCCTGGTACTTCACCTGGCCCCTCGCCCTTGCAGCGCTGGGCCAGCCAGGGAGCCGGACCACCCTTCTCGCGCTCGGCTTCTCCGCCAGCGCTCTGCTCAGCATGTACTGGGCCCAGACCTCGCTGGAGGGCATGTCACTCGCTGGCTATGCGCTCTACCTCGCGCCGCTCGCAGGGCTCGGCCTGTGGCCAATCACCCAGCACCTGCCGCGCTGGCTGCCCGCTGGGAAAGGGGAGGCGGGGCACGCCTGGGCGGCCGACGCTCACGGCTGGGAGCGCACGCGCAGGAGCGGCGGCTGAAACACCAGTTGGGCTTCCGGCCCGAGGTCGTAGAAGTAGTACAGCCGCCGGCCACACGCGAGCGGGTAGAAGCTCAGGTTCGGCTGCCGGGCTGGCAGCAGCCCCTCCCCGAACACCACGACCTGGCGCACCCCCGCGGGCAAGGGCGCGCGGAACACGGGCCGGGTCAGCGGGTCGTACCACCACGCGGAAAACTCCGGCAGGTAATACCGCGCGTGCTGGTAGAAGAACGCGCTGAAGAGCAAGGTGTCTGCCGGATCGAAGCGCTCGCGTACAATGGCGACGCTCTGCGCCATCGTGCGGTTGACACAGTCCATCTCATAGGCGGAGAGGCGGCTATGGCCGAACAGAAAGCTGCCTAAGTTCCCGCCGATCAGGACCAGCAGCAGGCCGAGATAGAGAAGCCATGGCCGACCGCAGCGGAGAAGGAGAATGGGCCATCGCCTCCCTTGCCACCACTTGGCAAGGCTCGCAGCTAGCCGCCGCGTCCCTGCCGCTGCAGCGATGCACAGCCCGGGCAGGTAGCTAAAGCTGTATCCCCGGTCGCCAATGTGCACCAGGATGTAGAACAAGATGGGCGGGGTTAGCCAGAGACCGAGCACGAGGCCGGCAGGCGCGTGCGCCCAGTGGAGGCTGGCAGCTCCCCCCCGGCGCTCGGCCCCGCCGGTCCGCTGGCGCCTCCACCAGGCCCAGCCGCTGTGCAGGACGCCATAGAGCAGCGGCACGACCGCGAGCTGCAGCCCCTCCGCCGCATAGACCAGCACCTGCCAGGAGTTCGACTGGAAGGCGGGCCAGCCCCGCGACCAGACGGAGTAGCTGCTCTCCACATACCGGCCCTGCTGCGATAGCAGCGGCCAGTACGTCTCCCAGCCCTGCGAGAGCAGCACGGTGGGCACGAGCCACAGCAGTACCCCTGCTGCCGCACTGGGCAGCGGAACGACGAGATCCCAGAGCGTGCGCGTGCGCCACCAGCGCGCCAGGAGGGCCACCCCGAACAGCGGCGCCAGAAACGGCAGCAGGTCTAGCCGGAAGCCTCCTGCGAGACCGTAGAGGAACCAGACCACAGTGGGGGGCGGGCCGGAGCCACGCCAGTAGGCCACGCCCAGGGCGGCCAATCCGACGCTGCCGCTGGCAAGCACGGTGTAAGGATAGGCCACGCCGCTGTAGTACCAGAAGGAGGGCGCTGTCGCGAGCAGCAGCGCCGCCAGCAGCGCCGTGGCTCGCCCGTAGAATTGGCGCGCGAGTAGGTAGACGAAGACCACAGCGAGGGCGCCGCCAAGCTGACTGACAGCCACGAGGCTGGCATTCGCATCGTGGAGCACGAGCTGGGCCAGGCGCGCCGCCCCGACATAGAGGAGGTAGCCCGGCGGATGCGGGCGGCTCTCGCTGACATCAAACCCCGCTAGCGCGCGCGCGTAGAGGACAGAGTCCCAGTGGTAAAGCACCGTGGTCTGGAACGGGAGGCGGATGGCCAACGCCACGAGGAACAGCAGCAGCCCATCTACGCCCCGGGAGGCAAGCAGCGGCCGCAGGCGCCCCACGCACGCGAGTGCCTTCCACACGGCCGGAGAGGACAGGAGCGGTTCCGGCGGCGAGGCGGACATTTCCCCGGCGATGCGCGGCGCCGTACCGATCTCGGCCGCCGAACGAAAGCGGCTATCCATGCTCTCCATGGGGCAGCAGGCTCGCCCCGCTCGACTGCGCTGTGGCTTCGCCTGTTAACCTGCGCTCAGCAAGCTATTCTAAACTATCCCTTACTCTTACGTTTACATTTACATGCGCTTTCGTCCGGCGCGACAGTTATGCAACAATACCGCCCGTAGCGGGCTCCGCGCCCCTCCCGGGGCGCGCCCGGCTGCTAGAGAGGAGCGTGTCCATGACCGAGATTACTGTTCGGCTTCCGGTTCCGGAGCCGCGCCCCCTCGTGCTAGATCCAGCGTACACAGCGCTCGTGGTCGTTGATGTCGAGAACGAGTTCCTACGCCCTGCAGGCCGGCGCTACTTGGGCGAGCGAGCGGAACGGATCCTCGCGCCCCTCGCGCGCTTGCTAGAGCGAACGCGCGCCGCGGGCGCTCCCGTGGTGTACATCCACTCGGTGCGGGACCCCGACGCTGCCGAGTTCACAGTCTTCCAGGTCGACCCTCACCTCCTGCGGGGAAGCTGGGGAGCGGAGTACTGCGAGGAGATCGCCCCGCGGCCCGGCGAGCCCATCGTGGACAAGCACTCCCACGACTGCTTCAACCACACCGAACTCGAGGCGGTGCTGGCACGTTTAGGAATCCGCCCGTGCGAGTTCACCGTGATCGTCACCGGGGTGGCGCTCGATATCTGCGTCTCGCACGCGGTACTGGGCTTCAGTGTGCGCGACTATTGGGTAGCGGTACCTATGGACTGCGTCGCGGCGCGGACGGCGGAGGCCGAGATCGTCGGCTACCAGCGTTTCCTCCACCCCGCCTACGCGTACAATGTAGCGGTGACCCGCTCCGACCTGATCGAGTTCCGCGCCGGGGTGGGTATCCCTACCGCTGTGCCCCACGCCCGAGCAAGTGTGCGGTAGGCCTGCTGAGGCTCCCTCCGGCCGTGCGGTTCAGGCGGCCGCCGTGGGGAGGCTTGCACCACACTTGGCGCAGAAGCGGCTGCCGGCCACGGCCTGAGTCCCACACTGGGGGCAGAACGGCCCGGCGGAAGAGGGCTGCGGCGCAGCAGCGGGAGGGGGGGCGCTCGCCGGCGGCGTAGCAGTGGTCGCCGTGATCTCGGGCGGCTCCTCTTGGGTCGCCTTCTTGAACTCGCGGATCCCCCGCCCCAGCGCGCTACCGACCTCCGGCAGCTTGCCGGCGCCGAAGATCATGAGCGCGATCACCAGAATGATGATCAGCTCCATCGGACCTAGATGCGGAAACATCGCTGCCCGCCTCGCTTTCTGCCGCGCGCCAAGACCGCGCAGTCCCGGAGTGAATAAATACTAGCACCATTGTAGGCCGGCCCTCGCTACCCAGCAAGATCGCCGGCTAGCCTTGCTCGATCGGCACCTCACGCGGGCCTCGCTCGCGCCTCCGTCGCCCAGTTCGCTCGTTGTACTCCAGCGCATAGTCGACGAAGGTTCGCAGCGCCAGGAGCTGCTCGCGCCGCGCGGCGCGCAGGTGTTCGAGAAACTCGTCGGGCAGGTCGCGCAGGAACTGGAGCAGCACGCGGCTGGGGCGATTCGCGCGCCACCAGTCGACCAGCTCGGGATCGAGCGCGAAGAACGGCCAGCACCCCCGCGGGCGCCGGCGGCGCTCCTCCTGCCCGCTAGCGGTCTCCTCGGCCAGCCGGCGCAGCCGCTGGCGCTCCTCTTCCAGGGCCCGGGCGGCCTCCCGCAGGCGAGCGCGCTCGGCCGCCAGGGGATCGGCTTCGGGTATCTCGGGAGGCTCTTGAGCCATGGCTACCTCCGATCGCCACCGGGCACCGCCTCGCGCTCCTGGCGCTCCGCCGTGCCCGGCGTGAAATGGACGCGCAGCACACCGTTCTCGAGACGCGCGCGCGAGGGCTGCAACCCCACCAGCGCGCGCGGCAGGATCAGGTTGCGCTTCTGGCTCCCGACACGGACGAGCAGCTCGTCACCGACCTGGTGCAAGGAGAGCTCTTCCTTGGTGGCGAATGGTAGAGGCAGGTAGAGGAGATACTCCTCCCCATGCTTTTCGATCCGATGGCCCTGCCCCTCGAAGAACAGCGCGCTCGGGTCGCTGTCACCATAGAGCGCTGCTGCCATGGTACGCAGCCCGTCGAAGCCGACGATCTCGCGGTCGAACAGGGGCACGTCGCGAATGGGTAGCGGGGCAAAGCCCTCCTCGACCACGTCGCGATAGCGGGCCTGGATCACCTTCCAGGCGTCGAAGTAGCCATCGGTGATCGCCTCGGGCAACACGCGGTTGCAGATCACCAGATCGGTCGCGTAGCCGTAGAGGTTCAGGTAGGTGTAGGTGCGCTGGGCCTCCTTCACCACCATCTTCTCAGGGGTGAGCACGAGCCGCACAGAGGTCAGCCGGTGGTCGATGAGCATCTGGTGGAGGCGATCGAGCTGGTTGAACAAGTCCTGAATAGCGTCGTAGACCTCGTCATCGGGCACGGGCAGGTCGAAGAGCGCGCGGCCCAGCGGGCGCACCACCTGCGCCGCACGCCGGTGCAAGGGGAACACCTTCTCCATCCACCAGCGCGCCACGTCGGGGAAGCTGAGCAGCCGCAGCGTCTCGCCCGTGGGAGCGCAGTCCACCACGATCACGTCGTACTCGCCGCTCTCGCGGTGACGGTTGATCCAGAGCAGGTTGGCCAGCTCGTCCATGCCCGGCAGCACACTTAACTCGTCGGCGACGAGGTCGTCGATGTGCCGCCAGGCCAGTACCGCCCTCACCCACTCTTGGACGCGGCCCCAGTACTTCTTGACGTTGTAGTAGATGTCGGTCTCCTGCGCCCAGAGGTTCGGGGCGATCTCCACCGGCTCCGGGGCCAGCGGGCGATCGAAGCTATCTGCCAGGCTGTGCGCGAGATCGGTACTCAGCACCACCGTGCGGTAGCCCAGCTCCGCGCAGCGCACCGCGGTCGCGGCGGCAACCGTGGTCTTGCCCACGCCGCCCTTGCCCGTGTAGAGGAGGATCCGCATCGCCAGATTCCACCCTGTTCTTGCTACTAGCCTCAAGCTTAGGCTAGCGCGCACACAGGGTGCTTTCCAAGCGTAACGCGCGCAGGCAGCCCCACCGTCGGCCGGGAATAGCAACCGCGCCGCAGCGGGTGACGCGAGCACCGGCTCACGTGGGGCCGACGATATTAGAGATTGCGATGACCTGTCCGTTGGCCCCGCGCGCCTGGACGACGTACCAGGTGTTGGCCGTCTGCGGGAGCTGGTAGGTCGTTCCGCTCAGCACTGCCACGCTGCTACAGCTCTGGGCGCCGGCGCCCACGCAGCGCAGCAGCTCGTAGGTCACCGCGCCCGGCAGCGGCGTCCAGGTCAGGGTCGCCAGGCCCCAGCTCACCTCGGCGCGCAGCACGAGCGTGGCGCCGCTCGCCGGAGCGGCGCTCGCATTCGCATAGGTCAGGCAGCGCCCCGAGGCATCGACCTGGATGCACACGCCCGGATTGGCGGGCGCGGCCGTGCTAGGCGCCCCCACCCAGCCCGGCGGCACGGCTCCCGCCGCGGCTGGCAGACACTGCCCCTCCGGTCCGAGCTGCGGACAGGTAGGCGAGGCGAGCGGCGTGCGGCCGATACAGGTGCCGTCCGGCGCCCGCGGGCAATCGCCGCTGGGCAGCGCGCGGCCTGCCGGCGGCACCGTAACCGCCGGCGTCGCCACGATGTCCACCGTGGCCGGCGCCGACCACACCTCTCCTGCGGCGCTGCCCCGCCGGCGCGCGTATACGTAGAGCGTGTGCGGCCCCGGCGGCACCTCGACCTGGAGCGAGTAGCCGGCGAGCCCGAACCGTGGCTGGCCGAGCTGCTGGGCCACGTCCAGCCGCTCCTCGCCGTAGTTCGCCGCTCCGAGGAAGTAGCCGCGCCCCGCTTCGCCGTCAAGGTAGACGTGCACAGCGTCGACCCCGGTGCCGGGCGCCTCAGGATCCACCGCCCAACCGCTGATAGTGAACCGCTGCGCGGTGGTGGCGCCGGACGCCGGGCGGTCGATAACCACACGGATGGTCCCTCCCGCCGGTGCCGGCGGGGAAGGAGGCTCGCTCAGGGGGTCGGCGGGCGTAGCGCTCGGTGCCGGCCCCCCGGGCTCGTCTGGCCACGGCGCCGGGCCGCCGGTCGGGTCGGCGCCCTGCGCTGCCACCCCCACCGGGAGCAGGAGCAGCAGCGCAAGCAACAGCGCGGTGGTCGGACCGAGCCGCCGGTGTGTCATTCCCCCCTCCTTACCCGCCAAGCACTTCCGCCGGCTTAAACCCGGTATAGCCCCGGCGGAAGCATCTGCACCAGGCGCTTGTCGATCCCAAAGTCCAGGAGCGCGCTGGTGTCGGCCTGCAGGATCGCTTCCCGCTCCGCGTCCGTGAGGTCGAACGCGGCCAGCGCCTGCTGGGGATCGGTCCGCAGCTGAGCACGGAAGTCCGAATCACCGAGCAGGCGCATGAGCACCTGTTCAACAGCCCGCTTGGACATGCGTCGTTCCCTCGCGCTGCGACTGGAGTGTCTCGGCAGCCGGTCGGCGTTGGAGCGGCGGGGCTGGCCCCGCGCGCGCCGCCGCCCGGACGAGCAGGTCGGCCAGGGCCTCGGGAGCGGCCGCGGCGTTGAGCACCCAGTGCGGCGGCGCGATCGGCTCGCGGCGCGCCGCCATCCGCTGATACACCGCCCAGTCAGCGTCCGAGAGATCGCCGGGATCGCGCGCGGTCTGGCGGCGCGTCAGCCGGGTCCGCGCCACCGCTTCCGGGACCGCGAGCCGCGCGATCAGCAGCCGCGCCCCACAGGCCGCCGCGATCCGGTAGAGCACGCGGCGGTGTGCCTCGGCCAGGTTCGTCGCGTCGAAGACCACATTCTGGCCAGCGCGCAAGAGCCGGACGATCTGGCGGTGAGCCTCGCCGAACACCCGGCGGTGTTCGGCCGGAGTGTAGGTGGGCTGCGCCACGAGCGCCTTGCGCACGGCGTCGGACTGCACCAGCACCGCCGGCAGCCGCGCGGCCAGGAGACGCGCCAGAGTGGACTTCCCGCTGGCCGGCGGGCCTACCAGCACTACGAGCACCGGCTGCGCGGCGGGCGCCGGGGCCACTCCGCCAGGCGTCGCTCCAGAGGCTCCCTCCGGCTTCAGCCTTAGCCCTCCGCCCCGTTCGGCGATGGCGGCTCGACGGTCACGCGCACCTTGCGGATGCGTCGGCCGGCGGTAGAGAGGACCGAGACCACCGCATTGTCCACGCGCACCACGTCACCCTGCTCTGGCACCTTTCCCAGGCGGGCGTAGACGAGGCCGCCGAGCGTGTCGTACTCCTCGTCGCTCAAGTGTAGAGCGAGCGTCTGATTGACATCGTGGATACTGACACGTGCATCGAAGATCGCCTCGCGATCGCTGATGGGCTCGATCCAGCTCTCCTCGCTGATGTCGTACTCGTCGCGGATCTCACCGACGATCTCCTCGAGCAAGTCCTCGATCGTGATGAGCCCTGCCGTACCGCCGTACTCATCCACGACGATCGCCATGTGGACCTTCATCTCTTGCATCTCGCGCAGCAACTCGTCGACCTTCTTGGTCTCGGGGACGAAGTGCGCCGGCCGCGCGAGCGGGCCCACTGGAGCATCCAACGAGATCGTGGGCAGCCGGTTCAAGAGATCTTTCGCATAGAGGATCCCGGTGATGTTGTCGATGCTGCCCGCGTAGACCGGGATACGGGAGTGCCCCGTAGCGCGGATGCGGTCCAGCACCTCCCGCACGGGGGTCTCCTCGGGCACGGCCACCATGTCGATGCGGGGGACCATCACCTCTCGCACCATGCGCTCCCCCATCTCGACGATGCGGTGGATCATACGCTGCTCGCCCGCCTCGAGCACGCCGTTTTCCTCTACGACCTCCACGAGCTTCTGTAGCTCGCGCTGGCTCGCCTCCGCCGGCGGCTGTGCCCGGCCGCCGAGCCGCTGTACCAGCCGGAAGGCCGGCCAGCCGACGAGCGGGAGGCTGAAGGCCAGCAGCAGCCGGCTGATCCGCGCCAGGGCAAGGGCCACCCCCTCGGGACGCGCGAGCGCGACAGCCCAGGCGAGGGCATGGCCCGCGAGCAACCCTACCACCACGAGCCCAACGACGAGGTACTCCTCGAGGGGCGCGAGGCGCGCAAGCGGCGGGGGAAGCGCTAGCACGGGGCCGAGGCCGATGGCGCACAGGACAGCGATCGTACTGAGTAGGACATCGACGGCGGCGAGCGCAGCGATTACGGGTTCAGGGCGCTCGAGTAGGGGGAGCAGCCGCTTCGCAGCCCCTACACCGCTCTCGGCCAGGTGGCGCAAGCGCGCGCGAGTCACCAGGGCGAACGCCGCGAGATCGGCGGCGGCAAGGATAGCGCCAACGAGCGCGATAGCGAGTCCGAGGGCAATTAGCCCTGTTGATGCGTTCAACCGCGTTTCGCTCCACTCGGTCCGGCCCACCCGCGGCGGCAGCGGGTAGCGCCGGGCCCCGTTACCCAGCCTCTCTAGTCGAACAGGCCGCTCACCGAGAGATTCTCGTGAATACGATAGATCGATTCGGCAATGAGCGGTGCGACGCTGAGGACGCGGAGCGTGCACGGCCCCTTCGCGGTCGGCACCGGCACCGTATTGGTCACGACCCAGCGCTCTACCGGCGCGCTCGCCATGGCCTCGAGCGCGCCCGCAGCGAACACGCCATGCGTAGCGCACGCGTATACGGCAGTAGCCCCCCGCTCGCGAAGCACGCGGGCCGCCTCGATCATCGTGCTCCCGGTCGAGATCATATCGTCCAGCAAGATGGCCGGGCGGCCGCGCACGTCCCCCACCATCTCGACGACCTCCGCGCGATCCGGGCAGGGCCGGTGCTTGGCGATGATCGCCAGGGGGAGGTTCAGCCGCTGGCGGAAGTCGTTCGCGCGCGCTACGCCACCCACATCGGGCGAGACGACCACCGCATCCTGCAACCCCAGCTCGCGGAAGTGCTCCGCGAGCAGCTTGACTGCGCGCAGATGATCCACCGGAATGTCGAAGAAGCCCTCGATCGCCGGCGCATGCAGATCCATGGTCAGCAGCCGGTCGGCGCCGGCGGTCATGATGACGTTCGCCAGCACCCGCGCGGAGATAGGCTCCCGGCCGGCCGTCTTCCGCTCCTGGCGCGCATAGGCGTAATAGGGCACCACCGCCGTGATGCGGCGCGCTGACGCGCGCTTGACCGCATCCAGCATCAGGAGCAGCTCCCAGATGTGGTGATGGATCGGGGGGCACAGCGACTGCAGGATGAAGACGTCGGCGCCGCGGACATTCTCCTCGATCCGGATCCGCACCTCGCCATCGCGGAAGGTGCCGACCAGCGCCCGCCCCAGAGGAATCCCCAGAACGCGAGCAATCTCCTCGGCGAGCGGCCGGTTGGAACTCCCCGCAAAGAGCTTCAGCGGCCCATCGCCCATCTAAGCGTCTCCTTCGCCCCCCTTCACGGGCGAGGCCGGCGGAGGCCCCTCGGGCACACGCGGCGCTGCGGCAGCACCCGCCTCAGGGACGACACGATCGCGCAGGATGCGCGCCGGCACGCCTACAGCGAGCTTGCCCTCGGGCACATCGCGCACCACTACCGCCCCTGCCCCGGTGCCGCTCCGCGCGCCCAGCCGCACCGGCGCGACCAGCAGGGTATCGCTGCCGAGGAAGACCTCGGGCCCGATCTCGGTCCGGTGCTTCTGCTGGCCGTCGTAGTTGCAGGTGATCGTGCCGGCGCCGATGTTCGTGCCGCGACCCACCTCGGCATCCCCGATGTAGCTGAAGTGGTGCTGCTGCACGTCCTCGTGCAGGATACTGTTCTTGACCTCCGCGTAGTTGCCGATGACCACACCGCGCGCGAGCCGGGCGCCCGGCCGCAAGTGAGCAAATGGTCCCACCTGGACGTTCTCGCTGAGCACCGCGCCCTCGAGCACCGACCAGACAATGCGGCAGGCGTCGCCCACCTCGGTGTCCACTAGCTGTGTGCTGGGCCCGATCTCGCACCGCGCCCCCACCCGGGTGCGCCCCTGAAGGAACGTGTGGGGGTAAAGGACGGTGTCAACCCCCACCTCGACCGTCGCATCGACGAACGTGCTCGCGGGATCGATCAGCGTGACCCCGGCGCGCATCAGCCGCTCGCGCACGCGCCCGCGCAGCACGGCCTCGGCCCGGGCCAGCTGGCAGCGATCGTTAACCCCGAGGCCCTCCACAGGATCCGCGAGCGGCACTGTGGCGATCGCCTGGCCCTCGGCGGCGGCCAGCGCGACGAGATCGGTGAGGTAGTACTCCCCGCTACGCGACGGCCGCAGCTGCGGCAGGTGCGCCCCGAGCCAGGCGGTGTCGAACACGTAGGCCCCTACGTTCACCTCGCGGATGCCGCGCTCGGCGCCGGCAGCGTCCACCTCTTCGACCACGCGGAGGACCCGCCCAGCAGCATCCCGAACGATGCGCCCATAGGCCTGGGGAGCGTCTACCTCCGCTGTCAGCAGCGCGATTGTCGCCTCCCGGCTGGCCGCGAGCAAGGTCCGGAGGCTGTCGGCCGTGAGCAGAGGGGTATCCCCGTAAAGCACCAGGAGGCGCTCGCAGGCGGGGGCGAGCAGCGGGTAAGCCTGGAGTACGGCGTGGCCCGTGCCGAGCGGGACCTCTTGCGTGGCGTAGCGCGCGCGGGTCCCCAGCACCGCACGCACTTGATCCGCACCGGGGCCCACGACCACGACGAGATCACCTGCTCCTGCCGCTTCCGCGGCCTCCAGGACATAGACGATCATCGGCTGGCCCGCGAGGGGATGCAGAACCTTGGGGAGCTGCGAACGCATGCGCGTGCCCTGGCCAGCGGCCAGGATCACGGCTCCAAGCCGAGGACTGAGTGGTTCGGTAGCGTCGGTCATGGCGTCCAGCGGGCGCGGCTCCGGAGCCAGGATTCGAACCTGGGACAACGGATCCAAAGTCCGCTGTGATACCGCTTCACCACTCCGGATTGCCCAGCATTCCCGAGCGGCGCGCTGGCCCACCACGGTACCCGCCTGAGGGCGGCACCGCTGCCCGCGGTGAGCACCGTGCCGCTCGCACCGACGATGCTGCCGCGCGGTAGCGTCTTGATTATACCAGATCCAGTGCCGTTCCCCGCAGGGACGTTGCGCCCCGCATGTCCTCGGCACCCGTCTTGGGGCTCCGGCATACCTCAGGCGCTCCAGGGAGACTATAATTGCTGCCGCAGAGGCCGGGCTAAGCGCCAGGCAGGAGCAGGCGATCCGCTCCCTACCCTGTGTTAAGGAGGCTACCCATGGGTTGGGGCATTCTCGGTGGCGAGGACGTAGAGTTCCGCAGTGGCGAGACGACCATTCAAGCGCATCTTGGCCGCCCGGCGGCACCGGGCCGCTATCCGGCGGTGATCATGCTACACGGGATCAATGGCCCCTCGCCGGGCACCCGCCGCGCGGCCGAACGGCTCGGCGACGAGGGCTATGTCGGGCTCCTCATCAACTGGCAGAGCCGGGAGAAAGACCCGCCGGACAGCGAGCTGATGCAGTATATCGCTGACGCTGCCGCTTTCCTGCGCCGCCAGGAATATGTCGACGGCGACCGCATCGCCGTCGCCGGCTACTGCCGCGGGGGCGGGCTCGTTTATCTCGCGCTGGAGCACCACCCGTGGCTGCGCGCCGGCATTGCCTTCCACGGCTTCCCCTTCTACCGCGAACTCGACGCGAAGAAGCCGCAGCACCCCTATGACCTGGCGGAGCGCATCCAGGCGCCGGTCCTGATCCTCCACGGGGCGGCGGACGACCGCGCGCCGGCCGAAGATGTCTACCGCATGGCCCAGCGCCTGGAAGCCCTGGGCAAGACCTTCATGCTCAAGATGTACAGCGGCACGGGCCACGCCTTCACCACACCCGATGCAGGGGCGTACAACCCCGTCGCCGCCAGCGATGCGTGGGAGGAAGCCATCAAGTTCCTCCACCGCGCTTTCTACGGCTAGCAACCCGCGCCGCACGGTTGGCCTGGAGGGCCGGGCAGTCCGCCAGCGGTCCCGCCTGCTGGCCCCCACCCCGAGCCAGGGGCTCACTACTGGTGCCGCCTCCCTGGAGCGGGCACAGCAGCCTGTGCCCGCTCTCGGTAGGGTCTGAGCCATTTCTAGCAGCGCTCTCACACGGGAGCTGCTATCCGGCTCGTACAATAGGGGTGTGGAGAGCTCGGCAACGATGCCGGTCGCTCTCGAGGAGACGTCGATGTCCCTCTGGCGGAGCGTGGTGCTCGGCCTCGCCTCCCAGCCGCCGGTCCAGCGGTTCGTGGTCAGCCACGAGCTGGCGCGGCCGCTCCGCGAGCGCTTCGTAGCTGGCGAGACGCTCGAGCAAGCCCTGACAGTAGCCGGCGCGCTGAACCGCGCCGGCTTCCGCGTGACGTTAGACCATCTCGGAGAGGAGGTGCTGGAGCCGGCCGCTGCCGACCGCGCCACAGACGACTACCTGGCGCTCGTGGCAGCTATCCGGCGGGAGGGGGTGGCAAGCGGGATCTCCATCAAGCTCAGCCAGCTCGGCCTCCGGCTGGACCCCGCGGCGTGCCAAGCCCGGCTCGAGCGCCTCCTCGCCGCCGCCCAGGCGGCCGGGGTGTTCGTCCGCATCGACATGGAATCTTCGGCTTACACGCAGGCCACCCTGGACCTGTTCCGGGCGGTGTGGCCGCGCTTCCACAACGTGGGGGTGGTGCTGCAGGCCTATCTCTACCGCACGGCGCAAGATCTGGAGGACATGCTCGCCCTGGGCGCGACCGTACGCCTGTGCAAGGGAGCGTACCGCGAGCCGCCCACCGTTGCCTACCAGTCGAAAGCGGCAGTCGACGCCAACTTCGCCCGTCTGGCACGTCGCCTGCTGGAGGCCGGCTCCTACGCCGCGCTGGCGACCCACGATCCGCGCCTGATCGCCCAGGCACGGGCCGATGCCGCCGCGCTGGGCCGCGCGCCGAACAGCTTCGAGTTCCAGATGCTCTACGGCGTGCGACGGGATCTCCAGCAGGCGCTCCGCGACGCCGGCTACCGGGTGCGCATCTACGTCCCCTATGGGCAGGAGTGGTACCCGTACCTGACCCGGCGCCTGGCCGAGCGCCCGGCGAACCTCTGGTTCCTCGCCCGCGCGCTCTGGGCCGATAGCCAGCATGCCGCGGCACGGGCCGCTTAGCCCGGCGCCACTCACGGTGGGAGACGCTGTGGAGTCAGCCTACTCTGCGGAGGCGGCTGCGGCAGTCGACCGCCTGCTCCCGCGTTTCGGGGTGCCCGTCGCGCGGCGGTGGCTCGCAGGCGCGGACGCCCACGTCCACTACCTTGAGGCGGGCGCCGGCCCGCCGGTCGTGCTGCTGCACGCCGGTTTCGGCGGTGCCGGGAACTGGTACCGCACCCTAGGGCCGCTGTCGCGGCACTACCGCGTCGTGGCGCCGGACCGACCCGGCTACGGGCTCTCCCGCGCGGGCGCGGCACATGACCCAGTGCACTGGCTGGACTGGTTCTTGGCAGCGCTCGGAGTCGGCCGCGCGATCCTCATCGGCCACGTGAGCGGCGGGGCGCTGGCGCTCGCCTACGCACGCGCTCGCCCGGCTGCCGTGCGCGCCCTCGTCCTCAGCGATCTCCAGCTCCTGCCGGCGGCCTCGCCCGCGGCGCCGGCCGAGCCGCTCCTCGCCGCCGAAGGGAGCGGCGCCCTGCAGGATCCCGAAGCTTGGTACGCGGCCCTCACGCCGTGCTTCGACGACCCGCGCCTGCTGGCGCCGGAGTACCTGTACTACCTCTGGTGCCTCGCCCGGTTCCGGCCAGGCCAGCGCCAGCTTCCACCCGGCGAGGCCTCACCGGGGCCCGTGCCTCTCGCGTCGCCGCGCCAGGCCGCCCTCCCGACAGTGCCAATGCTGCTCGTGTGGGGCGAGGACAATCCCTGGACGCCGGTAGCCATGGCTCAGCAGCTCCACCGCCGGTTGCCGCAAGCCTGGCTCCGCGTCATCGAGCACTCACGGGGGATGCCCTCGCTCGAGCAGCCCGGCGAGTTCAACCACGCCGTGCTCACCTTCCTCCAGCAGCGACTCGGCGCGTCTTAGGCGTCGGGGAATACCCTGTGAGCCTGCTACGCGATTGCAATGCGCCCGCCGTTGAATACGCCGGGAGCGGATGTTATCCTCGCCCAGCAGAAGGAGAACGGCCATGGATGCGCTCGCCGAACTCGCGCGCGAGGTCAGCGCTTGCCAGAAGTGTCCCCTGGGCCGGAGCCGGACGCGAGCGGTGCCTGGCGAGGGGGCGCCGAACGCCAAGATCCTGTTCATCGGGGAGGCGCCCGGCTTCTACGAGGACCAGCAGGGCCGCCCCTTCGTCGGGCCGGCCGGCCAGCTGCTGGAGGAGATGCTCGCTGCCATCGGCCTAACACGCCGCGACGTCTACATCACGAACGTGCTCAAGTGCCGCCCGCCGGGCAACCGCGACCCCGAGCCGGAGGAGATCGCCGCCTGCAGCGCCTATCTCGACCGGCAGATCGCGCTCATCCGGCCGCGCCTGATCTGCACCCTCGGCCGCTACTCCATGGCCAAGTTCTTCCCGCCGAAGAGCATGCGAGAGCTGCACGGGCGCACCGTTCGCTACGGGGAGGCGACCTGTTACGCGCTCTACCACCCCGCAGCAGCGCTGCGGGACCCCCGGGTGAAAGAGCTGTTCGTCGAGGACTTCCGGCGCATCCCGGAGGTGCTGGCGCAGGCGGAAGCCGCGGCCGGGCGCGAGGAGGCGCCAGCCCCCGCCGCGCAGCAGCTCACCCTGTTCTGAGAAGCCAGCGCACACGACGGTGGCGCGTTGCCCGCGTCCGCAAGGCTCTGAGCCGATGCACTAGAATGGGATAGTAGTGAATTTACTGGGCCACAGCGAGGCCTCTAAGCACGAGTACTCTAGCTTTGGGAACGAGGACGCGTGGTGGATAGGCGTATCAAGGTCATCCCCCTAGGCGGGGTCGGGTCGGTTGGCAAGAACATCACGGCTATCGAGTACGACGACAGCATCGTCGTCATCGACTGCGGGCTGATGTTCCCCGAGGACGAGATGCTGGGCGTCGATCTCGTCCTGCCCGACATCCGCTACCTACGCGAGCGCAAGGACAAGGTGGCGGCGATCCTGCTCACCCACGGGCACGAGGACCACATCGGGGCGCTGCCCTACCTCCTTCCGCTTCTGAACGTCCCTCTATACGGCACGCCGCTCACGATGGGCTTCGTGCGCGCCAAGCTCCGCGAGCATGGCCTCCACACCAAGGTCGAGATGAATGTGGTGGGCCCGGACACGGTGACGCGGCTCGGCCCGTTCACGATCGAGTACGTGCCGGTTACCCACAGCATCCCGGACGGGGTGGCCATCGCGGTGCATACCCCTATCGGCACAATCCTCCACAGCGGCGACTACAAGTTCGATCCCACGCCGGTGGACGGCCGCACCACCGATGTGGGCAAGCTCGCTGAGCTGGGGCGCAATGGCGTCCTCGCCCTGCTTTCCGACTGCGTTCGTGTGGAATCCCAGGGCTGGACGCCCTCCGAGCGGGTGGTGGGCGAGGCGTTCGACCGGGTGTTCGCCCAAGCCCAGGGCCGCGTGATCATCACGACCTTTGCCTCCAATATCTCGCGCGTTCAGCAGGCTATCACCACCGCCTATCGCCACGGTCGTGTCGCGGCTATCGTCGGCCGAAGCATGGAGAACAACACCGGCGTCGCCGCCGAGCTGGGCTACTTCCACGTGCCTGAGGGCAGCGTGCGCTCGGTGGACGAGGTGAACAACCTGCCTTTCCACCGGGTGCTCTTCATGACCACGGGCTCGCAGGGCGAGCCGAACTCCGTGCTCTCGCGGATCGCCAACGGCGACCACCGCCAGATCCAGCTCGAGCCGGGCGATACGGTCATCTTCTCCGCGACCCCGGTCCCCGGCAACGAGGAGGCTGTCTCGCGCACGATCAACAAGCTCTTCAAGCAGGGGGCGACGGTCATCTACGGGCGGCAGGAGACCGTACACGTCTCGGGCCACGCGAGCACGGACGAGCTGAAGCTCATGATCAGTCTCACTCGCCCGCGCTACGTCGTGCCGCTGCATGGCGACTACCGCCACATGGCCCTCTACGCCCGCGTCGCGCAGGAGGCCGGCATCCCGCGCGAGAACATCCTGATCCCAGACCTGGGCACGGTGATCGAGTTCGATGATGCCGGCCGCGGCCGCATCGCGGGGAGCGTGCCGGCCGGCGCCGTGTTCGTCGACGGGATCTCCGTCGGCGAGGTCGACCACGTGATCCTGCGCGACCGGCAGCTGCTCGCACGCGATGGCATCTTCGTCGTGGTGGCGGCGGTGGAGCTCGACACCGGGCGGGTCGTCGCCGGCCCAGATATCATCACGCGCGGCTTCGTGGATGTGCGCGAGGCGAGCGAGCTGCTCGAGGGGGCGCGCGAGCGCGTGCGCCGGCTGTGCGAGCGCAGCGCGCGTGGGCTCACTGACTGGAGCTACCTGCATCAGAAGATCAAAGACGCGCTGGGGCCGTATCTCTATGAGCTCACCGGCCGGCGGCCGATGATCCTGCCGCTCGTGATGGAGGTGTGATGCCGCCCCGGCGGCCCGGGCGGAAGCCCCCGCGGCGCTCGCCGTCGCACGTCGCCGCTGTCCTGCATGCCGCATGGGCGCGCTGGCCACTGGCGCTGGCCATCCTGCTCATCGGGAGCGGAGGGGTCCTCGGCCTCGCCCTCGTCTTCCCTGGCGGGCGGATCTCTCTCCCGCTCAGCGGCGCGCAGCGCTCCCTCCTCGGCTGGACCGCCCCGCTGATCGCCGTCTGGCTGACAGCCGCCGGCGCCCTCGTGCTCCAGCGTTACCTGCAGCCCGCCACCCGGCTCCCCGGTCGGCAGCTGGCCGGCGCAGGGCTAGCCAGCGGGGGACTGGTTGGCCTGGCCGGCCTGATCAGCGCGCTCCGCTCCGATGGATCGGAGGCGCTGGACGGCGGAGGGCTGCTGGGATGGGCTATCGCGCGCGCGCTCACCGACGCGCTGGGCCCGATATCCGCAGGCCTCCTCCTCGCCTTCACGCTGCTCGCTGGCGCCGCTCTGGGGCTCGGGATCCCGCCACTAGCGCTGGCGCGGCGCGCGTGGCGCCTCGCGCTGGGAGGACGGGCCCTGATCGCAGCGGCGCTGCAGCACTGCCGTCGCCGCCCGGTCCCTGGGCGGCCGCTGGCGCGTCGGCGCGAGGTACGCGCGGAGGGCCGCGGCGGAACGCCGACGGGTATTCCCGCCCGTGGCGCCGTCCACGACGCCGCACACGGCGACGCAGGGCCGCTGGCGACCCCGCCCCCGCGCTCGCCTTGGCGCCTCCCACCGCTCTCCCTGCTGGCAGCCCCAACAAGCGCCACCTTGGCGCCGGTGGATCTGCACCAGCGCGCCCGGATCATCGAGGAGACCCTGGCCAGCTTCCATATCGACGCCCGCGTAGTCGAGATCAATGAAGGCCCCACGGTCACGCAGTTCGGCGTCGAGCCGGGCATGGGCGTCACCGTCAATCGCATCACGGCACGAGCCAACGACCTCGCCCTGCGGCTCGGCGCCACCTCCTTGCGGATCGAGGCACCGGTGCCCGGCAAGCGGGTGGTGGGCATCGAGGTGCCCAACTCCGCCTCGGCCATCGTGACGCTGCGGGAGATCCTCGCCACGCCGGAGTTCGAACGGCTCTCCTCACGCCTCGGGCTCGCCCTCGGCCGCGACGTCGCCGGGCGGCCGGTCGTCGCCGACCTCACGCGCATGCCCCACCTCCTTATCGCCGGCGCGACCGGCTCGGGCAAGAGCGTCTGCATCAACGGCATCATCGCCTGCCTGCTCATGCAGTGCACTCCCGACGACCTCCAGCTGCTCCTCGTCGACCCCAAGATGGTCGAGCTAGCGCCCTACGAGGGCATCCCACACCTGCGCCTGCCCGTGGTGACCGAGCCAGATAAGGTCGTTGGGGTGCTCAAGTGGGCGCTCCAGGAGATGGAGCGCCGCTACGCGCTCTTCGTGAAGCACGGGGTGCGGAACATCGAGAGCTTCAACCGCACCGTGGCCGGCAGCGATGACGACCGGAGCCGCGGGCGGGCGAGCGCGGGCCCCGCGCGTCCAGCTCCCGCCAAGCCCTTGCCCTACCTCGTCATCATCATCGACGAGCTGGCCGATCTGATGATGACGACGCCCGATGAGGTCGAGCTGTGCCTTACCCGCCTCGCCCAGAAGGCGCGCGCGACGGGGATCCATCTCATCGTGGCCACGCAGCGCCCGTCGGTAGATGTGGTCACCGGCCTGATCAAGGCCAATTTCCCCACCCGTATCGCCTTCGCCGTCACCTCGCAGGTGGACTCTCGGGTGATCCTCGATACCGTCGGGGCAGAGAAGCTGCTCGGGCGCGGCGACATGCTCTACTTGCCTGCCGAAGCAGCCAAGCCGATCCGCGTCCAGGGGAACTACGTCTCGGATGCCGAGATCGAGGCGCTGGTGCGCTTCTGGCGCGCGCAGGGCGCCGCCGAGTACGACACGACCGAGATCGCCACGGTCGAGGCCCTCAGCGCCAAGCAGGACGACGGCGTGGAGGAGCTGGTCGAGCGCGCGATCCCTGTAGTGCGCGAGCACAAGCGCGTCTCGGTCTCCCTGCTCCAGCGGCGCCTAGGCATCGGCTACCCGCGCGCCGCCCGCCTGCTTGACCTGCTTGCCGAGCGCGGGGTAGTGCAGCCGGCCGAGGATGGCCGGTCCTGGGTCGCGGCGGAACCGACCGCCGAGAGCGCCGATGCCTCCTGAGCGGCCTCGGGGGCAGCGCCTGCCCCTCTGGCTGAGCCCATCTCTGGCTCCCAGGCTTGCGCCCACTCAGCCATCCGGCTAAGCTTTGTTGGCGTTGGCGCCCCGCGGCGCGCACCATACCGCGCAGCCCCTCGCTGCCGGGAGACAGGGTGTGAAGCTCTCGGTCATCATTCCCATCTACAACGAGCGCGATTTCCTATCGGAACTTCTCGCGCGCGTGCGGGCAGTCGATATCCCTAAGGAGATCATCTGCGTCGACGACTGCTCTACCGATGGGAGCCGCGAGATCCTCGCCGAGGAGGCGCGGCACGGCGACCTCCTCGTCATCACCCACCCCGTGAACCGGGGCAAGGGGGCGGCGGTGCAGAGCGGCCTGCGCCAGTTCACTGGGGACGTGGTGGTCATCCAGGATGCCGATCTCGAGTACGACCCCCAGGACTACCACGTGCTTCTGCGCCCGATCCTCACCGGCCGCGCTAAGGTCGTCTACGGCTCGCGTTTCCTGGGCGAGCACCGCGCCATGCGCTTCTGGCACAGCGTTGGCAACCGCTGCCTGACGCTCATCACCAATGTGCTCTACGATACCACGCTGACCGATATGGAGACCTGCTATAAGATGTTCACCGCTGATGTCGCGCGCAAGCTGTCGCTCCGCGAGCCGCGGTGGGGCTTCGACCCGGAGATCACGGCGCAGATCCTCAAAGCGGGCTACCGGATCTATGAGGTGCCCATCTCCTATGCCGGGCGCGAGTACCATGAGGGCAAGAAGATCAGCTGGCGCGACGGCTTCGTGGTGCTGGCCACCCTCCTGCGCTGCCGCTTCAGCTGAGCACGGGGCAGCGCACCTCTGCCAGCACGCACCTGACGATGCACCACTCCTCCGGCACGTCCCGGTGCCACCGGCGTCGCGGGCGCACGGCGCGCGAGGCGAGGAGGCATGGGCCGCACGCCCGCCGTGCCCGACCCAGGGCTAATGCCCGAACACATGGCACCGCGCGCCCGGCTCGCGGAGCCCTTCCGGCGGCGCTGGCCAGAGAGTGCCGTGGCCGTAGCGCTGCTGGTCTTCGCGCTGGGCTACTACTACCCTCTGACGTTCACTGATCGCATCGTCTACGATTTCGACGTCTGGGTCTTCTTCTACCCGCTGCACCAGTACGGCGCTGATGCGCTGCGCGCCGGGCGCTTCCCGCTCTGGACCCCCGACATCTTCTTGGGCAGCCCCTTCTTCGCCAATGCCCAGACCGCCCTGCTCTACCCGCTCAATCTCGTGTTCCTGCTCTGGCCCGTGCCGACCGCCTATACCATCTCGCTCTGGCTGCACACGTGGCTCGCCGCGCTGTTCACCTACTTCTTCGCCCGCGCAGTGCTGGGCTTCGGCATCCCGGCAGCACTCATCGCGGCGCTCGCCTTCGGCTACGGTGGCTTCATCACCGGCCTCGCGGGCCACATCAACCAGCTCCAGGCCGCCGCCTGGCTTCCCCTCCTCGCTCTGCTGCTCTGGCAGACGATCACGCGCGGCAGCCTACGCCGGGGCGCCCTGACGGGGATAGTGCTGGCCATACAGATCTTCGCGGGTCACGCCCAGGAAGCGTACCACACGCTCGTCGCGCTGGGGCTACTCACCCTGCTGGCCGCCGGCGGCCAGTGGGCCTCTAGCGGGGAGAAGCCGTCCCTCCCCACCACGCTGAGCGGCTGGCGCCCCGGACTCAGTGCCCTGGGGCGCGCGCTCGGGCTGTACGGCTTCGTCGTAGTGCTCGGGCTGGCACTCGCCGCCGTGCAGCTCGTGCCCACCGCCGAGCTGCAGCGCGAGGGGATCCGGGGCGGCGGGCTGCCGTACCGCGAGGCGGTCTCGTTCTCGTTGCCGCCGCCCTTGCTGCTCCAGAGCCTCCTGCCGGGCTTCTGGCGCAACCCCTATGGGGAGTACATCGGCTTCATCGGCACGATCCCGCTCACCCTGGCCGTGCTCGCCCTGGCAGTAGCGCCGGCGCGCTGGGTACTCGTGGGCAGCGCGCTGGCCGGTGTAGGGCTCTTCCTCGCGCTCGGCGGCTACAACCCGCTCTACCCGCTCCTCTACCAGCTGGTGCCCGGCTTGAACCTGTTCCGCGTCCCCGCGCGCTGGCTGTTCGTCTACTCCTTTGGGGCTGCCCTTCTCGCAGGAGCCGGAGCGGAATGGCTCGCACGGACAGCGGCCACGCCGTGCTGGTGGGACCGGCTCCCGCGCCGGCGGATCGTGCTCGTGGCGGTGGCTGCCGCGGGCGCGCTGGCCGTGCTCCTCGCCATCACTCCCCCGCTCGGCGCGCGGCGCTTCTATGCGGCCTGGGCCGCGCTAGGCCTGCTCGCGCTGGCGCTCGCGGCGCTGGCGCTCTGGCGCTACCGGCGGCTGGCGCTTGGCCTGCTCGTGCTCGCCACGGCTGGTGAGCTGCTCGCGGCGAGCGCGCCAGCTGCGTTCCGGGACGCGATCCCCGCCGATGCTTACCGGTCGGCCCGCCCCGCCGTGGCCGCGGTGCTCGCCGACCGCGATGGCTATCGCCTGCTCAGCCTCGCGCGCGATGACTACGGCCTGGGTGAGATCGCCGCCAACCGCTTTCCCTACCCCGACCTGCCCCCCCGCGTGATCGAGAACTATGCCATCGCCAGCAAGCACAATGAAGTGCTGACCCCCAACCTGCCACTCGAGTACGGGCTGTCCACCCTGGATGGCTACGACGGCGGCGTATTGCCCCTCCGCCGCTGGGTCGACCTAGCCCGGCTGCTGGTCACGGAAGACGAGCCGCGGCTCGACGGCGTGCTGCGCCACCGCCTGCACTACCTGCCTGACGAGCGGCTGCTCAACCTGCTGGGAGTGCGCTGGATCATCACTAGCACGCTGCGCGACGCCACGGTAGACGGCGTACCCTTCGATCGACTCGTCACGCGCCGCCTGCGCCCTGGCGAGCGCTTCGAGTTGGCCGTCGCCGAGCGGCCCGCCGCGGCGGTGGCGCTTCTCTCCTCCGTCGCCGGCGACCTCCCCGAGGGCACGACCGTGGGGCGGCTCACGGTCGTGGCCGCTAACGGTCGCACGGAAGCGTTCGACCTTCGCCTGGGGCGCCACACCGGGCGCGCGGTGCCAGCCAGCCAGGCCGGCACCGTGTTGCCCATCGCACCGCCGCCGGACCCGCGGCTGCCGAACGTGGACTACCTGGCGCGGCTCCCCCTCGCTGGCCCCACTCCCGTGGCGCGCCTCGTGTTCGAGAACGTCGCGCCGGCCGGCACCTGGCTGGTGCGTGGCGCCACGCTCCTGGCCCCTGACGGACAAGCCGAGCCGCTCCTGCTGAGCGAGGCCCTCGAGCGAGTACCGCACGACGACCCCGCGCCCGTGAAGGTCTACCGCAACCGCGCGGCGCTCCCGCCAGCGTTCCTGGTGCCGGAGGTCCGTATCGCCGACGACGCCGATGCGCTGGCCTTCCTCCAGAGCCCTGCCTACGCGCCGGAGCGGATCGCCGTCGTCGCCCCCGCCCCCGCGGCACGCCCCCTAGCCGGGGGAGCGGAAGTCAGCGCGCCCAGCACCGCGGCGAGTTCCCCCCCGGGCCCGCAGCCATCGGTCAACGGAAGCACAGGAGACACCGTGCAGGTGGTGGAGCGCGCGCCGGAGCGCTGGGTGCTGGAAACCGAGGCCCCGGCCGAACGCCTCCTCGTCTTCACGCAGGCCTTCTTCCCGGGCTGGACTGCCACGCTCGACGGAACGACGGTGCCCATCGTGCGCACGAACTACCTCTTCCAAGGGCTCTACGTCCCGCCCGGGCGTCACCGCATCGAGCTAGTGTATCGCCCGCAAAGCCTCCTGTTGGGCGCACTGCTCAGCCTGGCGGGCCTGGCAGTCGCCGGCGCCGCGCTGGCGCTCGACCGGCCGCGCTGGCCCTGGCCGCGTCGCGCAGGAATGCGCTCGGGTCCCTATCCTCCCGCTACAACGCGTACGCAGATGCGCTAGCGCAGCCCATGGACGACCACCCCGCGGCCCCACCGTCCGAACAGCGCGAGCTAGTGGCGCACTTGACCGCACTGCTCTACGCCGCCGAGGAGCCTCTGCCCATCGCGCAGGCGGCCCGGATCCTCGAGGTGCCCGCGAGCATGGTCCGCGCCGCGGCCGCGTGGCTAGAGGCCCATCCGCCGCCGGGGCTGATGGTCCAGCGCCATGGCGACGCCCTGCGCCTGGTCACCGCCCCGACCTCGGCCCGTTATGTCGAGCGCTTGCTGGGCGGGACAGGCCCGAGCCGCCTCTCGCGCGCGGCGCTCGAGGTACTGGCAATCATCGCTTATCGGCAACCCATCACGCGCGCCGAGATCGACGCCATCCGTGGCGTGAACAGCGAGCGCGCACTGGACACCCTGCTCGCGCGGGGGCTAGTCACCGAAGTGGGCCGTCGCGACACCCTAGGCCGGCCCGCGCTCCTCGGCACCACGCCGGCCTTCCTCGACTACCTCGGCCTCCGCTCCCTCGCGGACCTGCCGCCGCTCCCTGAAACCGAGCCGGACTGAGCTCCCACCGCCGGCGATCGCCCGCGCCAATTAGCACCCAGCCCCGCCGCGCCTGACCTGACCGATGGAAGGTGTGAACGAGATCATCGTCAGAATGTGAGCTAGCTCACTGCGCGCGGCCGCCGCTACAGAGAGAATGGCGCTGGACTCACGATGGAGGTGTGTTGTGATCCTTCCCGAGAGAGCGGCGGTCCCCCAGCGGTGCCCGCGCTGCAACGGCTTGCTGTACCGTGGCTACGATGAGGACTACAGCTGCCTGTTCTGCGGCGAGTACATCTACACGCGCGCGCCGCAGCCGGTCCTCGAGCAGCCGGTGATCCCGCCGGGGCCGCGCAAGCGCGGGCGGCCGCGCAAGAACCCAGTCGCTGCTTGACCCGCCCCCGCCCCGGCCACGCAGCTACCGGCTTCGAGGGAGCCCCATGCCGAGGCCTAGCCTGGACGGGGTGCAGCTGGCAGGGCGGCCAGAAACCGGCACACGGGGGGCAGGAGCAGAACTGGCCCCGCGGCCTCCTAGATGCGCGCGTCAGGCCTGCTGGGCGCGCTGCGCCGCGAGCGTGAGCGCCCGCCGCGCACAAACCGTCGCCAGGTGCTGCCGGTACTCGGCCGAAGCGGCGAGATCGTCCCAGGGCTGGAGCCCCGCGGCCGCGGCCATGGCGGCTGCGGCGAGGATGGCGGGCTCTGGCGGCTGGTTCAGCAGCTGCTGCTCGGTCTGGACGGCGCGCTGGGGGACCGGCCCCACCCCGCTGAGCACTACCCGCACCTCCTGGCAGCGGCCGTCGGCAGCGAGCACCACGCGCGCGGCACAGCCGACAAGCGCGTAGCCCGAGGCGGGATGCGGGATCTTGACATAGGCGCTCCCCGTTCGCGCCGGGCGAGAAGGAAACCGGATCGCCGTCAGGAGTTCGGCCTCGCCGAGCGCCGTTGTCAGCATGTCGACGAAGAACGTCTCGCTGGCGAGCGTCCGCGGGCCCTGCGGCCCCGTGGCCAACAGCTCCGCGCCTAGCGCCACCGCCACCGCCGGCAGATCGGCAGCCGGGTCGGCGTGGGCGAGGCTCCCGCCGAGCGTGCCGCGGTTGCGGACCTGGAGATCGCCGATGCCCCCCGCCGCCTCCGCGAGGCCCGGCCAGTGGCGCTGCACGAGCGGTGAGCGTGCCACCTCCGCGTGGCGCGTGGTTGCGCCGATCACCAGCGCGCCGTCGTCCTCGCGGATCCCGCGCAGCTCGGCCAGCCGTCCGATATCGACCAACACCTTGGGCTGCACTAGGCGCAGCTTCATCAGGGGCAGCAGCGAGTGGCCGCCGGCGAGCGGCTTGGCCTCGCCGCCGTGCTGCGCGAGCAGCGCGACGGCCTCCGCCACCGAGCCCGCCCGCACGTAGTCGAACGGTGCTGGATACATCACTACCCTCCTTGTGCCGCCGGCCGGCCTGCGCGGAGCACGCGCCAGATCTTCTCCGGCGTCAGCGGCATGTCGAGGTGACGGACACCGAACGGCGCAAGCGCATCGACCACCGCGTTCACGATGGCTGCGCTGGAAGCGATCGTGCCGGCCTCGCCGATGCCCTTCACCCCGAGCGGGTTCACCGGCGAGGGGGTCACCGTGCGCTCGGTCTCCACCGCAGGCACCTGGGCCGCCTTCGGCACCACATACTCCAGGAGATTGGCGCTGAGGAGCTGGCCGTTGTCGTCGAACACCGCGCGCTCATACAGCGCCTGGCCGATCCCCTGGATGATGCCGCCGTGGAGCTGGCCGTCGACGAGCAGCGGGTTGATCACGTTGCCGCAGTCGTCGACAGCGACGTACCGGCGGACCTTCACCCCGCCGGTCTCGCCGTCGATCTCGACGACCGCGATATGCGTGCCGAACGGCCAGGTGAAGTTCGACGGGTCGTAGAAGGTCGTGGCGTCGAGCCCGGGCTCGAGCCCCTTCGGATAGTTGTGGCAGAGGAAGGCCTGGAGCGCGATCTCCTGGAAGGTCTTGGCCTTCTCGGGCGAGCCGCGGATGTAGAACTTGCCCTGCTCGAACTCGATGTCTGCCTCGGCTGCCTCGAGGAGATGGGCGGCGATCTTCTTCGCCTTCTCGCGCACCTTCTCCACGCACAGGGCGGTTGCCACCCCGCCGGTGGCGGCGCTGCGGCTGCCGAAGGTGCCGATCCCGAACTGGACGACGCCGGTATCGCCGTGCACGACCTCCACGTCCTCGAGCGGTATCCCCAGGCCATCGGCTACGATCTGCGCGAAGGCCGTCTCGTGCCCCTGGCCGTGCGACGACGAGCCGACGAGCAGGGTGACCTTACCGGTCGGGGACACGCGCAGCGTCGCGCTCTCCCAGCCGCCCGCGCCCCCACCCGCGGCGCCGAGCACCTGCGACGGTGCCATCCCGCAGATCTCCACGTAGTTGGAGATCCCGATGCCGAGGTACTTCCCCTCCTGGCGCAAGCGCGCCTGCTCGGCACGTAGCCCGGCGTAGTCGACGAGCTCGAGCGCCCGGTTCAGGGTCTTCTCGTAGTCACCGCTGTCGTAGGTCACGCCGGTCACCACCGTGTAGGGGAACGCATCGCGGGGGATCAGGTTGCGGCGGCGCAGCTCCACCGGGTCCATGCCGATCTCGGCCGCCGCCAGATCCATGGCGCGCTCGACCAGATAGGTCGCCTCGGGTCGGCCGGCGCCACGGTAGGCATCGACAGGATTGGTGTTCGTGAAGACGCCGTCGACAGTGACGGCCACGTTCGGGATCCGGTAGGTGCCGGAGAGCATCAGGCCGAACAGCACGGTCGGGATCCCTGGCGCGAAGGTCGAGAGGTAAGCGCCCAGGTTGGCGTAGCTATGGGCGCGCAGGGCGACGACCCGACCATCTTGCATCACCCCGATCTCGACATCCTGGATGTGGTCGCGACCGTGGATGGTCGCGCGGTAAGCCTCGCTGCGGTCCTCGATCCACTTCACTGGCACGCCAAGCTCCCGCGCGATCCAGGTGACCGCCACCTCCTCGGCGTAGAGATAGAGCTTGCTGCCGAAGGCCCCGCCTACATCCGGCGCGATCACCCGCAGCTTGTGCTCCGGGATATCCAGCGTGAGCGCCAGGAGCAGCCGCACCAGGTGGGGGATCTGCGTGCTCGACCAGATCGTCAGCTCGCCAGTCGCGGGGTTGGGCTGCGCCACCACCCCGCGGGTCTCGATGGAGTTGGGGATCAGCCGCTGGTTGATCAAGCGCTGGCGCACCACGCGATCGGCCTGGCGCAGCCCGGCCTCGACGTCGCCCCCGCTCACCGACCAGGTAAAGCAGAGGTTGGTTCCCAGCTCGTCGTGGACCAAGGGCGCGCCTGGCCGGAGCGCCTGCTCCTGGTCGACGACCGCGGGCAGCGGCTCGTAATCGACCTCGATGGCGTCCAGCGCGTCCCGCGCCGTGTACCGGTCCGTCGCCACCACCGCCGCGACCGCGTCGCCGAGGTAGCGCGCCTTGCCCACGGCGAGGGCGGGATGGTCCGGCAGCTTCATGTTCGGCAGCGTCCAGCCGCAGGGCACCGGCTTGACCTTGCCCGCCAGATCGGCGCCGGTGAAGACCGCCACCACGCCGGGCCGCCGGCGGGCCGCCTCGACGGCGATGCCGCGGATGCGGGCGTGCGCGTGCGTGCTCCGCAGGAACGCCACGTGCAGCATGCCGGGCAGCTTCACGTCATCGACATAGGTCCCCCGCCCGGTCAGCAGCCGGGGGTCCTCCTTGCGGCGCACACTCTTGCCGAGCAGTCGCTCGATGGTCGCGCTAACCATGCCGCACCTCCTGGGCGCCCTGCGCGCTCATGCGCTCCGCCGCTGCCCGGATCGCCCGGACGACGTTCTGGTAGCCGGTGCAGCGGCAGAGGTTGCCTTCGATCGCGTGGCGGATCTCCTCCTCTGAGGGCTGGGGGTGGTGCCGGAGAAAGTCGAGCGCGGTGAGGATCAGCCCCGGCGTGCAGTAGCCGCACTGGAGGCCGTGGAACTCCCAGAACGCCTCCTGCAAGGGGTGGAGCCGCCCGTCCTGCGCTAGCCCCTCGATCGTCGTGATCTCGCAGCCATCCGCCTGCACCGCGAGCACCGTGCAAGACTTCACGGCGTCGCCGTCGAGCAGCACTGTGCAGGCCCCGCACTGGCTGGTATCACAGCCGATATGGGTGCCGGTCAGGTTCGCCACCTCACGCAGGTAGTGGACCAGGAGGAGCCGCGGCTCGACCTCGTCGCGCCGCTCCTGGCCGTTGATCCGGACCTGGATCGTCTGCCGCATACGCGCCTCCCTCGCCTGACCACGGTTCCGCCCCGCCGATGCCCGCCCTCGCGCCCGCCCTGGGCGCCGGCCGCTAGCGCGTCTCCCGCGCCAGCCGGCGCAGGTACTCGAGTGCGTCGGGATCCTCGTTCGCTGTCTTGATGATCTTCTCGGCCAGCGCCTGCGCCTCGGCGCCCGGCATGAACTCGAACTGGAACCCCAACTGTTTCTCGGCCGCTGCTTGGAGCTCAGGGTCGGCGAAGGTATCGGCTACCGCCTGGCGCATCACCGCGACGAGCTCCGACGGTGTGCCCGGAGGATACACGATCGCCCGCAGCATCGTGCCCAGCTCGATCAGGAGCTCCATGGCGCGGTAGTCGACCGTCTGCTTCGCCGCTGCGCCCCGCAGCTCCAGCACCGTTTCAAAGTAGGTCGGGATATCGGGCACGCGCGGGTCGCGCACGATCTGGCCCCCCTTGACGATGCCGCGCTGGCCCATCGGGTAGGCCACGCCCTCCTTCACCATGGGCACGATGTGCGACATCCAGCTCGTCAGGCTATCTTCCGCAAAGTTGATCTCCCCCCGGCGCACAGCCAGCGTGATCTCGGCGACGCCCGGGTAGCCCGTCACGTACTTATACTTCACGCCCAGGAGGTTGAGGAACGTCCGCATGGACAGGTCCTTCGCGCTATCCGGGCTCAAGCCCCCCACGATCACCTCGTTCGGCGCATGGGGCAGCTCGCGCGGCGCCCGGATGCCGAGGCTCTGATGCGCGTAGCTCACCTGCGACTCGTTGACCCCGCCCAGCCACAGAAACCGCGCCGAGTCGTACTGGACCCCTTCCCCCTCGAGCACCTGGGAGCTGAACGGCGACGAGAAGATGCCGACCGTTAGCCCATCCTTCCGCGGGGTGTTATAGAGCTGGTTGGCTCCAACGACCCCACCCGCACCGGGCCGGTTCTCCACGATGACCGTGGGGTTCCCCGGGATATGCTTGCCCAAGTGCTGCGCCACCATCCGAGCGAAGATGTCCGTAGGTCCCCCAGCCGAGAAGTTGACCAGCACCGTAAGAGTCTTGCCCGCGAAATAGTCCGGATTCTGGGCGGCCCTCTCGGCTGCTTTCCCCGCAGGCCTGCCGCCAGGCGCCGTACCCGCGCCCGGCGCCGCACAGGCGACGAGTGACGAGGCGAGGAGCGCAGCGACGGCAACCGGCAAGTAGCGACGCGTCATCGGGGCGCCTCCTTCCCTAACCCTAGCATGTGTCTCCAGCCGCCCACACCTCTAGCGGCATCCCCCTATAGCTTTAGGCCCCAGGCTCGCTCGCGGGCAGCCGAGCCGATGCCTGCGCCGCGGGGGCGAGCGCCCGCTCGAGCAGCTCCGCCACGTCGAGCGCCTGAACGCGCCCCGCCCCACCGACGGCCTGCAGGCCCTCCTCGAACATCTGCAGGCAGAACGGGCAGGCCGAGGCCAGGACCTCCGCCCCGGTGGCGAGCGCCTCGGCGGTCCGGAGGTGGTTGATGCGCTGGCCTCCCCGCTCCTCCAGGAACGCATGCCCCCCTCCGGCACCGCAGCAGAACCCCCGCTCCCGGCAGCGGGGCATCTCGACGCGGCTGGCGCCAGGCAGCGCACCGAGGAGCTCCCGCGGCGGATCGTAGACCCGGTTGTAGCGACCGAGATAGCAGGGATCATGGTAGGTGATGGTCTGCGGGACAGCGGTGGTCGGTCTCAACCGGCCCGCTTGCACGAGCTGGGCGAGGAACTCGGTGTGGTGCACGACGTCGTAGTGGCCCCCGAGCGCGGGGTACTCGTTCTTGAGCGCGTGGAAGCAGTGCGGGCAGGCCGTGACGATCCGCTTGACGTTGTAGGCGGTGAAGGTCTTGATGTTCTTGCGCGCCTGCTGCTGGAACAGGAACTCGTGGCCCAGCCGCCGCGCCGGGTCGCCGGTACAGGTCTCCTCTTCTCCTAGAATCGCGAAGTCCACGCCGGCGGCACGCAGCAGGCGCGCCACCGCCTGCGTGGTGCGGATGTTCCGCTCGACCAGCGCGCCGCTGCACCCCACCCAGAAGAGCACTTCCGCTGTGGGGTGCTCCGCGAGCCGCGGGACATCGAGCCCCTCCGCCCAGTCGGTCCGGGTGAAGCGCGTGCCCACCCAGGGATGCCCGCGCCGCTGGATGCTGAGCAGCGCCGTCTGGGCTGAAGGCGCCAGCCTCCCCTCGGCCATCACCAGGCGGCGGCGCAAGTCCAGGATGATGTCCAGCGGCTCTACCAGAACGGGGCAGTGGAAGTTGCACGCCCCGCAGGTCGTGCATGCCCACACCCCCTCCTCGCTCAGCGCGTGCTCCACGAGTGCGGCTCCCTCTGCCTCGGCCGCCGCCCGCCCCCGGGCCGCGCGCGCCAGGCGCTGCAGGTTGAGTATCAGCGCCTTGGGGTTAAGCGGCTTGCCACTCACGTAGGCGGGACAGCTCGCCTGGCACCGGCCGGCGTGGACGCACGTGTCGACACTGAGCCGCTGGCGCAGCGAGAGCTGCGCGAACCGCGCCACGCCTAGCCGGTCCGGGTTCTGGAAATCGGTGATCGGGACCGGCACGCCAAAGGGGCGCGGCGCGCGCAAGAACGCCTGGGCGGGCGCCAGTAGTACGTGGCTCATTCGCGACCAGCCCCAGTAGCCGAGGAAGGCGAACGCGGCTAAGGCATGCCCCCACCAGAACAGCCGGTGGAGCGCCGGGAACGCTTCGAGCGGCACTCCGAGGGCGAGCAGGAGCTGGGCGGTGAGCAGGCCCAGCGGCGACCAGCGGGCAAGCGCCGGATCGACGAACAGCTCGGTGACCCCGATCCGCAGCCCTTCGACCACGTAGCCGGTCACGAGGATCGCGGCCAGCAGCCCCAGCGTGATCGCGTCCTCGGGACTACTGTCGAGGTGGGCCGGGCGCCAGACATAGCGGCGGAAGGCCAGGCCTGTTAGGCCGACGAGCGCGATAGCCCCGAACACGTCGAGGATCAGTGAGTAGAACAGGTAGAAGTTGCCCTGCAGGAAGTGCACCCGCAGGTCCTCCTGCGCCGCGATCATCAACGTGCCGATGAACAACGTCATGAACCCCGCGTAGAGGAGCAGGTGCATCGTGCCGGCAAAGGGGTCGCGGACGACGCGCGCCTGGCCGAAAGCATAGGCCACAACCGCCTTCACGCGCGGCCCTAGCGGCTGCCAGAAGGCCTCGCGCTCGCCTCGCCGCCAGACTTGCCAGCGGCGCCAGAGCCCGAGGCCGATGAGCCCGACGACCACCAGCGTCAGCGGATAGACCAGCCAGCCGTAGGCGATGTTCCAGTAGATCTCGCGGGTGGGCGTCATCTAGCTCCCTCTGCACGCGCTGGGACCATAGCCTGGGTAAAGACAGAGCAGAGCGTGCTCTGGAGGGCGGACACCGGGTCCCCGCCCGGCGCGGCCGCGCCCCGCCCAGTGCGGGTGCGACCTAGCCATGCTCCTTGGCAAGCCGCCGCAGATACTCCATAGCCTCCGGATCCTCCCCCGCCTCGCGTACGATCCGCTGAACGATCTCCTGTGCCTCCGCGCCGGGGAGGAAGTCGATCTGGAAGCCCAGTATCTTCTCCGCTGCCGCCAGGAACTCCGGGTCCGCGAACGTGTCGGCCAGCGCCTGTCGCATCAGGTCCACCAGCGCCTGGTCGACGCCGGGCGGATAGACGACCTCGCGCGACAGGGCTCCCATCCCCACTAGCGCCGCGAGCGCCCGGTACTCCACGCTGCGGCGCACCTCGTTTCCCCGGAGCTCCAGCGCGACCTCGAAATAGGTCGGGATGTCGGGCACACGCGGATCACGCACGATCTGGCCGCCTCGCACGATACCGCGCTGGCCGACGGGGACTGCGTTGCCGGCCTGCACCAGCGACGCTGCACCGGTAAACCAGCCTGTAAGGCTCTCCTCGGTGAAGTTCACCTCGCCCCGCTGGAACGCGGCGCGCACGTCTGCATTGCCCGGGTAGCCCGTGACGTACTTGTACTTTACTCCCAGCAGGTTGAGCGCAGCGCGGATAGCCATATCCTTAGAGCTATCCGGGCTCAGGCCGCCGGCCACCACCTCTCCGCTGCCCCGCGCGAGTTCCCGGAAGGAGCGGCCCAGACTCGGGTGCACATAGGCGACCTGGGACTCGCTGGTCGCGCCGAGGTAGAGAAAGCGCGACTCATCGAACTGAACCCCCTCCGCCCCCAGCAGCTGGCCGGAGAGGTGCGGGGTGAACACCCCGATGGTGAGTCCATCCTTCCGCACCACGTTGTAGAGGTGATTGATCCCCACGACCCCGCCGGCGCCCGGCCGGTTCTCCACGATGATGGTGGGCCGGCCGGGGATGTGGCGGTCCAGGTGCTGAGCGAGCAGGCGCGCGAACACATCGGTGGGGCCGCCCGCCGAATAGTTCACCAAGAGGGTGAGCGTCTTCCCGGCGAAGTAATCGGTACGCCCGGCCGCAGCGGGCTTGCTAGCGGCCGGCTGACTAGGCGCGGCCCGCGCGCAGGCCAGCAGCGGGGCCACGAGCAGGAGCGGCGCTATCACGCATAGAGCGGTGACTCCCATCGGAACCTCCCCTCTTCCCAGCTACCAGGGCCTACACCGTGGCCGGCGCCCGCGCCCCGGAGGCCTCACCCCCCGAACGGTAGCTCCAGCCCGAGCCACTCAAAGAGCACCCCATCGGCAAATGGGATCGCGAGCAGCTGGCGGAAGAACAACTCCAGCACCACGTAGGCACCTAGGCCGTAGCCGAGGCACACCGGCCAGCGCTCCCGCGCCGCGATGCGGAGGTAGGCTGCGCTCGCCAGCCCGCCGCCGAGCGGGAACCCCAGGAGCCAGATTGCGACGAAGAAGCCGAGGATCCAGCCGGCAACGCCCGCGCCACGCCGCGCCATCTCGCCGGCGGGCAGGTCCTGCTCGAGCGGCACGGCCTCGCCCGCTTCCCCCAGCGCGGCCGCTGGCGGCGCGGTCTTGCCGCGCGCATCATCGATGAGCTGCCAGAGGGCCAGGGCGAGCGTGGGAACCAGCACCACCCACGGGAAGAGGCCGGCCCGCGGGCTCCAGCCTAGCGAGGTCCACAGCGCGAGCGCGAGTACCACGACGACGAACAGGCAGAAGAGCAGCTCGGCGCGCTGCCAGGCTGTTCTCATGCCCGCTTCTCCCTACCGCCCTCCCAGGCGGGAGAGGTCCCACTTCCGCCCACGCCACGCCGCCAGCGTAGGATAGCAGACCGCCGCGAGCGCTATCAGCAGGAGCACGATGACGAGCGGCCGGAAGAGCCACTCCCACCCATAGCGGCCCACCGAGAGGTACAGGTAGGTCTCGGCCAGCTTGCCCAAGACAAGCCCCAGCACGAGCGGCGGGCGCGGCCAGCCCAGCGTGACCATCGCATAGCCCAGCGCTCCGAAGGCGAGCATGACCAGGAGGTCGAGGTGGGTGTTGTTCGTGGTAAAGGCCCCGATGAAGATGAGCAAGATCAGGAACGGGACGAGCAGGTGCGCCCGGACGTAGGTGATCTTGACCAGCTGGTTCAGGAACAGGAAACAGACACCCACGGTGATAATATTCGTCACCACAATGATCCAGACCAGCGAGAACGTGATGTGCAGGTTCTTGGTGAGCATGTCCGGCCCGGGCACCAGGCCCTGGATCAAGAACGCCCCCAGCAGGATAGCCATAACCACGGTACTCGGAATCCCGAAGGCTACCGTGGTGATCAGGTTGCCCCCCTCCTTGGAGTTGTTCGCCGCGCCGGGGCCTAGCACGCCCCGCACATCGCCCTGGCCGAAGCGCGACTTGTCCGGCGAGGACTGCACGGCGTGCGCGTAGGCTAGCCACTGAGCGATCGAGCCGCCTAGCCCGGGGATCATCCCCACAAAGGTGCCTAGCAAGCTGCAGCGCACCGTCACGCCCCAGTAGCGGAAGGTGTCTTTCACCCCCTGGAGCACCCCGCCGATCTCCCCCACGCGACGCTCGGCGATGCTGGTGCCCTTCACGGCCAGCTCGATGATCTCCGGTACCGCGAACAGCCCGATGGTCACGGGGATGAGGCTCACCCCCTCCCACAGGTAAAGCAGGCCGAAGGTGAAGCGCTGCGTACCGGACTGCGGGTCCAGGCCGACAAAGGAGAGCAGCAGCCCCAGACCGCCCGCGATCAGGCCCCGCCGCACCGCACCGCTGCTGAGCGAGGCGACAAAGGTGATGCCCACTATCGCGAGCATGAAGAACTCCGGGGTGCCCAGCGACAGCACCAGCGGCTGCACCACCGGGATCACCGCTGCCAGAGCGAACGCGCCGATCACTGCGCCAACAAGCGAACTCATCAATGCCGCGCCCAGCGCTCGCCCCGCCTCGCCGCGCTTGGTCATCGGATAGCCATCGAGGATGGTGGCGGCCGTCGTCGCCTCCCCGGGCACGCCGAACAGCACGGAGGTGATGTCGCCGGTCGTGGCTGTGACGGACAACATGCCGAGCAGGAAGGCGAAGGCCTCGACCGGCTGCATGGTGAAGGTGAACGGCAGCATCAGGGCCAGCGTCACGGCCCCACCTAGACCGGGCAGGATCCCCACCGCGAAGCCGATGGCGATCCCGAGCAGCATCAGCCCGAAGGCTGGCCACTGGAAGACGCTGACAAGTCCGTAGAGGAAGGCTTCGAGCACGGCAACACCCCACCCGATAGCCGCCTGAAACGGAGTCTGTGGGCGTAGGTTACACCCGGCCGGCCAGGCCGGCAAGCCCAGCCCCCCTTCCCATAACGCCTGCGGCGGCCTGGCCCTGCCCCTGCGGGGAGCTACGGCGCGTGCTACAACCCGGGAGGAGGCCCAAGGAGGCGAAGCATGCCCCAGGAAGCCACGCTACCGCCGGCGGCCGCCGCATTTCTGGCCCAGGCCCGCATCGCGCACCTCGCCACTGCCGACGCCGCGGGCTGCCCCCACGTGATCCCGATCGTCTTCGTCGTTCTCGACGGTCGCCTGTACTCCCCGCTGGACACCAAGCCCAAGCGGGTGGCGCCGCGCCAGCTCAAGCGGGTGCGCAACCTCCGTGAGAACCCGCAGGTTGCTGTAGTAGTCGACCGCTACAGCGAGGACTGGTCGCGGCTCGCCTATGTGCTCCTCACCGGCACCGCGCGGCTGGTCGAGGCAGGAGCGGAGGCGCAGCGCGCGCTCGCCGCGCTGCGCGCCAAGTATCCCCAGTACACCTCGGGCCCCTTCGCTCTGGCGAACGCTACGCTGATAGCGATCGAGCCGGCGCGCGTTGTGTGCTGGGGCCCGCTGGCCGAATGAGAAACAGCCTGGCGAGCAGCGGCGCTGCTGCTCGCCAGGCAAAGCGGGCACCTTAGCGCCCCGCAGACGGGCAGAGAAACCCTGGGGGTGCACCTACGGAGAAGGGCTACGCTCTAGGCCCTGTGGCGCGGTTAGTACCCCGGCCCAGTAGGCGCCGTGGGCGCCGGGGGCGCGGCAGGCGCCGCGGGCGCTCCGCCACCGATCGGCGGGCCCTCTACCCGGACCGTGCCTGTCATCATGCCCCCATCGGCGGCGACGATGGACAGATACTGGTACGTGCCCGGCGTGACGAACCAGGTCGCGCAGCTCTCACCGGGACGCAGGATACCCGTATCCCAGCGATCCCACGAGGTGCTGGTGTGCGGGGCACTCCCCTGGTTGACCCAGATCACGACTGTGCCCGGCCGCACCGAGATCTCGCTGGGCACGAAGAACCCATCATAGATGTTGACCGTTACGCGCGGCAGCTCCGCAATGGCAGAGCCGGGCACCGTCTGCTGGCCCCAGCTACAGCCGCGCAGCGCCGCACGCCCGGTGGGGGCTGCGCCCATCATGAGCATGCCGCCCCAGCCGCCGGGCATCCACCAGTCGCCCGGCGCATTTCCCTCCGCCCAATCCGTTACCCGGGCCTGGGCGACGGGCACGCCAGGCACGAGCGCAACCAGGAGCACAAGAGCCATGAGCGCACTAGCTGTTACTCGCCACATAGCGCCTCCTTTCGCCAACTTGTAGGCGTCCCGGCTGACACCCGCTCTGACCCGCTCACCAGGGACTAGCGGTCGACCGGTCGCCCCGCGCCCCTCGCGCGATACAGCAAGCCATCAGCAGGTGCTGCTATCGCCTGAACTCCTCGCCCGTCCCCGGGGCGCATGCCCATCCCACCCCCAGTATATGGCGGATCGGGAGAACCCGTGAAGGCGGCGTGCCGCGATTTTTCGCGCAATCCTCGCTTGCCGCTCAGGGCACGATCACGGTCTTGATCGGCCGCACCCCGGGCAGCTCCCCACCTGCGGCCCGGACAGCCTGCTCGGCCTCCGCCAGCGGAAACCGATGGGTTACCAGGCGCTCGAGCGGGTAGCGGCGACTCTCCACCAGCTTGATCGCCGCGCGCGTGGCCTCCACCCCGTGGGTATAGACGCCTTGCAGCCGGATCTCCTTCCAAATGAGCTGATCCGTATAGAGCGGCGTGGCAACCGCTTTGCCCACCAGGCCGGCCAGCACGACCGTTCCCTGCCGGCGCACGAGCTCGAGCGATAGCGGCAGGGCCCGCGGGCTTCCGGTCACGTCGACGACCACTGCGGCCCCCTCGCCCTCGGTCCACTCGCGCACGCAGGCGACGACGTCCTCCCGCTCGACGTCGAGCACCTGGTCGGCGCCCAGCTCGCGGGCGAGCGCGAGGCGCTCCGCATCGACGCTCAGTCCGGTGACGATGAGCGGCGCGGCGCCCGCCTCCTTCGCGGCCACCACGCAGCCCAGTCCTTCGGGCCCCGGCCCCTGGATCACGACGGCATCGCCTACCCGCACCCTGCCGTGGTGACAGACCCACTGGATCCCGTTGGCCACGACGCTGATCACCGCCGCCGCATCGGCAGGCACCTCCGGATCGACGCGGTGGAGGATGGCACCGGGCGCCACGTAGAGGTACTCGCTGTAGCCACCCCACAGATGGGGCGGCTCCGTAGCCGGTATCGACGTGCCGTAGCCGCGGCGCGCCCGGCAGTAGCGGTACACGCCGGTGTGGCAGGCGTGGCAAGCCCCGCACGGCACGCGGCTCTCTACCTCGACCCGGTCGCCCACCGCCAGGCCGTAGCGCTCGGCCACACGCTCCCCGATCGCGGCAACGCGCCCAAGGATCTCGTGGCCGAGCACTAGCGGCAGCGGCCGCTCTAGCGTGCCGTGGAAAAGCTTGGTATCCGTGCCGCACACCCCGGCCCGCTCGATGCGGACCAGTGCCTCGTCGGGCCCGATCGGCGGGAGGGGAAACTCCCGCAGCACCAGCCGCTCATCCCCTTCTAGCACCGCGCTCCGGCTCGTGGTCATTCCATCCCCCAATCGCTCACCGGCGCGTCCGCCGGCCGCTCAGGCCTCGTCGCGGGCCGCCGCCTCCAGCGCGCTGACATCCACTTCCGAACTCTTGTACTTCGGCACCGTTGCCCCCCGCAGCCGTGCCAGGTACGCCAGCGCCTGCTCATTCGTCATGTAGAGCCGCCGGTCGTACCGGTCGTAGTGCACCATCTCGCTCAGCTCCCGCCGCCACCCCGGCCGCCGCTCCACCGCCGGCCAGCCGATCGGGATGATCAGGTAGAAGGTCAGTAGCTCCGGCACGTCCAGCACCTTGCTGAACGCCTCCGGCACATGGATCGTCACCCACTGCGCTCCCAGCCCCAGCGACGCCGCCGCCAGGTGGATCAGCTGGCTGACATTCGCCAGCCCGTCCCACAGGTGGGTCTGCCCACGGCCGAAGGTGTGCGCCCCCTGGACCGTGCCCCACTGGCGGCGCCCGTCGCCCAGCACCACGATGTGCACCGGCGCCTGCCACCAGTTCTGCTTGGACTGGATGATCGCTAGCTCCTTCGCGGGGTCGCTAACCCCCTGTACCTGGAACGCCGGGTGGCGCAGCTCGGGAAGCCGCTGGCGCTCCATCCAATAGATGAACTCCATGTTGACGGACATGTAGGTGTCAAACAGGCGGCGGCGCAGAACAGGGTCCTTGACGACGATGAACTCCCAGGGCTGGGAGTTAGCGCCGGACATGGCCCAGCGGGCCACCTCGAGGATCTTGGTCACGTACTCGTCGGGGATGGGGTCGGGGCGGAGGTTACGCACGCTCATGCGGTACTTGACGAGCTCCAGCAGCGTCTCGTAGGCCGGGGTGGTTGCCGGCGGGGCTGCCGGGTTGGGCTGCACCAGAGTCATGGTAGATTCCTCCTCCCCACGCTGGTTTCGGGCCGCGGCGTTGGCCACGCGGTCTCGTTGTGGGCGATTGTACACGCTGGCTCCCCCTCGCGGGAGGGCCGCCCTGGCCAGCGTCGCGGCGTGTTGACGGCGCCCCGCGGGCGGCTATACTTGGAGCCGGTGGCGCATAGCACGCGTGGCGCGGGATACGCCAGCGGAAAAGGGAGGACGACCAGTGGCTACGACAATCGCGCCTGGCGCCTGGACGGAGATCCAAGCCGACGAGGCCAGCGATGCCATCGTCGCGGCGATGGGGTTGGGCGGGGTGGAGTACCTGTTCTTCACCTCGGGCTCGGAGATCATGTTCTATCAGGAGGCCATCGCGAAGGCCCGTGCCCTCGGACGCCCGGCTCCCCGCCTCATCACCATGACGCACGAACATCCCAACCTGAACGCGGCCATCGGCTACGGCATGGTAGCGGGCAAGCCGGCGGCCACCGCCGCGCACGTCGACGTCGGGACGCTGAACTACGGCGGGGCGATCCACACCGCCTTCCGCAGCAGCGCCCCGGTGCTCATCACGGCTGGCGCGCCCCCTACCAGCTATCCCGGCAGCATGCGCGGCGCCCGCGATGGCGGCCACTTCTGGCTGCAGCAGGTGCCGGACCAGAACGGCATCGTGCGCCAGTACGTGAAGTGGGACCACCGCCTCGAGTACCAGGACAATCCAGGGCTCATCGTGAGCCGGGCCTTGCAGATCGCGCAGACGGAGCCGAAGGGGCCGGTCTATCTGAGCCTGCCGCGCGAGATCGCCATGCGTCCGATGGACGGGGCGCGCTTCCCCACGGTCGCACAGCTTGGCATCCCCCACCCGCCGGCGCCCGATCCCGACGCCATCCGTCAGGCCGCCGAGTGGCTGGTCAAGGCCCAGAACCCGGTGGTCGTTGTCTCGCGCTCGGGCCGCAACCCGGCAACCGTGCCGCTGCTCGTTGAGCTGTGCGAGCTGCTGGGGCTGCCTGTGGCCGAAGCGGCCTGGCGCGTCTTCCAGTGCTTCCCGCTTGACCATCCGCTCTACCAGAGCACGATGAGCCTGCGGGATGCCGATGTGGTGCTCGTCCTGGAGGCGGACGTGCCCTGGGTTCCTGGCCCCCAGGCCCCCGGCCCTGACGCGCGGATCATCGTGATCGGGCTCGACCCCATCCAGATCAACATCCCCACCTACGAGTTTACGGCGGATCTCCGCATCACCGCCGACTCGCTACTCGCCCTCCGCGCACTCCGCGAAGCGGTAGAGCCTCTGATCACGACCAGCGACCGCGCCCGCTACGCTGACCGCGCCGCCCGCTGGGCGGAGGCGGCCCAGGCACGGGTGCGCAGGGTGGAGCAGGAGGCCCTGGCCGTGGCCACCAAGTCGCCCATCGACCCGCTGTGGCTGAGCTACCAGATCGGCCAGGTGTTGGACGACAACTGCCTGCTCCTCGACGAGACCCTCGTCGCCGCGCCGGTCTACCGCTACGTCCGCTTCTCCCAGCCCCACCGCTACTTCCGTAACCCGGGCAGCAGCGGCGGCTGGGGTGCAGGTGCGGCCCTCGGCGCCAAGCTGGCCGCACCCGAGCGGGACGTGGTGCTCGTGACTGGCGACGGGTTCTACATGTACGCCGTGCCCAACCCGGCCATCTGGGCAGCCGTGCACTACGGCGCGCCGTTCATGACGGTCATCTTCCAGAACCGCAGCTACAGCACCGGCACGCGGGCGACCGTGGGCTTCTACCCTGAAGGGTACGCAGCGCGCAGCGGGCTTGAGGGCGGCTACTTCGACCCCCCAATCGATTTCGCCAAGGAGGCCGAGGCGGCAGGCGCCTACGGGGAGAACGTGCGCGATCCCGCCGAGGTCGGGCCGGCGCTCCGCCGCGGTCTGGAGCAGATCCGGCGCGGCACGCCCGCGGTTATCTCCGTCTGGCTGCCGAAGATCCTCTGCGACGAGTAGCTCAGTCCGGCGCCACCCGAGCGGCCCCCTGTGAGCCGCAGGGGCTGCGCGCCTGGCGAGCAGAGGCGTGCGGGCCACGGCCACCAGACAGTCGCCTCTAGGAGCGCGAGGCGGCCTCCCATGCGGGAGGCCGCCTCCCACACGCACCAAGTGCTGTGGGGCGCTTATAATCCTGGCACTACACCGTGCCAGAGTCGCGCCAGGTGAGGGAGGCCATCATGGCGAAATACACCCCGGCCAGATACTTGCTCCTAGGGATGAGTGTGCTCGTGCTGCTGGCCTGTAGCGCGCCGGCCGCGGCCCCGCCGCCCGCCACGGCCCCGGCGCCGACGCCGGCCGAGCGCCCCGCGGCGCCAGCGCCCGAGCCGGCGCGGATCGAGTTCGGGATGGTCGTCCCCGTGGCGCACTACTGGGCCTACTGGGTTGCTCAAGACCAGGGCCTCTTCCGCGAGCAGCAGCTGACCGTCGAGACCACCGTGACCGAGACGCCCTCGCGAGCGATCCAGGCGCTCGTGGGGGGCTCGCTTGATATCAGCGGGGGCGGGCCCGACTCCGTCGCCCTTGCCAACAACCAGGGCGCAGATGTGGTCATCGTGGCGGGCCAGAACAACCGCGTTGCCTACGCGCTGCTGGTGCACCCCTCCGTCCAGACCTATGCGGACCTGCGTGGCAAGCAGTTCGCCGTCAGCGACCTCCAGGACGGGAGCACGGTGCTCCTGCGGCGCCTGCTCGCGGCCAACGGCCTGCGGCCCGAGGAATACGACCTGCTCCCGGTCGGCGGGACGAGCGCCCGGCTGGGCGCCATCCAGAACGGGGCGGTGATCGGCGCCATGATCGGCCAGCCGCAGGAGTTCCGCGCGGTCGATAGCGGGCTCAAGCGGCTGGGCTACTCGACGAGCGTCGTGCCGAACTACACTTTCGAGGTGCTGAGCGTGCGGCGTGAGTGGGCGCGCGCCAACGAGGACCGGCTCGTGCGGTTCTTGCGGGCCTACACCCAGGCCTGTCGCTGGCTCTACGACCCTGCCCACCGTGCCGACGCCATTCGCATCCTGGCCACCAACACGCGCACCGACGAGAACGACGCCGCGCGGACCTACGCACTCTACATCGAAGAGCTAAAGGCCATCCCGCAGAACGGGGAGGTAAGTCTTCCCGGCGTGGCAGCGGTGCTGGACTCCCTGGTCGAGGTGGGTGTCCTCACGCCGCCCGCCCCGCCGCCGGAGCGACTGGTCGACGAGAGCTACCTGCGCAAGGCGCAGGGCCAGTGATCTCTGCCCCCACGCGGGGCGCCGCGAGCCAACCTGCGCGAGTGGCGACGCTTCACCAACGCACCCTGTGCGCTGTCGCGCTGGCGGGTACAGCAGACCACCGGTAGCTCCGCCAGACCGTGCGCAGGCTAGCGCCCACGGATGCGCTGGACCTCGCTACGCACGCTCTCGAAGAGTGGGCGAGCGTTGGGCACCGCCTCGAAGTACTTCTCCCAGACGCTCGGCGCGGTCGCGCGGAACGCCTCCCGCTGCTGCGGCGTCAGCTCGACGACCTCGTTGCCCGGCTGTTCGCGCATCAGCTTGAGCGCCTCGGCGTTGCGCTCCTCGGAGAACTGCGACATCTCCATCTGGAGCGCCTTGGACTGCTCTACCAACAGCTGCTGTAGGTCGGCGGGCAGGCGATCGTACCACCCTTTGTTCACGAAGAAAATGCTCGTGATGAGGTAGTGGTAGATGGGCGTGTAGTAGCGCGCGACGTCGTTGAGCTTCATCGCCGCGAAGAGCTGCGCGCCGGATACCACGCCGTCCACGGTCCTCTGCTGGAGCGCCGGCGTCACCTCGCTCAGCGCCATGGGCACCCCCGTCCCCCCCCAGGAGCTGATCGTGTCGAGCTCGATCTGCGAGCCGAGCACCCGGATCTTCCGCCCGCGCAGGTCCTCGGGCGAGCGGACGGGGAAATGCCCGATGATTCCGGCAAAGCCGTACTGGTAGACCCCCAGCCCTTTCAGCCCCTTGGCCTCGCCGACATTGATGAGCTGGTCGGTAGCTGGCGCCTCGAGGACGCGGTTGGCCTCCTCGACGCTGTCAAACAGGAACGGCAGCGAGAGGACCACGTAGCGAGGGTCGACACCATAGACGAACTCCGGCGGCTGGATCGTGGCCTCCTGGGTGCCGAGCTGCACCCCCTCGATCATGCGCTGGTTGTTCCCGAGCTGCGAGGCAGGATACACCTCGATCTTGAGGCGGCCGCCCGAGCGCGCCTCGACCCGCTCTTTCAGCCGGTTGGCGAACTCATGCTGCATGTCGTTAATCGTAGCGAAGCCGAACTTCATGGTGAAGGTCTGGCCGCTAGCGGGCGCCGCCTGGCCCGCCGGCCCGCCTCCGCTCGCCGGCTGGCTGGCGGGCCCGCCGGTCGGCGTCGCGGCTGGCGCGCAAGCCACCAGCAGTCCCATCCCGAGCAAACACGCGGCCCATTGCCTGAAGCCCCGTCTCACGCCACTGGGTCGACCTAACCCTCGCATCGCTCACCCCCACGCCGGCCTCGCGCCGGCAACGACCAGCCTGCCGGCTCCGCAGCGCCGCCCCGGCGCACGGTAGGAAGCCGCACCCGCGCGGCGCGTGCCAGACCGCCGCTACCGCGTGGCGACCGCCTCTACGCGCTGCGGCGGCGCGAACAAATCGTCAGGCAGGCTCTCGAGGTACGCGAGCGTCTCGTTCAGCGAGACGACGTCGGCGTACTTACCGTTCATATCGAAGAGGCTGACCTTGTGCGATATCACGACGCGGTCGAAACAGCACTCCTCGACCACCGCGACCGCCAGGTTGTTGGAGAACGCATCGACCACCGTCGCGCGGACGCAGCCGCTCGTGGTGGTGCCCGTAACGATCACGCTGTCCACGCGCATAGCGATGAGATAGCTCAGCAGCGGCGTACCGAAGAAGGCGCTCGGCTTGTCCTTCTCGATGACGATATCACCGGGCTGCGGCGCGATCTCCGCGACGATATCGTTGCCGATCCGCGCGGAGATCTCGGTGGGCGCGAGCGCACGCGCGTTCTTGCGCGCCCAGCCGCCCACGCGCACGGCGTCGAAGCGCGGGCCAGCATGCGTGTAGATGATCGGTACTCGCTTGCGGCGCGCGGCGGCGAGCAGCGTCTGCAGGTGCGGAATGGCGTCCCAGGCCGCCTCGCCACAGCTGTTGCGGAAGCGCTTGATCGACTCCAGAATGGGCTCGCGGCGGTCCCCACAGAAGTCGTAGGTCACGTCCACGACGAGCAGCGCCGGCCGCTGCCCGAACCCGCCGGTCGCTCCATACCCCGCCTCGTCAAACACCTGCCGATCGCGCTCGGGGATAACGTCGTCCCAGATCCGGCCCGCCATGTAAGCCTCCTTTCCTTCACCGGCGCCCCCGCTGCCGCACCCTGACCGGAAGATGGCGCGGCGTCGGGTGTCAGCGCTATGCGTGGCCCTATTATAGGCAGGATCGCCCGAACGTGTGCGGCGCTTCAAAACGCGGTGCGCAGCTACTCTCTTGTGCAGCTACTGGTGTCGTAGTGACCGCAGCAGAGCCGCTCACGCTGGTGGAAAGCGGAGCGTGATGGTGAGACCAGTGGCTCCTAGAAACGTGTTCGGGAAGATTGCACGGGCCAGCGGGAGATAAGCGGCCGGCGTGGTGAGCGCCGGGCTGAAGTGCGTCAGCCACAGGGTCTCCACGCCCCCCGCGCGAGCGATGGCCGCCGCCTCGGTGAACAGCAGGTGGCGAGTCTCCAGCGCGCGCGGCAGGTCCTCCGGCGCGCCGTACATGCCCTCGCAGATGAGGAGCTGGGCGCCCGCGACGAACGCAGGGAGCGCGTCGACCGGCCGCGTGTCGGTCACGAAGGCGAGCTTGATGCCCGGCCGCGGCGCGCCAAGCACCGCCTCGGGCGCGACCGGCCGCCCCGCCCAGACCACCGTCTCGCCGCGCTGCAACCGCCCCCAGAGCGGCGGCGGGAGGCCGAGTGCCCGCGCCCGCTCGGGCTCGAAGCGCGGTGCGCGCGGGCGCTCGACCACATAGCTCAAGCAGGGGACGCTGTGGTCTACCGCTAGACACCGGATGCGCAGCGCGCCAAGCGCCACGCATTCACCGCCCGCTAGCTCGTGACACTCCACCGCGTAGGGCAACTCGGGCGCGATCACCCGGAGCCCGCGCACCACCGTGGTCAGGCCGGGGGGGCCGTAGAGGGCCACCGGCTCGCGCCGCTCGGCATTGCCCAGCGTGAGCAGCAGGCCCGGCAGCCCGCCCACGTGGTCGGCGTGGTAGTGGGTGAAGAAGATCGCGTCGATGGCGCGCAAGCCCCAGCCCGCGGCGCGGAGCGGAATCTGGGTTCCCTCGCCACAGTCGAAGAGGAGCAAGCGCCCCTCGTGACGCACGAGGGCGCTGGAGAGCCAGCGGCCGGGAAGGGGCATCGTTCCTCCTTCCCCTAAGAGGTAAACGTCGAGCACGCGAGGTCGTCTCCTCCGTGATCTCTGTGCCCCGGCAGTTGGATCGTCGCAGCCCACCGGGCTCGTGAGCGCGCCCTCCCTGGCCCGTCCCGCTCGCGTCAGCGCCCGCGGCGAGCGGTGGGAGATCGCGATGGCCCTCTCGCTACAATAGCACGGAGCGTCGTCCCGGCGCGCCCGAGCGGGGAGCGAGCGGCGCGAGGGGGAACGCCGCGTGCCGGAGCATGCCGTCGGGGGGTGCCATGTTGAACTACTACGAACTCGAGTTCAGTCCTGAGGAGCAGCTGGTCCAGCGAACCATCCGCGAGTTCGTAGAGAAAGAGGCGCTGCCACTCCTGCCAGCGGCCTTCGAGGAGGGGCGCTTCCCCCGCGAGCTGATCCCGCGGCTCGCGGAGCTGGGCGTGCTCGGCGCCGACATTCCAGAGTACGGCGCGGGCGCGAGCTACACCGCCTACGGGCTGATCTGCCAAGAGCTGGAGCGCGGCGACTCCGGCCTGCGCAGCTTCGTCTCGGTCCAGACGTCGCTCTGCATGTTCCCCATCTACACCTATGGCTCAGAGACCCAGAAGCGCCGCTACCTGCCGGAGATGGCGCGCGGCCGGCTCATCGGCTGCTTCGGGCTCACGGAGCCCGACCACGGCTCCGACCCGGCGAGCATGGAGACGCGGGCGGTGCGCGACGGCACGGGCTGGGTGCTCAACGGCACCAAGATGTGGATCACCAACGGCACCATTGCCGACGTGGCGCTCATCTGGGCCAAGACCCCCGACGGCATACGGGGCTTCCTCGTCGACACCGACCGCGCCGGCTTCCAGGCCCGCCCGGTGCACCACAAGCTCTCCCTGCGGGCTTCTGACACGGCGGAGATCCACCTCGAGGACTGCCGGGTGCCCGACGATGCGGTGCTGCCCGGCGTGGTCGGCCTGCGCGGGCCGCTCTCCTGCCTCAACGAGGCGCGCTTCGGGATCGCCTGGGGAGCGGTGGGGGCCGCGATGGCCTGCTACGAGTGCGCGCTCGAGTACGCCAAAGTGCGCGTGCAGTTCGGCCGCCCGATCGCCGGCTTCCAGCTCACGCAGGCGAAGCTGGTCGACATGCTCACCGGCATCACTCAGGGCCAGCTCCTCGCCCTGCAGCTCGCCCGGCTCAAGGAGCGCCACCGCGCCCGCCCTGCCCAGGTCTCGCTCGCCAAACGCGCGAACGTGGCCATGGCGCTCTCCGTCGCCCGCACGGCGCGCTCGATCTTGGGAGCGAACGGCATCAGCCTGGAATACCCGGTGATCCGCCACCTGGCTAACCTGGAGACCGTGTACACCTACGAGGGGACCCACGAGATCCACACGCTCGCGGTCGGCAGAGAGATCACCGGCTTCGACGCTTTCGGCGGCTGAGCAGCGGACGGCCGGTCAACTGCTGCCACCTTGCTCCGCGGCGATCGCTGCGTCCAGCGCGACCAGGGCGTCGAAGTCCTCGGCGACGAGCTTATAGGCCCGCTGGAGGTAGAGGTCCGCCAGGCGCTGCCCGGCCGGTCCGGGCTGCGAGGCCGCGGCGATGAGCTCGGCCACGCGGTACTTCGCCCCGAGGTAGCGGCCGATCCGCTCCATCGCCCTCACCGCCTCCTCGATGCCGCGACGATCGCCGCCCTCCACGGCATAGCGGAGCTGGCCAGTCCGTCGCGCGAGTTCCGCCAGGCGGTCCCGATCGCTCATCAGCTCGAGCAACACCTCTTCGGGGTCCAGCTCGGGCAGCGCCGCTGCGGGCTCAGGGGCTGCGAGCTCGCGGGCCGCGTAGGCGCGGTAATGCTCCGCATACGCTTGAGCGCTCGTGACCGCGGCGTAGAGAAGCCGGTCGGGCTGCGCCGTCTCGACCGATCCTCCGTAGACGAGGTCGTCGCCGCGCAGCCGCGCGAGGCGCTCGAGCTGCGCCCGGCTCTCCACGGCCTCGGGGAGCGGCGGCCAGGGGATAGCCGTGGCCTCCGCCGCGCCCACCGCGGGCAGATAGGCCGCGAACAGGGGCGGTAGGTACTTGCTCAGCTCGACCTCGAGCGGCGGTACGATCACATAAGTCGCGTAGAGCCGCTCATCGGGCGCGCGGAAGTACACCAGCGCGTGCCCACGCGGGCAGGCCAGGTCGCCGATCTCGAATACCAGCTCCATACCTCAATTATAGGGGGGGCTGCCGAGGCGCCAGCAGCTCCCCCGGCCCCCGTAACTGCGCAGACTGCGCTCTTCTCACCGGCCGAAACGAGTAGAACCGCCGCGTATGCTCAGCGCCCCCAGCCCTTTTCCTTGACACGCCCAGAACCCGCGGTGTAGCCTCGCCCGCTTGGAGCCCTGCGCCAGACGCGCACCGAAGGGATCGCTGGACCGGGCCCCACCGAACCCCGCCATCCCGAGCCCGGGCGTGCCGTTCCCGGCCCGGCAGGGGAGCAGAGCATGCGTGGCGTAGCCAGCCGCTGGATGATCGTGCTCGGCGTGCTGGGAGCGCTGGTGACAGGCAGCTGTGCGCCGAGCGTCCCTGCGCCGCCTATCACCACAGCGGGGACCGCGACTCCGGTGTCAGGGACGCTGCTGCCCGCTCCCCAAGGCACGAGCAGCCTTGCGCCGTCTCCCATCGCCACTCCCACCCCAGGCGCGATCCCCTTCCGCGTTGCCGCTTTACAGCCCGCGGCGGTCGCCGGCTACCTGCTCCCGTACTGGGTGGGCATTGAGGCGGGCTTGTTCCGCCAGGAGGGGCTGGCCGTCCAGATCGGCACGATCCAGAGCGACCAGATCGCACTGACCGCGGCGGCCAACGGCGAGGTTGATGCGGTGATCGGCGTTCCCTCGCCCCCCTTACTGGCAGTGCTCGCAGGCGGCATCGACGCGATCATCATCGGGGGGACCCATAACGCCTTCGACCAACACCTGCTCGCGGCGGCCGACATCAGCACTCCTGCCGATCTCGTCGGGAAGACCGCCGTGATCGGTCCGCGCCATACGCTCAACGAGTTCCAGACGCGCGAGGCGCTGCAGCGCCTCGGCCTGGATCCCGACCGCGACCTGCTGGGGTTCTGGGTGGGCGCGAACCAGGCCGAGCGCGTGGAGAACCTGCGCTTGGGCAATGGCCAGGCCACCGTGCTGCCCCCGCCGCTGAGCGTGCTCGTGGCCCGTGAAGGGTTCACCGACTTCGGCGACTTGAGCGCGGGGCCGCCCTGGCCCGGGGCAGCGATCATCGTCACCCGCCGCACGTACGCCACGCGCCACGACCTCGTGCAGCGGTTCTTGCGAGGCCTGCTCGCAGGGATTCAGCGCACCAAGGCCGACCCGGCGCTGGCGCGGCAGGCGTTGACCACCTACATGAAGATCGATGACGTTGAAGCGTTGGAGGAGACCTACTCCGTATACGGAGACCGCTTGCTCGAGCGCGTCCCCTATCTCTCGCTCGAGGGCCTGCAGCGCGCGATCGAGTTCGGCGTGCAGGGCCGGCCGGTGGTCGGGCGCCTGCGCCCTACGGCGCTCGTGGATCACACACTGCTGCAGCGTCTGGAGAGCAGCGGCTATATCAACGCGCTCTACCGGTAGGCTAGCCCTCCCCCGCCGCGCTGGCGACACACGCGCTAGCGCGCCGTGCTCATGCCTCTTCCACCTCGACGGCAAACGCGCCGGCTGGCGGCCCGGCGGGTGCGTGCTCTAACCGCCCCTGTTCGATTAGCCAGCGCAGGAAGCGCAGATAGGCCAGGCTCACCGGCTTCGGGGCCTCGCGGAACATCGCGAGATCACTATCGTAACTCGTTCCATAGCTCTGCATGGCGCGCTCCCTCTCCCAGCGCCGATACCGCGGTGACCGGCAGGGCGCGATGCTAGCTCGCGCTCGAACCACATTCCCGCTGCTCCGTTCCCCTCCAGCTACAGCATCGCTCCGGCACGCCTCGCCGCACAGTGACCTAGCTGACAGATCACGCGTGAGGTTTACCACCTCGTCAGCTAGCGGCCCGCCGCTCTAGAGATGAGGGAGCTATCCTACCCCCGCCGGCGCGCACGACCACTCAGGGGCTGCCTGCTCACCTTGCAAGGGCCGTGCCGAGCCGTCAGTGAACGGGACACCGCACCACGACGTTCTTACCCACCCCTCGCACCTCTGTCCGCGGGAAGACCTGCTGCACGCGCTGGAGGCGGCGCGGCAGGCGCTTATCGCGCAGCAGGTTAAAGACCACCAGGCTCCCGGGGAGCAGCCGCCGCCGGATACCGCGCAGGAAGGGCCGCGCCAGCGCCCCGCGCTCGAGCTGCCCACCGCGATAGAGATCGACGCACACGTAGTCGAACCGCTCGGAGCACTCCAGCACATAGCGGCGCGCATCGGCCTCAACGATCGTTAATGACGGCAGGGCAAGACCGAACTCGGCCCGCGCAACCGCCAACACCTCCGCGTCGACCTCCACCCCGATCATGGGCACGGGCCCGAAACGGCGAACGAGCAGGTGCGCCACCGTGCCTGCCCCGAGGCCCAGCAGGAGCGCGCGCCGCGGCCGCACCTCGGGTAGCATCTGGGCCCAGTAACCGGTAGGGATCCCCGGGCCGTCGACCGCCACCGACTGGACGACGCCATCGACCAGCAGGGCGCGCCGGCCCTCGTCCTCGGCCACCTGGACGCGGGGGCGTGTGCGCTCGCCCATGTGCCTCCCCGCCGCGCTCTCTGTAGCAGACCCTAACAGGATAGACAGCCGTGTGGTGCCAGGATAGTCGTGCGGGCGCGTGCCTGTGTAGCCGAGCGTATGTTAAGCTGTCGGTAAAAGCATCGCTCCGGCGGCTTCGCCACCGCTCTGTTCCTGTACCGCGACCGCATCCCACACTGCGGAGGAGGACTATGCCCGAGAACAAGCGCGGGGGCCTCCTCGGGGCCCTGGATAGCCTCAAAGAGGTCTTCTATGGGATGGCGTCGCACGACATGACTCGCTACGCCATCCGGACGCGCGCCAGCATGGAGCACCTGTTCATCCTCATCACCATGGGCGACCTGCTGGGCGTTCCCATCCTGCCCCCCTACTACTCGCTGCGCCTGCTGCCCTACGTCGTGCCGCAGATCGCGACCTGGAAGCGGCGGATGCTGCGCGAGAAAGACCTGACCGACGCCATGGCTTAGCCGCGAGGGAGAGGCTCATGTCGCTCCGCGAGGTATTCGAACGGCACCCGGAACGGCGCTACATCATGTTCGGGGGCAAGGGCGGGCTGGGGAAAACGACCTTCTCGGCGGCCACCGCCTTCTGGCTCGCCCAGCAGGGCCACCGGGTGCTGGTCTTCTCGGTCGACCCGCAGGCGAGCCTCTCAGATATCTTCGAACAGAACATCTTCGGGAAGGGCCCGGTGAAGATCATCGACAACCTGTGGGCCCAGGAGATCGACGCCGACCAGCGCATCAAAGCGTACCAGGAGGAGATCCGGCAGAAGATCCTGGACATGTACGGCTTCGAGCGCGTGCCGGAGGAGATCGAGAACTACATCCAGGCGGCCTCCGCCGAGCCGGCTATGGAGGAGAGCGCCATCTTCGACGCCGTCGTCGATATCGTCGTTCAGGGCGACTACGACTACTACATCTACGACCTCGTCCCGCTCGGCCACGCCCTCTACTACCTGAGCATGGCGAAGGTCTACGACGAGTGGATCACCAAGATCACGAAGCTGCGCGAGGAGATGCGCGAGTACGAGCAGGTCGCCGCGATCATGCGCCGCAAGAAAACCCTCGAGGAGGACCTCATCCTCAACGAGCTGCAGTATATCCGCAGCCGCATCAGCACCTCCTCCGCGATCCTGACCGACCGCCAGAAGACGGCTTTCTTCTTCGTCTTGGTCCCCGAGGAGATGATCATCATCGACACCCGCAAGGCGGCCGAGCTGTTCGCCCGGTTCGCTGTGCCCATCTCGGGCTACGTGGTGAACCGCGTGGTGCCGCCGGAGCTGGCACAGCAGAACGTGCCCGAGTACTTGCAGCACCGCATCGCCATGCAGCAGAAGTACCTCGACGCGATCCGGCGGGAATTCGGCAACCAGGTGCTCGCCTACGTGCCCGAACTCGAGCGCGACGTGACGGGGCTGCCGGCCATCGAGCGGCTGGCGCAGATCATGTACGGGGCGTGAGCGATGGCCGAGATTCAGGAGTCGATGACGCAGTATATGGAGCGCCACCCGGCGCTCAAGTACATCTTCTTCGGCGGAAAGGGCGGCGTGGGTAAAACGGTCATGGCGGGCGTGACCGCCCTCTGGCTTGCGCGCCAGGGGCGCCGCACCTGCCTGGCCTCTACGAACCCCGTCCACAGCCTCTCCGGCCTGCTCGATCAAGACGTATTTGGGCGCCACACGCCTGTGCGGGGCGTAGACAACCTCTGGGCCTACGAGATCGACACCCGTGAGACGATCGAGCGGTCGAAGCAGGAGATCAAGGACAAGATCCAGTGGTTCCTGAAGTTCGCGGAGATCTCGACGAAGGCGGACGAGTTCGTCGAGTCGGCCACGATGAACCCGGCCTTCGAAGAGTCAGCGATGTTCGAGAACATGATCGACCTCATGTTCAAGAACGAGTACGACGTCTATGTGTTCGACACGGCGCCGACCGCGAACGCCCGCCGCCTGCTCGGCATGTCGAAGATCTACTCGCTCTGGGTCAACAAGATGCTCAAGTCGCGCGAGGAGGCGCGCTCGCTCCGCGAGATGCTCTCCTTCACCAAGAAGAAGGAGGAGGATCCGCTCCTGGAATACCTCCTCAGCTTCCGCCAGCGGATGGAGCAGGCGCGGCAGCTACTTACCGACGCCAGCCGAACGGCGTTCTTCTTCGTCACACTGCCCGAGGCGCTGCCGATCGCCGTCATCACACGCTTCATCCAGTGGTTCCACGACTTCGGCATCCCCGTGGGCGGCGTAATCGTCAATATGCGGATCGACCGCCGCCTGGTCACCGAGGACACGGCCGAGTTCGTGCGCAACCGGATCGCCATGCAGGACGAGCACATGCAGACGATCTGGGAGAAGTTCGACGGCCAGGTGCGCGCGATCGTGCCTCTCTTCGAGACCGAGGTGCGCGGGGTGCCCATGCTCGAGCGCGCCGCGGCGGCGCTCTTCGGCCCCACGCCGGCCGCTGTGCTCTGAGGTGCCTCCGCTTCGCGGGCCATGCGGCCCGGTGACCGTGCCGGTGGGCGCCTTGCACTGCCTTACCGCGTGGCGCGTTGAAGCCAGAGCCGGCCTCGCGGAAGCCGAGACGCGCCAGCCTATTGCGATAGCCCAGCCACGTCGCGGTAGACCCGTTCTAAGCAGCGGTCGCACCGCGCAGCTGGGCGAGTATCAGGACACGATGTCTGTGCTGCCGCCTTCACGCGGCAGCAGCGCAGGCAGATAGGCTCCCGATGTTCTACGGCTGGTACATCCTCGCGATCGCCATGCTGGGCGCGTTCCTCTCCGCCGGCGCGTCTCAGCTGTTCATGAGCATCATGCTCAAACCGATCACCGAGGAGCTGGGGTGGAGCCGCACAGCGACTACCGGCGCGATCACAGCCGGCAGCATTCTGGGCGGGCTGGTCTCCCCGCTCATCGGCCCGCTGGCAGATCGCTACGGGCCGCGGCCCCTCGCCACCCTGGGAGCGCTGGTGCTGGTCAGCCTGTACTTCGCCCTCGCCACCCTGGCCGAGCTCTGGCAGTTCTACGCCGCCTATGTGCTCGGTCGGGCTCTCACCGCGGCCACGCTGGCCGGCGTGGTCCCCATGACCGCGGCGACCAACTGGTTCCGGCGCAAGCGCGGCCGGGCGCTGGGGCTGATCGCGATGTGCACACCGCTCGGTGGCGCGGTGCTCGCGCTAGTCGGCCAGGCCATCCTCGATAGCTATGGCTGGCGCCTCGCGTTCCTGGTCTTCGGAGTCGTGACCCTCGTCCTTCTGGTCCCGCTGGCGGCCCTGGTGCTGCGTCGCCGCCCGGAAGATCTCGGCCTACAGCCCGATGGGGCGCGCGGCACCGCGCCGCTCACCCTGCACGCCTCTCCGGACGCCGGCGATGAGGAGGTTGGCTGGACCCTGGCCGAGGCGCTGCGCACGCGCACCCTCTGGCTCTTGATCCTGGCCGGTTGCCTGCTCGTGACCGCTAACACCGCAGTCGGCTTCCACCAGGTCGCCTACTATACCGATGTAGGGATCGCCACGACCGCGGCCGTCCTCGCCTTGAGCGTGTACGCCTTCGCCGGCGCGCTGGCCAACGGGCTCTGGGGCTGGCTCACCGAGCGTTTCCCCGAGCGCCCCATCGCCGTGGTCGCCACCCTCCTGTCGGCCCTGGCGATCTTCTACCTGCTGTCCGTCCAGACCGCGGCAGGCGCGCTGGGGTTTGCGGTGCTGTTCGGACTCACCTCACGGGGGGAGAGCACGCTCCTCAACATCATCCTGGCCCAGTACTACGGCCGCCAGTTCTTTGGAGCGATCAGCGGCTTCGTGAGCCCCTTTCTGATGGTGGGCCTCGGCATGGGGCCCCTGCTCGGCGCCATCGTCTTCGACCTGGCCCACTCCTACTGGGCGGTCTTCCTAGCGTTCGGCTGCGTCTCAGTGCTGGCCGCGGGCTTGCTGTGGCTCGCCCGGCGCCCTGCGCTCCCGGCGCACCTGCGGGCGCGTCAGGCGGCAGCCCCCTGATCCCCGAGCCTCGGCCGTTAAGCGCGCCCCACCATGTGGAGGCCTGCGCCGTCGTCGAGGCGACGGCGCAAACAAAGCGCCTATTGAGTCAGGGCGCCCACCCACCGCGGCGCTAGCGGCGGAAAGGCTCGTAGTACAGCTCGTTCCCCGGGTGCGCATCCAGCAGCTTGCGCGTCCGCTCGGGCACCGTGATCGGGGGGAGGCCGGTCTCCTCCCAGCGCTCGAGGGCCCGATACATCAGGTCCTTTGGTGGGAGCGAGATGTTCGGATAGGTGCGCTTAATCGTCGCGTCGATCAGGAGCTTGGCGCCGGTCACCCGCTCGGTGAGCGGCGCGCCGGTCTTGTCCTCGTTCACCCTCAGGGTGGTAGCGGGATCGAGGACCGTCATCTCCATGTCGTTCAGGATGACGACATCCGTCGCTGGGTCCACGCGCGAGGCGATCGCCCACTCGACCATGAACGGGTCGCGGATATCGATGTCCTCGTCCACCACGGTGACCCACTTCGGCGAGATGCCATCCAGAATGGATGCCGCCAGCATCATCACCTTCCGCGCGTGGCCGGGGTACAGCGGCTTCATCTGGATAATGGTATGCGTGCGGCTCGACGCCTCGGTCCAGTGGACATCCCGGACCCCGGGGACCCGCAGGTCGTGGACGAGGTGCTTGTACAGCATGGCGCCGCTCGCCTGCTGCTGGAGCACGCAGCTCTCGCTAGGCGGCAGCTGGCTGATGTAGCTCTGGAAGATCGGCCGCGCCCGGCAGGTGAGCGTGTGGACGTAGACGTGGTGCTTGGGGCCCGGCAGCCCCATGTAGCCGACGTACTCGCCGAACGGGCCCTCCAGCACCAGCTCGTCCACCGGCACCTCGCCCTCGAGCACGATCTCCGCCCGGGCGGGAACCGGGAGATCGACCGTGAGAGCGCGCGTGACCTGCAGCGGCGCCCGCGCCATCGCCCCCGCAACCGCGTACTCATCCACCCCGTAGGGGATCTTGGCGGTCGCGCACAGGCCGAGGGTGGGCGGGATGCCGATCGCGATGGCGATCGGCATGGTGCGGTAGCCCCGGGCGCGATAGCGCTGAAGGTGGAGCCCGATGTGCTGGTTCGGGAAGATCTGGATCCCGACCTCGTTGCGGCCCCGCAGCTGCAGCCGGTAGTTGCCGACATTCACGATCCCGGTGTCGGGATCGCGGGTGACCACTGCGTGCGAGGTGAAGTAGGGCCCGGCATCCTTGCCGGGTGTCCAGACCGGAACGGGCAGGCGGTATAGGTCGACCGCATCGCCATGGAAGCGCACCTCCTGGACGGGCGCGTCGCGCACCTCCTCCGGCGGGAGCGGCGCGGTGAGCGCCTCGATCCAGCGCTGGTAGATCTCCTCGGGCTGGCAGCCCATCGCGAGCGCGTAGATAGCCCGCGAGCCGCCAAACGCTCCCACGGTGAGCGGGATGTCGTAGCCCTTGATCCGCTCGAAGAGGAGGGCATAGCGCTCCTCGTCCGGCACCGCCTGGAACACCCAGCGGGCGATGCAGCCGATCTCCCAGTCCTTGTCGACCTCCTTCTGGACACGCCGGAGCTTCCCATGGGCCTCGAGGTTCGCCAGGTGCTCGCGCAGATCCAACGCCGCTCTGGTGGCCACGCGCTCCGTCAACATCGCGTCTCTCCTCGCCGTCAGGCCGCGCCCGCCTCTACCCGTTTCTTCACGCAGTCGAACATCTGGTTCATCAGCATCTTAGCGACACCGCTCAGCATGCGCTGGCCCACCCCGGCCACCGTTCCACCGACCTGCCCATCGCCCTTGACCTTCACCACGGTCGTGTCGCCGTCGCTCGCGCTCAGCTCGATCCACGCCTCGCCGCGCACGAAGCCCGGGCCGCCGCTGCCCTCCACCAGCATCCGGTAGCGATGAGGCGGTTCCTTATCGGCGATCACCACTCGTCCCTGGTAGGTGCCCTTCACCGCGGCGACACCGACTTTCATCGTGGCTTCGTAGGTGTCCTCCCCTCGTGGCTCGAGCTTCTCGCAGCCGGGGATACACTGCTGCAGGCTGGCCGGGTCGTGGAGATACTGCCAGACTCGCTCGATCGGCGCCTTGATCGTGTACTGTCCCTCAACCTGCACGGTCACCCTCCCGCGCCGAGCCGGCTCGCCGGCTCGCGCCCTGGTCTCAGCGCTACATGAGGCGCCCCGCGCTCGCGACCGGAGCAGCCAACGCTTCCGTCCGGTACGGGCAGCACCCCGCCGCGCGAGCGACGTGCGCAGACGGCGTAACCAGTCTAGCAGGAACCCCTCGGGGCGACCACGGCACCGACGGTGGCTTTCGGCAGGCCACGCGCGGGAATAGGCGCGGCCTGCACCAGCGGCAACCATAGAGCGGCGGCCCACAGCATGTCGCTAGCGCGGTGCATCGGTCGCCGGAACGAGCACGAGCGCACGAACACCCAGCAGCGACTGCTCGCGCACCGCGTAACCTGCAGCAGCAAGCAGCGTGCGCAGCATCGCGAGCGCGCCCTCCGGAGCGGCGCCGACGAGCAGCACCACCTCGTCTTCCGGCGCCCGCGCCAGCGCGAGATCCTCAGCCGCGCGCTGCGCCCAGGCCACTAGGTCCAGGCCACGCAGATCGTAGGTCCACAGCACCACGGCGGGTAGTCTCGGCCTGCGGGCCGGCCGCCTCACAGCTCGAGGACATCCCACTCACCGACCGACTGGGGCTCGGCGTAGGTCTCTGCCAGGCCCGCCATGTACTCCTGGTACTCCGGCTTCTCCCGTGCGGCCAGGAGATCGATCTCTCGTTCCCAGATGGAGAGCGCGATGAGCTGTGTCGGGTCGACCCGCGACTGCAGGAGGTGCACCGCCTTGCAACCGGGCTGCTCGAGGTAGAAGCGCAGCCCGAGCCGCGCGCGCTGAATGAAGGTCTCCTCCTTCCCGGGCTCGCACTTCACCACCACTAGTCGTGCAAACATGGGCACTCCGAGCTGCCGAACCGCTCCGGCTCGGCGGGCCTCGCGCCGCGCGTGGTCACTGCACGACCCTTGCCCAGCCCCACCGGGGGGCCGCCGCTAGGGCGCAGGCCACCGGCCATCGCCTGCCCTACGGCCTCCCTGCGGTAGCACCGCCATATCCAGCCCGCGCGGTGGGACTGCTCCAACCTGCTCCGGATTCTAGCGCAGCCTGCCAGGCTCAGCCAGCCGCACGCTACGGGGCCCGCGCGCGATCGTCCCTACTGGTGCACACCACTAGGTCGAGCGAGGGGCCGGGGCCCCGCCTCCGAGGGGCGGGCCCCGGCGGAAGCACGGCCAGCAGTTGCACTCGGCTTCCGCGCTTGACGCTGGCGCGGCGCTATGCCATGATGGGAACACTCATCTAGGAGCGCGGCCGCACGGCGCAGGAAGCCGCTCTGCCGGTCGGGAGGTCCGCGCGCTCTGCCGATGGGAGCCCCGGGAGGAGAACGTCGCCATGAGCCACGCTCTCTCGGAGATGCACACCACACGCCGACCGCGAGCTTACCGCGGGCTCAGCACTGCCGGTATCCTGCTGCTCGGGCTGCTCTTCCTGGGTGCCTGTGGCCCAGCGCCGGCCGCTCCCGCTGCTCCGCCCCCATCGACCGCCCCCACTGCTGCACAAGCCTCATCGGCCACCGGCTCGGGCGAGCCCGCAGCGATGACACCCTATACGGTGCGCTGGGCGGCGATCTCGGCCAACCCGAACAACTTTCCTATCTACGTCGCGCATGCAAAGGGCTTCCTCGCCGAGCATCGCCTCGACCTCGAACTCATCTACACCGACTCCTCGCCGCGAGCGACGCAGCTTCTCGCCAGCCGCGATATCGACGTGGCCAACGTGGCCACCGACACCACCATCGAGGCGGTCGAGCGCGGCGCACCGTTCGTTATGTTCGGCGGCTCGACACGGATACCGGTGTACGCGCTGATTACCCGGCCTGAGATCCGGACCTACGCCGACCTGCGCGGCAAACTGGTCGCTGTGACCGGCCCGAACCTCGCCGAGCAGCCCTTCCTCCGCAAGCTGCTCGCGAAGTACGGCCTGCGCGAGAGTGACTACGAGCAGATCGCCGTAGGCGGACCGGTGCAGCGGTTCGCTGCCGTCCAGAGTGGCGCCGCCGCAGCCAGCATGGTGCTGCAGCCGCTCGACTTCCGCGCCGCCGACGAGGGCTTAAACGTGCTGGGCTACTCGACCGAGGTCCTCCCCGACTACCAGTTCATCGCCTACACGGGCCACCGCACCTGGCTGACCGAGAACCGCGATGTAGTAGTGCGCCTGCTGCGTGCGCTGCGGCAGGCCGATCGCTGGCTCTACGATCCGGCCAACGCAGGCGAGGCCGCGCGGATCTTCCAGGACGCCGCCAACACGCGGGAGGACTACGCCCGCCGCACCTGGGAGCTGCTGTACCGCGACCTGAAGGTAATGGCGGACGACAGCACGGTCTCGATAAGCGGCCTGCAAGCAGTCCTCGACCTCATGGCTGAAGGCGGCACCTTCTCCGGCCCGCTCCCCTCCCCCTGGAAGTACTACGACCCTTCCTTCGTCGAGGAGGCCGCGCGCGCCGAGCAAGCCGCCCGCTAGCAGGAGCGGCAGCCCGCTCGCCGCACGGCCTCGAAGGCGGTTGCTCCCCTCGCCGGCCGCCCCCTTGCAAAGCGAGCGGCGGCACTATACAATGCCGCCCGGCGTGGCCGCTCTTGCCCCGGGCTCCCTCCCGTGGCCACGCCGGCGCTCTCCCTATGGCACCTGTCCCGGCTTCCACGGCACCGACCCATGCCCTGACTGTGGGAACAGCGCATGGTCCACCCGGCTGGGGGGCACCGCGCGGTGGCTCTCGCACTGCGCCGTGCACGTCGCTACTGGGACATCGGCCATCGGGCCCGCTGCCGCGTGCTGAAGCCCGTGGGCGCGCTCACGCTCGCTCTGGTCGTGCTGCTCGGCACCTCCACCGCGCTCGACCCCGGCGAGCCGCTAGGGCAGCTCAGTCCCCCTACCCTGCCGCCGCTCACCGCCGGGCCGCGGTTGCTCCTTCCCCTGCCCCAAGCGCCCGCTCCGCGGCCCGAGGCGCTGCTGGACCGCCTCGACGACCTGGCCGAGGACGACTCAGCCGACGCGGCGCAAGACCGCGCCGCCGGTGAGAGCTCGGCCGCTCCATCGCGCTCACGGACGCCGCGGCCGCGGAGCCGCACGGAACGGGTGGCCACGCCACGCCCCACGCGGGAGCCGCGGCCCACCGCCACACCGCGCGCCTCGCCGCAGCGGCCGGCAGAGCGGCCTTCCCCGGCCACCAGCCGAGGGGCGCGGCCCACACCGCAGAATGAAGGCCCCGGCGCGCGTGACACGGTACGCCCCCGCCCTCCCCCTACCGACACGCCGGTGGGGGAGCCGCCGGCCGCAGTGTCCCTACCGCCCGAGGCCGTCGCCGCTGACGCCGCGCAAGGCGCAGAGGCTTCAGCCCTCCGCTCGCCGGCCGGCGTCGCTCGCCGGCTGCGGCGCGCCACACGGGCGACGCCCACCGCCCTCTGGAATCCCCCCGCTCCATCGGTCGAGGAGCCCTCCGAAAGCGTTCGGGAGCCGACCGAGCCCATCGCCCCTCCCCCTGAAACCCGCCGCGAGCGCCCCCGCACGCCCCGACCAACAGCCACGCCACGGCCCTCCCGCCCGGGCGGCCAGGACTCGCCCGCGACCGCGAGTTCCACTCCTCGCCCCACCCGCACGCCTGCTCCCACGCGCACTCCCACCCCAACGGTCACCTCGGTGCCGCGCCCGCTCAGCACCGGCAGCCGCTCCGTCGCCGTGATCGCCGGCGCCAGCGGTCGCAGCGTCCACGGCCCGCTCAGCGCCGCCGACTTGCCCTTCGGCCTGACCGTCAGCCCGCCAGGCATCCAGTTCACCGGACTCCGCATCGGCGATGGCACTATTCGCGAGGCGGAGTTGAACCGCTTCGATACCGTAGCGCTGGTGGGCGTCTGCCGGTTGGAGCTGCTCACGGCGCTCGAGCAGACTGCCCTGCGCGAGTTCGTGGAGCGCGGGGGCAAGCTCATCCTGCGCGACAGCAACGACACCGCGGCCTGTCCCAGCGACGCGCGCGACTACCGCTTCCTCGCGCCGCTGCAGACGACGGCGCCGCCCGACCGCAACGCCGTGGCCCCGGTCTACCTGACCAGCGAGAGCCCGCTGGGCGCCCTGGACCCGGCCTCGCCCTACTTCCTGGATGTGGCGGCGCTCGGCGCCTCGCCCTACAGCGCCGCCGATGCGGGCTACGTGCTGCCCGCCACCAGCGAGGCGCTCTGCCCGAGCCTGGTGGTTCTGCCGCCGGGAGATACCCCCCGCGTCGTGCGCGGCTGGCTCAACCTCGGCCGCGGTACCGTCGTCTTCGACGGCTGGGACGTGGGCGATGGCCGCAAGGCTAACGCACCGCTCGCTAAGCGGCTCTGGGAGCTTGACCTAGTCAGTCCCTGGCCGGTGAGTGCTCCCTGCCCACCTCTAGCCAGCGCGCTGCCCACCGCCACTCCGACGCCGACGGCCACCAGCTCCCCTACCGCTACGCACTCCCCGACCGCCGCTGCGACTCGGGGGCCCACGCGCACCCCCGCCCCTTCCTCCACGCCCCGCCCGACGACAACCCCGAGCCGCGTGACACCAACCGCGACGCGGACCGCTACCGGCACGCCCACTCCCACCGCAACCCCGACGCTGCCCGCCACGCCGCCTCCGGCCGAAGGGGGCCCAGACGCCTTCGGCTACACCTACAAAGACAACCGGCACCCCGAGGGGCCGGCGTTCCAGTGGCTGGACGTCAACATCGTGGGCACGCGGCTGAGCGCGCTAGACAACGGCAATGACCTTCGCGCCGGCCCGGTCGCGATCGGCTTCGCGTTCCCCTTCTATGGGGCCAGCTTCTCGCAGGTCTATGTGGACACCAACGGCCTGCTCACCTTCGCCGGCGCCGCGGGCTTCTCACCGCCGGAGAACCGCTCGCTCGCCGATCCTGCGGCGCCCGCTGCTGCGATCGCCGTCTTCTGGGACGACCTGCTCACCTGGAACAGCGAGCGCTGTCCGAGCGCCACGTCCGAGACCGGCGTCTACACCTTCGCGGGCACCCAGGCAGGCCGACCGGTGTTCGCGGTGGCATGGGTGGACGTCGACCGGTTCCCCTGCGACGGCGCCCGCTATACGCTCGAGGCGATCCTCCACGCTGACGGCCGCATCGTGTTCCAGTACCGCGCGCTGGAGGGACTCCTGACCTCGGCCACGGTGGGCCTGCGTAGCCCAGATGGAGGGAGCGCGCTCCAGTACCTCTACAACGGTCCGGGGCTGGCGGCCGGGCGCGCCATCGAGTTCCGCCCCCCACCGGGAGGAGCGGGCGCGGCGCCCAACGCCGAGGCGCGGCCGCTAATCGGCAAGCTGGAACTGGGGAACACGGCGGCCGCCCGGGCGGCCGCTCAGGCCACACCATCGGACGCCTCTCGCGCTGCCAGCGCCACGCCCACCCGCACCGGCGAGCCTGGCTGGGGCAGCAGCACACCGATGCCTGGCGGCACGCCGCGCCCCGCTCTCGCTACGCCCACTCCGTCCCCCACGGCCTCCCCGACCGCTACCCCGACGCCCAGCCCGACCCCTAGCCGCACGCCGACCCCAACGGCGACACCGACGCGGACCCCCACACCCACGCGCACGCCTACTCGCACGCCCACCCCCACGCGGACTCCGACTCCCACCCCCTCTCCCACGCCAACGCCGTCCCCTTCGCCCACGCCGCTGCCACGGCCCACCGCCAATCCGGCCAGCACGCCCGTCCAGGGCGGCACAACCTCTAACGCTCCCTCGGGCGCTGCGCCGCTCGCGCCTGCCATGAGCAGCGGCGGGCGGTAGCCCAGGCCAGCGCAACACAACGGGCCGAGGGGTATCACCAGCGCCCAGGCCACCGCGCAGCGGCGAGTCCGCGCATCATCGCAGACTCCCCACCGCTATCGGCAGCCACTTAGGAAATCAGGCGTGAGCGGCGGCGTCGGGTGACGGCGCAGCAACAGCCGGGGCGACCGACAGCGCCGCGCGCAGCGCCTCCAGGAGGAGAGAATCCTCCTCCGGCAGCACGGTGCGGAGATCGAGCAGGAGCTGCTCCCGCTCCAGCCGGCCGATCACGGGCGGCTCGCCGCGCCGCAGCCGCTCCGCCAGCGCGGTCTCGTTCGCGACACGCACGGCCACGAGCCGGCTGGGCAGTGTCTCGCCCGGCAGCGAGCCGCCACCGACCGTGGACTCGCCATCCACGACCGCGGCCGCCACCCCCAGGGAGCGCAGCGCGGCCGCGAGGCGCTCCGCGCGCTCCGCCAGCGCCTCGAGCGGCGTGGCGATCATGCGCCAGACCGGCACCGCCTGCGGCGCCTCACCCCGGAGGTAGTGGTCGAGGGTGGCGGCGAGCGCCGCGATGGTCAGCTTGTCGGGCCGCACGGCGCGCGTAAGCGGGTGGCGCCGGAGCTGGGCCACAAGCGCAGCCTCGCCGACGATGATGCCGGCCTGCGGCCCGCCGAGCAGCTTGTCGCCGCTGAAGCAGACCAGGCTCATCCCGGCCGCCACACTCTCCTGCACCATGGGCTCGTGGGCCAGCCCATAGGCGGCGGTATCGAGCAGGCTACCACTTCCCAGGTCGTCTACCACCGGTATCCCATGGCGCCGGCCCAGGGCCACAAGCTCGGCAGCGCTGGCGCTATGGACGAAGCCGCGCATCTGGAAGTTCGACGGGTGCACGCGCAGCAGCAGGGCTGTGTCGGGGGTGATCGCGCGCTCGTAGTCCTCGATATAGGTGCGGTTGGTCGTGCCGACCTCGACCAGGCGCGCGCCGCTCTGGCGAAGCACGTCTGGCACACGGAATCCCCCGCCGATCTCCACGAGCTGGCCGCGCGAAACGATCACCTCGCGCCCGGCGGCGAGCGCCGCCAGCGCCAGCAGCACGGCGCTGGCGTTGTTGTTGACCACCAGCGCGCCCGTCGCGCCGGTCAGGCGACAGAGGCGATCGACCACGTGCTCGTGGCGGGAGCCACGCTCACCGGCGGCGAGGTCGTACTCCAGGTTGCAGTAGCCTCCTCCGACGCTGGCCATTGCCGCCAGCGCCGCGGCGCTGAGCGGGGCACGGCCGAGGTTCGTGTGCAGGATCACCCCCGTGGCGTTGATCACCCGGCGCAGCCGGGGGCTGGCCAGCACGGCGACCTGGGCTCGCACGGCGGCGAGCAGCGCGGGCAGATCCCGAGGCGCGGCGCCGGCGCGCACAGCGGCCCGCTCCGCGTCGAGTGTGGCGCGGATCGCGGTCAGCACCAGCGGCCGAGAATACTGCGCCACCAGCGCCTGGATCGCCGCCTCCTGGAGGAGGCGGTCCACACTGGGTAGCTGTCGTAGCGCGTCGTCGACTCCCACCAGCCCTCCCTTATCTGGGATTCTAGCACTCGGTCCCCACCGTCCCGCGGCCAGCGGCAACCCCAGTACTGCGCCGCGCCCTCGGCCGTTCGAAAGGCTTGGATAGGAGAGCGTGGTAGAATAACGCGCAGCCGGGCCACGTGGCCGCCATCGGCCAGCTGCCCAGACCGTGCAAGCAGTAAGGTGGACGATGCCCGACCTGCCCTGGGTAACCATCAAGTACGCTCAGACGCTGGATGGCCGGATCGCGACGCGGAGCGGAGAGTCGCAGTGGATCAGCGGGGCCGAGGCGCTGGTATACGCGCACGAGTTGCGCGCCACCCACGACGCCATCCTGGTCGGGGTCGGCACTGTGCTGCGCGACAACCCGCAGCTGACGGTGCGCCTCGTCGCTGGGCGCGACCCCCTGCGCATCGTCGTCGATAGCACCTTGCGGACTCCGCCAGACGCGGCGCTGCTGGCCCTGCCCGGACCAACCTGGTTTGCCGCCACCCCCGCCGCCGCGCCAGCGCGACGCGCCCAGCTGGAGGCCCGCGGCGCACGCGTCCTGGTGTTGCCCCCTGAGGCGGACGGGCGCGTCGACCTGCAGGCGCTGCTCGAGACGCTGGCCGGGGAGGGAATCCGCTCGGTACTGGTTGAGGGGGGCGCGGCGGTGATCACCTCGCTGCTGCGCCGCCGCCTGGCGCATCGGCTGGTCGTCTGTGTCGCACCCAAGGTGCTCGGCGCCGGGCTGGAGGCGGTGGGCGACCTGGGCATCGTCCGGCTGGACGAGGCGCTTACCTTCCACAACGGCCGCTTCCGCCCCTGCGGCCACGATATGCTCTTCGAGGGCGACATCGCCGGCGCCCGCGCGGCCGGCTTTCCCCCGCCGGCCCACACGCCGGTGGCCGCCGCGCCGCACCGGAACAGCGCGACCGAGCCGCCCTCCTGAGAGGCAGCGTGCCGACACCGCGCGAGGCCCTGGCGCTCTGGTGGACTGCCCCGTGCAGTGGCGAGCTCCGGCGCGAGCCGCTACCGCCGCCCGGCCCGGGCGAGGTGAGCGTCGCCGCGCTCGCGTCGGGGATCAGCCAGGGAACCGAGCTGCTGGTCTACCGGGGCCAGGTACCGCCCGACCTGCCGCTTGACCTCCCCACCCTTGCCGGCAGCTTCCGCTACCCCATCAAGTACGGCTACGCCAGCGTCGGGCGCGTGGCCGCCATCGGCGCCGGCGTGGAGGACCTCGCCCCGGGAGACCTGGTCTTCGCGCTCCACCCCCATCAGAGCGCCTACGTCCTGCCAGCTAGCTATGTGGTTCGCCTGCCGCCCGACCTGCCGCCCGAGGTAGGTGTGTTCCTCGCTAATCTCGAGACAGCAGTCAACGTGGTGCTCGATGCCACGCCGCGGCTGGGGGAAACCGTACTCCTGAGCGGCCTGGGCATCGTAGGGCTGCTGGTGCTCCAGCTCCTGCGGCGCACCGGCGTCGAGCAGGTGCTCGCCGTTGACCCCCTGCCCGCGCGGCGCGCCATGGCGCAGCGGCTGGGCGCGACAGCCACGCTTACTCCAGAAGACGATGTCGTGGCGCAGGTGCGCGCGCGGACGGAAGGGCGCGGGGCGGACCTCGCGATCGAGGCGAGCGGCGCACCCGACGCGCTCACGCGCGCGATCGAGGCGGTGGCGGCCGAGGGGACGGTCGTGATCGCGTCGTGGTACGGCACCAAGCCCGTGACGCTGCAGCTCGGCGGCCATTTCCATCGCGGCCGCGTGCGGCTGCGCAGCTCGCAGGTCGGCCAGCTCGATCCGGCACTGGCCCCCCGCTGGGATCGCGCACGCCGGCTCGCCGTCGCTCGGCGCCTGCTGGCCGAGCTCCCGCTGGCCGAGCTCATCTCGCACCGGGTGCCGTTCGCCCGCGCGCTGGAGGCGTTCGCCCTTCTCGACCAGCACCCCGAGACCGCTCTCCAGGTCGTGCTGACCTATCCGTGAGCCCCGGCACGCCTCACCGGCACACCGCCACGGCTCGGAGCGCCGCGCAGAACCGGGCCGCCGTCTCCTCCCAGGTGGGATGGGTAAGCGCGCGCGCCCGCGCCGCGGCGCCGAGCCGCCGCCGTAGGGGCTCGTCGCGAGCGAGCTCCAGCAAGGCAGCCGCTAGCCCGGTCACGTCGCCAGGCGCAACGATCCGCCCCTCGACACCGTCGGTGGCGAGGTGCGGCAGGTTGCCCGCCGCCACTCCGACCACCGGCAGACCCAGCGCCATAGCCTCGCTGTACACGGTGCCATAGGGCTCCTGGGTACTGGGCAGCACGAAGACATCGGCGGCACGGTATAGCGCCGCCACCTGCGCGGGCGCGACCGGGCCATGCACCACCACTCGGCCGCGCAGGTCGGGCCGCGCCAGCCGCGCGCGGACGCGCGCCGTGTAGCTATGGTCAACATCGGTTCGCCCCACCAGGTGAAGCGTAGCCGTATCCGCGGGCAGCCGTGCGAACGCCTCGAGCAGGAGCAGGAGCCCCTTGCGCGCGACCCAGTTGCCCACGCAGAGGAACGCGGCCGCCCGCCCCTGCCGCAGGTCGCCGGCTGGACTGGCGGGTGCCGCAGGGATGTCGCGCCCTGGCGGAACCACCTGGATACGCGAGGGGCGTATGCCGCACGCCGTCAGCGTCTCGGCCAGCGAGGCGCTAGCCACCAGGAGCAGGGCGGCGCGGCGGTATACCAGCAGGTCGAGCCGCGCCTGCAGGCGAGTGCGCAGCGGGCCGTGGTCGAGGCCGCCGGGCGGCTGGTGCACGCTACCGACAAGCGGCAGCGCCGCGCTTAGCTCGCGCACCACCGGGGCCAGGTAGGCTGCGGCGAGGCTATCGATCACCACCGCCTGGGGCTGCGCGGCGAGGAGCGCGCGCGCCAGCCGGCGCGCAGCCAGCGCCGGCAGCGGGAACGCCGCTTCGGGAAAGGAGCAGAAGGCGAGCCGCACGCCATGGGCTGGCGCGAGAGCGGCCACTCGCTGGTGGTAGAGGTAACCGCCCGTGAGCTGGGCGGGATCGCCCAGCGTCACGAGCTGCGCCATGAAGGGCTCGGGCACTCCTGCTCCCTGCGGCCGCCACCGGGGCCCGCCCCAGGCCGCAGCCCTGTGCTGCGGTTAAGGCACAGCTGCGCAATGCGCTCGACTAGAAGCAGGCCTTCGCTGCGGTGTCAGGGCCGGCCGCCAGCTCACACGCTCGCCTCCGCCTGTACACCCGCAGTGCGCGAGAGGCGTGTACGAGGAGATCCCTAATGAGAGGCAGGCCCGCCGGCCTCGGCGGCCTCCCGGACGCCGGCGACAGCAAGCGCCGGATCCGCCTCGCCGAGCGCCTCCAGCCAGCGTTCGGCATCGATCGCCGCGCGGCAGCCATCGCCGGCCGCGGTCACCGCCTGACGGTAGCGATGATCGACCACGTCGCCGGCGGCGAAAACGCCTGGCACGTTGGTCATCGTGTGCTCGCGCGGGACGATGTAGCCCCGCTCGTCCATATCGATCTGGCCGCGGAACAGCGCGGTATTGGGCTCATGGCCGATGGCCACGAACAGCCCTTGGACATCGAGCCGAGCCGTCGTATTGGTCTTCAGATTGCGGACCAGTACCCCTTCCACGGCCTGCTCGCCCAGCACGTCCTCGACCACCGAGTCCCAGATGAACTGGATCTTGGGGTTCTTGAAAGCCCGCTCCTGCATAATCTTGCTGGCCCGCAGCTTATCCCGCCGGTGGATGACGTAGACCTGGGTCGCGTACTTAGTCAGGAACAGCGCCTCCTCCATGGCGGTATCGCCGCCCCCCACCACCGCGACCGGCCGGTTGCGGAAGAAGGGGCCGTCGCAGGTCGCGCAGGCGCTCACGCCCCGACCCTGGAGGCGCTGCTCATTGGGCAGCCCGAGCCACTTCGCGCTGGCCCCCGTGCAGATGATCACGGCCCGCGCCAGGTAGGGCTCGTCGAGCCCGTCAGCCTGGATACGGAACGGGCGCCGCGAGAAGTCCACGGCCACTACATCGCGCGCGATCATCTCCGTCCCGAAGCGCTCGGCCTGGCGCCGGAACTTCTCCATCAGCTCCGGGCCGAGGATGCCCTCCTCGAACCCCGGGTAGTTCTCCACCTCGCTGGTCAGCATGAGCTGACCGCCCACCTGGTAGCCCAGGAACTGCAGCACCCGCAGGTTCGCGCGCGAGGCATACAGCGCCGCGGTGTACCCGGCCGGGCCCGACCCGATGATGATCACGTCGTATAGTTCGGGCATGCTTCCTCTCTCATACTGCGTCTCCTGCTCCTATCTTACCGCATGCCGCACATCTGCCCGCGGCCCCGCTTGCGGGGCCGGGCATCGGAAGCTATCCTGGCAGCAACCGGCGCGCTTGGCGGCGAGAAGGCGGTCGCCGGGCAGTGCGTTCCGCTTCGAAGGCAGGCTGAGAACCGATGCCGAGCCCTCACGTTCACCGACTGCTGGAGGCGCTCCAGGCCGCTGCGGCGGAGCTGGAGGCGGCGGCGCTCGCGGTGCCCAGCGAGCTGCTGTACCGACGCCCCGCGCCTGAGGAGTGGAGCGTGATGGAGATCCTGGCCCACATGGCCGACTCACCGCGGTTCTACGCCGCCGAGATCCGCCGCCTGCTGCGCAACGGAGGTGGGACGTTCGGCCGGCCGCTAGATGCGCCCGAGCGGCTAGCGCCCATCCGCGCACACGCGCGGGACACACTCGACGAGGCGCTCGCCCGCAACCGCGCCGCCGTGGCCGAGGTAGCGGCGCTTCTGGCCACGCTCTCGGAGACCGATCTCGCGGTCCGCGGCACGCACCCACGGCAGGGGGAGTTCGACATCGCGGGCCTCGTGACGCGCTTCATCATCGACCACCGCCGCGACCACGCGCGCCAGATCCGGGCGACCGGGGCTGCGCTGGGCCGCGCACCGGATAGGTGACTGCCGGGCGGCAGCACAGCGATACCACAGACGTGACCGGCCTAACAGTTTGTAGATGGCGAGTGCATCACCGGTCGCGGCCGCGCGTTGAGGCGAATAGGGCACGACTGCGACTCATCTGCCGGCCTGTAGTACCAGCGATGTTTAAGGAGGCGGGATGAAGCTCGTGACCTTTACCGTCGAGACGCCGATCGGGCGGGTCGATCGCCTGGGCGCCCTGCTGGACGGCGACCAGAACGGCCGGATCGTCGATCTCACCGCGGCCTACGAGGCTTACCTCCGGGCCGAGACCGACGAGCCGACGCCGCGCGCGCTCGCCGCCGTGCGTACACCGCCGGATATGATCGGCTGGCTGGAGGGCGCCCACAAGTCGCGCGAGGCCGCCGAGCAGGCGCTGGCGTTCGTCCGGCGGCAGCTCCAAGCCGACCCGTCGCCCCGCGGCGCGGATGGCGCGCGGCTCGTCTACCAGCGCCACGAGGTGCGCCTGCGCGCCCCGCTGCCACGGCCGCGCTCCCTGCGCGACTTCTCGGTGTTCGAGGAGCACATGTCGCGCGCGCCCGGCTTCCCGCCCAAGCGGCCCTCTTGGTACCGCTGGCCGCCCTACTACAAGGGCAATCCGGCCTCGGTGATCGGGCCGGAGGACCCGATCCCCTACCCCTACTTCACCAAGCGCCTCGACTGCGAGCTGGAGATCGGGATCATCATCGGCCGCGAGGGCCGTAACCTCACCGTGGAGCAGGCTCGCGACTATATCGCCGGCTACACGATCTTCATCGACTGTAGTGCGCGCGACGTGTACACCCGCTCCGACTACTTCGGCCCCGCCAAGGCCAAGGACTGGTGCAACGTGCTCGGGCCGTGCCTGGTCACCGCCGACGAGCTCGACGAGGCGAACCTGCGGGTACGGCTAAGCGTGGACGGAGAGGTGTGGTACGAGGGCCATACGGGCCACCGCCGCAGCTTCCTGGCCGAACACCTGGTGGCCTTCGCATCGGACAACGAGACGCTCTACCCCGGCGACGTGCTGGGAACCGGCACGGTGGGGCTCAGCTGCTCGATGGACACCGGGCGCTGGGTGCAGGTGGGGCAGACCATCACGTTCGAGGTCGAGGGGATTGGCACCCTGAGCCACCGCATCGTGCCCGGCGAGCGGGTGGTCGACTACGTGCTGAACGGCATGGAGGGCCTACTCCCGCCCCCGCCCTCCGCTTAAGCTTAGCTCCCACACCGCAGCCGGCAAGACGCGACTGGGCGACCGCCCTCCGGCATCCCGCGGCCGCGCGCGGCGCCAGGGACACGAGGCGGCCACCGTAAACCAGTGGCCGCCTGTCCCCATGCGCTCAGCACCTTACCCCTCCCGGGGCCGGCCCCTCGCCACGGCCGGTCGGGCTCCCAACCGGGGTCCGCTCTCACCAGTGTTAGGCGACGTCGAGGACGAAGTCGAACGTTGCTAGCTTGCCCTCCGCGGTGTCCTCGATGGCCATTACCAGGGCGGGGTGGAAGAGACGGTCGCTGGCGTTGCGCGGCTCGCCCGGGAAGTACAGCTGCGTGGTCAAGACCGGCTGGTACGGCGCCTGCACCTTGACGTGGATATGCCGCGTGCGCCCGGTGTAGAGGCCAGGGACGATCGTCTCTAGGAAGTAGCGGCCGCGCGCGTCCGTGAACTGGTGGCCGCGCAGGCGATACCCTCCGGTGTCGTACCGCCCGCTGGCATCGGCCTGCCAGAAATCGAGCAGCGCCCCTGCGATCGGTTGACAGGCGCGGGTGAGGACGGCGCCGGTGACCACCAGGCGCGTGCCCGCCAGGCCGGGCTCCAGGAGCGATGTGCGCTCCGGGCTCTCCCGCCGATAGTAAGGTCCCTCGGTCTGGGGCGGCGTGACAGCGGTGCTTTCGCCGCAAGCGGGCGTGGGAGGCAGCTCCTGAGCCCGAGTCAGGCGGTCGGCGCCGGATCCTCTCCCGCTCCCGAAGCCTCCCAGGCCAGCCCCTGCGACAGCAAGCGGAGCAGCCACCGCCAGCCCTAGCCGCAGGAAGGCGCGGCGCGTCAGATCCACCGCATATGGGCCTCTCATCTTGGCTTTCCTCCTACTGATGCAGCCGAACGGCGCACTACGGCGCTAGCGCCGCTTGCCTTACAGTGTAAGGCGCGAAGAGGGAAAGAGCGCGTCGAACGTGCTAACGCGCTGTGGAGCACGCGTCGCGTGCAGGCCATCCCGAGCAGGCGTGGCGGCAGCGAAGCCCGGCACGCGAGAAGCGTCGCTCGCCCCCGCTGCTACAATCCGGGAGGAGCGCTACTGGGAGCGCCGGAATGGCCCACCGCTTCCGCCCAGCCACGCCGCGCGACCGCGACGCGGTATTCGCTCTCTGCGCCACTACCTGGCCCGACGGCGACTACATCCCTCGCGTCTGGGATGCCTGGCTGGCCGATCCAGCTGGGGCCTTCGTTGTCGGGGTCGATGCTACCGATACCGCGCTCGCGGTGGGCAAGCTCTCGGTCGTAGCCCCCGGCGAGGGCTGGATCGAAGGGGTGCGTGTGGCCCCCGCCCAGCGGGCGCGCGGCTGGGGACGCGCCCTGGTCGCTCATCTACTCGCCTGCGCCCAGCAGCAGGGCCTGCAGGTAGTGCGCTTCCTGACCGCGGCGGGCAATGTGCCGATGCACCGGGTGGCGGCAGCGCTCGGCTTCATCCCAGGGGGCGAGTATCTCCCCTGCCACGCGGCGGCAGAAGGGGAGCAACTGGCCCGCCTCGCACAGCCCGAGGACACCGCCGCGCTCTGGGCGCTGGCACGGCAGCTCCCCTCACCCGCCGAGCCCCTCCGCTGGCAGGGCTGGCGAGCGGCCCGTGCCACGCGCGCCTGGCTCGCCGTGGCGGTGCAGGCCGGGCACGTACTTGTCAGCGCCGACGCCGCGGCGTTCGCCGCCGTGGCGCCACCGGCCGTCCTAGCGGGCGGCGAGGTCACCGTAGCGCTCCTCGCTGGTGCTCCGGCGGCCTTCCCGCCGCTGCTGGCAGCGGTGCGGGCCTGGGCAGCCATGCATGGCGCAGCGCGAGTGCTGGGGCTGTTTTCCGACGCAGCGGCTGCGGCGGCCCGGCAAGGCGGCTGGACCCCCTACACCGAGCGCCCCATGTGGCTGTACACCTGGAACCGCGAGGCCTCAAGCGGCTCGACAGCCGCCGGCTCCCCACCGGCTACCGGCCGAGTGCCGCCAGCGCCGCCTGGCGCGGACCATCCTCGCTGAAGCGCAGCAGATCGAGTGGCTCGCGGTAGCTCAGGTACCCCCGGGCTAAATAGAAACGCTGCTGGTCCAGCAGCGAGTCCCAGTTAACTCGCCCATCGGGGTCGGCATACTGGGGCAGTATCCGCTGCACCACTGCCGCGGGCACATGGGTGTAGCGCTCGATGATCGCCGCATGCTCGCTCGAGGTCCAGCCCTGCTCGGCCAGGTCGCGCAGGCCGCGCAGGTACGCGCGCATGAACGCCTCCGCTACCGCGCGATCCCGCAGGAAGGTCGGGCCGGCCACGAGGATCGTGATCTGTGCCCCGCGGATGAACTCGGGCAAGATCTGGGCCGCTACCCCCATCTCCATCGCCTGGGTCGCGAACGGCTCGGGCAGGAAGGCAGCATCCACGGAGGCGTTGGCGAGAACGGCGGGCATATCCGGGAACTGGACGATCTGGAGATCGACGTCGTCGATCGTCAGGCCGGCGGTCCGCATCACCTCGTTCACAGCGTACTCGCTGAAGACGCCGGTGCCGTTAACCGCTATCTTCCGGCCGCGCAGCCCGGCGGCGTCGCGCACCGCGCCGCTATCGTAGAGGTCCTTCCGGACCAGGAACGGGTCGCCGCCCGGTCCCGCGGGCGGCATCCCGTGTGAACCGGCGATGATCCGCACGTCAAGCCCCCGGGCGAACGTGTTCAGCAGCGCCGCACCGATAGTGGCCTGCGCTAGGTCCAGGTTGCCCGAGGCGACGTGGGCAATGGCCTCGCTGGTGACCTGGACCACCTCCCACTGGAAGTCGATGTTCTCGGCGGCGAAGTAGCCCTTCTCGAAGGGAACGAAGACGGTTGCCGAGGGGATGACGGGAATCAAGCCCATCGTCAGTCGGGTGCGCTGGGGCAGCGGCGCCGCGGGGGCGGGCGCCGCCAGGCTGCTCTCCGCAGTGGCCGGCGCCCGTGCTACCACAGCCGGCGGGCCGCCCCCCATGGCGAGCAGGCAGACCAGCAACAAGATCGTGTAGCGCACCGGTCCCATAACCACCTCCCCGTCCTGTTCTTGACCCGACCGCGGCCCTGCAGCGCCTAGTCTGCCAGCGGGCAGGACGACGCGTCGGCCCCACGGTTGCTGGCGCCGCTGGAGCCGGCCTGTGCCGTACCTTAGCACGGACTCTAATGCAGTACAACACAGGGCGCTACACGCCCGCTCTGAGAAGCACCTCACGGGGGAGCCGTGACCGGCGTTACAGCATCCCGCCCGAACGCCGTCTAGACTGGCCCCAGAAACCCGGTAAGCACTACGGCAGCAGGCCATGCCGACACGCGCTACAGGCCGCACAGTCTGCCGCGCTCGATAGCAGACCGAGCGGCACCAGTCACCGACCGGACCGTTAAGGACGGAGGGCGCGATGTCCCGTCTTGAAGAGGCGCCATACGCTGCGGGCGTCCAGGTCGCTTGGGCCCCGACCCATGTCGTGGCTGCCCTGAGCGGCAAGATCAGCGCGGAGTATGCCCTGGCGGTGCGCGAGCAGCTCCGCGCGGTCGTGCTGGGCGGCAGACGGTTCGTGCTGGTCGACCTGAGCGGAGTCACGGAGATCGACAGCCACGGCCTGGGCGCCTTGGTCGCACTCGTCAAGCTCGCACGTGAGCGCGGGGGCGCCGTGCGCTGCTGCGGGGCGCCTCCACCGGTGTACGCCCTGCTCGCGCTGACCCGGCTCCATCAGGTCCTGGACTGTTACCCCGACCGCGCGCTCGCCCTCAGCGAGCCCTGGGAACTCAGGGGAGGACACCATGGCTAAGCCGCTCCACCAGCGCGTCGTCACGCTCGGTGGGGGCACCGGGCACTACACTCTGTTGCGCGGGCTGCGCCCCCTCTGCGCACAGCTAACGGCCATCGTCTCGATGATGGATTCCGGGGGAAGCTCCGGCCGGCTGCGCGACGAGTACGGCATCCTCCCTCCAGGCGATTTCACCCGCTGTCTCATCGCGCTCTCCGATCACCCCGAGGCGCTGCGCGAGCTACTCGCGCACCGCTTCCGCGGTGGGAGCCTCGACGGCCACACCCTGCGGAACCTGCTGTTCACCGCGCTCGAACAGCTCACGGGCAGCACGGCCGAGACGGTGCGGCGGCTGCACGCGGTCTTCCGTGTACAGGGCTGCGTCTTGCCCGTCACGCTGGAGCGCTGCGACCTGGTCATGCACCTGGAGAACGGGCGCACACTGCGGGGCGAGGCGACGATCGATACCTGGGAAGGCTTGCTCGACGCGCCGGTCCTGAACGTCTACCTCGACCCGCCGGTGAGCGGCTATGCCGAGGCGCTGGATGCGCTGCAGACCGCTGACGTGATCGTCCTCGGGCCTGGCGACCTCTATACGAGCATCGTGCCCAACCTGCTTGTCGGGGGCGTCAGCGAGGCGATCCGGGCCAGCAACGCGCTCGTCATCTACGTTGTGAACCTGATGACCAAGCCCAACGAGACGCACGGCTACACCGTGCGCGACTTCGCCGCCGCGATAGAGCTGTATCTCGGCGGTCCGCGGCTCGACGTCGTCCTCTACCACGCCGCTCCGCCCCCGCGCCCCGTGCGCGACCGCTATGCCGCCTCGCAGTCCTCTCCGGTCCTGCTGGGCGATGTGACCGCCTGGCGGCCCGAGACGCGCTTCATCGGCGGCGATCTCGCGGTTTACCAGCCCTATGTGCGCCACGACTCACGCCGGTTGGCCGCCGCGATCCGCGCCTGTATCGAGGCCGCCTAAGTATCGCTCGCCCCATCGACTAGCTGCTGAAGAAGCGCGTGTCGATCAGCGTCTCGGGCGCGGTCGTCCGCACCGCAGGGTGGACCTCCGGCAGGTCGGCCATGAGCTCGAGCAGCGCCCGCCAGGACTCGGGGCTGGGCCGCGGCGGGTCTTTCAGCAGCCGCACGTAGTACTGTGCCGTGGCTTCGGCGAGCGCCGGGTCATCGATGTCGAGCCATCTCATCACCGCCGCCCGGGCGGCGGCCAGGTCCTCCCGCGCCAGGCGCACAGCCGCCGCGTAGGCGTCGACGAAGCGCCGGGCGGCCTCCGGCTGCTCTGCCAGGTAGTCGCGCCGGCTGGCGAGCGTGTTGTGGATGATCCGGGCCGGCCGGCCCAGACTGGCGACATCGACCAGCTCGGGAAAGCCCGCCTCACGCGCGCGGAGACTCGCGGGCATAGAGAGCACAGCGGCATCGGCAGCACCGGCAGCCATGGCGGGCACGAGATCCTGCACGCTGCCCACGTTCACCAGCGCGACGTCTTCGCCCACGCGCAGCCCCGCCTCGCGGATCACTACGCGTGCGGCGAGGTCGGTGAGCGTGCCCGGCACGGTGATCCCGATGCGCTTGCCCCGGAGCCCCCGTAGCTCCCGGATGCTCGGGTCGGCATGGATCGACAGGCCGACGGTCTCCATATCTTGCGCCACCGTCACCACCGGCGCTCCGCCCACCGCCGCGTTGACGAGCTGGACGCCGGGGATCGTCGCGAACGCGATCTGGCCGGCGACCAGCGACTGGATGGCGCGGTCGCCCCCGAGCAGCGTGAGCTCGACGGCCAGCCCACGCTCGCGGAACAGTCCGGCCTGCTCGGCGAGGAGGATCACCAGCTGGGCCCCGGAGGCCGCTGAATATGCGGCGGGTACTTTGAGGAGAGCGCCCGGACTGGACACCGGAGGACCGCTCGTCGCGGGCGCTTGGGCCGGCGGCGAAACGGCCGTTCCCCCGCTTCCCGCGCCCGGCGCCGCACAGGCGGCGAGCAGGAGTCCCAGCAGGCTCAGCCAGGCGATCGCCCCGCGCCAGCTACCCATCCCTATCCTTCCCACCTCCCTGCTCCCCGAAGAGCTACTGCAACGAGCCCGCCATCAGGGAGCGTTACAGCCGGATTAAAGCTAGATCGTGTCTACCGGCGTCTCCTCCTGAACGCCGAACAGCGCGCTGACCGGCGCCTGCAGCACCGCCTCGGGCTGCAGCGGCAGCTGCGGCCGCGGCTGCAGGCGCAGGCGCTGCCAACCATGCACGAACTGCACGCCGGCCCCGCTGACGACCTGCAGGCGGCCGCTGCCGAGCGTCGCGCCGGTGGCCGCCTGGAGCCCATCGACGAGACACCCCTCGGGCTTGACGCGGACGCGCAGAGCGGGGTCCTTGGTGGCCACACCCCAGCGCTGGACGACGTAGGCCACCATCCGGGAGGCCAGGGCCGCGCCCACACAGGCCTCGCCATGGAAGTGAATCGCCTCGAGGAAGAGATCCTCGGCTAGCTGCGCCGGCTCCTCGGTGCGCGGCAGGGTCTCGTAGTAGGTACGGGCGGCGAAGATCGCGTCCCAGCCCGGCGAGTAGCGTTTGAGATCGAGCACCGGCGTGCCGTCGACGAAGTCCAGCCGGTCGAGCTGGAGCCGCCGGCCCTCGACGCCGAGCAGCCGGGCGGCCGCGAGGCCGATGGGGTTGGGACGACTGGAGTGCCGCAGGCCGAACACGCCCCGCAGCGGCGCTCCCGGCCGGGCATGGCGCCCAGCCGTCTGGAGGGTGGTCCGATCGGCGTGGTGCAGCCAGGCGAGCACCCACAGGTGGGTGTTGCTCTCGATCGCTACTAAGCCGGGCGCGAACGCCTCGTAGACCTCGACCGCCGCCGGCACCCCGTTCACGGGCATCGCGGCGGGATCCTTCACCGGCGAGCAGACCACGCCGATAGGCCGCACCTCCCACGACTCGCGCACTACCACCTCCCCGTCCTCGCTAGCGGCACAAGCATTCCGCACCAAGCACGCCGCCCCATATGGGACAACAGCTTGCCGATCGCTACCAAGCCTGTAGGCGAGAGCCCGCAGTCAAGAGATGGTACTACGCCCGTCGCACCCGCTACAATTGGGCGAACACTTGTTCGGCTCGCGCCGGGGGCGCCAGCCCGAGCGCCTGCCGGCCGCGGCTACTGCGCCGGGGGATCGCCCTTGAGATCCGTGCTGCGGGTAGTGGTAACCGCCGACAACCATCTGGGACGCTACTACGAGCGTCTGACACCGAAGCAGCTCGAGCGGCGACGCGCCTGGCTGCGCCGCGGCTGGGAGGCAGCGGTCGAGTGCGCGCTCGCGCGCCGCGCGCACCTGTTCCTCCAGGCTGGCGATCTATTCGATACCCCCGAGCCCCGCAACAACGAGCGCGTGGCGGTGGCCGAGGCACTGGCCCGCCTCACCGCGGCCGGCATCGGCTGCTATGCCATCGGCGGCAACCACGACACGCCCCGCCAGCGAACTGAGCACGGCGGGCTCGCGCCGCAGGCGGTGTATGCGGGCCTGGGCGGCTTGCAGTGGCTGGCCGGCCAGGGGACGATCGCTACGCGGCAATGCACGGTGCAGGGGTGGCGGGTAGCCATCGGCGGGCTGGCCTGGGATCCAACGCTGCCGCCAGGAGCGGATCCGCTCGCCGGCCAGACCTGGGACGTGACCGCCGACCTGCGCCTGCTGCTTCTCCATCACGGGATTGAGGGCCAGCTCCATCCCTACGCACACGAGCCGCTGCTCCGCCAGGCCACTCTGGCGGCGTTTCCCGCCGACGTATTCCTGGTGGGCCACGTCCACCGCCACGCCACCCTCCAGCTCGGCCACCGCCTGGTAGTCGTACCGGGGGCTACCGAGCGCATGACCTTCGGCGAGAGTGGAGAGACCCCCGGCTTCGTCTATCTCGAACTCGCGCCCGGCGGGGTCGAGCGGCTGGAGCACCAGCCGGTGCCCTGCCAGCCACGCCGGATGGCGACGGTGCCAGTCGCCACGCTAGACGGTGCCGACCTGCACGCCGCACTGCTGCGGCGCATCGAGCCGCTGTGCCACCCGGAGGCCCTGGTGCGCGTCACGCTGACGGGCACGCTCAGTCGGGAGGCCTACCACGCGCTCGATCTGGCGGCGGTGCGCGATTTCGGCGCGGCCCGCTGCGCGTTCTTCGACCTCCGCACGGACGGGCTGGTTCTCGCCACGGCGGCGAACGTGCCTCCGGCCAGCGAGGGACGACGGACGACGCGCGACGAGCTGGCGACCTGTGCCGACGCGCTCCTCGCTGCGACGAGCGACCCTATGGAGCGCGCTCTCCTCCATGCGGCGCGCACGGCCGTGCTCACCGCCTACGATGAGCTATGCCCCATGCCTGGAGGAAACGGCTCGTGATCCTGCTGGAACGCCTGCGGGTGGATCGCTTCAAGAGCCTGCGCGACATCGACCTGCTGCTGCCTCCCCGAGGCAGCGTGCTCGTCGAAGGGCTTAACGAGGCCGGCAAGTCCACGCTGTTTGAGAGTATCTACTTCGCCCTCTATGGCAGCCTGCTGGCCAGCGAGGACAACCGCGGTAGCCTGGAGAGCGCCATCGGCTACGGTGCCACGGAGGCGACGGTCGAGCTAGCTTTCCGGGTGGGCGACACACGGCTGGTCGTGACGCGCTGGCTGCGGCGCGGGCGTCCGAGCCGCGCTCGCCTCCGCCTCAGCTATCCCGATGGCACGCGCGAGGAGGTCAGCCAGGTCGCGGCCGTCAACCGCCGGATCGTACAGGAGCTGGGCTCTCTCGAGGGCGCAGCGCTGCTCGATTCATGCTTCGTGGAGCAGAAGAAGCTCGAGAAGCTCGAGGCGATGGACGCCCGCGAGCGCGAGGCCGCGCTCCTGAGGCTCCTGAATCTCGACCGGCTCACGCTGCTGGAGCGCCGCTTCCGCGTCAGCCGCGCCGACGAGCAGGCGCTTGCCGCAGCCGAGGCCCGCGCCGAGCTGGCGGCGCTGCGCGAGATCATCCCCCAGCGCGAGGCGGAGGAGGCAGCGCTCAGTCAAGCGCTCCAGGCCGCAGCGCTCCGCCGCGAGCTGGACGCGCTGGCGGCTCAGGAGGCAGCAGCCGAGGAGGCCGCCACCACCCGCACCCGCCTAGAGCAGGCGCGCGAGGCGCTCCGCACGCTGCAGGCACAGGCGATAGAGCAGGCGCTGCTGGAGGAGTGGGAGCGGTCGGAAACCGCCGCCGAGCAGACGGCCGCCGCAGCTCAGCCCCCTCTCCCCCGGCTGACAGCCCGCGTCGGCGCGCTGGTCAGCGGGCTGCTGCTAGGAGCCGGCGCCGCTCTGGTAGCGGGACAAGTAAGCGTAGCGCTCCTTCTCGGCGGGGTCGCACTGGCGGTAGGCGTGGCGCTCGGCTACCGGCGGGTCCGCCCCCGCTTCGCGGCGCGACCGGCGGCCGCCACGGCGCGGCCTCCAGCGGGCGTAGATAGCGTGGCGCGCGCCGTCCTAGCCGCGCGCTTCGCTGTACACGGGCTGATACCCCCGGCCTCGCTTGCTGCCTGCCGCGCTCGCCGCGCAGCCCTCGCAGCCGCGGCAGCCGACGCCGCAGCGCTTCTCGCCGCACTGGCGCAGGAGCTGGAAGCGCTCTCCCCTACCAGCGATAGTGAGCGCGCGCTAGCAGCGGTAGAGCGCGCGCTGGGCGAGGCCGTGGCCCGCGAGACGCTCGCACGCCACGAGGCTGCCGCGCGACGCGCGGCAGTGCGCGCCATGCTGACATCTCTCGGGCTGCCCGCGCCTGCTGAGCTGAGCGTCGCTACCATCGCTCCCCTCCTGCCCGCCGTAACAGATGATCCGGCCGCGGCCGCCGCGCTGGCGGCTCGGCGCGATGCGCTGCTGACCGAGCTCGGCGCCCTGCGCGCTCGGCGCGCAGCGCTGGAACGTCAGTGGAGCCTCGCCACAACACCGCTCGATCGCGTCGCCTGCGAGGCCGAAGCCGCCGCACTCCGCCACGAGCTCGCCGTGCGGACGCGAGCCGCGGCCATCGTTGCTGCGGCACGCGAGCGCCTGGTGGAGCGCGTCTTGCCTGATACCGTGCGGCACCTGCAGCTCCTGCTCCCGCTCCTGACCGATGGCCGCTACCGCGACGCCGTGATCACGGACGACTACCGCCTCCGCGTCTGGGACGAGCGCGCGGGGCGTTACGTGGCCAAGCACCTGTTCTCGGGCGGCACCCGCGACCAGTTCTCGCTCGCCCTCCGCCTTGCCTTCGCCCTGGCGACGCTGCCGGCCGAGCGCGGGGTGCGGCCCGGCTTCTTGTTCCTGGATGAGCCGCTGAGTTCGTTCGATGCGCGGCGCGCCCGCGCCGTGGTCGCCCTGCTCACCACCGGCTATGTTGCGGCGCACTTCGCCCAGATCTTCGTGATCTCGCACGGTGGGCAGTTCGATCGCCACGCCTTCCCCTACCGGCTGCGCCTCGCCGACGGGCGCATCGTGGAGAGCAACCTGCCGCGCCACAGCGACACGGCCGAATGGGCCATAGCGCCACTGGGCCCGCCGGTGGTGGACCCCCTCGCACTCGACGAGCTATGAACCGGCAGCTGGCGGCCGCGCCGCCACGGAATTCGTGTCCTCACAGCCGCCGAGCGGGTACAATACGGACAAGATGGTCATCGATATCGATCCCAACCTCGTCGTACTTGGGCCGTTCGTGCTGAGCTGGCACGGCCTGTTCAGCGCGATTGGCCTGGCCGTGGGGATCTGGATCGCCACGCGCTTGCTGCGCGGGGGTCCGGTCTCCGACGACGAGCTGATGACCACCGCCTTCTGGTGCACCATCGGCGGGCTCATCGGCGCGCGGCTTCTCCACGTGGTGGACCAGTGGGAGTACTATAGCCAGCGGCCGCTCCAGATCCTACTGCTGAACGAGGGCGGCATCGCCATCTTCGGAGCCATCCTGGGCGGTGCGCTGGGGGGCTTCATCTATGCGCGGCTGCGGCGGCTGCCGGTCGGGCTCCTCGCCGACGCCGGCGCGGTGGGGCTGATCCTGGGCCAGGCGATCGGCCGCATCGGCGACGTCATCAACGGCGAGCACCACGGCGCCCGCCTGCCCGAGGGCACCCCCTGGGCGGTGACCTATGTTCACCCGAACACCCTGGGCGAGCGCGGGGTGCCCAACCATCTCGCGGTGGGCTACGAACTCGTTTGGGACCTGCTGATCTATGGCCTGCTGCTGGGCCTGTGGGGGCGGCTGCCGCGGCCCGGCATGTTGTTCTGGCTCTACCTTTTCCTGTACTCGGCCGGCCGCTTCGTGATCAACTTCTACCGGCAGGATCCCGCGGTCGCCTTCGGCCTGGCCCAGGCCCAGCTTGTGGCGCTGGCCAGCGCAGCGGTAGCCATCTGGTTCCTGGTTTATCTCCTGACGCGCGCGGTGCGGGCGCCCCAGGCCCCAGCGCCAGTGGAGACCTCGGTTCCCACGGCGCCGCAGTCGTCTTCCGGCGAGCCCTCCTAAGCGCCGCGCTCGCGGGTCGGTGCGACCGGCGCCTCGTCGGTCTCGGGCACGGGCAGCGGCGCGGCCGGCGCGCAAAACACGATCGTCGTCCCGTCGGGGTCCTGGATCGCGAACTGCCGGGTGCCCCAGGCGCTCGTCGCCGGCCCCCACAGTGGCCGCACCCCCTGCGAGAGCAGCCGGACGTACTCCCGATCGGCGTCCGCGATGACGAGCACGATCGTCGGGGCAGCGATGGGGCTTGCCGCTCCATCGAGAGCGGCATACACCTGGATCTGGCCGTGTCCTGTATCGAAGATGGCCCCTGGCGTCGTGGGGTGCTCCCAGCGCTCAGCGAGCCGGAGGCCCAGCGTGTCGCGGTAAAACTGCACAGCGCGCTCCACATCGCGGACCTGCACCACGACGCGCAAGTGCCAGACCTCCATCTACCCACTCCAGGTCACGGCCGATGGCCCGCAGAGCGGCTGGGGCAGAAAGGGAGCACCGGTCGGCCAGGCCGGTCGCACGCCGACGGCCCTGGCTTTGAGGGTGAGAGAGCTGCGGGCCGTTCTCGATAAATAACTACCCAAGGGATAGACAGGGACGCAAGCACCATCCCTCGTGCCGGGTCGGCGCGAGCCCGCAGGCGCTGGTGTAGCCTCCCACGCTGCCTCGCGCGCGACCGGAGCTAGCTAGGGTTGGGATCCTGGGGCCGGATGATGCGGTAGTAGCGCTCGGAGAACAGCCGGCGGCGCTCCTCCTCTGCCGCACGCCGCAGCAGCTCGCGCTCCCAGGTCACCAGCGCCTCGCGGGCGGCGTCCAGCGAGGCACGGAGCATCCCGCCGCTGTCGCGTATCACCTTCTCCTCGACGAGTTCCCAGAGCGCGCTGCCGAAGAACTCCGCCGTCGCCGCCCGCACGCGCGCGTAAGCGAAGCTCTGCTCCCGCTCGCGGTCGAGCAGCGGACGGCCGGCCCGCGCCAATGCCGCATCGACTACGAGCTGCGCGAGCGCTCCGTCGAGGTAGGCGAACAGCCGCAAGCGGCTGAATACCAGCTCGGGACGGCGCTGGAACAGCTCGGTGAGCTGTCGCTGGAAGCGCGGGAGGAACTCGGTTACGATGTCGGCGCTCGCTACAACGAGCGTTTCAGGGGGCTGGAGGGGCAGCGCACGGACATCGATCACCAGCAGGCGATCGAGCAGCGGAAAGATGAAAGCGAAAACCTCAGCCGCTTCCAGGCGCTCGCGCTGCGTCTGGAGTTCGTCCTCAGGCTCGTCCATCGCGTTCTCCCTGCGGCGCTCGCCGCACATTCCAAGCCTGTCTACATTGTGTACCTCAGGATAGTACGGGTTCCGGCGCGCTGCCTCAAGGGTCGCAGCGTTCGTCGATGTTCTCGCCCTGGTAGGCGCCGGCGTAGCCGGCCACCGGCGTGTCGAGTGTGAAGAAGACGAGCTGACAGATGCGCGCGCCGCGCTCCAACCGCAAGCCGTGCGGATTGGCGACGATCAGCAGCGCTTCCGAGCGCCCGCGATAGCCGGCATCCCAGACCGCCGTATGGAGCGTAGCCCCGCAGCGCAGCAGGGTGGAGCGCGGCCGGCCCAGAGCCATGAGGTCAGCAGGGAGCTGCACCACCTCCTGGAACCGCACCACATAGGCCCCGGGCGGCAGGTGCAGGGCACCCTGCGCATCGAAAGCCAGCGGCTCGCGCGCGGGGAGGTGGCGCACGGCCTCGGATGTAGCACCGGCTGCGTCGCGGCCCAACGCGCCCGGGCCGGTGAAGCGCCACACGCTCTCGAGGCGCAGGTCGATGCCGTGCGGCTGGACCTGCGTATCCACGTCGGCGAGGCCGGACACGAGAGGGGGGTCGGCGGCGAGCCGCGCCAGGAGCGCGGCGCGGCTCAGCACCCCCCCGCCCAAGGGACCGCTCACGCTTGCTCCTCCCGCCCTCGGTGGATCTCGACCGCCACCGCCGCCACGGCGGCCCCTGCGAGCGGAGCCGCCGGCTTGTGCACGCGTACGGTCACGGCCTCGAGCAGCGGGAAGCAGCCTAGCAGCCGCTGGGCGATGCGCTCGGCCAGCGCCTCGAGCAAGTTCACGGAGGGCCCCTCCACCACCGCCCGTACCTGCTCGTACAGCTGGCTGTAATCGACAGTAGCAGCCAGGTCGTCCCGCTGCCCGGCCTGGCGCAAGTCCAGCGAGGCCTCCACGTCGACGACGAAGCGCCCGCCCAGCTCGCGCTCCGCGACCAGCACTCCGTGCCGCCCGTAGAACGCCAGGCCGGTGAGAAGGATGCGGTCGCGGGCCATCTAGAAGTAAGCCTCCATCCCGCGGATGAGGCCGTAGGCGAAGCGCGTCAGCGGCACGTCCACCCCCAGCGCCGCCGCCTGGCGCACGATGTAGCCGAGCGTCTCCTCGACCTCAGTCGGGCGGCCGCGCAAGAGATCCTGCAGCAGCGAGATACGCATGGCCGTGAGGCCTTGAGCCTCCAGGGCACGCCCGCGCTCGATCACCGAGGCCACCGCCTCGGCGTGGGGCAGCGTGGCCAGCGTGCGCGGGTTGAAGCCTTGGTAGTCGCCGATGGATACCCCTGACGCCTCCGCCACACGGGCACACTCACGGGTAAGCTCCACGAACAGCGCGGCCAGAGCGGGCTCCTTGCAGATCTTGTAGTACTCCAGGCGCGTGAGCGCCGACAGCGCTGCGGCGGGCACGATCTGGCAGAGCTTGGACCACTCGACGGCGCGCACGTCGGCCACAGCCTCGGCCGGCAGGCCGGCATGCTGGAAGGCGGCGACCAGCGCCTCGACACGGGCTGATGGGGGCCCCGCCAGCTCGCCGAAATAGGTGGTGCCGGCCAGCGTCCAGACCGCCCGGCCAGGCCGCTCGGCGGTCGCGCCCAAGATGGAGGCGGCCCCCAGCACCCGCGCCGCGCCATAGCAGGCGGCGAGCTGTTCGTCCTTGATCACGCCGTTCTGGAGCGAGGCTGCCGCCCCAACCGGCACGTCGCGCAGCGCCGCGAGCGCCGCGGCTGTATCGCGCGTTTTCACGGCTAGCAGCAGGTAGTCCACCGGCCCGATCGCGGCGGCCTCTGCGGTGGCCTGTACTGCCGCCCGTATCTCGCGCACGCCGGTGACCACTAGCCCCTCGGCCTGCAGTGGGGTGACCTGCCAGGGCCGGCAGTAGACGACTACCTCACAGCCGCTGGCCGCCAGGGCCGCTGCCACCACCGTGCCCAGGCTCCCCGCGCCCACTACCAGGATCCGCACGTGTCTCCCGCCCCCTCGAGCGCCGCTGCCTACGCCATTGTAGCAAGCACGGGGGGCACCCCCCGCCGCTCAGACAGCAGACTGGGAGGCCCCCTACAGCCGTGAGCAGCGAGCACGCGGCCAGAGGGCTGCAGCACGCTTCCTAGCGGAAGGCGGTCAGGAAGGCGACACCAGCCACGCAGGCGATGATGCCCGTCGCGCGCCAGAAGCGCACGGGCTCGTGCAGCACCAGCATCGCCACAAGCCCGGAGAACAGCGGCGCGGTATTGCCGAGCGGCGCGACCACCGCCACATCACCGATCGCCAGGGCCTCGAAATATAGCGTGAATCCCAGCACGTCGGAGAGCAGCGCAACCGCGAGGACATAGCCCACGCCCGCCTTGGAGAGACGCGCCCGCTCCGGCAGCTTCCCTAGCGGCCCTCCCTCGCGCGCCAGCATAGTGCCCCAGCACAGGAGCCAGAGCACGGCGGGCACGGCGCTGCGCAGCCAGAGCGCCTCGGGGACGCTGGTCCCGATGACACCCAGCTTCCAGATCACGTTGTTCACGCCGTAGCAGAACCCGGCACCCAGGGCACAGCCCAGCCCGAGGCGGCTGATACCCCCGCCGCGCTGCCAGTGCGGACGCTCCACCTGCACGAGATACACGCCGGCGAAGATCAGCAGCGCCCCGAGGAGCGTAGGGCCCAGCGGAGGACGCTCGCCGAGGAACACGATACCGATGACCACGGAGATGAGCACCGAGGTGTTGCTCAGGGGATGGGCCACCGAGACGTCGAGGCGGCGGATCGCAGCAGAGTAGAGCGCCCAGGCGCCGATCGGGCCGATCAGCGCCGCCGCAAGCAGGTAGCCGAGCCCCGGCCCCAGCGTGGCTGTACGCCACCAACCGCTGGCCAGCGCCCAGATGGTAAAGAGCGTCGCTGCGACGCTCCACTTGAGGGCCAGGAAAGCAGGCGTGGGCAACCGGCGGAGGGCCGCTTGCCACAGCGGCTGGGCGAGGCCCGTGCAGGCGGCCCAGATGAGCGCGAGCACCTCTGCTGACATCGTTTCCCCACGCCGCACCGCGTAGCGCCCCGCGCGGGGCAGCGCCAGGCATCAGGCCGCTCCAGGCGCGAACCCCTCTTGCGGGGGGGCCAGTGCGGGACTATACTGGAACTGTCGAGCGATGGCGATGGGGCCGGGCCGCGCGATGCGGCGCCGGCCCGTCGTGGTTCTTAAGGGGTCCGCTATGCGCCTCACCTCGCGGCAGGCCCGCTTCGAGACCCTTCGCTTCGACGGCCGCGACCTGACCGACGACGCCGTATACCGCAACGACGTCTCGGCTTACCAGCTCCGCCCCTGCCGCTACTGCGGCACCGTCCGCGACGAGCGCTTCCCTTTCTGCTGTGGCCTCGATGCCGATGCACACTGCATCCCCGACCGGATGCCCATCACCAACCACCGGTCGCCATCGCCCGATCGCTCCCCCCTCTGAGCTAGGTGCGCTCCTCCGGTGCCCACAGGGCCCGGCGCTCCTCGGGCGCGAGCGCTGCGAGGGTGCGCCCGCTAGTCCCGAGGCGTGCCTCCAGGGCACGGAAGCGCTGCAGGAAGCGCCGGCTCGCTTGACGCAGCGCCTCTTCCGCATCGAGCGTCTCGAGGCTAGCTAAGGCAGCGAGGGCGAACAAGAGCTCGCCCAGCGCGGTAGCGCGTGCGGCCGGCTCCGCTGGGCGCTCGAGCGCCGCCAGAGCGCTCTGCACGCGGCTGAGCACCTCCGGCCGGCTCGGTGCCAGCCCCGCCCGAACGAGGCGCTGCCAGATCGCCTGCGCTAGGATGAGCGCCGGCCGGTGGCGTGGCAGGTCGTCGAGCAGCGACGAGGGAGTCCCGCGCGCGCCGCGCTCCCGGCGCTTGATCTCTTCCCAGTTGCGCTCGACCTCCGCCGCATCGGCCACGGTCGTGCTGCCGAACACGTGGGGATGGCGACGCACCAGCTTGGTGCAGATGCCCTGCAGTACGTCGATGATGTCGAAGTCGCCGCGCTCGTCCGCCATCTGCGCGTGCAGCACGACCTGGAGGAGCAGGTCGCCGAGCTCGTCGCACAACGCGGCATAGTCCTCATCGTCGATCGCCTCGGCAACCTCGTACGCCTCCTCCAGCACGTAGCGCTTGATGCTCGCGTGAGTCTGCTGAGCGTCCCAGGGGCAGCCGCCGGGCCCGCGCAGGCGCGCCACCAGCCGGACCAGGCCGTCGAACGTGCCGAAATCGGCCTCGGGCGCGAGGGGAGGCACATAGAGGCTGGTGAGGTGATCGTAAGTCGGCCCGCGGTCCAGCTCGGCCAGGGGCACCCGCTGCACCACCTCGTCGGCGGTGGCCGCGCTGCGGATCACGACGACCGGATGGTCTGGCGGGTACCGCCGCAGGAGCGCGAGCTTCACGTCCGAGGCCACCGCGGTCTTATAGACCTGATAGACCACTAGCGGCACGGTCGGCACGATCGGCGGGAGCGCTAGGGCATCGACGACCTGGACGTGGTCCGATCCCGGCGTCCCGCTGGCGGCCAGCACGGCCTCGAGGAACGAGAGGCCCCCCACCAGGCGCAGCGGAACACCCGCGGCCGGCGCCCGCTCCAGCAGGCGCCGCACGGAGGCCTCGCCGAGCAGCGGGTGGCCGGGCACGGCATAGGTCACCTCGGCCTGCGCGCCGCGCTCGAGCAGGATGGTCGCGATCTGCTCGTACAGCGCCTCGAAGCTACCGGCCTGTTCGTAGAGCGCATCGAAGGAGGTCCAGCGCAGGCTCGGCGGCAGCTCCGCGACCACGGGGTGCTCCCGCGTGCGCAGGTAGAGCTCCGTGGCGCGGTGGAGCGCCTCGACCGCTTCGAGCGTGAGCGCGCGATATGGGCCCGGTCCAAGGCCCACGACTACGATCCCCATGCCACTCCTCGACTCTAAGGGCGGGTATCCAGGGCCCGGCCGGCGCGTTGACGGACCCGCGAGCCGTGTCGCATAGTGGGGTGAGCCGCCGCCAGCACGTTGCGGCCCGCGCTACGCCGGCCACGCGGCCGCCGCAGGCAACCGGCGGCACCCGCTAACAACAGCGGGGAAGCGCTACCGCGCCGGGCCCCGGCCAGCGGCGCGCCGGCGGAGAAGGCGAGGCCGGTGGCCCCGCCCGCTAGCGGCAGCCGCAGGTGGCCGGAGTACAGGCGCAGCTCCGCGCGGTGCTTGCCAGCTCGGCGCCATCCCCGCCGCGGCGCATGGTAGCGAACGTCGAGAACACGCGCGGGGCGTCCTGGCCGCACTCAGGGCAAGGGGCCTGCTCGCCAGCCCCGGCGGTGCGCACGAGCTGCTCGAAACGCGTGCGACAGGCTGCGCAGTAATACTCGTACACCGGCATGGGGAACACCTCCGCGACCGGGCTCCTGGCGGGAGGCCGGTGGCCTCGTCGACTGCGGGTGTCTAGCATAGTCTAGGATGGCGAGGACAATGGGTCAAGCAGGCCGGTTGCAGGAGCACTGCCGTGCGTGACTACACCCAGCGCGTTATCGACCTGGCCCAGGGCCTCGGCGCGTCGTACGCCGACGTGCGCCTGGAGACCAAGCGCGTCCAGATCGTCAGCGTGAAGAACGGCGTAGTCGACGCGCTCGCGGACGAGGAGAGCAGCGGCTTCGGCGTGCGCGTGCTCGTCGACGGCGCCTGGGGCTTCGCTAGCAGCGCGCGGATCGAGTTCCCTGAGCTGGAGCGGATCACCCGGCTGGCCGTGGAGATCGCGCGGGCGAGCCGGCTGGCCCGCCGCGGCCCAGTGCAGCTCGGGCCGCCGGTCCGCTCGGTGGGCACCTACCGCACGCCGGTTGTCCGCGATCCGTTTAGCGTCTCGCTAGAGGAGAAGCTCGACCTGCTGTTCCGCGCCGATGCGGCGATGCGCGCCGTGCGCGGCATCGGCGTAGCCGAAAGCTCCATCGAGTGCCAGCGCGTGCAGAAAACGTTCGCCAACAGCGAGGGCGCCTACGTCGAGCAAGAGCTCATCGAGACCGGCGGTGGCCTCGAGGCGCTGGCCGTCGGCGAGCACGAGGTGCAGAAGCGCTCCTACCCCAACAGCTTCGGGCGTCACCAGGGCACGGCCGGCTACGAGTTCGTGGAGGCCATGGACCTGGCGGGGAACGCCGCGCGCATCGCCGAGGAGGCCGTCCAGCTCCTCAGCGCGCGCCAGTGCCCGAGCGAGGTCACGACCCTGATCCTCGACCCCACCCAGGTCGCCCTGCAGGTGCACGAGTCGTGCGGCCACGCCATCGAGCTGGACCGGGTGCTGGGGATGGAGGCCAGCTACGCCGGCACCAGCTTCCTGACCCTCGACAAGCGCGGGACCTTCCGCTACGGCTCGGAGGTGGTGACGATCGTCGCCGACGCGACGGTTCCCGGTGGGCTCGGCACCTTCGGCTATGACGACGAGGGCGTCCCGGCCCAGCGCACGGTGATCGTCGAGCACGGCATCTTCCGCAACTACCTGACCTCGCGGGAGACCGCGGCGCTCCTCGGTGAGACAAGCAACGGCACGATGCGCGCTGATGGCTGGAACCGCATCCCGCTCATCCGCATGACCAACATCAACCTCGAGCCGGGCCCCTGGCGGTTCGAGGACCTCATCGCGGACACAGACCGGGGCGTGTACATGCAGACCAACCGGAGCTGGAGCATCGACGACCGGCGGCTGAACTTCCAGTTCGGCACGGAGATCGCCTGGGAGATCCGCGGCGGGAAGCTCGGGGCGATGCTGAAGAACCCGACCTACACGGGCATCACCCCGCTCTTCTGGAACTCGTGCGATGCTGTCTGCCGCGAGTGGGCGGTGTGGGGCACTCCCAACTGCGGCAAGGGGCAGCCATCCCAGGTAGCGCACGTGGGCCACGGCGCGGCCGCCGCCCGCTTCCGCAATGTCCGTATCGGCGTCTACTAGCCGCCCCGGGCCCGGAGAGCAACCAGCTGCGACCACGCTCTAGGAAGGAGCCACGATGCTCGGGCGCGACCAGGTCCAACGCCTGCTCGAGGCGGCCCTTCGCCGGTCGCCGGCCGAGCAGACCGAGATCGTGCTCATGGCGAGCGATAGCGCGCTGACGCGCTTCGCCAACTCCGAGATCCACCAGAACGTCTACGAGAGCAACGCCGAGGTGCGGGTCCGGGCCGTGGTGGGCAAGCGCACCGGCGTGGCGGTGAGCAACCGGCTCGAGCCCGACGCCATCGCCCGTGCGGTGGAGACCGCCACCGCGCTCGCGCGCCTGCAGCCCGAGGACCCCACCTTTCCCGGCCTGCCCGGCCCCCAGGCGATCGAGCCTGTCCAGGCTTACAGTGAGACCACCGCGACCTACAGCCCGGAGCAGCGCGCCCGCGCGGTCAAGGTGGTGTGCGACCTGGCCAGCGAGCAGGGCCTCGTGGCCTCGGGCGCCTTTAGCACCGGCCCCAGCGAGCTGGCGGTAGCGAACTCGCTGGGACTGTTCGCCTACGACGTCATGACGCGCGCTCACTTCACGACGGTCATCATGGGCGAGGACAGCTCCGGCTACGCGGAGCGCGCTGCCGTCGATGTCACGGCCATCGACGTCGAGGCGCTCGCGCGCGAGGCGGTGGACAAGGCGGTCCGCAGCCGCCACCCGGTGGAGGCGCCTCCCGGCGAGTACCGCGTGGTGCTCCAGCCTTATGCCGTCGAGGAGATGCTCTCCTACCTCGCCTACATGGGCCTCGGCGCGCTGGCCGTCCAGGAGGGCCGCAGCTTCCTGAACGGCCGGTTCGGCCAGCAGCTCGTCGCGCCCAGCGTGAACCTGTGGGACGACGGCCGCGACCCGCGCGGGCTGCCCATGGCGTTCGACTTCGAGGGGATGCCCAAGCAGCGGGTGGTGTTCTTCGAGCACGGGGTGGCGCGCGGCGTCGTCTACGACCGGCGGACAGCGGCGCGGGAGGGGCGGGAATCGACCGGCCACGCCTTGCCGGCGCCCAACCCGCTGGGACCGCTGCCCACCAACCTGTTCCTCGGCCCCGGCGACGCCTCTGACGAGGACCTGCTGGCGGGCATCGACCGCGGCATCTGGATCACGCGCTTCTGGTACGTCAACGTGGTGCACCCTACCCGGACCATCCTCACCGGCATGACCCGCGACGGCACGTTCCTCATCGAGCGCGGGGAACTGGCGCGGCCGATCCGCAACCTGCGCTTCACCACCAGCGTCCTCGACGCCCTGGCGAGCGTTGAGCGGATCGGGCGGGAGCCGCTCCTGCTCGGCGGCGGGCTCGGGGGCAGCCTCGTGCCGGCGCTGCGCGTGGGGCGCTTCACGTTCACCGGGGTGACCGAGTTCTAGCGGCCAACGCGTAGCTTCTACCCCTTGAGCTGAGGCTCCAGCCGGCGGCGCCGGCCGCCGGCGTCGCTAATCCGGGATACGGCGCCCCGC
>Ga0070739_10000132_pt1 | contig 161964 bp, 159 predicted proteins | sample Coa_R1_7_FD_66445 | JGI IMG/M metagenome (GOLD analysis project Ga0070739, IMG submission 66445) | Surface soil microbial communities from Centralia Pennsylvania, which are recovering from an underground coalmine fire - Coalmine... | ecosystem: Environmental > Terrestrial > Soil >...
GAACGGATCCTCGAATCGATCGCCCGATACTGCCAACGAATCAACCAAACGGCACACTAGCGCCGCCCGGGCGGGGGGCTCAGAACGCCGCCTGGTAGAGCTCGCGCAGCTCCGCGCGCGCGGCGGCGGGCGGGGTCATGGCCAGCTCGGGCCGGTGCGAGGCCGCCTCGGCGCACACGTCGAGCTCGGCCTCGCGGACCCCGGCGTCGCGCAGCCGCGCCAGCCCGCCGGCGTCGCGCAGCCACTCGCTGAAGGTCACCGGGTCCTCGCCGAGCGCTCCCGCCAGCGCGTCGACGTAGCCGCTGCCGTCACGGCGCCGCAGTGCGCGCAGCGACTGCGGCAGCGTGATCGCGTTGGCGGCGGCGTGTCCGGCCACGGTGAAGCGGGCCAGCGTCTGGGAGAGGACATGGTGCAGGCCGTAGCCGGTGGAGCCGATGACATAGCCGGCCAGCAGCGCTCCCAGGGCGAGGCGGTCGCGCGCGTCCTCGCGGCCGTCGCCGGCCGCCGCGCCCCGGTGGATCAGCCGGGCCGCCTCGGTCCCGGCCAGCCGCGCCACCGGGTGCGACAGCGGCGTCAGGGGGCCCTCCACCGCGTGGCCGAGGGCATTGGCGGCGCTGCGCATGAGCTCGGCCCACGGCTGGGAGGCGGCCAGGGCGGGGTCGTTGAGCACGAGCGTGGGGCGCACGCGCGGCGTGGCGGCGTCGACCCCGGCGGCGTGCCGGTGGATCGGCGTCATCTCGGCGCCTGACAGCGTGGTGGGAATCGCCGCCACCCGGCGGGGCGGATCGGCGGCGGCGAGCGCCTTGGCGGTGTCGATCACCCGCCCGCCCCCCAGGGCCACCAGCAGGTCCCCCTCGACGTCGGGCCGCAGACCCGCCGCCAGCTCGTCGACGCGCCCCGGGCCGACCTCGTGCACCGCGACGGCCGCCCCGAGGAGGGCCGGCGCCGCCGACCGGGCGCGGGGCGTGGTGAGCACGACGTAGCCGTCGTCCAGCAGCTCGGGGGCCTGCGCGAGGCATCCGCGCCCGAACACCACCACCCGATCGCCGTCGTGCCAGCGAAACGCCGTGGAGCTCAGAGCTGCCCCCGTTCGGCCACCCGGTCGACCAGCCGCAGGAGGTCCAGCGGGCTGAACGGCTTGGTCAAGAACAGGTCGGCGCCGGCCTCCTCGGCGAGAGCCTCGACCGTGTCGCCGTGCGCGGCGGTCAGCATGACGATCGTCGCCTCGCCCGCCTCCGGGTCCTTGCGCAGTCGCCGGCAGGCCTCGATCCCGTCCAGGCGCGGCATGTCCACGTCCAGGAAGACGAGCGCGGGCCGCTCGCGGCGGGCGACGTCGAGCGCCTCCAGCCCGTCCGCCGCCTCGTGGAGGTCGAAGCGACCCTCGTCCTCCAGCGTGGTGGCGATCAGCCGGCGGATGAACTGGTCGTCGTCGACGATCAGGACGCCACGCGCCATTCGCCGGTTCCCCTGTCCACCGCGCCACTCATCCGATCTGGGCGGCGATCCTCTCCAACGTGCGATCGTCGATCTCGTTGAACGCCTCGATCGCGCGCGGATCGAACTGGCTTCCCGCTCCCGCCGTGACCATCTCGCGCGCCACCCGGGTGGCGGACGCCGGGCGGTAGGGGCGGTCGGTGGTGAGCGCGTCGAACACGTCGGCCACCGCGAACACGCGGGCGGAGACCGGGATCTCCTCGCCCCGCAGGCCGTCGGGATAGCCGCGGCCGTCCCAGCGCTCGTGGTGGCAGCGCACGACGTCGATTGCTCCGGCGAGGAACTCGATCCCGCGGACGATCTGCGCGCCGATCACCGGATGGCGCGCCATGAGCGCCCGCTCCTCGTCGGTCAGGGGACCCGGCTTGTAGAGGATCGCGTCGGGGATCGCCACCTTGCCCACGTCGTGCAGCAGAAAGCCGAACTCCAGCTCGTCGCTGAGCGGCACCCGGTAGCGGCGAGCGATCTCCATCCCGTACGCCGTGACCCTCTCGGCGTGCTTGCCGGTGTAGGCGTCCCGCGCCTCGACAGCGTCGGAGAGGGCGCGCACCGTGGCGGCGTAGGAGGCGCGCAGCTCCTGGGCGCGCTGGCGCTCGCGCTTGAAGGTCTCCCGCAAATCGGCGGCGTAGCGCTCGAGCTGGCGCTCCTTCTCGGTTGCCTCCCGCTCGCGCGCGGCGAGCGCGTCGCGCAGCCGCTGGATCTCCTCGAGCAACCCGCTCTGGTCCCGGACAGGCATGGGCGCAGCCTACTCCGCGCCGCCCTCGGAGGCCGCGGGCGCCGTCGCCAGGCGCCCGCGGCGCAGGGAGGCCAGCACGGCCGCGGCGGCCTGGCCGACGGGGACCACCTCCAGCCCGAGGCGTTCGATGCCGGGTGGGGCGGGGGTGCGCTCGTCGGAGACGAGGATGGCGGCCCGGCGCAGGCGCCGGCCGCGCAAATCGAGCGCCTGGAGAACCGCCTGCGGGTTGCGCAGGCCGACGTCGATCAGCGCGATCTCGAACCGCCGCTCCGCGCACACCCGCGCGGCGGCCGCGCCGGTGTGCTCCCAGTGGTGCTCGAGCCCCATCTCCGCCAGCGCGGGCGCAAGCGCGCCGCGCAGCTCCCCACGTCCGACCACCAGCACGCGGGAGCGACCGGCCTGCACGGCGGCGGCGAGCACGAGGCGCAGCTCGTCGGCGTCGATCGGCTTGGGCACGACCCACTCGCCGGCCAGCTCCTGGCGGTCGGAGAAGACCGACACGAACACGATCGGGATCGACTGCAGCTCGGGGTCGACCCGGATCTGGCGGAGCACCTCGAAGCCGTCCATGCCGGGCATCAGCACGTCGAGGGTGATCGCGTCGAAGCGCGACTCGCGCAGCCGGGTCAGCGCCTGCGCGCCGCCGGTGGCGATCTCGGCTGTGACGCCGAGCGGCTGGAGCTGGCCGACGATCAGCTCGGCGATCTCGCGCTCGTCGTCGACCACGAGCACGCGGCGGCCGCGGATCGCCTCAAGCGCCTCGCGCGGGGGCGTCTCGAGCGCCGCCGCCGGCAGCAGGACGCGGAAGGTGGCCCCCTCGCCCGGCTCGCTCTCCACCTCCACGCGGCCGTCGTGCAGCTCGACGAGGGACTTGACGATCGACAGCCCCAGGCCGGTGCCCGCGCTCGCGCCGCCGCCGTCCCGGGCCCGGTAGAAGCGCTCGAACACGCGCTCGGCCTGCTCGGCGGTCAGCCCCACCCCGGTGTCGCGCACCTCGATCCGCACCCAGGCGCGGTCGGAGTCGACGGTGAGGTTGATCGACCCCCCCTCGCCGGTGTAGAGGTGCGCATTGGTCACCAGGTTGGCGACGATCTGGCGGACGCGGCCGGGATCGGCCATCGCCAGCGGGACCGTGGGCGCGACGTACAGGGAGAGGCGCTGGCGCTTGTCCGCGATCTGGGGCCGCATCAGGTCGGCCACCTCGCGGACCGCCTCCCCGACGTCGATCGCCCGCCGGTGGATCTCCACCCGGTCGGCCTCGATCCGCGCCACGTCGAGCAGGTCGTTGACAAGGTCGGTCAGGCGGTCGGTCGACTTGAGGATGATCTCGACGAACTCGCGCTGGCGCTCGGACAGGCCCTGGGGCGAGCGGTGCAGCAGCTCGACGAACCCCTTGATCGAGGTGAGCGGGCTGCGCAGCTCGTGCGAGGCGGTGGCGACGAACTCGCTCTTGGCGCGCTCCAGGCGCGCGCGCTCGGTGGTGTCGCGGACCGTCCACACCACGCCCTCGTCGCCCGGCCCGAGCCGCGCGGCGGTCACCGCCAGCGTGCGCCCCGCGTGCTCCACCATCACCTCGCCGGCCAGCGCGTGCTCGAGCGGCGGAAGCGGGCTCGACGCCGAGTCCACCGAGGCGCCGACCGGGAGCTCGGGGACAAGGACCGCGGCGCGCGGATTGACGGTGGCGACCACGCTCGAGCGCGGCTCGGTGACGATCAGGGCGTCGCCGAGGCTCTCGATGGTCGTCTCCAGGCGCCGGCGCTCGTCCTCGAGCCGCGACCGGGCCTGGGCGAGCCCGTCCGCCATCGTGTTGAAGGCGCCTGCCAGCGCGCGCAGCTCGCGCGGGCCTCGAGGAGCGACCCGGCGGTTCAGGTCCCCGCCGGCCAGCGCGCCGGTGGCCGCCACCAGCTCGTCCAGCGGGCGGCGCATCCCGGAGATGAGCGCCGAGACGAGCGCCAGCGCGCACAGGAGCGCGAGCGCGCCGGCGATCGCCACCAGCAACACGGCGCGCCGGGAGCGCGAGGCGGCGTCCGCCCGCGCCCGCCGCTGCCGCGCCAGTTGGCGAGCCTGGAGGCCGTCGGCCGCCGCGCGCGCTCGCCCGAGCGCCGAGGCCACCGCTCGCGCCGAGCCCGGCGATGTCGGCGCGGCGGCCAGGCTCACCGCGTGCTCCGCGGCCGCGAGTTGCGCGGCGAGAAGCCTCAGGCTCGGAGGATCCCCGGCGGCCAGGCGTCCGGCCAGCGCGGCGGCGGCCGCCAGCGTGGCGCGCGCCTGCGCCGATTGGCCGCTCGGCGCGCCCCGCGCCACCTCGGCTCCGACCACGCCCGCGGTGAGGAGGTTGGCGGCGGCGGTGGACAGCGACGAGGTCCGCGCGAGCGTGTCCTCGTAGCCCTGGCGCGCGCTGTAGAGCCCGGCGACCCCCAGCGCGGCGACCGCCGCGAGCACGATCGTGAGGCCCACGAGCGCCAGGCGGAGCGAGCGGGCGATCGATAGACGCGGCATGTGGCGACCCCTGGCGGGGATCGTACCTGGGCGGGTGGGCGGCGAGGCGCGATCTGGCGGCAGGGCAGGGGATACCATGGCGACAGATGACGCTGGCGCGGGAATGGCGGCGACACCTGTTCGGCGGGCTCGCGGGCGCGTCGGCGCTTCCCGCCGCGCTCTTGATCGTGCTGCTGACGCTGGCGTTCGCCGGCGGCCTGGCGCCGCTCGGGGTGCTCGGGCAGGCGCTCTCGGGTCCGAGGCTGCCGGCGCCGCCCGGACCGCCGGCGCTGGCACGGTCGGCCCGCCCCCTGCCCCCGCCCGCGCTGGCGGCGCTCGCCGTCCCGCCCCCGCCCGCCGCCACCGCCTCGACGCCGTCGCGGGCGCTCGGCCGCCACGGCCCCGCGCCGGCTCCCGCGCCCGTCGCCCGCACCGTTCCCGGGCGCCCGGTGCCGCCGCGTGCGGCGCCACACCCCGGCCGCCCGTCGGGCGCCAGCGCGCCGGCGCGACCGGCGCCGCCGCCGCGCCGCCCCACGGCGGTGGACGAGCTCGTGGGAGCGGGCACGGCGGTCACCAGCCTGCTCCCCGCGCCCGCCGGACCGCTCGGCGCGGCGACGCTGCAGGCCGCGGGCTCCGCCGCCGACCAGGTCCTGCCGCCGGCCAGCCCGTCGCTTCCGTGAGCTGGCGCATAGCCGCGCGCGGCGGCCCGGCGACCTGCGCGATGGTGCTGATGGCCTGCGGCGCCCACGCCGCGGGCGAGGGGCACCGAGCGGCCGGCACCCCGGCCCGCCCCGCCCGCGTGGCCGGCGCGCCGGGTGCCGACTGGACGCGCTTCGGATACGACGCGCAGCGCAGCGGCGTTGGGCCGGCGGCCACGGGCATCACGGCCGCGAACGCGCGTCGGCTGAAGCCACGGGTCATCCGGCTCGACGGGGTCGCGGACTCCTCGCCGATCGAGCTCCACGGCGTCGTGGTGGCCGGGCGACGGCGGGACGTGGTCGTCCTCACCACCACGTACGGCAGGACGATCGCGATCGACCCGGGTACGGGGGCGAGGCTGTGGGAATACACGCCGAAGGACATCGCCGCCTACCAGGGCAGCCCCCAGATCACGACCGCCTCGCCGATCGCCGACCCCGGCCGCGCCTACGTCTACGCCGCGACGCCCGACGGCCTGATCCACAGGCTCGCCGTGGCGAGCGGCCGGGAGGCGCGCTCCGGCGGCTGGCCGGTGCGGGTGACGTTCAACCCGCGGCGGGAGAAGATCGCGGCGGCGCTCAACATCGTCGGCACCCGGCTCCTGGTGACGACGGGCGGCTACTACGGTGACGCCCCCAGCTACCAGGGCCACCTGGTCGAGATCGACCTCGCCAGCGGGCGGATCGCGGCGGTGTGGAACGCGCTGTGCTCTGATCGCCGCCGCCTGATCGACCCAACCAGCTCCTGCCCGGCCAGCGACGCTGCGATCTGGGCCCGCGCCGGCGCCGTCGTGGAGCCGGGCGGCCGGCGCATCCTGGTCGCGACGGGCAACGGCCCGTTCAACGGCGTCACCGACTGGGGCGACAGCGTGCTCGAGCTGAGCGTCGACGGGCTGCGCCTGCTGCACAACTGGACCCCCGCCGACCAGGTCGCGCTGGCCTCCAGCGACACCGACCTGGGCAGCAGCGCTCCGGCGCTGCTGCCGGTCGTGGACGGCCGCCACCTCGCGGTGCAGGGAGGCAAGGACGGCCGGCTCCACGTCCTGGACCTCGCTCGCCTCGACGGCACCGCCGGTCCGGCCGGCCGGAGGCTCGGTGGCGAGGTCCAGGAGGTCGCCTCGCCGGGCGGCGCCGAGGTCCTCACCGCGCCCGCGGTCTGGCGGCACGCCGGCCGCGTGTACGTGTTCGTGGCCGATGACGGGGGGACCGCGGCCTACCTCGCGCACGGCGGTCCCCACCCCGGTCTGAGCGTGGCGTGGCGCAACGGCCAGGCCGGAACCAGCCCCGTGCTGGCGGGCGGGCTGCTGTACGTGTACGACGAGCAGGCCGGGGCGCTGCGCGTCTACGACCCGCAGCGCGGCCGTCAGGTGGTCTCGCTGCCCGCCGCCGCGGGCCACTGGAGCAGCCCGATCGTGGCCGGCGGGCGGGTGATCCTGCCCACCGGCGGCAGCACGGCCGACGCCGCCGCCGCCAGCCGGCTCTTCATCTACCACCTGCCCGGGCGCTGAGCGGACCTGCCCGGGCGCTGAGCGGATCTGCCCGGGCGCTGAGCGGCGACGCGCTCGGTGGCCTCCGGGCTCACCGCGCCCTCAGGGCGCGACCGAGCAGGTTGCGCGTCAGGCGGACGAGCCGCGGATCGGGCGCGCGGGGCGCGTCCGGCGAGGCGCTCGGCACCGGCTCCAGCCCGAGCTCCCAGCCGAGCGTTCCCGCCGCGAACACCAGCCCGCCCGCTCGAGTGGTGTAGATCGTGCTCTGCGCCTCGGGCGGCCGGCGCCCGGGCGCGGACTCCCCCGCCGGGCGCATGCAGACCGCCGGGCCGAAGCCGACCACGCGCGTGCCGGGGGGGCTAGCCGCGGTCCGCGCGTCGAGCTCGTAGCCGACGATCCCGGGGATCGACGTGGTCGCCGTGATCCCGGTGTGGGCGAAGAGCCAGCGCGGCGTCAGGCCCGGCGCCGGCCGCCAGCTGTAATAGCGGTAGACGGGCGGGCCGCCGCCGGGGACGCGCGGCGTGATGCAGCCGAGGTAGGCCGAGCCGGTGAGCGAGGCTCCGCCGGCCGGGAAGGGCCCGGTGGGATCGGCGAAGTCCGGGTCGAGCGCCGCGTGCTCCTTGTAGGCGACGATCACGTGGTCGGGTGCGCCGGGGGAGCTCGAGGCGGTGTCCGCCCGCGCGAAGCGGATCCGCCAGGCGAGCGTGTCGGAGCTGAGGAACAGCAGGCTCCGCCCGGCGTCGCGGGCGCGCGCGAAGGCCTCCGCCTGGCGCTCGGACCAGTACTCGGAGTGGCCGAAGTCGAGGATCGCGCGAGCCGCCATGAGCTGCCCGGGATCCTCGTCGACCGACTCGCTGGTCGTGTAGGAGACGGGATAGCCGTAGCGCTCGAGGAACCACACCATCGCCACGTCGCGGGCGAAGAGCTGCCCGGCGCCGGTCAGGCTGTCGTAGGGCCGGTCGTAGGAGACCTCCACCCCCTGGGTCGTGTGGGTGATCCCGACCCGGTCGGCGCCGCCCGGGTACAGGCTGTCGCCGCCCCAGGCGTTGTAGGCCTCGTAGGTGGCGGTCGGCAGCTGGACCAACAGCGGCGCCGGCTCCCGCGCCCTCACCACAAACAGGCAGTCGCTGGCGCCGCGCGGGACGTCCAGGCGCACCACGTAGACGCCGCTGGTCAGCCCCGAGGGGATCTGGAAGCTCAGCGTGGGGTGCCAGCGGCACTCGGTCAGACCGGTGCGCGGGCGATGCGCGCACGGCGGCTGGGCCACGAGGCGCAGGCGGCGCGAGGCGAGCACCTCACGGCCCCCGGCGCCCCCGTACCAGCCGATCCTGAACACGCGGATCCGGACATAGGGGGCCCCCGGCGCGCTCACGTACACGCGCTCGATCTGGCCGGCCATCACGGCCGGGTCGGACACGTAGCCGTGGACGTCCCCGAAGGCGACCCCGCCGCGGTCGACCCGCGGCCCCGGCAGGCGCCACGCGCGGGTGCCCGGCCGGCGGTTCTCGGCTGCGACCGAGACAGGGGGCCCCGCGGTGGGGACCAGCCAGCGGAACGCGCCGGAGGGGGCCAGCGGCACGACGGCCGGCGCGGCGGCGCGGGCGGCCGCCGGCGGCGGGCGGTGCCGGCGGCCCGTGGCCGCGCAGCCGAGGGCGACGAGGGCGACCAGAGCTGTCGCGAGGAGCGCTGAGGCGCCCGGCGGGCGGGGACCCTGCGCGGGAGCAGGCATGGAGCGGGAGCGTAGGCGAGCGGGAGGATGGCCGTCGCTCCTGCCAGCACGGCGCCATCGGCCTGATAGGCTCGCGGCTCGGCCGGAGGTCGAGGAGGAAGGAGAGGGCTCGGAGATGGTCAGGATCACGCGCCGTCAGGCGCTCCGGAGCGCGGCCGCCACGGCGGTCGGCGCGGGGTCGCTGGCGACGGGAATCGACGGGCTGCTGGCCCGGGCGGCGGCCGGCGTCCCGGCCCGGGGGAGGCTGAAGGACATCGACCACGTGGTGATCCTGATGCAGGAGAACCGCTCGTTCGACCACTACTTCGGGATGCTGTCGGGCGTGCGGGGATTCGCCGATCGCCGCGGGCGCAGGGCGTTCTTCCAGCGCGACCGCGCGGGGCGGACGGTCCACCCCTTCCACCTGCGCTCCCAGTGCCTGGGCGACCTCACCCACGAGTGGGGCCCGCAGCACCGCTCGTGGGACGGCGGGCGGATGGATGGCTTTCTGGCCGCCCACGAGGCGGCCGACCCAGCCGGTGTCGGGCCGGAGACGATGGGCTACTACCGGCGTGCGGACATCCCGTTCTACTACGCGCTGGCCGACGCCTTCACGATCTGCGACGCCTACCACAGCTCGGTCATCGGCCCGACCGACCCCAATCGCCTCTACAGCATGTCGGCCACGCTCGACCCCGAGGGCCGCCGCGGCGGGCCGCACCTCAGCACCCTGGTCGGATCGCCGCGACAGGCGGCGCTGGGGACGCTCACGTGGACGACGATGCCCGAGCGGCTGGAGGCGCACGGCGTCAGCTGGAAGGTGTACACCTCGCCCTCGGGTGGCCAGTTCGACGGCGTGCTGCCCTACTTCAGGGCCTACCGCCCGGGCTCGAAGCTGGCCGCCAAGGGCGTGGAGCCCACCTACCCGGGCGACTTCATGCGCGACCTCGCCCACGACAGCCTGCCGCAGGTCTCCTGGCTGCTGCCCGCCCTGACCGCCAGCGAGCATCCCGGCTACTCGGCGCCCGCGCCGGGCGAGGTGGCGGTCCGGCAGGTCTTCGAGGCGCTGGTCTCCCACCCCCGGGTGTGGCGGCGAACCGCGCTGTTCATCACCTGGGACGAGAACGGGGGCTTCTTCGATCACGTCCCGCCGCCGACCGCGCCGCGCGGCACCCCGGGCGAGTACCTGACGGTGCCGAGCCTCCCGGCCGCGGCACAGGGGATCCGCGGCCCGATCGGACTCGGCTTCCGGGTCCCCATGCTGGTCGTCTCGCCGTTCTCGCGCGGCGGTCTGGTGTGCTCGCACACCTTCGACCACACCTCCACGCTTCGCTTCCTGGAGACCCGGTTCGGGGTCGAGGTGCCCAACCTGTCGGCCTGGCGACGCCGCGTGACGGGCGACCTCACCCAGGCGTTCAACTTCGCCTCCGCCCCCGACTTCCGCCGCCCGCGGCTGCCGGGCGTCCACGTCGCGGCGTGCAGCTCCTATGGGCCGCCGGCGAACACGTCCGGCGCCTTCCCGCGCCAGGAGCGCGGGCGTCGCCGCCGCCCGAGCGGCGTGCGCTGAGCGCGAGCGCTGCGGCGCGCGCCGAACCCTCAGCGCGCGCCTGACCCTGAGCGCGCGCCGAACCCTCAGCGCGCGCCTGACCCTCGGTGCCCGCCGAACCCGAACAGGGCGCGGGCGACGTTGCGCATCTGGATCTCCTCCGAGCCCTCGGTGATCCGGTAGCGGCGGTGGTGACGGTAGATGTGCTCGAAGGGCAGCGCCCGCGTGTAGCCCATCCCACCGTGGACCTGGATCGCGCGGTCGGCCGCCTCGCAGGCCAGCCGGTTGGCGCGGTAGTTGCACATCGAGATCTCGGCCGACACCGCCGAGCCGCCGTGCTCGTCCATCCGCTCGGCGGTGTCGGCGATCAGGCCCCGCAGCAGCGCGCACTCGGTGTGGAGCTCGACCAGCGGCCACTGGATCGCCTGGTTGCTCGCCAGGGGCCTGCCGAACACGACCCGCTCGCGGGCGTACTGGACGCTCCGGTCCACGCAGAACTGGGCCGCGCCCAGGCTCGAGGCGGCCTGGCGGATGCGGTTCTCGTGCACGAACAGCATCGCCGCGGCCAGGCCACGCCCCTCCTCGCCGATGATCGCCGAGGCGGGCACGCGCACCCCGCGCAGGGCGACCTCCGCGTGGTCGGAGGGCATGTTGAGCGTCCAGTGGTGGAACAGGACCTCGAGTCCCGGCGCCTGTGTGGGGACTAAGAAGGCGGTTATCCCCTCGGCTTGGCCGGGCTCTCCCCGCGTGCGGGCGAAGACGATGTCGTAGTCGGCCGCGTGCATTCCCGTGTTGAAGCGCTTGACGCCGTCGATCACCCAGTCGGAGCCATCGCGCCGGGCGGTGGTCTGAAGCCAGGTGGCGTCGCTGCCGTGTCCGGGCTCGGTGAGGCCAAACGCGCACACGATCTCGTGGCGGATCAGCGGCTCGATCAGCTCCCGCTGCTCGGCTGAGCCGAGGGCGTGCAGCACGAGCACGATCGGGAAGTTGCCCACGCACGCGCTCTCGGTCTGCAGGTCGGAGTGCAGGCCGAGCGGCCGGGCGGCGAGATGCTCCCGGATGTGCGCCATCTCGAGGTTCGTGCCGTCGGCGCCGCCGAGCTCGCCGGGCAGCGCGAACCGGTACAGGCCGGCGGCGTCGGCGCGGCGCATCATCTCCACCAGCAGCTCCTCCCATTCCCGCGCCGGAACGCCTCCCCGCTCCAGGTCGGTGCGCGCGAACTCGCGGCGGTGGTCGAAGAACTGCGGGTGGCGCTCCTGGAGGGGCAGAAGCTCTGACTCGATGAAGGCCTCGATCCGCGCCAGCAGCGGGGGGAGCCTCTCCGGCACGCGCGCCATCGCGCCCGCAGCCTAGCGGCGGCCCGGCGCGGTGGCTACGCCGCCCGGCGCGGTGGCTACGCCGCCGGGCGCGGCGGCTACGCCGCCTGGCGCTCGGCCGCCAGCGCGCCCGGCTCGCGGCCCGCCTCCTCGGCGGCGTAGTAGCGCCCGCCGCGCAGCAGCGATGCCGCCGCCGCGGCCAGGCAGGCGCCGATGGCGAACAGGAACGTCTCGTGGAGCCCGCTGCGAAACGGACCCGAGATCAGCCGCGGGAAGAACGTGCGCCCGATGAGCAGCGCGCGGCCGTGCGGGCTGAGCGCGGCCAGCGCGTGGGCGCCCAGCAGGTGCTGGATCGGGTTGTAGCCGAGGAAGGCCGCGAACAGCACCGAGATGGGGGGGAGGTGAGCGGCGGCGGCGGCCGCGTTAGTCGAGACGCCGTGCGCGCGCAGGCCGGCGCTCAGCGCGTGGGGCAGCGTGGCGGAGAGCCCGGCGACCATCAGCGTGAAGAAGATCCCCACCGAGATCACCTGGGCGGAGTTCTGGAAGGTCTGGTTCATCCCCCCTCCGGCGCCCCGGTCCCCCCGGGGGAGGCTGTTCATGACGCCCGCCCGGTTGGGCGAGGCGAACATCCCCATCGAGATGCCGTTGAAGGCGAGGACGAGCGCGAAGAGCCCATAGGCGAAGTCGATCGGCAGCAGCATCAGCAGGGCGAAGCTGACGGCGGCCCCGACCATCCCGCCGACGGCGAACGGGCGGGCGCCGAAGCGGTCGGAGAGGTATCCGGAGAGGGGCCCCGTGAACAGCATGCCGACCGTCAGGGGCAGCATGTAGATGCCCGCCCACAGGGGCGTGTCGGCGAACGCGTAGCCGTGCTCGGGCAGCCAGATGCCCTGCAGCCAGATGATCAACATGAACATCAGCCCACCGCGGGCCACCGCCGAGAGGAAGGTGGAGAGCGTGCCGAAGGTGAACGCCCGGATGCGGAACAGGGGCAGGCGGAACATCGGGTCCGCCGCCCGGCGCTCGATCACCAGGAAGGCCAGCAGCAGCGCCGCGGCGGCGCCGAGCAGCGCGAGCACGCGCGGGCTCGACCACCCGGTCGGGCGCCCGGCCCCGGGGCGGATCCCGTAGGTGATCGCGACCATCAGGCAGATCAGGCCGGCGGCGAAGGTGAGGTTGCCCCACCAGTCCACCCGGGCGCGCCGGTGGACGCCGATCTCGCGCAGCTTCAGATAGGCCCACACGGTCCCGAACAGCCCGACCGGGACCGAGATCAGGAACACCAGGCGCCAGCTGACCGGGGCCAGCAGGCCGCCGAGCACCAGCCCGATGAACATCCCGCTCACGCCGACGATGTTGTTGATCCCGAGCGCCATGCCGCGCTGGTTCTCCGGGAAGGCGTCGGTGATGATCGCGGCGGCGTTGGCCATCAGGCAGGCGCCGCCGATGCCCTGGACGATGCGCAGGACGATCAGGTAGTCCGCGCCGGGGCGCCCGGTCAGCCAGTCGACCGACAAGAGCAGCGACGCGGCGGTGTAGACGACGAAGCCCAGGTTGTAGATCCGGACGCGGCCGAACATGTCGCCCAGGCGTCCGAGGCTCACGATCAGGACGCTGCCGACGATCATGTAGCCGAGGATCATCCACAGCAGGTAGAAGCTGTTGGCGGCCACCAGCGGGTCGAGCTTGATTCCGCGGAAGATGTCCGGCATCGCGATCAGCGTGATCGAGACGTCGAGGGTGGCCAGCAGCACCGCCAGGGTGCAGTTGGAGAGCGCGATCCACTTGTAACGATCGCTCACTCCGGGGTATTTAGCAGTCGCCGGGAGCTCCGCCGCCGGGAGGGCGGCGGGCCGGTGTGCGCCGGCGGCACCAGTCGGGGTCACTCTGGAAGGTGGTGTGATGAGGTGCGCCGCCACATAAGAGCTCGATAAGTAATCCCGAACGGCTGTTCGAAGGGCGCGGCAAACGGCTATAATTCGATGGGCATCGAACCAATCTTAAATCCGGAGAAGAAACTGAACTCTTTTGACAGACACGATCGCGAGGGCGGGCCCCGCTCCCGCGGGGCCCGTCGCACGCAGGGCCCGAGCCCGCGCGAGGCGCGGGTGAGCAACGCGCGCCAGAGCCGCCGCCAGGCGGTCCACGCCCAGGTGGTGGCCGAGGGCTCGGAGGGCCACGCGACCGCGGCCGGCGACGCGCTCGCCCTGTTCCTGCGCAGCGCGCGCCAGCACCCGCTGCTCACCGCCGCGGAGGAGATCGAGCTGGCCAAGCGCATCGAGCGCGGGGACCTGGAGGCCAAGGAGAGGATGATCAACTCCAACCTCCGGCTGGTCGTCTCGCAGGCTCGGCGCTACCAGGGTCACGGGCTCTCGATGGAGGACCTCGTCCAGGAGGGGATGCTCGGGCTCATCCGCGCGGTCGAGAAGTTCGACTGGCGCCGGGGATTCAAGTTCTCCACCTACGGGATCCTCTGGATCCGGCAGGCGATCCAGCGCGGCCTGCAGAACCACGGACGGACGATCCGGGTGCCCGTGCACGTGGCGCAGCGCCAGGTCAAGGTGCGCAAGCTCGAGTCCGAGCTGAGCACGAGGCTGGGGCGCGAGCCCTCCGACGAGGAGCTGGCGGCGGTGGCGGAGCTTCCCCTCCAGGAGGTGGTCGAGCTCCGCGAGCTCAACCGCGCGCTGACCAGCCTCGACCAGCCGGTGGGCGAGGACGGCGAGTCCTCGTTCGGCGACCTGCTGGCCTCCGAGCGGCCCGAGCCGATCGAGGAGGTCACGCTGGCCGACCGCGACCGGCGGGTCAGCCAGGTGGTGGCGGACCTCCCGGAGACCGAGCGCGAGGTCATCCGGCTGCGCTTCGGGCTGCACGGCGAGGAGCCCCTCACGCTTCGGCAGACGGGCAAGGAGCTGGGAATCTCCACCGAGCGGGCGCGCCAGCTCGAGGAGCAGGGCCTGCGCCGGCTGGCGCGAAGCGCCGAGCTGGCGTCGCTGCGCGAGGCGGCCTGACCGACAGAGGCCCGACGGTGACGGTGCCCGAGGGCTTCCAGGCGCTGGACGCCAGCCCGTTCACCGAGCTGGTGGGGCCGCTCTACATCGACGCCCGCGGCGCCGTGCCGGTGCTGGGGATCGAGGTGCTCCCCCGGCACGCCAACACCCACGGCTGGGCCCACGGCGGGCTGCTGGCGACCCTGGCCGACGTGGCACTGAGCCGGGCCGTGCGGGCCCACCTGCCGGATGGCACGTCGATGGCGACCGCCGACCTGCACATCGCCTTCCTGGACTCCGTCGTCCCGGGAAGCTGGCTGGAGGCGCGGCCGACCGTCGACCGCGCCGGCCGCTCGATCATCCACGCCAGCTGCGTCGTCTGCGACGGCGAGCGGGTGGTCGCCCGGGCGCTGGGAACCTGGGCGGTGCGGCTAGGCGGCGGCGACTCCTCCGCCGCCCCGGGCTGAGAGGACGTCGCGCAGCGCCGCATCGAGGTCGGGGAACTCGAACTGGAAGCCGAGCTCGAGCAGCCGCGTCGGGAGGACGCGCTGGCCGGTCGTGACGACGGTCGCCATCTCCCCGTAGAGCAGCCGCAGCGCCGCCGCGGGCACGGGCAGCACCGCCGGCCGGCGCAGCGCCCGGCCGAGCGCGCGCGAGAACTCGGCGTTGCTCGCCGGAGAGGGGGCGGTGAGGTTGAAGGCGCCGCTGGCGCGCGCGTCGCCCAGGAGACGGAGGAAGCCTCCCACCACGTCGGCGATGTGCACCCAGGAGACGTACTGGCGCCCGCCGGCCACCGGACCGCCCAGCCCGAGCCGGAAGACGGGGAGCATCCGGGCCAGCGCCCCGCCGCCCGGGGCCAGCACGACGCCCGTGCGGGTACGGATCAGCCGCGCCAGCGGCTGCGCCCGCAGCGCCGACTGCTCCCACGCGACGCTGACGGAGGCCGGGAAGTCGCCGCCGGGGGCCGCGGTCTCGTCCAGCGCCTCATCGCCGCGGGGCCCGTAGTAGCCGATCGCCGACTGGCAGAGCAGGACCTCGGGCCGGCTGCCGGGGCCGATGGCGGAGATGGCCTCGACGAGCCGGTCGGTGGACAGGACGCGCGAGTCGAGGATCCGGCGCCTGGCGGCGGGCGTCCAACGCTGGGCGATCGGCTCGCCGAGGAGGTGGACGATCGCCTGCGAGCCCTCCAGAGCGGCGGCGGGCGGCGCCTGGCGCTCGGGCTCGCTCCACCGGTGCAGCTCGACTCCCTCGCCGCCGAGCAGCGCCCGGGCCCGCTCCGGGTCGCGGGTGAGCGCGGCCACGGTGTCGCCCCGGTCGCGCAGCGCGCGGAGGACCGCCCGCCCGATCAGGCCGGTCGCGCCGGTGAGCGCAACGCGCATGGGCGCAGCCTAGCGGGTCCTCAAGGCGCCGCCGACCCCCTGCCGATAAGCGTGGGATGGAGAGCTATCTCTCGCACGAGCGGCTGCTCGAGATCATCGCGCTCCAGAACGAGGTCGCCGCCGGGGCGCTCGAGCTCGAGGCGGTCATGGCGCTCGTGGCCCGCCGCGCCCAGGAGATGACCGGGGCCGCCGGAGCGGTGATCGAACGCGCCGATGGGGATGACCTCGTCTACCACGCGGGCAGCGGAGCCGGCGAGCGTCACGTCGGGGCGCGGGTCCATGGCGGCTCGGGCCTCTCGGGACGCTGCCTGCGCGAGGAGAAGATCCTGTACTGCCCCGACGCCCGGGCGGGCGCGCGCTCGCCGGACAGGGGCGGACCGGTCCAGGGGGCGGTGTCCATCCTCTGCGTCCCGCTCGTGTTCCGCTCGCGCGCGGTGGGCGTGCTCAAGGTGTTCTCCAACGAGGCTCGCGCCTTCCGGCCCGAGCACGCGGCGACGCTGCGGCTGCTCGCCCAGTCGGTCGCCGCCCACCTGGCGCACGCCGAGGACCTCGCCCACCACAGCCACGAGAGCCGCCACGACCCGCTCACCGGCCTGCCCAACCGCCGTGCCTTCGAGGAACGGCTCGGCTCCGAGGTCGCCCGGGTGCGGCGACACGGAGGCCAGCTCTCCCTCTGCCTGGCCGACCTGGACGGCTTCAGGGTCGTCAACGAGACCCTGGGCCACGCGGTCGGCGACGAGGTCCTGCGCGCCGTGGGCCGCCACCTCGCCGAGGTGCGAGGCGAGGACGCGGCGTTCCGGCTCGGGGGCGACGAGTTCGGGATCATCCTGGTGGGGGCCGATCTCGACGGGGCGGCGACCGCGGCGGGCCGGCTGGAGCTCGCGGTGCTCGCGGACCACGACTGCGGGGGCGTGGCGGTCTCCTGCGGCGTGGCCGAGCTCGAGGGAGGCGATCCCGCGGTCCTGCTCGAGCGCGCCGGCGCGGCGCTCCAGAGCGTCAAGCGCTCGCGCGAGCCGTAGGCCTCAGAAGGGCAGGCCGCCTCCGCCGGAGGCTGCGCCCGGGGCGGCGGAGGGGCCGGTGGCGGCCGGCGCGGACGCGCTCCAGGCGGCTCCGCCGGTGATGATCGGGCCCGACGCGGCGCCGCCCGAGGGGCGGCAGCAGGTCGGCGCCGGGGGCGTCGGGCGCCGGCTCGCGTGCCTGCGCGAGGAGACGACCTTCCTGCCCGCGCCGACGCGGCCGCTCCCGGTCCTGGCCGGTCCGGGCGCGCGCGCCGCCCGGGGCGCGGTCAGCTCGAATGCCCCCTGGACGCCCAGGGAGATCAAGAAGCGGGCGAAGGAGATCCCCGCGCTCGTCACCTGGCCCTCGCTGTACCCGGTGGTGGCAGAGGCCAGCGTCTGGCCGTCGGCGGCCGCCCAGCCGGTCTCGATGCACGTCCCCCGGCGCGCGTAGGTGGCGATCGCCTGGCCGCCGGCGAGGTGCTGGCCGACCCTGGCAAGGTCGGTGATCTGCTCGGCCACGTACACGAAGCGACCCGCGTAGGGACCGCTGGTCAGCTCGTACCACAGGTAGGGCTGGCGCCCAAACCAGTTGCGCTGGATCCCTATGACGATCCCATCCCCCACGGCGGCGATCGGATCTCCCGGCGAGAGGCAGACGTCCACGCCCATGTCGGTGCGCCCGACGAGGTAGCCGGGCGCGGCGAATGGGCTCACGTAGCCGGCCGCCGCCTGAGCGAGGCTCGGAAACGCCCCCAGCGCGAGCAGCGGCAGGATCGTGGCGACGAGCCTGCGGAGCACGAAGGCTCCTATCGACGGGCCAGGGGCCGGTCGTTCGTGCGGCGCGCAACCCTGGACGAATGGTCGAGGGTCAGCCGCCGCCGAGCTGGACCGCCTTCACGATCAGCAGCGCCACCGCCACCAGCAGGTAGACCTGCATCGAGAGCAGCGCCACGCGGCGGCCGAGCGACTGCTCGGGGCGGGCCAGAAGGGCGATCGGCGGCATCGTCCACTGCTCGCGGGGGATCGGCGGGGCCGCCTCGGCCACCGTCACCTTGGCGGCGCCACGGCTGGAGCGAAAGATCGCCAGGCCCAGAAGCCCGAGGCCGGCGGCGAGGGCGCCGGCGCCCGCCGCGGCGAACGTCCTGACGTCGATGCGGGGGAAGAGCGTGGTCGCCATCAGGATCAGCGACAGGAGTACGAGGGTCGCGACGATCACGCTTGCCAGCACGTTGAGCCACGGCCGGTTGCGCCACGGCCCGAGAACCTCGCGGTCGTTGCAGAGCAGCAGCAGGAACATGCTCGCGCTGGGCAGCAGCACGCCCGCCAGCGCCTGGACGGCCTCGGTGATCAGCCCCAGCGGCGCGCCGGGGATCAGGACGATGGCCGCCGCGCCGGCGATCATCGCCGAGAACAGCGCATAGAAGCCCTTGGCGTCGCGCACGCTGCGATGCAGCGAGCTCTTGGTGCCGAAGATGTCGCCGAAGGCGTAGCTGGTGGCCAGCGTCAGGGCGCCGGCGCCGATCAGCGAGGCGTTGAGCAGCACCAGCGCGAACAGGGCGCCCCCCGCGGAGCCGACCGTGTGGCGCAGCGCGTCGGCCGTCCCGCCCGCGTCGGTGAAGTGCCCGAAGTAGCGGGTGTGGCCGAAGGCGAAGGCAGAGATGCAGATCAGGGCGCCCGCGCCGACGACCACCACCACGGCGCCGATCCAGGTGTCCAGGCGCTCGTAGTTGACCCAGCGGGGCGTGATCCGCTTGTCGATGATGTTCGACTGCTGGAAGAAGAGCTGCCAGGGCGCGACGGTCGTGCCCACGATCGCGATGATCAGCAGCACCGAGGTCGAGTTCACGCCCCCCCGGACGCCCGGGACGAAGAAGTCGTGGACGATCGGCCCGGCGTGGGGGTGGGCGAGGAAGAAGAGCGGGATGACCAGCAGGTTTCCGACCACGAACACGAACATCGCCCGCTCCCAGGCGCGGAAGCTGCCGCTGGCCGTGATGGCCACGAGCGCCACCGCGGAGATGGGCACCGCGAGGTACCTGGAGATGCCGAAGTAGCCGAGCGCGAGGCTGACCCCGATGAACTCGGTCACCACCGTGAGGAAGTTCAGGACGAAGAGGTCGACGACCGAGAAGCCGGCCCAGAAGTTCCCGAAGCGCTCCTTGATCAGCCGCGCGTGGCCGACCCCGGTCACCGCTCCCAGCCGGACGACCATCTCCTGGTTGACCACCAGCACGGGCACGAGCAGCAGCAGCACCCAGAGGAGGCTGGTGCCATAGCCCTGGCCCGCCTGGGAGTAGGTGGCCACCCCGCCGGCGTCGTTGTCGCCCACCATCACGATCAGTCCCGGACCGATGATCGCCAGCAGCGCCAGCAGTCGCGAGCGCAGGCCGCGGCCGCCCTCCTCGTGCTGGCGGATGGTGCCGAAGGCGCCCTGGATGTCGCCTACGTGGGCGGGGTCGAGCACGAAGCGCTCGCGTGCCGGCGCGGCTACCGGCGCAGCGCGCTCGGCGCTGCCGGCGCGGCCCGTGGTGGGATCGCTCGCCATCTGCTCGACCTCCTTTCTTCCCGCGCGAAGGCGGTCGCTACGCGGGCCGGAGGTCCCGAGGCCCGGAGATCAGGCTCCGGGCGTCACGGTGACCCTCGCGGCACCACGTCGCGAGCTGCTACTTCGCGGTCGCTCGCCGTCTTGGTGTTCGCTGGGATCACTCACGGCCGGTGAGGCTACCAGCGCCCACGCCGCACGGGCGGCACCGAGCTCAGTCGCGGGCGGCGCTCAGTCGCGGGCGGCGCCGGCGCGGCGGCGCCACTCCTCCGGCAAGAGCTGCTCGAGCACGTCGTCGACCGCGATGATGCCGACCGGGCGGTTGCCCGCATCGACCACCGGCATCGCGATCAGGTTGAAGTCGCTCATCAGCCGCGCCACCTCGGGCAGGTCGGCCGCCGCGGCGACGGTCGGGGTGGGCGCCTCGATCAGCTCGCTCAGCGCCCGGTCCCCACCCGCTCGCACGAGCCCCGCCAGCGAGACGGCTCCCATGAGCTCGCCATGCTCATCGACCACGCACACGATCGAGACCTGCTGGGGCCCCAACTCGCTGTCCCGCACGCGCGCGAGCGCCTCCCGCACCGTCGCCGAGGCGGGCACCGAAACGAAGTCGGGGTTCATCAGGCCGCCCGCGGTGGATGGGTTGTGGCCGAGCAGCGTGCGCAGCTTGCGCTGCTTGGCGTAGGACATGAGGTTGAGGACGGGCATGCGACGGTCCTGGTCGAGCTCCAGCAACAGGTCGGCGGCGTCGTCGGCGGCCATCCGCTCCAACACGGCGGCCACCTGGGCGTCGGAGCGCTCGCGCAGGAACTCGACCTGGTGCTCGTCGTCGAGCTCCTCGAAGACGTCGGCCTCCAGCTCCTTGTCCGTGCCGACCGCCTCGAGGATCTCCTCCCCCTCCTCGTGCGAGGCGGCCTCCACCAGGTCGGCGATCTGCGCCGGATGCAGGCGCGCCAGCCGGCGCGGGGTGAGCTTCAGCCGCGAGGTGGGGACGTGGCCGACGAAGGGCTCGAGGCTGCTCCAAGCGATGAACTGGGTGTGCTCGGAGTCGTGACCGCGAAAGCGACGGGGCAGAACGCGCCACAGGCGGGGCCGGAGGCTCGGGTCGATCCCGGCCACCCGCCAGGCCCCGCCTTCGCAGACCAGCTCGACCTCACGCGCCTTCACGAGCCGCGCCGTCTCGACGTTGATCAGGCTGTGGTCCAGGACGTCGCCCCTCAGGAGCACCTCGCCGGGGCGGCGGTCGAACTGGGCCAGGTTCAGCTTGGTCGTCGCGGTGCGGGCGGCGGCCGGCTCCAGGCGCTGCACGCGGTCGATCGGGACGAACAGCGCGCGCCCTCCGATGCGCGCCTTGAGGCCGATCACCGGCGGCCGCTCCTCGCCATGACCCAGACGGGCGACGACGTCCTCGACGCGGCCCAGCCGGTCTCCGGCGGAGTCGAGCAGAGGGCTGCCGGCCAGCGAGGAAAGGTGAACGACCGTTTCGGGCATCCCGGCTGGGGCAGAGCGTAACCCAATGGGCAGGCGGGGTCGGCAAGTCCGCTTGGCGGCGGGCTCCTCACCGTACGAAACGGCGTTGGTTTACAACCCCGCCCGGCGCGGTAGCCGTCGAGCGAGGTGACCGTGCAGGGCGATCTGCGGCTTCTGGTGCATTGCGAGCCCGCCGCTCCCTCGGTGGTGCGCAGGGCTCTCGCCGACCATGCTCGGCTCGGCTGGGCGATCGGGGACGCCATGCTCGTGGCCAGCGAGCTCGTCACCAACGCGGTGCGCCACTCCGGTGCCGCCCCCGGGGACATGGTCGAGGTGGAGGTGCAGTTCCGGGGCGAGACGGTGCGGGTTGCGGTGTGCGACCCGGGCAGCTCAGGCGCCCGGGCCGTCATGCGCCCGGCCCGGGTGGCCTTCGGAGGGCTCGGCCTGCGGCTCGTCGAGGAGTTGAGCCTCCGGTGGGGCGCGCAGCGGCTTCCCGACGGGAGGCAGCTCGTCTGGGCGGAGGTCCCGCTCGAGCCCGCGGTCAACTTCAGCGCCGAGGCTCCCCCGCGGGACTAACATCAGCGCCATGGCGACCTCGCCGGTCCGGCTGCTGGACGTCGATCCCGACCTCGGCCGGATGCTGACCGAGGAGGAGCGGGACGCCGCGGCCCAGCTGACGGTTCCCGTCCTCGCCGTGCGGCGCGGCGATGCCGACGTCGCCGAGCAGCTCGGTGGCGGTCGGCAGATCCTGGCGGCGCTGGTGCTCGAGGGGATGCTGGTGCAGCGTCTGCGAATCCGGGAGCAGGCGGTCATGCGGATGCTGGGTCCCGGCGACTATCTGGTGAGGCCCGGGTCGTCGGCCTCCGGCCTGTTGAGCGACGCCCGCTGGAGCGTGGCGGTGGATAGCCGGCTGGCGGTGATGGGCAACGAGCTGCTCGCGGCGATCGGTCGCTGGCCGAGCCTGATCATCGGCTGGTGCGACCGTCTCGGCGCCCAGAGCGAGCGGCTGGCGGCGCAGCTCGCCATCTGCCAGCTGCCGCGCGTCGCCGACCGGCTGCTCGGCATCATGTGGCTCCTGGCCGACTCGTGGGGGCGCGTGACGACCAGCGGCGTCAGCCTTCCGCTGGCGCTCACCCACGAGTCGCTCGGCGAGCTGATCGGCGCCCGGCGCCCGACCGTCACGCTCGCACTGGGTGAGCTGGTGGAGAGGGGGGCGATCGTGCGGCAGGACCGCGGCTGGCTGCTGCTCGAGTCGCTGCCCCAGCCGGAGCCGGCGCCCGACTCCGAGGCCGCGGTGAGCGTGCTGGTCGACGCGCGCTCGGCCTGGAGCCAGAGGCCCGGTCCGGCCGTGCGGGATCCCGCGATCGCGGCCGGGGCGGAGCTGCTCGAGACCGTCGCGCGCATCCGGGCGGAGGTCGAGGCCGAGCGGGAGCGCGTGCAGCAGCAGCTCGAGCTGGCGCGGCGCACACGCGAGAGCGTCATCCTGCGGCGCGCCGAGGCCACCCGACTGACCGCTACGGCTCCTCCACCGGCTCCATCATCATGATCGCGCCGGTGCGGTTGCCGTTGCGGCCGAGGGGGAGCAGCGTCACCCGGCACTGGAAGGAGCGGCCACGGCGGTTGGTGGCCTGCACGATCGTCTCGGTCCGCCGGCCGCTGTCGCTCAGCACCTCCCGCAGCTTCGACCGCAGCGAGTCCAGGGGAAGCCCGAAGTCGAGGGAGAGGATGTGCTGGTCTTGGACCTCCTCGGCCGTCAGCCCCCACAGGTCGCGGGCCTCGCTGTTCCAGATCTGCACCCGCTGCTCACGGTCGAGCACGGCAACCGCGAGCCCGATCGTGGTGAGGATGGTCTCCAGGAAGGCGTCGAGATTGTTGAGCTCGAGCGCGCGGTGGCGAAGCTCCTCGTTCATCGTCTGGAGCTCCTCGTTGGAGGACTGGAGCTCCTCGTTCATCGTCTCCAGCTCCTCGTTGGCGGATTGGAGCTCCTCGTTGGTCGTCTCCAGCTCCTCCACCGTCGACTGGAGCTCCTCGTAGGCTTGCTCCAGCTCATGTTTGGAGCTTTGCAGCTCGTCCTGGAGCTTGTGGGACTCGGTGACGTCGACGTAGGAGATGCTCGTGCCGAGGAACACGCCGTCGCTGAGAATGGGAACGATGTGGACGTCGAGGATTCGCTCCTGGTCGGCGCTCCCCAGACGGACCGCCCGCACATCGACGGGGCGGTGGTTGCGGGCGACCGAATCGAGGTGGCCTCGGAGCTCGAGCGGGCGGAAGGAAAGCTCCAGGTCCTGGACCGGCCGGCCAAGGTCGCTGCTGGCCAGCGCGAACATCCGGCGTGCCGCGGAGGAGGCGATCATCAACACGCCGTCGCAGTCCAGGACGATCTGTGCCGTGTCGCTGACGTCGAACGCCCCCTCTCGCAGGCTCTCGGCCACGCTTTGGGAGGCGCCGTTGCCGGGATCGGCGGCCAGCACGCGCATCCGCTCGCGCGCGCTCGGCTTGACGACCTTGCGAAACACGCGGCGCTTGAGGTCGATCGGCGTGAACAGCTCGGCATGGGTGATGAGCATCTCGGACTTGCCGAGCAGGAGCACCCCATCGTTGTCGAGCGCGAAGTGGAACCGGCGCAGGATCTGCGACTGCGTCTCGGCCGTGAAGTACATGAGCGTGTTGCGGCACACGAGCAGGTCGATCCGGGAGATCGGGGCGTCCTGGACGAGGTCGTTGCGCCCGAAGATGACGTTGCGGCGCAGGTCCTTGCGGAACACGTAGCGCTGGTCGGTGCGCTCGAAGAAGCGCTCGAGCGCCTCGGCGGGAACATCCTCGACCTGGCGCGGCATGTAGGCGCCCAGCCGGGCATAGTCGAGCGCCTCCTCGTCGACGTCGGTGGCGTAGATCTTGACCCGCTCGCGGTAGGCGTCGTCTCCCAGCACCCGTGCCAGGACCATCGCGACCGTGTAGGCCTCCTCTCCGGATGCGCACCCGGCTGACCACACCCGCAGAGGCGAGTCGGGAGGGCGGGCGGCGAGGAGATCGGGCAGCACCTCCTCGGCCAGGTACTCCCAGGTCTGAGGGTCGCGAAGGAAGCTCGTGACGTTGATCAGGAGCGTGTTGAACAGCTGGGCGAACTCCTCGGCGTGCAGCTGGAGGTAGTCGATGTAGTCCTCGTAGCGCTCGACGCCGACCTCCCCCATCCGCTTGGAAACCCTGCGCTGGATGCTCGAGCGCTTGTAGCCGGTGAAGTCGAATCCGCGCGTGTCGCGCACGAACTCCAGCAGGCCGTCGAGGCCACCGGGCTGGGACGGGGGCATCAGGCCACCTCCTCTCCCTCCCCGGGATCCTCGACCATCCGCAGCGTGGTCTCGGCCGTGTGGCCCAGCGCCTGGCGGACGATCCGGGCGTTGTCGCCCGCGGCGGTGGCACGGATTCGGAAGCCGCGTGCCGAGCGCGACTGGCCACGACTCTCCGCCTGCTCGGCCAGGCGCGCGAGCAGGGCCTCACGGTCCTCCAGGGCACGGACCGCCGCCCAGAGCGCGCTCTCGACCTGCCGTGCCTGGGACTCGAGCAGGCTATCGGGCGAGTAACGGTGGCCGACGCGGCACTCCCACTGGGTGACCTGGCCCTCGGCGCGCTGCCGGAGGACGCCGCCGCACTCGGGGCAGACGACGGTGACCTCGTCGCGCTGTGAAGGCTGTTCGTTGCTCGATGGCGGCGGATCGGCCTCCGGTGGCAGATCGTTTCCGTTCACCATGGCCGTCAGCGTGCTGGCGAGGGCCTCCGAGCGCGCCACGGCATCGGCCGTGACGTGGGCCAGTGCGCTTGTCGGCATTCCCGCATACAGTGCCTCCTTGGGGTCTTGCACGAGGGCTGCGCCTCCGCTTGCTTTGATTGCGGCCAGCCCGGCGGCGCCGTCGTCCCTCGTGCCCGAGAGTATGACGCCGATCACGCGACGTCGCCCGGCCGCGGCGGCGGACCGAAACAGCGGGTCGACGGCCGGTCGATGGCCGTTCTCCCGGGGACCGCTGGTCAGCCGCACGTGCCCGTCCTCGACGACCAGGTGCCGATCGGGGGGGGCGACGAGGATCGACCCCGGAAGAAGCGGGTCTCCGTCCTGGGCGGCGTGGCACGGCAGCCGGCTGGCTCGGTCCAGGATCAGCGGCAGCGCGCTCCGGCTGTCGGGCGCGATGTGCAGAACGACGCACACGGCCGCGGGGAAATCCACCGGCAGCTCGGAGACGATGCGCCTTAGGACCTCGAGACCACCGGCCGACGCGCAGATGACGACGAGATCACGCCGAGGTCCGTCTTCATCGACCTTGCTTGTCCATGTCCAGGGACAGCGTACGCCTTCCCGGTGGGCCGCATCGATCCCCGAAGCCGAGGAATTCCGCGCCCAGCCGCCGCCGGTGGCGATCGGCCGGCCGAGCGCCGTCCCGCGCTCGACCGACCCGCCTGCGTCAACTAGAGAGGAGAGAGATCAGCTGACGTGGCCGCCGTTCTAGCCGCTGGCCTGTCGAGCTAATCAGCGCGTGTTGCAATGCAACCGCTGCGGCCGTGCCGGTGGCGGGTGCCGATCATGGGGTGTAGCGTGCTCCCCGGCGCCGGAGGCTCGGAGACAATGGCTGAAATCGACTGTGAAGGGCGTGGGCGGGGACGCTGGACGTGGGGCGGGGGAATGCGAAGCCGCCGGCAGGAGTGCGTCAGCGCCACGACGCGGCGCGGTGGCGAGGATGCGCCAGCGGCGCTGTGCATCAACGCGTCCACCCGTGGCGGCGCCCTGTGGATCGCCCTGCACGGTGAGCTCGACATCGCCACCGCCCCCGTGCTGGCGCTTCAGCTAAAGGGTGCGATCGCACGCCGCCACACCTTGATCGTGCTCGATCTGAGGGGCCTGGAGTTCATCGACAGCGCGGGCCTGCACGCCCTGATCGACGCCGGGCGCCGGGCGCGCGAGACCCACAGCGAGCTGAGGCTGACGCGGGGCTCGCGCAGCGTGGAGCGGCTGCTGTCGCTCACCAGCTGCACCGCGCTGTTGCGCTTCCTGGACTGAGGGCGGGCGGCCGGCCGCCCGGCGGTGGTCGGCCGTCGAGAGACGGGCGGCGGGCCCTAGCCGTCGCTGCCGTCGAGCGAGATGGGCGGGTCAGGCTCGGCCTCGAGCACGAACGCGATCATCGCCATGTTCGCCTCCGTGTCGACATCCGCCATGTACCCGATCACGCGCCGCTCGACGATGTCCTGCACGGCGCTGACCGCCTCCTCACGCATCGCGCCGTGGAAGGCGCGGCGAGTCGAGACGACCGTGTCGGCCTCTCCGAACTCGAGCAGGTTCCGCTCCGCCCGCGTCAGGATGTCGCCCAGGGTCACCACGACGAGGTTGCTGCCCAATGTCGTGCGGGCCTTGGTCGGGCCGCGCCCCACGTAGTGGGCGAGCAGCCTGACCATGTGGTTGGAGATCGCCACGGCAGGGCTCATCGCCCGCGAGTCTTGGCGGGGCGTCTCGGCGGATCGCGCAGCGAAGTTGTTGGCCATCTCTATCTCTCGATGCGCGTCACGGCACCAAGTGGATTCGAGGCTACCGCCGGCTGAGTCGACGTCCGCGCCGAGGGCGGCCTTCCGGTTACAAATCAACTCTGGCGCCGACTCGATGCAGGACCTGCGCCGCCTCGGCCCGCACCGCCGCGGCGTCCCGCCTGACCTCCTCGGAGCGATGGCGGGTCATAAGCATCTGACCGACGGCGGGCTGGCCCGAGCTGGTGGAGGCGATGGCGTGGACGCATCGCTCGGCTTGCGGCGTCAGCAGCCAGGCGCCGCCGTCGAGCCGGCGGATGAGGCCCTCGGCCTCCAGCGCGCGCATGGCGAGCGTGACGGTGGAGCGGCGCGCCGCCGCGAGCTGACCCAAAAGGCCGTGCGTGAGCGGGATCGAGAGCAGCGTTCCGTGCGCCGTGACGCGCCCCCACGTTCCCGACAGGTGCCAGAGGATGAGCAGCAGCCGATGCTCTGCGCGCGGCAGATGCGCGATCAGACCCTGGACGGCGAGGTGCTCACGCTGGCTCTCGAGCCGCCGATGCAGGTTGCTCATCAGGCTCGGCCACCGAGCCGACGCCCTGATGAAGGATCGGCCAAGGCCGAGGAGCACCGCGTCCGACACGATCGTGATGGATGCCCGCCCGACCAGCCGCGGCCGCGGCGCCGCGACCGGAGGCTGGAGCACGTCGCTGGGCCCCAGGAGCTCGAGCATGTGCCGGTCCGCGAGCGCCGCCTCGCGGCAGATCATGCCGTGCACGATCACGAACGCGAGCCGGTGCTCGTCGTGGAGCGGGTCGGATGCCGGCTCCCAGCGGCCCCGCGGGCAGGTTACGAGCTCCGCTCGGCAGGCGGGCAGCGCCGCCTCCCACTCCCGCTCGGTGATCCCGTCGCCGAGATCGGGGTCCAGTTCGAGCACGCGAGCGATGCGATGCGCTCGTTTGACACCGGGCACCGGTGGCAGCCTACTGCGACCGGCGGCGGCGGCGCGGTGGTGGCGCGGCGTGGTGGTGGATCGCCGTAGGCTCGGGTGGTGATCGGGAAGCTGCTCGCGCTGGTCCTGCCGCTGGGAATGGACACCCTCGCCGTGTCGGCCGCGCTCGGCGCGCTCGGCTCGGCGCGCGGCCGTGTGCGCGTGGCCGTCTTGTTCGCCGCCTTCGAGGGCGGCATGCCCCTGGTCGGGCTTGCCGCCGGCGCTCCGCTCGGACGCGCGATCGGCGCGGCCGCCGACTACGTGGCGATCGCCGTGCTGGTCGCCTTTGGGCTCTATGCCGCACTCGGTCTCGGGGACGAAGAGCGGCTCACGCGCCCCCGCTGGCCGCGCGGGCCCGGGGCCCTCCTGCTCGGCCTCGGCGTCAGCCTCGACGAGCTCGCCATCGGCTTCACGTTCGGGCTGCTGCGACTGCCCGTGGCGCTCGTGGTGGGGCTGATCGCGGCTCAGGCTTTCACGATGACGCTCGTCGGGCTCCGGCTTGGCCGGCGTCTCAGCCTGCGGATGCAGGAGGGTGTCGAGCGCCTGGCCGGGGTCGCGCTCGTCGTGCTCGGCCTCGTGCTCCTGACGGAGAAGCTGATCCGGTGAGGCGGGGCGGGGAGGGGGCGTGGGCATCGGGGGCGCGGTGAACCACGGCCTCCCATACGGGCTTTTTCCCGATGAGGCCGCTTCGTGCGTGGTCGACGATTGTGTCCGGAGCCGTTTCGATGAGCCTCGCACCGACCATCTCTCCGCCGGTGGTATGGGACCGCGTGGTGTGCGGGATCGATCAATCGCCCGCCAGTGTCCAGGCCGCGCTTGTGGCCGCGCGGCTGATGCCCGCGGCCGCCGCGCTCACGCTGTGCGCTGTCGTCAATCCGGAGGTGGTGGAGGGAGGCGTTTTCCTGGACAGGACGCTGATGCGTGAGGCGCAGGCCGGGCTGGAGCAGACACAGGGCGAGGTCGGCGCCCTTCACGACTCCGAGCTTCATCTGCGCGAGGGACCGCCGATCCGCCGGCTGCTGGATGAGCTGCGAGCCGAGCGCGCCACGCTGGTGGCGCTCGGCCGCCATCGGCGCAGTCGCGCGGCCGGGATCGTGCTCGGCAGCGTCGCGACCGCCATGCTGCACGAGGCGCCCTGCTCGGTGTTGATCGCGGATCGCGCTGACGCCGCGCCACAGGAGGGCGAGGTGGTGGTTGGGTTCGATGGCTCGGGGGGCGCGCGGCGTGCGCTCGCGGTGGGCCGCGAGCTCGTCGGGCGGCTGTCGCTGGGGCTACGGGTGCTCGTCGCCACCGGCGATGCGAGCCACCCGCCGACCGCGGGGTGGCGCGAGGCCCTGGACCGAGGGCTGGCGGTCACCGAAGACCCGTGGACGGCGGTCGAGGCGCTCACGGACGCCTCGCGCTCCGCCTCCGTACTGATCGTCGGAAGCCGTCATCTGCGCGGCGTGCCGGCGCTCTCCAGTGTGAGCGAGCGGGTCGCGCACCGCGCCGGTTGCCCGGTGCTCGTGGTGCGCTGAGCTCGATCCCCTTGCGGCTCGGCGCGGCATCGACCAGTAGTTTCTACTCTACAACCGTATAGCGGTAGAGAGGTAGATTGTCGGTCGTGACATTTCTCCAGCGGACCCGAAGGGAGTTCCCCATGAGCAGGAACATGAGCACGATCGACCGGCGCGCACGCGCGCTGCTGATCGCCCCGGTGGCGGTCGTCGTTGGGATACTGATCGGACCGGCCTCGGTCGGCGCGATCGTGCTCTACGCGGTCGCGGCGATCATGCTCGCGACCAGCGCCGCGGGCTACTGCCCGCTGTATTCGGTCATCCGTCTCGACCGCCGCGGCCGCCGGTCGCTGGCCCACTGACCCGGGGAGACGATCGTGATCGGCGCGCCAGCGCTCCAAGCGCGCGCCGGGTCGATTGCCGCGCCGGGCGCGGTCGCCGCCGACCGGCTCCTGGCGCCGTGGCTCTCGGCCCTGCGCGAGCGCCTGCCGGGCGTGCGAGTGTTCGACTGCCACACCCACGTGGGAGTGGATCCCGACGGCTCGCGGCAGACACCCGGCGAGCTGCTCCAGGCGCTCGAGGTCGTGGACGGGCGCGCGGTCGTCTTCCCGCTGGGTGACCCCGCCGGGTACCGGGCCGCCAACGACCGGATGATCGCGGCTGCCGAGAGCTCGGAGGGCCGGCTGGTCGCGTTCTGCCGCGTGGACCCGAATGACGGCGGGATTCAGGAGGCCGAACGGGCGCTGGAGCGGGGCGCGGCCGGGATCAAGCTCCATCCCCGCGCCGAGCGCTTCGGGCTCGCGGAGGCGGCCGTGCGCCGGATCGCCGCGCTGGCCGACGAGCGGCGCCTGCCGATCATCGTCCACGCCGGACGCGGGATCCCCGCCCTCGGCCGGGACGCGCTGGAGCTGGCGGCCCGCTACCCGCGCGCGTCGCTGATCCTCGCGCACGCCGCGATCAGCGATCTGGCCTGGATCTGGCGCGAGGCCCCCGCGCATCCGAACGTGTTCTTCGACACCGCCTGGTGGAACACCGCCGACCAGATCGCGCTGTTCGCGCTCCTGCCGCCCGGCCAGATCCTGTTCGCCTCGGACATCCCGTACGGGCGCACGGCCGCCGCCCTCGGCGTCGTGCTGCGCGCCGCCCTCGGCGCCGGGCTGAGCGCCGAGCAGATCGCGGCCGTCGCCGGCGGCCAGCTCGAGCGGCTGCTCGCCCACGAGCCGCCCGTCGAGCTGGGGCCGGCGCCGATGCGCACCGCGCCGGCGCCCGGGCCGCTGCTGGAGCGTATCCACGCGCTGCTGGTCGCGGCCGCCGCCCGCATGACCACCGGGCAGGGCGCAGACGAGTACCTCGACCTCGCCCGGCTTGCGTGCCGGCTTCCAGCCGACCATCCCGACGCCCCGGTCGCCGCGTCGATCCGCGAGCTGCTCGACCGCTACGCCGGCTACCGCGACAGCCAGCCGGCGCGTCACGGGCCCAGGCCCCCGGGGATCCATCTGATCTTCCTCGCCGCCGCGATCGCCCGCGTGCCGAGCGCGCCGCTGCCGGCGGCCGTCGCGAGCCGGGAGGATGACCGGTGAGCATCGCCCCGGCCGAGCGACCGCCGCTCGAGGCTGCCGAGCTTGCGTTTCGCCACGACCATCCGAGCTACGCCGAGACGGCGGTCCTCGACGAGCTGCGGCGAACCGAGTTTGCGCGGCTCGACCGGGGCGGTCACGTGTACCTGGATTACACCGGCGGCGGCCTGTACGCGGAGTCGCAGGTGCGCGAGCACCTGCGGATGCTCGAGACCGGCGTGTTCGGCAATCCCCACTCGATCAACCCGACCTCGGCGGCCAGCACCGGGCTGGTCGAGCGCGCCCGCGACTATGTGCTCGAGTTCTTCGGCGCCTCCCCCGAGGAATACGTGGCGATCTTCACGCCCAACGCGACCGGCGCGCTGCGGCTCGTCGGCGAGGCCTACCCATTCCACCCGGGCGACCGTTTCCTGCTCACGTTCGACAACCACAACTCGGTCAACGGGATCCGCGAGTTCGCCCGCGTTCGCGGGGCGCAGACCACCTACATACCGAGCGTCGCGCCCGACCTGCGGGTCGATGAGCGCCTCCTGCCGCGCTACCTCACCGATACGGCGGGCGACCACCACAACCTGTTCGCCTACCCGGCGCAGTCGAACTTCTCCGGCGTCCAGCACCCGCTGGAGTGGATCGAGGAGGCGCACGCCCACGGCTGGGACGTGCTGCTCGACGCCGCCGCGTACGTGCCGACCAACCGTCTGGACCTGAGCCGGTGGCACCCGGACTTCGTCGCGCTCTCGTTCTACAAGATGTTCGGCTGGCCGACCGGCGTCGGGTGCCTGATCGCCCGCCGCCAGGCCCTCTCAAGGCTCGAGCGCCCGTGGTTCTCCGGCGGCACGATCGTCGCCGCGTTCGTGCAGCGCGAGTACTACCAGTCCGCGCCGGGCGCCGCGCACTTCGAGGACGGGACGGTCGACTACCTGAACCTGCCGGCGGTCGAGATCGGCCTGCGCTTCCTCGACCGCATCGGCCTCGAGACCATCCACACGCGAGTGAGCGCACTCGCCGCCTGGTTGCTCGAGGCGCTCGGGTCGCTCAAGCACGCCGATGGATCGCCGGCGGCGAAGATCTACGGGCCGCTCTCCATTAAACGGCGCGGCGCGACGATCGCGTTCAACTTCCTGCACCCCGACGGCCGCGTGGTCGACGAGCGCTACGTCGACCGCGTCGCCCGCCGGCACAGGGTCTCTCTCCGCACCGGCTGCTTCTGCAACCCGGGCGCCGGAGAGGTCGCGTTCACGATCTCGCGCGAGACGCTCGTGGGCGGCGAGTTCGGCGAGGGGATGACGCTCGAGGACTACATCCGCCAGATCGGCCTGCCCTCCGGCGGGGCGATCCGCGCGTCGCTTGGCACGGCGAGCACCTTCTCCGACGTCTACCGGTTCCTCGATCTCGCCGGCGAGTTCGTCGACCTCACCGACGTCCCCGACGATCTGCCGCCGCGTGAAAGCTGCTGAGCGGCCCGCGGATCGCGCGACGGGAGCGTTCTGGGGGAGGTCGGGGCCTTTGCCATGCGCCCGAGAGGACTCGAACCTCCACGGGAGTTGTCTCCCACAAGGCCCTCAACCTTGCGCGTCTACCAATTCCGCCACAGGCGCGTGCGGGCGGAGTATAGACGCGGCCCGGCGCCCGGGAGCGGACGCGACCTGGCACCCGGGAGCGGACGCGGTTCGGCGCCCGGGAGCGTCGTGCAGGTGCGCTCTCGCCCGCTCGGCATGGCGCTTGTATCCGTCCGCGCGCCTCGCTACAGTCACGAACGTGTGTTCGACGTGCCGGACCCTCAGGCCAAACGAGCAAGGAGCGGACGGATGGACCTGACCAAACGTCAGCAGGAGATCTTCGACTTCATCAAGCGCTACTCGGCCAGGTACGGCTACCCGCCGACCGTGCGCGACATCGGCAGGGCGGTGGGGCTGGCGTCCTCCTCGACCGTGCACGCCCACCTGGCCAACCTGGAGCGGATCGGCCTGCTGCGGCGTGACCCGTCCAAGCCCCGGGCGATCGAGTTGCTGGATCGGGCCGCGGCTGGGATGCGTCAGCTCGTGCGGCCCGGGCTGCCGCTGGTGGGGCACGTGGCGGCCGGCCAGCCGATCCTGGCGGAGGAGAACATCGAGGAGTACATCCACACGCCCGGGGTGGCGGGAGGGGACGAGGGGGCGTACCTGCTGCGCGTGCGCGGTGACTCGATGAAGAACATCGGGATGCTCGAGGGAGACCTGGTGGTGGTCCGCCCGCAGGATGACGCCGACGACGGCGACGTCGTCGTGGCGCTGGTCGGCGAGGAGGCGACGGTCAAGCGCTTCTACCGCGAGGCCGACCACGTCCGCCTGCAGCCCGAGAACGAGGCGATGGATCCGATCCGCAGCCGGGACGTGCGCGTGCTCGGGAAGGTGGTCGGGCTGATGAGGAGCATGTCCTAGATGACGATGCTCGCCGTGGCGCCGCTTGCCTGCGAGCGGTCCGACCGGGAGGAGACGCTCGCCGCGGCTGTCGGCGCGGCGTGGGAGGAGCTCTCCGCCGGGCGGGCCGCGTGTTGCCCGGTCTGCCACGGCAGGATGGAGCCGGAGCACGGAGGTCCGGCAAAAGCGCCCGGCGGTCTGTGTTCGGAATGCGGTGCGCGGCTGACATGAGTGACGCTATGCTCGTGCGTGCAGGCTGAGCAGTCGCGGAGGTGAGGAGCCTTCGAGGAAAGTCCGGACATCACAGGGCAAGGTGGTCGGTAACGCCGACCCGGGGAAACCCGCGGGAAAGTGCCACAGAAATGACACCGCCTAAGCCTGGGGCCGCTGCAGAGTCCCAGGCCGGTAAGGGTGAAATGGTGCGGTAAGAGCGCACCGGCGTCGCGGTGACGCGGCGGCCAGGCAAACCCCACCTGATGCTAGGCCAAGCAGGACCGCTCGCAGGTGGCCCGCCAAGGTCCGGGTAGGCCGCATAGATGGATGGCTGCTCTCGACAGAATCCGGCTTACAGGCCTGCTACGGGAAGCCCCGCCTCGGCGGGGTTTCCTATTGCTGGCGCGCCTCGCCGCTGTCGGCGGGGTCACGAGGAGACATCGAGCGCGGACGCGCCGGCGGCGACCTGGCGCAGCGCTTCGCCGTCCAGCCTGTGCAAGACCCACTCGTCCAGGCGACGAGCGCCGAGCTTGGCGTAGAAGTCCAGCGCCGGCGCGTTCCACTCCAGCGCCGCCCACTGAAGGCGCGTGCAGCCCCGCTCCACCGCGATCGCCGCCACCCGGGCCAGCAGCGCGCCGCCCACGCCGGCGCGGCGGTGGCGCGGCGGCACGTAGAGATCCTCAAGCCACAGGCCGGGCCGGCACTCCCAGGTGGAGAATGTCCCGTGGAAGAGGGCGAATCCGACGGGCTCACCGTCCAGCTCGGCGATCACCGCCTCGGCGCTCGGGTGCTCGCCGAACAGTGCCTCGCGCAGCAGATCGGGCGTGCCGTTGACCTGGTCGGGGGCGCGCTCGTAGCGCGCGAGCTCGACGATCAGGGAGAAGACCAGCTCTACGTCCTGCGGACGCGCCGGTCGGATCTCGAGGGCGGCCGGGCGAGTCGGCGGCACGGCGGACACGACCGCCGACGATAGCGGTCGCCCGCGCACCGCGGCTTGCGCGAAGATGTGGCGGGATGGCGCTTCTGCCCGACACCATCACCCGCCCGGTCATCCGGCTCGGCGCGGCGGCTCAGAACGCTTTGGAGGTGGCGCGCTTCGGCGGGCTGGCCACCGACGAGGAGCCCTCCCCCTACGAGGTGGCGGCCGAGCATCGCGTGTACCGGCTGCGCCACTACTACCCCGAGGGCCGCGGCCGCCCGGCGCGCGGGGGCGCTGGGCCCCCCATCCTGCTCGTGCCGCCGATGATGCTGGCCGCCGAGGTCTACGACGTCTCGCCCAGCACGAGCGCCGTGACGATCCTGCGCGAGCTCGGAGTCGATCCCTGGGTGGTCGACTTCGGCGCGCCGGAGCGCGAGGAGGGGGGCCTGGAGCGCACGCTGGCCGACCACGTGCTGGCCGTCTCGGAGGCGGTGGACTCGGTGCGGGAGCAGACCGGCCGCGATGTTCACCTGGCCGGCTACTCGCAGGGCGGGATGTTCTGCTACCAGACCGCCGCCTACCGGCGCAGCGCGGGGATCCGCTCGCTGATCACCTTCGGCAGCCCGGTCGACACGCGGCTCGGGATGCCGCTCGGTTTGCCCGAGCAGCTCGCCACCGAGCTGGCCCAGCTGATCGCGGCGGCGTTTCGGGGGTGGGGAATCCCGGCGTGGATGAGTCGAAACGGCTTCCAGCTCCTGGACCCGGTCAAGTCGTTGCGCAACCGGATCGAGTTCATCCTCCAGCTCCACGACCGCGAGGCGCTGCTGGCCAGAGAGGGCCAGCGCCGCTTCCTCGAGGCCGAGGGCTGGGTGGCCTGGCCCGGGCCGGCGATGGCCGAGTTCGTGCGCCAGTTCGTGGCGCACAACCGGATGCTGGAGGGAGGCTTCGTGATCGAGGACCGACTCGTCACGCTGGCCGACATCGACTGCCCGATCTTGGCCGTCGTCGGGAGCGTCGACCAGATCGCGCCCGCCGCCGGCGTGCGGGCGATCCGCCACGCCGCGCCGAGCGCCCCGGTCTACGAGCTCTGCCTGGAGGCCGGGCATTTCGGCCTGGTCGTCGGCTCGCATGCCTCCGCCCACAGCTGGCCGGTGGTGGCGGCGTGGACCCGCTGGCAGTCAGGCGAGGGGCGGGCGCCCGAGGAGATCGCCCAGATGAGCGAGGCGCATCCGAGCGAGCTCTCCCCCCAGGTGCGCAGCCGGGTGGGCTACGGCGTGGAGCTGGCCGCCGGAGTCGGCGGCGGCGTGGCCCGATCGCTGCTTCTCACGGGCGGCCGCGCGCTGCGGAGCATGCGCGAGCTGGCGCGCGAGGGCGCCAGTCAGCTACCGCGCCTGGCCCGCCTCGAGCAGATCCATCCGAGCACGCGGATCTCGCTCGGGCTGCTCCTGGAGGAGCGCCGCCGCCGCTCGCCCGACGACGTGCTGTTCCTGTTCGAGGACCGTGCCTACTCGGCCGCGGAGGTGGGTGAGCGGATCGACAACGTGGTTCGCGGGCTGGTCGAGATCGGCGTTCGCCAGGGCGAGCACGTGGGCGTGCTGATGGGCACGCGACCGAGCTCGCTGGCGCTGATCAGCGCGATCAGCCGCCTGGGAGCGGTCGCCGTGCTGCTGCGCCCCGATGGCGATGTCGAGCGCGAGGCGCGCCTCGGCCAGGTGGAGCGGATCATCGCCGATCCCGAGCGCGCCGAGTTGGCGGTCGGGGCCGGCGAGCTGCACACCTTCGTGCTGGGCGGCGGAGGCGGTCCGCGCGACCTCGGCCTGCCGGTCATCGACATGGAGCAGATCGACCCGGAGACGGTCGCCCTGCCCCGCTGGTACCGGCCGAACCCAGGGCGAGCCTCCGAGGTGGCCTTCGTCGTGTTCACGGGCGAGGGGGAGACGACGCGCATGAGCCGCATCACCAACCGCCGCTGGGCGATGTCGGCCTTCGGCACCGCCTCCTCGGCAGCCCTCTCGGACGCCGACACGGTCTACAGCGTCACTCCGCCCTATCACCCGTCGGGGCTGATGATGACGATCGGCGGGGCGGTGGCGGGCGGCGCGCGCCTGGCCATGGCGCGCCGCTTCGACTCGGCGACGTTCTGGGAGGAGGTCCGCCGCTACGGCGTCACGGTCGCCTCCTACACGTGGACGCTGCTGCACGACCTGGTCGAGGCCGAGCCGCATCCTGGCGAGCGTCACCATCCGGTGCGTCTGTTCATCGGGTCGGGCATGCCGCGCAACCTGTGGCAGCGGGTGGAGGAGCGCTTCGCCCCCGCCCGGGTGCTGGAGTTCTACGCCACCACCGAGGCGGAGGCGATCCTCGTCAACCTGCGCGACGTCAAGCCGGGGGCGATGGGGCGGCCGCTGCCCGGCGGCGCGGAGGTCAGGGTGGCCCGCTTCGACCTGCGGGTCGGCGGGCTGCTCACCGGGAAGGACGGCTTTGCTTGCGAGGCGGGCGTCGACGAGGTGGGGATGCTCCTGGCGCGCGTGCGTCCCACCGCGCCCCTCAGCGTCGTCCCGCTGCGGGGAGTGTTCGCGCCGCAGGACGCTTGGCTGGCCAGCGGGGATCTCTTCCGCCGCGACCGCGACGGCGACTACTGGCGCGTGGACGGCGTCCTCGACGTGATCGAGACCGCCGCGGGCCACGTGTTCACGACGCCGATCCGGGACGCCCTGGGCGAGCTGCCCGCGGTCGACCTCGCGGTGGCGTACGGGGTGCGGCCCGCCGGAGCCGACCACGAGCTGGCGCTCGCCGCCGTCACCTTGCGGCGCGGCCGCGAGCTCACCGCGCGCGATGTGGGACGGGCTCTGTCGGCGCTCCCGTCCGATCAGCGCCCCGCCGTCGTGCACGTGGTCGATCGAATCCCGGTCACCACGTGGTATCGCCCGCTCACCGCCCCGCTGCGCGAGGCCGGCATTCCCGTGCCGGGGGCGGGGGTCCGGGCCTGGTACCGCGATGCCGGGGGCGAGGCCTATCGGCCGCTCACGGCGACGGCGCGCCGCCGCCTGGCGGGCACTTCGCCACGCAGCACGCCACCGCGCCACGGCGCGGCGGCGGCCGACGGCGCACCTAGGCGGGCAGCGACTCGCCCGAGTAGAGCTTGACCACCCGCACCGTGCCGGGTGGGGTGGCGTTGATGCACAGCTCGCACAGGACGCACTCGTCCAGGTTCTCCTCGACGATGTGCACGCGCCCACCGTGGTCGGCGAAGATGTCGACCGGGCAGACCTCGGCGAGCTTGGCCGCGATCTCCGGGCTGGCGGCTGCGCCAGGGTCGACCTCGACGTCGATGAACACCGCCTCGCTCATGCCGCGACGCCCAGCTTGTCCTTGACGATGTCGGGTATCTCGGAGATCTCCTCGGCCACCACGATCCCGGCCTCGGCGAGGCGGGCGATCTTCTCCGACGCGGTGTCCTCGCGCCCCTCGACGATCGTTCCCGCGTGGCCGAAGCTCATCCCGGGCATCTCGTCCATGAACCGCCCGGCCATGAAGGCGACGATCGGCAGGCGGGAGTTGTTCTCAGTCACGTAGCGGGCCAGTTCGGCCTCCATCCGGCCGCCCGGCTCGGTGTAGATGACGATCGCCTCGGTCTGCTCGTCGGCCTCGAACAGCGGCATCAGCTCCGCGTAGGTGGAGCCGATGATCGCGTCCCCGCCGATCGACACCGCGGTGGACTGGCCGAGGCCGGCGGCGGTCAGGGTCGAGGACATCTCCGTGGTCATCCCGCCCGAGCGGCTGATCACGCCGACCGGCCCGGGGGTGTAGGACTTGGCCGCGTCCCGCGCGGGGCCGCCGATCCCACCCATCTTGATCACGTCGGGAACGATGATCCCCAGGCAGTTGGGCCCGATGATCCGGGCGCCCCGATAGGACGCCAGCTCCACCATCTCCGCCACGTCGCGGCGGGGGATCCGCTCGGTGACGATCACAACCAGCTTGATGCCGTTCTCGATCGCCTCGAAGACCGCGTCCTTGGTGAAAGCGGGGGGCACCGTGACCACGGAGCCATCGATCGGGCCGCCGTGGTTGTCCACGGCCTGAGCGACGGCGTCGAACACCGGCACGCCGTGGACGTCACGCCCCTTGCGGCCGGGCGTGACGCCGCCCACGATCCTGGCGCCCCTGCCGTAGTCCAGGCACTCGCGCGTGAGGTTGACCGCCTCGCGCCCGGTGATGCCCTGAACGATGAAGGTCGTGTGCTCGTCGATGAGGATCGACATCAGGCGCGCGCCTCCTGCGCCGACTCGGCGGCGGTTCCCTGGATCTTCTCGACGGCGCGCCGCGCCGCCTCGTGCAGCGAGACGCTGCGGTCGGCGTACTCGACGCCGTAGCGCTCGAGGATCTTGAAGCCCTCCTCCTCCCAGGCGCCTGGGATGCGGAAGATCGCGATCTTCTCGGCCGGGTCGTAGCCGAGCTCCAGGCAGGCCTTGATCACCCCCCGGGCGACGATGTCCACGCGGGTGTTGGAGACGATCGACATCATCACCGCGATCTTGTCGACGCCCGGCTTGGTGAGCACCAGCTTGGCGAGGCCCTTGGCCTTGCGCACCGACGGATTGCCGCCGATCTCGCAGTAGTTGGCCGGGTTGCCGCCGTGGGCGCGCACCGCGTCGAACAGCGTCAGCGATCCGCCGCCCGCGCCGATCACCAGCCCCAAGTTGCCGTCGAACTCGGTCACGTTGCCGGCCACGCCGCGGTGATCCTGGCTGTCGACCTCCTCTCCGGCCAGCTCGAACGGGGTCGGCTCCCGGGCCTGGCGGGTCTCCTCGTCGCCCACGCCGAGCTCGTGCAGGAGCGCCCGCTGGCGCGGGCGGGCCTCGTTCTCCATGTCCATGTGGGCGTCCAGCGCGACGAAGCTGCCGTCCTCCAGCTCGCCCAGCGGGTTGATCTCCGCCAGCGTCATGTCGTACTGGAGGAACAGCCGGGCGAGCCGGGCGAGGATGGGAGTCAGGCGGTTCAGGGCCGATCCGGTGACCCCGAGCGAGGCGATCAGCTGCTTGGCGCGCCAGTCGGGGAACGGCGTGAGGGTGGAGAAGTGCGCGCGGGCGACGTGGTCGGGATGGGACTCGGCGACCTCCTCGATGTCGATCCCGCCCATGTCGGAGAAGAGCATCACCGGGCGCTTGCGGATCCCGTCCCACACCACGCCGGCGTAGAACTCGTGCTTGACCGCCGCCCGCGAGTCCACCAGCACCCCGCGCGGCAGATGTCCGCCGATCTCCAGATCGAGCACGTTCTTGGCGTGACCCTCGGCCTCCTGGGGCGTGTCGGCGAACTGGACGCCGCCGGCCTTCATCCGCCCGCCGGAGAGGACCTGGGACTTGATCACCACCGGTCCGCCGATCTCCTGGGCCACCTGGCGCGCCTCCTCGGGGGTCTTGGCGAAGCCGTGCTTGGTGACCGGGATCCCCGCCTTGGCGACGATCGCCCGGGACTCGTACTCGAAGAAGCGCATCGACGGCGCGGGAGGCTAGCGAAGCGGCGGGTGCCACGCCGCCCGAGCCGTCACCCGGTCGACGCCGCGCCGCCCTCGCCGCGCGACGATCGTGTGCGCGCCCCGGCCCTACGGCTGCCCGCGGTACAGCGCACGGGTGAGGCGCGCGATCACCGCCGGCACGGCGTGGTAGAGCTGGTGGCCGGTGAACCTGAGCACCGGGTGCCCGGCGGCGACGAGGTCGGCCTGCTTGCGTCGATCGCGGGCGAACTGGGAGGCGTGGCCGTGGGTGGAGAACGCGTCCACCTCCACCACCAGCCCCGCCTGCGGCCAGAAGAAGTCGACCTCCCAGCCGCACAGCCGGACGTTGGTCTGCGGCGCGGGAAGGCCCGCCTCCTGGCACAACCCGCGCAGGCGTCGCTCGATCTCCGAGCGCGTGAAGCCATCGGACGCCATCCCGGCCAGGCGCCTGAGCTCCCGCACGCCCGGTAGCCCCTCCCGCGCGGTTAGCTCGGCGGGCAGCGCGCGGGCGTCGATCAGCCGTCGGGCGTGGGCGTCGGCGAAGCGCCGTTCCAGCTCGGGATCGCCCGCGGCGGCGAGATCGAGCAGCGTGCGCAGGGGAGAGGTGAGCGGCAGCCCGCAGCGGCGGCTCAGCTCGCTTCTGCGCAGCGTGCGCGTCTGGTGCACGCGCAGGCCCGGGCGGCTGCGGGCGCGGCCAGCCAGCGTCAGCACGTGGACCTCTTCGGGCATCGGACCGAATCCCCACAGCCATGCGGCGGTGGCGCCGCACAGCGTCGCCACCCGCCTGCAGGCCAGGAGCGCGGCCACCTCCGGGCCGCCGGGCAGGGCCTCGGAATGTCCGACCAGGTACACGCCCTGGAAGCGGCGGTGGAGCGTGCCCCGGCGCACGCGGTGGTCGACCGCGCCGCGCCCGATGCCGACCTGCCGCAACTGCCAGGCCGCCACCGCTCCCCGCTGGGCCGCGGCGATCGCGGCCAGCGCGGCGTCCGGCGAGCCGTCGGCGGACTGCAAAAGGTGCGACACGTCCGCCTCGCGGAGCACCGTCGCACGAAATGCGGGTATGGCAAGCGTTTGCGCCGAACGGTCGCCGGCGCGCTGAGGCGTCGCACGCTTTTCATGTGGGGGCGCGGGGCGGTCGGACGGGCGGCGGTCCATACCTCTTAGAGGCCGCAGGCCCCGCAATTCCACCCCCCCCGGCGGCGGTCCGCCGAGCCCCTCAGCGCGTGGCCGAGCTGCTCACGAGGAGGCACCGCGGCCCGGCCCGTGACCGCGGCCGCGGCCCGCCGCGCCCGATCAGGCGGCGGCGGCGGCCGGCGGCCCCGCGAGCCCGTACGCCTCGGCCAGCTCGGGATCCCTACGGGCCAGCATCTCGGCGAGCGTGACCATCACCTTGCACTGCTTCCAGGTGGCGTCGTCCTGCATCTTGCCGTCGATCATGTGCACGCCGCGCCCATCGGGGATCGCCTCGAGCACCTTCTTGGCGAAGGCAACCTCTTCGGGATCCGGGCTGAAGACCTTCTTGGCGATCGCGATCTGCGCGGGGTGCAGTGACCACGCGCCCACGCACCCGAGCAGGAACGCCGCCCGGAACTGGGTCTCGCACCCCTCGGTGTCGCGGATGTCTCCGTACGGGCCGTAGAACGGGAGGATGCCGGCCGAGGTGCACGCGTCCACCATCCGCGCGATCGAGTAGTGCCACGGGTCCTGCTGCGCGGTCGGCCGGGGCGCCTCGGGGTGATCGGGGTCCGGATCGTTGATCACCCGATAGCCGGGGTGCCCGCCGCCGACGCGAGTCGTCTTCATCCGCCGCGAGGCGGCAAGGTCGGCCGGGCCGAAGCTCATGCCCTGCATGCGCGGGCTGGCGGTGGCGATCTCCTCCAGGTTGACCACGCCAAGGCCAGTCTCGAGGATCGCGTGGATCAGGATCGGGCGCTCGAGGCCCGCGCGCGCCTCCAGCTGGGCCAGCAGCCGGTCGACGTAGTGGATGTCCCACGGCCCCTCGACCTTGGGGATCATCATCACGTCGAGCTTGTCGCCGATCTCCGAGACCACCGTCGTGATGTCGTCGAGCACCCACGGCGACTCGAGCGCGTTGACCCGCGTCCACAGCTGGGTCTCGCCGAGCTCCATCTCCCGGCCGACCTTGACCAGCCCGGCTCGCGCCGCCTCCTTGCGGTCGACCGGCACGGCGTCCTCCAGGTTGCCGAGCAGGATGTCGACCGTGGGGGCGATCTCCGGCACCTTGGCCACCATCTTCTCGTTGGAGAAGTCCAGGAAGTGGATCATTCGGCTGGGCTTGAACGGGATCTCGAGCACCGGGGCGGGGGCGCCGATCGCGAGCGGCTTGGCGAAGTCACGGGGGTTGCGCATGGGGCTGAACAGTAGAGGGGTATCCCCGGCGGCGCATGCGCCACCGCCTTCTTGGCATCCTGCACGCCATGAACCAAGCCACCGCAGAAGTGCAGACAGACCAGGCGTCACGGGAGGCCTCGGGCGCGCATCCGTACGGGCGCTACCTGGAGGAGTTCGAGGTCGGGGCCGTGTACAAGCACTGGCCGGCCAAGACCGTCACCGAGGCCGACGACCACCTGTTCTGCCTGCTGACCATGAACCACCACCCGCTGCACATCAACGACGTCTACGCCAGCCGCTCGCAGCAGGGGCGCAACGTCGTGGTGGGGCCGCTGGTCTACTCGCTCGCGCTGGGCATGAGCGTCTCCGACGTCTCGGGCAAGGCGATCGCCAACCTGGCCACCGAGGAGCTGAGCCACCCCGCGCCCCTGTTCCACGGCGACACGCTGTTCGTGGAATCGGAGGTGCTGGAGGTCAGGCCGTCGCGCTCCAAGCCCGACCGGGGAACGGTCAAGGTCCACACCCGCGCCTACAACCAGGACGGGGTGCTGGTGGCCGAGTTCAAGCGCGTCGTGCTGGTCCCGCGCCGGGAGCCCGGGGAGGCGCCGGTCGAGGGCTGAGGCGTGGTGCTGGTCCCGCGCCGGGAGCCCGGGGAGGCGCCGGCCGGCGGGTGACCCGGTCGGCATCGGTCGGTTTCCATACTCACGATGGAGTCATCCCGGTGGCCTCGCGGGTAGGCTTGCAAGCCCACCGAAGACTAGGAGTTGCTCTACGACATGGCCCAGACCGCACCGAAGCCACAGGCGAGGACCAACCACGCAGCCCTTCAGGCGTGGGTGGAGGAGGTAGCCGCCCTCACGACCCCCGAGGAGATCCACTGGTGCGACGGATCCTCCGAGGAGTACGACCAGCTGGCGCAGACCCTGATCGAGGCGGGCACCTTCCGCAAGCTGGCCGAGGCCAAGCGGCCGGGCTCCTATCTCGCGCTCTCCGACCCCGCCGACGTGGCACGGGTCGAAGACCGCACGTTCATCTGCTCCGCCCAGGAGGCGCAGGCCGGCCCCACCAACAACTGGCGCGACCCGGCCGAGATGCGCGAGACGCTGACCGACCTGTTCCGCGGCTGCATGCGTGGCCGCACCATGTACGTGGTGCCATTCTCGATGGGGCCGCTCGGCTCGCCGATCTCCTACATCGGCGTCCAGCTCACCGACTCGCCCTACGTCGTGGCCTCCATGCGGATCATGACCCGGATGGGCCAGCCCGCGCTCGACGTCCTCGGGGAGGAGGGTGACTTCGTGCCCTGCCTGCACTCGGTCGGGGCTCCGCTCGAGCCGGGCGCCCAGGACGTTCCCTGGCCGTGCAACGCCGACAACAAGTACATCGTGCACTTCCCCGAGACCCGCGAGGTCTGGTCGTTCGGCTCGGGCTACGGCGGCAACGCCCTGCTGGGCAAGAAGTGCTTCGCGCTGCGCATCGCCTCGGTGATGGCGCGCGACGAAGGATGGCTGGCCGAGCACATGCTGATCCTCAAGCTCACCTCGCCCGAGGGCGAGTCGAAGTACATCGCCGGGGCCTTCCCCAGCGCCTGCGGCAAGACCAACCTGGCGATGATGATCCCGACGCTGGAGGGATGGAAGGTCGAGACGATCGGCGACGACATCGCGTGGATGAAGTTCGGCTCCGACGGCCGCCTCTACGCGGTCAACCCGGAGGCCGGGTTCTTCGGGGTCGCGCCGGGCACGGGCGCCCGGACGAACCCCAACGCGATCGACATGCTCTCGCGCAACACCGTGTTCACCAACTGCGCGTACACCGACGACGGGGACGTCTGGTGGGAGGGCCTGACCGGACAGCCGCCCGAGCACGCCATCGACTGGCGGGGCAACGACTGGACGCCGGAGTCCGACACCCCGGCGGCCCATCCCAACGCCCGCTTCACCGTGGCCATCGACCAGTGCCCCTCGGTGGCGCCGGAGTGGGATGACCCGGCCGGGGTCCCGATCGACGCGATCCTGTTCGGCGGGCGCCGCTCGACCGTGGTGCCGCTCATTCAGGAGGCCCGCGACTGGGAGCACGGCGTGTTCCTGGGCGCCACGATGGCCTCCGAGAAGACCGCAGCGGCCACCGGCAACGTCGGCGAGCTTCGCTTCGATCCGATGGCCATGCTGCCGTTCTGCGGCTACCACATGGGTGACTACTTCGCGCACTGGCTGAAGATCGGCCGCCGTGAGGGGGCGAAGCTGCCGCGGATCTTCTACGTCAACTGGTTCCGCAAGGGCGAGGACGGAAAGTTCCTGTGGCCGGGCTTCGGCGAGAACTCGCGCGTCCTGGCATGGGTGTTCCGGCGCTGCCAGGGCCGGGCCGAGGCGCTCGAGACGGCCACCGGCCTCGTGCCACCGGTGGGCGAGGGCGGCATCGACACCCGAGGGCTGGAGGTGACCGGGGAAACGATGGCGCGGCTGCTCGAGGCCGACCCGGAGGAGTTCCGGGCCCAGCTCCCCCAGGTGCGCGAGCATCTCGCCCGCTTCGGCGACCGGCTGCCGCCGGAGCTGCGCGTCCAGCTCGAGAGCCTCGAGCGGCGTCTGGGCGGGTAGGGGCGCCGCCGGAAGGGGACGCGCCGGCGTGGCCCTTCCGTTCCTCCCGTCGGACGCCGGCCTGCTGCTGCTCCAGGCGGCGATCGTGCTCGCCCCCCGACGCGTGGCGGCGCCGGGGGTGGCCGCGCGGACGCGCGGCGTCGCCTGGGCGCTCGTGCCCGTCGCCTCGATCGTGGTGGTGGTGTTCGCGATCCGCTACGTGTCCGACACCGCGACCGCTCTCACCTACCTCGCGCTGGTCGCGGTGCCGCCGCTGGCCGCCGCGGCGCTCGGCTGGGCCGCGCGCGGCGCCTCCCCGCCCCTGGCGGCGGGAGCCGCCGCGCTGTTCGCGGTGGCGTGGGCCGCCGGGGGGTCGCTGGCGGGCGAGGCCGCCGCGGCGCTGCTCTCCGGCCTGAGCTGCGTGACGCTGGGCGTCCTGCTGGCCGCGGTCACGCCGCCGCGCTGGCTGAAGGCGGGGATTCTGGCGATGGCGGCGGCCGATACCTGGCTGGTCGTCGCCGACCTGCTCCAGGCCCCCAACGCCGTGCTGCTCGCCGCGCACCCGCCGGGTGGGCTGCCCCGCCTGCAGAGCGAGATCTTCGGCTCGGCCACGATGGGCTACGGGGACCTGTTCGTGGCCGGCCTGCTGGGGGCGCTGCTGGCCCGAGAGCGACGCGGCCAGCTTGGCCCGGCGCTGGCGACGCTGCTGCTCGCCTCGGCGTTCGACGTGCTGTTCCTGGTGGTGGACGAGCTTCCCGCCACCGTTCCCGTGGCGACGGCGCTGATCGCGGTGGAGGCCTGGTCGCGCCGACGGCCTGGCGTGGGCGGCGCTAATGCTGGCCGTCGGGGGTCGCCGCGGGCGGGCGCGACTCCTCGGCGAGCGAGGTGATGGTCAACGACCCGCGGGCGGCGTCCTCCAGCACCTGGGTCGCCTCCTCCGCCGAGCGGGCGTAGAGCTCGACCAGCAGGTGGACGACGATGCGATCTTCGTCGTGCTTGTGGAAGCGCACGTGGGTGAAGAACTCCCGGGTCCCGTGGTCGCCGAAGGCGGCGTAGGAGAGGGCGTCGCCCGCCTCGGGGCCCGAGCACGTCTCGACGTCGTCGGCGTCGACGGTGACCGTGCACGAGGCGACCCAGGGGGTCCCGGCGATCATCCGCTCCCAGCGATCCTCGATCGGCTCGACCCGCCCGTTGTGGAAGCCGAGGTGCGGCTGGTCGTGCATGCACTCCAGGCACTGCACGACCGCCTCCTGCATCTCGTCCACCACCTCCCCTCGCTCCCCGCTCTCGGGGTCGATGCGGTGGATTCCCTCGTAGTGGACCTGGACCTCCAGGTTCTGCGACCAGCACCGGTAGCAGCGCAGCCAGCTCTTGACCGACGTTGAGCCCTCCATCGTGATGATTCTACGATCCCCTCGTGAGCGACCGCCGGAAGCCGCGGTGAGGGCGCGCAGGATCCACAAGCCGCAGCCGAGGAGCGCGCCGGTGGGCGTGGTCCTGGCGGGCGGCGCGGGCCGGCGGATGGGGGGGGCCAAGGCCGCGGTCAAGCTCGCCGGGCGCCCGCTGATCTCCTACCCCCTGGACGCGGTGTGGCGCGCGCTGGGCAACGTGGCGGTGGTGGCCAAGATCGGCTCCGAGCTGCCCGAGCTGCCGGGCCTGACGGTGTGGATCGAGCCCGACTCGCCCCAGCACCCCCTGGTCGGCGTCGTCCACGCGCTCGAGCTGGCCGGGGGCCGGCCGGTGTTCGTGTGCGCCGGGGACCTGCCGCTCGTGAGCGCGGCGCTGGTCCGTCAGATCGCCGGATGCGATCCGCGCGGGGCGCCGGCGGTTCTCGCCTCCGGGAACGGGCGCGTCCAGCCGCTGCTCGGCTGCTACCAGCCCGAGGCGCGGGCGCTGCTGGCCCGGTGGGCGGGCGCCTCGGCGGAGGAGGTGAGGATGACCGAGCTCGCCGGGCGGCTCGGCGCGCGCACGTTCAACGTGGAGGACGAGGTGCAGCTGTTCAACGTCAACTCGCCCGACGACCTCCTGCTGGCCAGCGCGATCATCAGCCGCCGATCGCGGACATCGTCCGCGCCGGCTGGATGAAGCCCGGCTCGCCGACGTGGTGCTTGAGCTCCTTGCGCCACACGGCGTCGCGGATGATCCGCTCGAGCTCGCGGTCGCTCGCGCCCTCGCGCAGCGGTCCGCGCAGGTCGGTCTCGTTCAACGAGAACAGGCACGTGCGCAGGCGGCCGTCTGCGGTCAGGCGGATGCGGTTGCAGTCGGCGCAGAAGGGCTCGGACACCGGGTTGATGAAGCCGATCCGCCCCCTCCCGTCGGCGAAGCGATAGACCCGCGCGGTGGCGCTGGGCTCGCGAGGCTCCGGCTCGAGCGGGTGGTGCTCCTCGATGGCGGCGCGAACCTCGGCGCCGGTGAGCACCTGGTCCGGGCTCCACGCATGGTCGGCGTCCAGCGGCATGAACTCGATGAAGCGGACCTCGAACGGGGTGCGGCGGGCCAGCTCGGCGAACGGCAGCACCTCCTCCTCGGTGAATCCTCGGATCGCCACCGCGTTGATCTTGATCGGGTGGGCCTCGGGGAAGCTCGCCAGGCGCTCCAGACCCCGCAGCACCTGGGGCAGCGCGTCGCGCCGGGTGAGCTCATAGAAGCGGTCGCGCTGCAGCGAGTCCAGGGAGACGTTGAAGCGGCCGACGCCCGCCCGCACCAGCGCCTCGGCGTCGCGCTCGAGCAGGTAGCCGTTGGTGGTGAGGGCGATCTCCCGCATCTCGGGGATCTCGGCCAGCATCGCCACCAGCGCGGGGAGGTTGCGCCGCACCAGCGGCTCGCCTCCGGTCAGGCGGACGTCGCGCACGCCCATCAGCGCCATCAGGCGCACCAGCCGCGCGGTCTCCTCGAAGCTGAGGATCTCCGCGCGCTCGAGCCACGGCAGCCCCTCCGCCGGCATGCAGTACTGGCAGCGGAAGTTGCAGCGGTCGGTGACCGAGACGCGGAGGTCCTCGATCAGCCGGCCGTGTCCGTCGCGCAGCGGCTCCACTGCGCCTAAGGCTACCCCCGGAGCGCCGGCTGCCCCGCGCGGTCACGCGGTCTCAGGCCGACGCCGCCCGGCTCTCCAGCGCCTCGGTCAGGGCGCGGACATCGAGGGCTGGGTCCTGCTCGGCGAGCCAGCGCTCCGCCTGGCGGCGGCCGCCGAGAGCCCGCAGGCCGCGCTCGCCGTGCTCGGTGGCGAAGTCGGCCAGGGCGTGCAGGCGGCGCGCGGCCGCCCGGCGGGCGGGCAGGTCGATCGAGTCGCGGTGGCGATCGAGCGCCGCGCCCAGCTCGGCGATCCCCGCTCCCGGCGGCAGCGCCGAGACCGCCACCACCTCGGCGTCGGCGCCGAGCGCCCGCAGCGCCGCGCGGAGGTCGCTCACCGCCCGGGTCGCGATCCGGCCGAGATCCGACTTGGTTACCACCAGCACGTCGGGGACCTCCATGATCCCCGCCTTGAGGAACTGCAGGACGTCGCCGGAGGCGGGCTGGACGACGACCGCGACCGTGTCGGCGACGTCGGCCACCTCGGTCTCGGACTGGCCGACGCCCACCGTCTCGATCACCACCACGTCGAACGCGCTCGCCAGCGCCGCCGCGGCGGCGCGGGTGGCGGGCGCGAGACCGCCCAGGCGGGTCCCGGCGGCCGTGGAGCGGATGAACACCCCCGGGTCGGTCGGGTCGACCTCGATCCGGGCGCGGTCGCCGAGCAGCGCGCCGCCCGAGCGGCGCGAGGTCGGGTCGACGGCGAGCACCGCCACCGAGCGCTCCCCCGAGCGCCAATGCGCCACCAGCCGGGAGAGAAGCGAGGACTTGCCGACGCCCGGGGGGCCGGTCACCCCGATCACGTGGCCGGGGGCCTCCCGTCCCAGGGCGGCGGGCGCCAGCCCGGCCAGCAGCTCGCGTGCCGCCTCGCGCGATCGCCCGGTCCCGCTCTCCAGCAGGTTGAGCACGGCCGGCGCGGCGGTCAGGTCCCGCTCGCGCAGGCGCCGCGCAAGCTCGGCGCCCTCCAGCCCGCCGCCGCCGCTCAAGCCGGGGCGCCGATTCCGTTGCGCTCGGCCACCAGCGCGACGATGTCGCGCATCATGCGGTTGAGGTCCCAGTCCTTCGGGGTGTAGACCGCGGCGATGCCCAGCTCGCGCAGCGCCTCGGCGTCCGCCTCCGGGATGATCCCGCCCACCACCACGGGGACCTCTCCCACGCCGGCCTTCCGCATGGCCTCGAGCACGGCGGGGATCAGCTCGCGGTGGGACCCGGAGAGGATCGAGAGGCCGACCACGTGGACCCCCTCCTGGGCGGCCGAGGTGGCGATCTGCGACGGGGTGAGCCGGATCCCCTCGTAGACCACGTCCATGCCGGCGTCGCGCGCCCGCACCGCGATCTGCTCGGCGCCGTTTGAATGACCGTCGAGGCCCGGCTTGCCGACCAGGAACTTGAGCCGGCGCCCGAGCGCCTCGCTGAGGCGCTCCACCTCCTCGCGCACCTGGGCCACCTGCTCGGAGGGCAGCGCCGCGGCCTCGCCGACCCCGGTGGGGGCGCGGTACTCGCCGAACACCTCGCGCAGGGTGGCCGCCCACTCGCCGGTGGTCGCCCCCGCCCGCGCGGCCTCGATCGTCGCCGGCATGATGTTCTCGTGCTCCTCGCGCGCGACTCGCGCGAGCTCGGCCAGCGCCCGGTCCACGAGCGCCTGGTCGCGCTCGGCGCGCCAGCGCTGCACCGCGGCGCGCTGGTCGGCCTCGACCCGCGGGTCGACGACGAGGATCCCTCCGTCGGCGTCGGCGGTCAGCGGCGAGGGCTCGGTGGAGGTGAAGCGGTTCATCCCCACCACCGTGAGCTCGCCGGACTCGATTCGGCGCCAGCGCTCGCGGTGGGACTCGACCAGCGAGGCCTTCATGTAGTCGACCGCCTCGACGGCGCCGCCGAGCTCGCGCACGTGCTCCATCTCCTCCCGCGCCCCCTGCACCAGCTCGGCGACGAGCCCGTCCATCACCTTGGAGCCCTCGAACAGGTCGGGGTACTCGAGCAGGTCCGTCTCGTAGGCCAGGATCTGCTGGAGGCGCAGCGACCACTGCTGGTCCCACGGCCGGGGCAGGCCGAGCGCCTCGTTCCACGCCGGCAGTTGGATCGCCCGCGCCCGCGCGCTCCGCCCGAGCGTGACGGCCAGGGCCTCGAGCGCGATCCGGTAGACGTTGTTCTCGGGCTGGGCCTCGGTGAGCCCCAGCGAGTTGACCTGGACGCCGTAGCGGAAGCGGCGGTGCTTGGGATCCTCCACTCCGTAGCGGGTGCGGCCCAGCTCGTCCCAGATCCTCGCCATCGCCCGCAGCTTGGCGTGCTCCTCGACGAACCGCACGCCCGCGTTGACGAAGAACGAGATCCGCCCGAACACGCTGGGCATGAGGGCGTGGTCGACCCGCTCGCGGACCGCGTCGAGGACGGCGATCGCATTGCTCATCGCGTAGGCGATCTCCTGCACCGGCGTGGCCCCGGCCTCCTGGAGGTGGTAGGAGCAGATGTTGATCGGGTTCCACTTGGGCACGTGCTCGACCGTGTAGGCGATCGTGTCGGCGATCAGCCGCATGCTCGGGCCGGGCGGGAAGGCGTACGTGCCCCGGCTCAAATACTCCTTGAGGATGTCGTTCTGGGTGGTGCCCTGGAGCCGCGCCTCGGCCACGCCCTGCTCCTCGGCGGTGACGATGTAGAGCGCCAGCAGCCACGCCGCGGTGGCGTTGATCGTCATCGAGGTGTTCATCTCGCCCAGCGGGATGCCGTCCAGCAGCGCGCGCATGTCGCCGCGGTGGGCGATCGAGACGCCGACCTTGCCGACCTCGCCGTGCGCGAGCTCGTGGTCGGGGTCGTAGCCGGTCTGGGTGGGCAGGTCGAAGGCGATCGACAGCCCGGTCTGACCCTTCTCGAGGTTGCGGCGGTAGAGCTCGTTGGAGCGGCGGGCGTCGGAGTGGCCGGCGTAGGTGCGCATCAGCCACGGCCGATCGCGCTCCGGCAGGCGGGGCGAGGGGGCGTCCGACATGGTGGGGATTCTATGGAGGACCAGGCCGCGCGGCGTAGCCACCGAAGCGCCGGCCGGGTTCGCCCGCCCGCGGGCTTGGGTAATGTCGGGGCATGCCCGACCAAAGCGCAGCGTCATCCGAGCACGCCCTGATCCGTGAGGTGACCGAGCCGCTCTCGCGGCTGCCCGACGATCCGGTGGCGCCGGTGGCCGACGTCCACTTTCCCGTCGTCCTGCGGGGCTATGACCGGCTCGCCGTGGACGCCTACGTGAAGCGCACGAGCCAGCTGGTGGCCGAGCTTCAGGCGACCCGGTCGCCGGAGGCGGCCGTCCGTCGCGCCCTCGAGCGGGTGGGGGACGAGGTCTCGGGGATCCTCCAGCGAGCCCACGAGACCGCCGAGCAGATCACGGCCGCCTCGCGCCGCGAGGCCGAGGACCGCCTCGAGGTGGCGCGCCAGGAGGCGGCGCAGCTCCTGGCCGACGGCGAGCGGCGGCTGCGCGAGCTGGACGCCGAGACCGATCGGATCTGGGCCGAGCGCCACCAGATCGTCGAGGACGCCCGGCTGCTGGCGAGCCGGCTGCTGGAGCTCGCCGAGGAGGCGACCGCCCGCTTCCCTCCCGACGAGGAGCCCCTCGCCGGCCCCGCGGCCCCGGCCGGGGACGAGGAGGCCGGCGGGGAGGCGGCGGACACCGGGACCCAGCCGCCTCCGGTGCCCGCCGAGCCCGGGGAGGAGACGGACGCCACCGCGGTGATGCCGCCGCTCGACGGCGAGCTTCCCTAGCCGGCGGAGGCCATCTCGATGCGCGTGATCGATCTGCTCCACCTGGGACGCGAGCGCGTGATCGGGTGCTGGCAGGTCGGCGAGGTGCTGGTCGACCCCGGGCCGGCGTCGTGCCTGCCGGTGCTGCTGGAGGCCCTGGGGGAGCGGCGGCCGCGGGCTCTGCTGCTCACGCACATACACCTCGACCACGCCGGCGCCAGCGGCGGCCTGGTCGAGCGCTGGCCCGAGCTGGAGGTGTACGTCCACAGCCGTGGCGCCCCGCACCTGATCGACCCGGCGCGGCTGCTGCAGAGCGCCCGGCGGCTCTACGGCGAGGACATGGACCGGTTGTGGGGTCAGACCCACGCTGTGCCCGAGGCCAGCCTCCGGGTGCTGGAGGGGGGCGAGCGCATCCTCGGCGGCGACTGGGAGGTCGCCTACACCCCCGGCCACGCCTCCCATCACGTGAGCTACCTCCACGAGGGGACCGCGTTCGTGGGGGACGTGGGCGGCGTCCGGATCACCCCCGGCTCGCTGGTGGTCCCGCCGACGCCGCCGCCCGACATCGACGTCGAGGCCTGGCGGGAGTCGATCGAGCTGATCCGCGCCTGGCGGCCCCGCCAGCTCGCGTTCACCCACTTCGGCCGCGCGCGGGACGTCGACGCGCAGCTCGACCAGGTGTCCCGGCGCCTGGCCGACTGGGCCGCCCGCGCGCGCGAGCAGGACATGGAGACGTTCGTCGCCGGGGTCCAGGAGGAGATCGCCGCCGGCGCGGAGCCGGGAACGCCGGCCGCCTACGCGCAGGCCGCCCCCCCGGAGCAGCTCTACATGGGGCTGGAGCGCTACTGGCGCAAGCGGGCCGAGGCGGTCCCGCCCGCCGCGCCTTCCGTATCCTGAGCCGCGATGCCGCAGACAGTAGAGGTCCCGCGGGTGGGCGGGCCGGGGAGCGGAGTCGGAGGGCCGTGGCGCGTGATCGTCCTCAACGACGACTTCAACACGTTCGACCACGTCGCCGAGACGCTGGCGTCGGTGATCCCCGGCGTCACCCTCGCCGACGGCTACCGCCTGGCCGACAAGATCCACAACACCGGGCAGGCGATCGTGTGGAGCGGACCGCGCGAGGAGGCCGAGGAGTACTGGGGCCGCCTCGACGCAGCGGGGCTGACGATGGCGCCGCTGGAGGAGGGGTAGGGGAGAGCCGGGGGCCCCGGGCGCGCGCCCGCGGCTAGACGTGCCCGGCGAGCGCCTTGCCCGCCCGCCGCTAGCCCTGCCCGCCAGCCAGCAGCTTGGCCCGCTGGCGCTCGGGGCTGACGCGCACCACGTTCCACACCAGCCCGAGCTTCTCCAGCAGGACGATCAGCAGCCCGGTGGGGTCGGCGATCCGCTCCCACCAGCGCAGACCGTGGAACGCCGAGGTCGGGAAGGCATGATGGTTGTGGTGCCAGGCTTCGCCCATCGACAGCGGCGCCAGCCAGAACACGTTGCGCGACTCGTCGGCCACGTCGAACCGCTTGCGCCCGAAGAAGTGGCAGATCGAGTTGATCGACCACGTGACGTGGTGCAGGAGGAACACGCGGACGAAGCCGCCCGACAGCAGGCAGGTGAGCGCGGCGAGGAGCCCGCCGCCGGCGAGCCAGCCGATCGCGAAGGGGATCGCGAAGCTGAGCGCGACCCAGAGGCCGAACAGCCGGTCGATGACCCGCAGCGCGCGGTCCCCCACCAGGTCGGGCGCGAACCGCTGGCGGTCGGCCGTCCCCACCGTCTCGAACAGCCACCCGACGTGCGCGTGCCACAGACCCTTCACCGCGCCCCAGAACCCCGGGCCGGCGAGATGCGGCGAGTGCGGGTCCCCCTCCTGGTCGGTGAACGCGTGGTGCTTGCGGTGGTCGGCCACCCAGGTGATCACCGACCCTTCCACCGCCATCGAGCCGATGACCGCCACCACCGCGCGGAACGCGCGCGAGGCCTCGAAGGCCCGGTGGGTGAACATGCGGTGGTAGCCGAGCGTCACTCCCAGGCAGGTGACCACGTAGAGCCCCACCATCAGCCCCAGCTCGAGCGGGCCGATGGCTCGGTTCCACAGCAGCGCGATCGCGGCGATCAGGCCGATGAGCGGCAAAGGGACGCCGATCAGGTTGACGATCTTGTGGCGCAGGGTCATGGCTATCACCTCGTGGCGGGTCGACTATCTGCCGGCGGCCTGGGGCTCGGGCTCCGGCTTGGGCGCGAGCTCCGGCAGCTCGACCGAGGGACCGAGCGCGCCGGCGGCGATCTCGTCATACCACACGTAGGTGATCGGGATCTGGTAGTGGCTCGAGTTCCGCCGGCGGAACTCCACCATCTCCGGCCCGTCCCAGTAGCGGTACCAGTCGGCCTTGTCCTCGAACCAGGCCATCTGGATGATCCGGTAGCGGTCGTCCTGCGATCGGTGGACCGCGTACTGCGTCGCGCCGTAGCGCAGCGCCAGCCGCGAGGCCTCCGCCACCTGGGCGGCGAAGCTCTCCTGCCGCAGCACGGTGGCGTACCAGTCGACATGCACGACGCCGGCCATCGGCTAGCCGCCCACTTCGGCGTAGATCGCGCCCGGGCCCTCGACCGTCCTGCCCAGGCCGGTCTCGGGCGCCCCGACGAGGATCGAGATCTTCCCCAAATGCCGGTTCTCGAGCATCAGCTGGTGGGCTTCGGGGACGCCCTCGAAGCCGAGGGTGCGCCACAGGACCGGTCGGATCAGGCCCTGCTCGATCAGCTGGTTGGCCTTGGTGCACTCGTAGGCGTTGGCGAAGTGCGACCCGATGATCTGCTTCTGGCGCATCCACAGGTGGCGCACGTCGAAGTCGAGGTTGAAGCCGGTCGTGCCGGCGCAGATGACCACCTTGCCGAACGGACGCACGCAGAACACCGAGGTGGGGAAAGTGGCCTTGCCGACGTGCTCGAAGACGATGTCGGGTGGCTCGCCGAGGATCTCCTTGACCGCCTTGGCGAACCGGCGCGACTCGGCGAAGCGAGCCTTCTCCTCCTCGGGGGTCTCGTCGCCGCGGCGCATCATGCCCTCGTACTCGCCACGGTTGATGTAGCCGGTGGCGCCCAGGTCCAGGCACAGCTGCCCCTTCTCCTCCGAGGAGACGACGCCCACGCACTCGGCGCCCGTCGCCTTGCAGAGCTGGATCGCGAACACGCCGAGCCCGCCGGCGGCGCCCCAGATCAGCACGCGGTGCCCCGCCTGCAGGCGGCACTGGTGGATCAGCATCCGGTAGGCGGTGAAGTACACCAGCCCGTAGGAGGCCGCCTCCTCCCAGGTGAGGTTCTGGGGACGGGGGAGGAGCTGCTGGGCCTGGACCTTGGTGAACTGGGCGAAGGAGCCCCAGGTGGTCTCATAGCCCCAGATGCGCTGGCTGGGCGCCGCCAGCGGGTCCAGGCCGTGCACCTCCGGGTCCTCGTAGGAGGCCATGTTGCAGTGGATCACGACCTCGTCCCCCGGCTTCCAGCGGGTGACGCCCTCTCCGACCTTCCACACGATCCCGGAGGCGTCGGAGCCACCGATGTGATGCCCCCACTGCGGGTGGTCGCCGTAGGGGAAGATCGACACGGGCTTGCCCTGCGCGGCCCACACGTTGTTGTAGTTGACTCCCGCCGCCATCACGCGGACGATCACCTCGAAGGCGCCCGGCTCGGGCACCTCGATCTCCTCGAGCTGGAAGGCGTCCATCGGCTCGCCCTCGCGCTCCTGACGGATGACCCATGCGGCCATCGTCGCCGGAAGCTCGCCCGGCTCGACATCCACTCGTGCGACTTGGCTCACGTCAACGGCCACTCGGTTCCTGCCTTTCGGATCTGGGTGGCGCGGATCGTACCCCGGTGGCGCTCGGTCATGCGCCGTCGGGCCGCCTCGGGCCGCCGGCGCGCCTGCCGGCGCGGGCGCGGCGGAAAGCGGCCTATGGGCTGAGAAGCTGGCTGCTGGCGCTGGCTCTGGGCCTGCCGACGTGCAGGAGGGCGGGCTGGATGGGGGCGGGGAGCGCGGCGGCCGCCTCGGTGGTGCCGCCGCTGGCGCTGGTGGAGACGCGGTACTCGCCGGGGTCGAAGTTCACCGTGACCTGGGCGGTCGCCTGGGGGCTGATCGGGCCGGTGTCGGCGAGCGGCTGGGCGCTCGAGGATCCGGCCGGGGAGATCATCATCGACTCCGAGCGGCTGGCCTGGTTGGTGATGATGAACACGACCGGCCCGGCGCCGACCGAGCTGGGGGAGATCGAGACCCGCTGGTCGTTGATGTAGACCGTGAGGTTGATCGGGCTGGGCGGCCGTGGATGGTTGGCGAAGTGGGCGCCCCCGCCTCCGCAGCCGGCGAGGGCGATGCCCGCCAAGAGCAGCGTCCCGGTCGTGGTGCGAGGCATCGTGATCCAGTCTCTCCTCTTCAGGGACCAGAAACCCTAGAGGACGGGGAGGGGTGCCAGCAGCCGAAAATCAGCTGATTGCGCCGCTGAGGAGCTTGCGGCGCCGCTCCAGGCGGCGCAGCTCCCGCTGCAGCTCCGCCCAGCACGCGGCCTCGGCCTGCTCGTAGTCGGCGCCGGTCAGGCCCCGCAGCCGCTCGCTGTAGGCCTTCCACGCCTCCCTGACGTCGTCGTCGAGCTCGCGAAGCTGATCTGTCTCACGGGCGATCGCGCTCATAACGGCTCCTTCCTGGCTTGCCTTGTCGTGATGCTACCCCTGGGCGCGGTCGGCGAGACACGGCTCTGCGCAACGCCGCGTGCAAGCCGTCCGCCGGCGGGCGTATCACCGCAGCGCATGCGACCGCGAGAGCCCGCTGAGGCGGCGCCGCCGCTGGACCAGCCGATCGCCTCGGCCGAGCTGCTGGTCCTCGACACCGAGACCAACGGCCTGGGTGGCGAGGCCTGCGAGCTGATCGAGGTGGGGGCGGTGCTGGTCGGCGGGGGCGAGCTCCACGAGCGCTGGGACTCGCTGGCGCAGCCCAGCCTGCCGCTGCGCCGGGCGATCCGGCGGCTGACCGGGATCACCCAGGAGATGCTGGACGCAGCGCCCCGGCTCGAGGACGTGCTGCCCCAGCTGCTGGAGCGGCTGCGGGGACGGGTCCTCGTGGCGCACAACGCGGCGTTCGATCGGCGGGTGCTGCGCCAGTCCTTCGCGCGCATCGGCCTGGAGTGGCCGAACCCTCCGGTTCTCTGCACGGCGGCGCTCGCCCGTGCACTGCTGCCCCTCCAGCGCGAGCGGAGGCTGGGCGCGCTGGCGGACGCGCTCGGGATCGAGGTGCGCGTGGCCCATCGCGCGCTGGCCGATGCCGAGACGTGCGCGCGGGTGCTGTGCGCGCTCTATCCCAAGCTGTGCGCCAACGCAAGCACCGTCGCGGACGCGCTGGCCCTCGTCGAGCCCCGGCGTCGGCGGCGCGTCGGCACGCGCCGGCGCGCCACCACCGAGCTGCCCCGCCCGAGCCTCGACTTCTCCGCGCTGCCCCGTGATCCCGGCGTCTACCTGTTCCGCGACGCGGGCGGCCGCACGCTGTACGTCGGCAAGGCGGTGTCGATCCGCGCTCGCGCTCGCGCGCACTTCGCGCCCGCGACCCCCGCCGCGGACTGGACGGCGCACGTCAGCGTCGTCGACTACCGCCCCACCTGCTCGGAGCTCGGCGCGCTCGTGCTCGAGAACCGCCTGATCAAGGAGCTCTCGCCCCCGGGGAACATCCGTCTGGCCCGCCGCGACGAGCGCCTCCTCTACATCCGCTGCCGGCTCGATATCCCCTACCCGGTGCTGGAGGTCTCGCCCGCGCCGGCCGCCGGCCATGGGGTGAGCATCGGGCCGGTGCGGGGCCGCGCGCTCGCGTGCGAGCTGGTGGAGCAGCTTCAGTCGCTGTTCGGGCTGCGCCACTGCGGCCGCCGCCTGCCCCGGCGCGAGCATCCCTCCGCCTACGGTCAGATGGGACGCTGCCTCTCCCCCTGCCTGGGAGACCTCGATCCCAACCTCTACCGCCGCCGGCTCGACGCGGCCCTGCGCCCGTTCCTCGGCGCCGGCGACGGCGGTCGGGCGCTGCTGGCTCACGTGGCCGAGCAGATGCGCGCGGCCGCTGCGGAGCGCCGGTACGAGCGAGCGGCGTGGCTGCGGCGGCGGCTGGGCAGGCTGCGCGTCATCCTCAGCCGTCTGGAGGGGGTGCTCGAGGCCACCCACGCGCGTCCGCGCCTCGTGCTCGCCCCGCACCCCGCGGCGGCCGAGCGCTGGGACGCCTTCTGGCTGGTCGGCGGCCGCCTGGCCGACTGGGGGGCGCTTCCCGCCGAGCTCGCCGAGGTGGAGCGGCGCACCGCGGCGGCGCTGGCGCGGGGCGGGCGGATGGGGGAGCTCGGCGCCCACGTTCCGCCCGGGGAGGTGGACGAGGTGAGGATCCTCGGCGTCTACCTGGCCTCGCACCCCCGTCTGCCGCAGCTCGTGCTCGACCCGCCGCCGAGCGGGCGGCGGCTCGCCGCCTTCCTGTCCGCGTGCGCGTCAGCCCGCGCCGAAGGGGAGCTCGACGACCTCCGCGCCGATCCCGTCATCGCCGACGCGGACGGTGGCGCCCGGCTCGACCTCGCGGCGGACGAGGGCCAGGCCGATCGGCCCGAGGCGGGGTGAGACGGTGGTGCTGGCCAGCCGCCCGACCTCCCGGTCGTCTCGGCGCAGCGGCGCGCCGGGGTTGGCCGGCGCGCTCAGTCGCAGCCCGCGCAGGTGGCGGTTGGGCCGGCCGCGATAGTGGAGGCGGGCCACCGTCTCCTGGCCGACGTAGCAGCCCTTGGTGAAGGAGACGGCGCGTTCGTTGAGCCCCGCCTCCTGGGGGATCACCGTGTCGTCGAGGTCGAGGCCGTAGCGCGGGCGGCCGTGCTCGATGCGAAGGCACTCGGCGGCGGCCTCCTCGACCGGCCGGGCGCCGGCGGCGCTCAGCGCCTCGCGCAGCGCGCCGGTGTCGGCGGCGTCGCACAGCAGGTCGATCCCCAGGTAGGTGCGGATCGCCCGCGCCGGGATCCCGGCGAGCTCGATCGCGCGATGGCTGTGCTCGGGCTCCCCCGCGAGGTCGGGAACGCCGGCCACCTCGTGCGCCTCGGGCCCGAGCAGCGACAGCAGCCCGCGCTCGAGCGTGCGCTTGTGGAGCTGCACGTCGTAGCCGATCATCGCGCGGCGCAGGACGTTGAAGACGTCCTGGAGGGCCGATCGCTCGGTGTCGAGCAGGAGCTCGTCCTCGGCGCGCAGGATGCGCAGGTCGGCGAGCATCTTGCCCTTGGCGGTGAGCAGCGCGGCGTAGCAGCCGCGTCCCGGCGCGAGCGCCTCGACGTCGTTGGTCACCTGCCCCTGCAGGAACTCCGCCGCGCCCGAGCCCGTGAACGCGAGCTTGCCGCGCTCGGAGTTGTCGAGGATCCCCGCCCGCCGGGTGACGATCTCGTAGTCGGAGACGACGGTGCTCACACACTCAGTATGCCCGCCCCGGGTGTTTGACATAGAGCCGAAAGATAGGTTTAGGCATGCCATAATCGGTCCATATGGAGCGTATGGAGCGCGTCACCTCCGCCGTCGAGGACTACGCCAAGGCGATCTACGCGCTGGAGCGGCGCGGGGAGAGCGGCGTGAGCACCAACGCGCTGGCCGAGCGCCTGGGCGTGACCGCGGCGTCGGCCTCGGGGATGGTCAAGCGGCTCGGCGACCTCGGGCTGGTGGAGCACCGCCCCTACCGCGGGGTCTCCCTGACCGAGGCCGGGCGACGGGTCGCGCTCGAGGTGATCCGCCACCACCGGCTGCTGGAGCTCTACCTGGTCGAGAGCCTCGGCGTCCCGTGGGACCGGGTCCACGACGAGGCCGAGGTGCTCGAGCACGTCCTCTCCGACGAGCTGGAGGACGTGATCGCCGCCAAGCTCGGCCATCCCACGCGCGATCCCCACGGCGACCCGATCCCCTCCCGGGAGCTGACGATCGAGGAGGGAACGACCCGCAGCCTCCAGGCGCTTCTCCCCGGCGACCGCGGGACCTTCACGCGGGTGTCGGACTCCGACCCCGCGATGCTTCGCTTCCTCGGCGCTCGGGGCATCGCCCCGGGAGACGAGCTGGAGGTGATCGACAAGCAGCCGTTCGACGGCCCGCTGTTCGTGCGCTTCGGCGACCAGGTCCACGTGCTGGGCGGCGCGTTGGCCCGCGCGATGCGGGTGGAGGTGAGGCGGTGAGCGGGCCGGCCAGCTCGCCCGCCGCCCGCGCGCCGCTCGCCGCGCCGCCGCCGCTCTCGCACGAGGACGAGGATCGCTCCGCCGACCGCTCCCGCGTCTTCGCCGCCCGCCGGGGCAACCGTCGCTGGCTGCTGCTCTGGCTGCTCCTCGGGCCGGGGATCCTGGCCATGCTCGGCGAGAACGACGGGCCGAGCATGATCTCCTACACCACCACCGGGGCCACCTATGGCCTGGGAGCCTTCCTGCCGTTCACGCTGCTCACCTTCGCGATGGCGGTCGTCTGCCAGGAGATGGTCATGCGGGTTGGCGCCGTGACCCACCGCGGCTACGGGGAGCTCGTGCTGCAGCGCTTCGGCCGGCTGTGGGGCTGGTTCAACGCCGTCGATCTGGTGTTCACCAACGTGATCACGCTGGTGGCCGAGTTCGTCGCCATCCGCGTCGGCCTCGCCTACTTCCACCTCCCGGCGGGCGTGGCGGCGGCGCTCGGAGTCGTGCTCGTGCTCTACACGATCAGCGGCGGCCGCTACTGGCGGTGGGAGCGGATCGTGCTCGGCCTGGCGATCTTCAACGGGCTGTTCCTGGTCGCGGCGCTGCTCACCGGGCCGCGCTGGGGGGCCGTCGGGCACGCTCTGCTCACCGCCTCCCCCTTCCCCGGGGGAAGCCTCAGCACCCTTCTGTTGCTGGTCGCCTCGACGGTCGGCGCGACCGTCACCCCGTGGATGATCTTCTTTCAGCAGAGCGCCTCGGCGGACAAGGGGCTGACGCCCGACGACCTGCGTCACGGGCGCTACGACACGGTCGCCGGGGCCGTCCTGGCCGCCCTCTTCGGCTGCGGCGCGATGATCGCCGGCGCCGCCCTGGCCACCCACAACGGCGCGGGCATCCAGGGCCTGGCGGGAGCGGGCTTCCCGGGGGCGCTCTCCCACGTCTCCGGGCACGCCGTGGGCGCGATCTTCGCCCTGGGCCTGATCGAGGCGGGCGCGGTGGCGGTCCTGACGATCTCGGCCAGCACGGGCTACGCCGTGGGCGAGTGCATCGGCGCCCCCCACAGCATGAACTACAGCGCGCGCGGCGCGGCGGTCTTCTACGGCGCCAACTTCGGCGCGGCGGCGATCGCCGCCGGGATCATCCTCATCCCCGGCGCGCCGCTGCTCTCGATCGCGCTCAACGCCAACGTGCTGGCCACCGTCCTGCTGCCGGTGGCGCTCGTGTTCCTGATCATGCTGGCCAACGACCGCATGCTCATGGGCCGCTTCGCCAACGGCCGGCGCCACAACGTCGCGGCGATCACGATCGTCGCCTTCGTCGCGCTGTGCGGAACCGCGTACGCCGTCGATGCCTTCCTCAAGGCGGTCCACCTGGTCTGATGTACGAGCGCGACGGGGAGATCCTCGACAACTACCTGGAGGCCGACCAGCTGTGGTCGGAGACCTCCCGCCCGCTGCCCCGGGCCAGGCTGGGACGGGCGGCCACGGCCGGGCTGTGGGCGCTGCGCGTGTTCGCGATCGTCCTGAGCGCGATGGTCATCTACGTGTTCTTCTCGCAGCTCGGCGGCTGACCGGCGCGCGGTAGCCTGGAAACGATGGGCCTGGTCGACACCTACGAGGAGATCCTCACCTCGCTGCCCGACGACTGGACCGACCTCGAGCTCGACCTGAGGATCTTCGACGAGCGCCGCTACGTGGACGCCGCCGTCCTGCTGGTGATGTGCAACGCGCAGCCCTACTCCAGGCACGACTGGCACTGGCGGCTGCTGGTCGCGCACCGCTTCGGCCACGCGGCGGCCGCGCCCACCGTGCACGCGGCGCTCAGGCTGCTCGACGAGGCCGGGATCGACGGCGAGCTCGCGGTCCGGGAGGTGCGGACCGGCCGAGCCGAGGTCGTGCAGATGTGGGGGCGCCCGGAGTCGGTTCGCCGCGAGTTCAAGCGGATCCGCGCGCAGTAGCCGGAGGGGGTGCCCGCTGGCGCGCGTCGTCGCGTTCATCCCGGATCTGCTGTTCGGCTCCAACCTGGTCGGAGCGCTTCGGGCCGGCGGCCACCAGGTGGTGCTCGTGGCCGACCCGGAAGCGCTGCGGCGCGAGCTCGCCGACGCCGATGCGCTGATCCTCGATCTGACCTTCGACGCGCCCGAGCGGCTCGAGCAGGCGCGCCGGCTGTCCCCCCCGGGGCTGGCGACGCTCGCCTTCTACTCGCACGTGGAGGCCGACGTGCGCGAGCTGGCCGAGCGCGCCGGGGTCGACCTGGTGGTCCCCCGCTCGCGGATGGCCCGCGAGGCGGACGGCCTCATCCGGCGGTTAGTCGCCGGTTGAGCGCGAGGTCGAAATCGGCCGCCACCTCGGGCCGGCGAGCGACGATGCCAAAGCGCGTCTCCCACCCCGCCCACGCCTCCAGCACCGCCCGGGAGAGCTCTCCCGGGCGGCCGTCGGCGGGGCGGAAGGCGGGAAGCAGGGCGCGCAGCTGCGCGGCCACGAGGCGGGGGTCGAGGCCCGGGGCGCGAGCCTCCAGGTCCGCCGCCGCCCGGCCGGGGCGGGAAAGCGCGAAGCGATAGCCGCGCACGAGCGCCGACACGGTGGCCGCGAGGAGCCGGGGGCGCGCCCGCACCGTCCGCCGCGCCGCGCAGAGGACCAGCTCCGGATAGGGGGGCGCCCCGTACGCGTCGACGCGGAAGACGTGAAAGCCGGGCGCGCGCTCGCGCACGGTCACGCCCTCGTCGTTCCAGAAGGCGGTGGCGGCGGCCACGCGCCCGGCGAGCAGATCGGGGACGGCGTCAAAGCCGATCGTGACGAGATGCAGCCGTCGCGGGTCGCCGCCCGCGCCGGCCACGATCGAGTCGAGCACGGCGGTGTCGCTGGGCACGCCCGTCACCCCCACCGTCTGCCCGGCCAGGGCGGCGGGCGAGGCGAAGCGCGGCGCCGCGATCACCGCGGCAAGCGGCCGCTCGACGATCGCCATCAGCCCGACGATGTCGGCGCCGCGCTCGCGGGCGATGGCCAGGTCGTGGATGTCGAGGATCGCGAAGTCCGTCCTGCCGGTCTCCAGGAGCTTGATCGAGTCGGTGGAGGCGGTGGGGGCGAGCACGCGCAGGCGGACGCCCGCCGCGCGGTCGAAGCCCTCGCCGAGGGCCGCGTAGATGCCGGCGTGAACCGCGTTGGGCGTGAAGTCGAGCACGAGCCTCGCCGTGGGCAGGACGCGCTTCGGCGAGCTCCCGCCGCAGGCGCACAGCAGCGCCGCGGCCAGCAGCGATGTGAGCACTGTGCGCCTCACCGCGCGGGCAGCATAGGCGTCCGCGCCTAGAATCAGCCCACGCGCATGCGCCGCCGCGTCACGTTCAGCCGGAACCTCACGCTCTCGCTATCGCGGACCTGCCGCTGCTACTGCAAGTACTGCGCGTTCGCCACCCACCGGCCGCACCTCCACTCGCCCGAGGAGGTGCTGGAGATGCTCGACCGCGCCGCGGCGCGCCACCACGTCAAGGAGCTGCTGGTGCTCACCGGCGAGCGGCCGGAGCACAACGCGGAGGTGGCGGCCCGTCTGCGCTCTTACGGGCACCCCGACTTCGTCTCCTACGTCGTCTGGGTGTGCGAGCGCGCGCTCGAGCGGGGGATCCTGCCGCACACCAACCTCGGCGTCCTGCCCGCCGCCGACCTTCGGCGGCTGCGCGAGGTCACCGCCTCCCAGGGGTTGATGCTCGAGTCGACCAACGCCGAGCTGGTCGCGCACCAGGGCTCCCCGAGCAAGCACCCGGCGCGGCGGCTGGAGACGATCGCCGCCGCCGGTGAGCTGAGGATCCCCTTCACGAGCGGGATCCTGGTCGGCATCGGAGAGTCCGAGGAGGATCGGATCGCCTCGCTGGAAGCCCTGGCCGAGCTGCACGCGCGCCACGGGCACATCCAGGAGGTGATCCTCCAGAACTTCGTCCCCCACCGAAGCTACTACGGCCGCGAGCCGGCGCGCATCGCCGGGCAGGCCGCCGAGGAGTACTGGCGCACCGGAGTGTGGTCGGGCCCTCATCTGGACGCGCCCGCGTGGGCGTGCGAGGTCACGGCGGCGGACATGACGCGGCTGGTGGAGCACGCGCGGCGGCTCATGCCCGACGTCGGCATCCAGGTGCCGCCCAACCTCGCCGACTGGTGGGTGGACCTGGTCCGCGCGGGCGCCACCGACCTGGGTGGGCTGTCGGCCAACGGCGACCACATCTCGCCCGAGCACCCGTTCCCCTCGCCCGCCCAGGTCCGCCGGCGCCTGCGCGAGCACGGACTTGCCCTCTCCGAGCGGCTGTGCGTCTACCCGCAGTACATCGCCGAGGACTGGCTCTCGGCACCGGTGCTCGACGTGATCAAGCGCTGCTACTGGTCGTTCATCCCGCGGCGCGGGTCGGGGCGCCGGGCGGAAGTGAGCGTGCCCGATCGGCTGGCCCCCCGGGCGATCGAGCGCGCGCGGGACGGCGCGCGGCTGAGCGCCGATGAGCTGACCGCGCTGTTCGCCGAGCGCCGTCCGGAGGTGATCGAGGAGCTGCGGGCCGCCGCCGACGAGCTGCGGGCCGAGCTGGCGGGCGACACGGTCACGTTCGTGGTCAACCGCAACATCAACGTGTCGAACATCTGCACGGTGGGCTGCGCGTTCTGCGGCTTCGGGCAGTCGCGCCGCTCCCCCGACGCCTACGAGCACTCCGAGGAGGAATTCGTCCGCCGGGTGCGGGAGGCCGTCGAGTTTGGGGCCACCGAGATCTGCATGCAGTCCGGGATCCACCCGGACTGGCGGCTCGAGGACTACGAGCGGTGGTTGCGGGTGGCCAAGGGCGTCGCTCCCGAGATCCACCTGCACGCCTACTCGCCGATGGAGGTGGCGCACATGTGCGACGTGAGCGGGCTGCCGCCCCGCGAGGTGTTCGCGCGCCTGCGCGAGGCCGGACTGGGCTCCACGCCGGGCACCGCCGCGGAGGTCCTCCACGACGGAGTCCGCGAGCGGATCTCGCCCAACAAGCTGCCCGTCGCCCGCTGGGTGGAGATCATCGAAGCCTCCCATGCCGAGGGGATCCGCTCCACCGCGACCGTGATGTTCGGTCACATCGAGGAACCGTGGGAGCTGGCCGAGCACATGCGCCTCGTGCGCGCGTTGCAGGAGCGGACCGGCGGCATCACCGAGTTCGTGCCCCTGTCCTTCATTCCCTTCCACACCCTGCTGGGAAGGACTCACGGGATCGAGGAGATCTCGCGGGAGGAGAACCTCAAGCACACCGCGGTCTTCCGCCTGGCGCTCGGCAGGACCGTGCGCAACGTGCAGGCCAGCTGGGTCAAGATGGGCCTCGACGCGGCCACCGAGTCCCTGCGCTGGGGTGTCAACGACCTCGGCGGGACGCTCATGGAGGAGTCGATCAGCCGCATGGCGGGCAGCTACCACGGGGTCCGCCTGACGCCGGATGAGCTGGTGGCCGCCGCCCACCGCGCCGGCCGCCCGGCCGCCGAGCGAACCACGCTGTATGAGATACGCCGGCGCTATGAGCCCGGCATGGCGGTGGCGGCGAGATGAGCGCCGCACCGGCCCTGTTCGCCGGGGTCGAGCCGCTGGAGGTGTTCGTCGAGCTGCTGTCGGGCATCGACGTGCAGACCTCCTCCACCGAGTTCTACGACCGCATCTGCGAGGCGATCTGCCGCCTGACCACGATGCGGCGGGCGGCCATCTTCATGGCCGACCAGGCCCGCGGACGGGTGCGCGCGGTCGGCGCGCACGGAATCGCCTTCTCCGAGCTGGCGGGCCTGCGGCCGACGCTCGTCAACACGCCGATCGCCCAGCGGGCCCTGCTCGAGGACCGCGTGGTGGTCGTCTCGGAGGAGATCGAGAAGCAGGTCCCGCCGGAGTACGCCGAGGTGCTGGGCATCACCACCCTGGTGTGCACCCCGCTGAGCGCCGCCGGCCGCGCCTACGGCGTCGTGTGCGCCGACCGCGGCGGGGGTCGCTTCGAGCTCTCCGACGGCGAGCGCCACCTGCTCTGGACGCTGGGCAAGACGGCGGCGCTCGTCGCCGCGGCGCGCAACGTCACCCGCCAGCAGGAGCGAAGCCGGCGGCTGGCCGAGCGCCTGGAGCTGGCGCGCGAGGTCCACGAGCGCGTCCTGCAGCGGATGTTCGGTGTCTCGCTGGCGCTGGGGTCCGAGTCGCCGCTGGACGAGGCCCAGCGCCGGCGCTGCCTGGTCGAGCTGCGGGAGGCGCTGGGCGACCTGCGTCGGGCGCTCGAGCGGCCGCTCGCGCCGCTGCCGCCGGAGACCGGCACCACGCTGGCCGAGGAGCTGGAGCGCATCCGCCGCTCGCCGGGCATGGCGGTTGAGGTGGACTGGCAGGGCGACTTCACCGTGCCGTCCGACCTGGAGGCGCTCGCCCAATCGGTGCTCGCCGAGGCGCTTCGCAACGTCTCAAAGCACGCCAGTCCCAGCCACGTGGAGGTGGCGGTGGCCCGCGACGCCGACGCGTTCACGCTGGAGGTGCGCAACGACGGGGCGCGCGCCGGCGGCGGGGTGGGCGCCGCGGGCGGCGGGATGGGGCTGCGTCTGGCCGCCTTCGAGGCCCTCCAGCACGGCGGGGTGGTCGAGTCCGGCCCGGTGCCACCGGACGGCTGGAGGGTGCGGCTCGTGGTCGAGCTGGCGGGGGAGGAGGATGACGGGCACGCGTGAGCGCCCGACGTCGCGGCCGGCCGCGCGCGCGGACGGCCTGCGCGTGCTCGTGGTCGACGACCACGACGTGGTCCACTGGGGCTTTCGCCTCCTGCTCGCCGGACAGCCGTGGGTGGAGCGGTGCCTGGCGGCGCGAACCGCGGCGCAGGCGCTGGCGGTGGCCAGGCGGCTGCGCCCCGACGTGGCGCTGGTCGATCTGTTCCTATCCGATGACTCGGGCGCGGAGCTCTGCCGCACGCTGCGCGAGGCCTCCCCGGGCACGCGCGTGCTGCTGGTCTCCGGGGCGGGTCGGATGGCGCCCGCGGCGGCGCGCGCGGCGGGCGCCTCGGGGTTCATCGCCAAGGACCAGAGCGCGGCCGAGGTGCTCGCCGCGGTGCGCGCGGTGGCGGCCGGGGGACAGGCGTTCCCCGAGGGGGAGGACCCCGAGCCGGTGCTGACCGAGCGCGAGCGCGACGTGCTCCGGCTGATCGCCGCCGGGTCCACCAACCGCGAGATCGCCGAGCAGCTGTTCCTCTCCCCCCACACGGTCAAGGAGCACACGAGCGCGCTCTACCGCAAGCTGCAGGCTCGCAACCGCGCCGAGGCGGTGCGTCGCGCACAGCGGACCGGGCTGCTCGGCTGAGGGGCCGCGCCCGGGCGCCGCCGGGCGGCGTGGATCAATAGGGTTCCGCGCGTGTCCACGAGCTCACCCAGCGCCCAGCGGGTCCTGATCACGGGCGCGGCGCGGGGAATCGGCGCCGCGCTGGCGCAGCGGCTGGCGGCCGACGGGGCGCGGCTGGCGCTGGTGGGGCTCGAGGAGGACAGGCTGCGTGAGGTCGCGCGCCGCTGCGGCGAGGGGACGTTCGCCGCCCGCTGCGACGTCTCGAGCTTCGAGGAGGTGAGCACGGCGGTGGACGACGCCGCCCGGGCGCTCGGCGGGCTCGACGCGGTGGTGGCCAACGCCGGCATCGCCACCGGCGGGCCGTTGCGGCTCCAGGACCGGCGGACGTGGGAGCGGGTGATCGAGATCAACCTGCTCGGCGTCATGTACACCGACCGTGCCGCCCTGCCCCACCTTCAGGCCAGCCGCGGCTACCTGCTCAACATCTCCTCCAGCGCGGCCGCGTTCCGGGGGCCGGGACTGAGCGCCTACTGCGCGGCGAAGGCGGGCGTGGAGGCGCTGAGCGACTGCCTGCGGATCGAGATGAGGCCCCACGGCGTGGAGGTGGGGGTGGCCCACTTCCTGTTCCTGGACACCGACATGGTTCGGGACGCCGACCGCGAGCTGGCCGGCGGCGAGCGCCGCAGCCGCCTGCCCGGCCCGCTCGCGCGCACCTATCCGCTCGCGCCGGCGGTGGAGGAGCTGGCCGCGGCGATCGTCGAGCGCCGCCGCCGGGTGGCCTATCCGCGGTGGTTTTTGAGGGCGCTGCCCTTCCGCCAGGCGTTCGCCTCCCGGCTGGTGGAGCGCCAGGCCGCCAGGGAGGTACTCGAGGCGGAGCGGGAGTACGCGCAGCGCGTGGCGGACCAGGGCGCCGCCGCGGCCGCCGCGACTCGGCGGACGCGGGAGCTGGCGGGGCTGTAGCGCGCGGCGGCCGCGCGGGGGGCGGGGGAGCGGGGGACCGCGAGCGAGCGGGCGTGAGCGGGCGCGGTGGCGCCCCCCACCGGCAGAACGTGCAAATGCTCCCCCTGGCGGGGCGCACGTGTCACGCCGAGCCGGTCATGGCCGGCGTGCCGTGACACGTGCCGCCCTGGGCGGGGCGCTGTGTCACGTTACGCCGGTGCGGCTGGCCGCGCGCCGCTGCGCGATGCCGGTGCGCCCGGTCCCGCCGCCCCGTTGTGCCGGCGCGCCCCGGTCGCGCGCCGCGCTACCTGCGCCGCATCGCCCGCTCGATCACCGGCAGCTTGACGGCGTGCGGGATGTAGCGGCTGGCCAGCATCGCGGCCCAAACCGGCAGGCCGGGCACCACCACGCGGCGGTTGGAGGCGAGGCCGTCCACCCCGGCCCGGGCGACGTCGCGCGGCGAGACGAGCGCGGGACGCGGGACGGCCTTCTCAAACGAGCGCCCGCCCGCCACCCGCCAGCCGGCGGCGTCCCAGAAGTCGGTCTCCACCGGCCCCGGGCAGAGCGCGGTGACGGCGACGCCCGCACCGCTCACCTCCTGGTGGATCGCCTCGGAGAAGGTCAGGACATACGCCTTGGCCGCCGAGTAGCCGGCCGCGTAGGGAAGCGGCTGCATCCCCGCCGTGGAGGCCACGTTGAGGATCGCGCCGCGCCGGCGCCGCACCATCTCGGGCAGGAACGCGCCGGTCAGCGCCACGACCGCCTCCACGAGCACCCGCACCTGCTCGATCTCGCGCTGCGGGTCGGCCTGGGCGAAGGGCCCGCCGGTGGCGAAGCCGGCGTTGTTGACCAGCACGTCGACCTGCAGACCGAGGTCGGCCAGCTGCCCCGGCAGGCGGCCGCGCGCGGCGGGCCTGGCCAGGTCGCAGGAGATCGGCTCGGCGCGCACGCCGTACTCGGAGCCGAGCTCGCGGGCCATGGCCTCCAGGCGCTGCTTGCGCCGCGCGACCAGCACGACGTTGTGACCGCGGCCGGCCAGCTCGCGGGCGATCTCGCTGCCGATGCCCGCCGAGGCGCCGGTGACGAGGGCCGCTGAGGAGGGTGTCGGCCGGGGAAGGCTCACGCTCCGGCGAACACTACCTCCCCCCGAACGGGGGGACTTCCACGCCCACCCTGTATCGCGCGGGCGGCAATCGAGTAGACAGAGCACATGGCTCTCACCGCGATCCTCTTCCCGGGCCAGGGAAGTCAGGTGCCCGGCATGCGCGAGCAGGTCGAGCGCGTTCGGCCCGACCTGCTCGAGCTCGTGGCCGGCGCGGTGGGAGAGGATCCGTTTGCCCGCGTCGAGGAGGGGACGCGGTTCGCCCAGCCCGCGATCTTCTGCGCCAGCCTCGCCGGGTGGACCGAGCTGGGCCGCCCCGACGGGGACTTCATGGCCGGCCACTCGCTGGGCGAGCTGGGGGCGCTGGTGGCCGCGGGATGCCTCCAGGAGGACGACGGCGTGCGCCTGGTGGCGCTCCGCGGACGGCTCATGCAGGAGGCGGGCGAGCGCGCCGCGCTGGACGGCGAGGAGGGGCCGGCGGGCGGGATGCTGGCGCTGCTGGGACCCGGCGCGGCCGAGCACGCGCCGACGCTCGCCGAGGAGCACGGCCTCGCGGTGGCCAACGACAACTGCCCGACCCAGGTCGTCCTCTCCGGCCGCCGCTCGAGCCTGCCATCGGCGGCACGCGCCGCCCGGGAGCTGGGTCTGCGGCCGATGGAGGTGCCGGTGACCGGCGCCTTTCACTCGCCGATGATGCAGCCGGCGGTCGCACAGTTCGCCGCGGCCCTGGAGGGGGTGCGGCTGTACCCCGGCCGGGTGCCGGTGATGAGCGCGGTCACCGCGGAGCCGTTCGATGACGTCCGGGCCCGCCTGGCCGAGGCGCTCGTCCGGCCCGTCCGCTGGCGCGAGACGCTGCTCGAGCTGCGCGCGCGCGGCGTCGAGCGCTTCATCGAGGTGGGCCCCGGCCGCGTCCTCACCGGTCTGGTCAAGCGGACGCTCAGCGACGTGGAGCTCGTCCATGCTTGACGCGGCCACCCCACGGGAGCGCCTGGAGGCGGCCGCCCCCAGGGAGCGGGTGGAGGCGCCCGCCCCGCCCCCCCGCGGGCGCAAGGCGGCGTTTCACTCGGTCGCGGTCGCGCTGCCGCCGGGTCGGCTCACGACCGCCGAGCTGGCCGAGCGGCTCGGACTGAGCGAGGAGTGGATCCTCTCCCGCACCGGCGTCCGCGAGCGGCCGGTCGCCGCCCCGGAGGAGCGCCTGGCCGACTACGCCGCGCGGGCGGCGACGACCGCCCTGGAGCGAGCGCGGGTCGATCCCGCCGACGTGGACCTCGTCCTGGTGGCGACGCTCACGGCCGACGAGGTGACGCCCAACGCGGCGCCGCTCGTCGCCCACGCCATCCACGCCGGACACGCCGGAGCCTTCGACGTCGGCGCGGCGTGCACCGGCTTTTTGTCCGGGCTGGCGGTCGCCGCTGCCGCGGTGGAGACCGGGCGCAGCCGCTACGTGGTGGTGGTCGGCGCCGACTTCTGCACGAGGATCACCGATTGGAGCGATCGCAAGACGGCGCCGCTGTTTGGCGATGCCGCGGGCGCCGCGGTGATCGGACCGGCCGAGGAGTCCGGGGGCGCGATCGGCCCGGTGGTGCTGGGCTCCGACGGCTCGCACGGGCCAACGATCCTGATCCCCACCGACGATCGCAAGGTCCGCATGGACGGCCCGGAGGTCTACAGGCACGCCGTCGCCCGCATGGCGGAGTCCACGCTGGAGGCCGTCGAGCTGGCCGGCCTCACGCTCGCCGACATCGACCTGTTCGTCTACCACCAGGCCAACGCGCGCATCACGCGGGCCCTCGGGGAGCGGCTCGGGCTGGAGCCCGGGCGCGTGGTCGACTGCATCGAGTTCCTGGGCAACTCCTCGGCCGCGACGCTGCCGCTGGGGCTCGACCACGCGCTCGGCGACGGCCGCCTGCGCCCGGGCTGCCGCGTCCTGTTGGGCGCCTTCGGCGGCGGGTTCACCTGGGGGGCTGGAGTGATCGAATGGAGCTCTCCCGTCGATGCCTGACGCGCAGCCGCGCGACGGTTGCGCGCTGGTCACCGGAGCCTCGCGCGGGATCGGCGCCGCGATCGCGCTCGGGCTCGCGGCCGACGGCTGGCCGGTGGGCGTCAACTACCGCGCCGATCGCGAGGCGGCCGAGAGGGTGGTGGCGGAGATCGAGAGCCAAGGCGGCCGCGCTCTCGCCGTCGCCGCGGACGTGGCGGTGCCCGAGGCGGCCGGCGAGCTGTTCGAGGCGGTCGAGTCGCACTTCGCCGCGCCGGTGCTCGTGCTCGTCAACAACGCGGGCGTCAACCGCGACGATTTGGTGGCCTCGCTCGGGGACGAGGAGTGGGCGGAGGTGATCGAGACCGATCTCACCGCCGCCTTCCGGCTCACCCGCCGCGCCCTGCGGGGGATGTTGCGCGCGCGCACCGGCCGGATCATCAACGTCTCCTCGGTGGTGGCGCTGCGGGCCAACCCCGGCCAGGCCAACTATGCGGCGGCCAAGGCGGGCCTGATCGCCCTCACCAGGACCGCGGCGGTGGAGGTGGCGCGCCGCGGGGTCACGATCAACGCGGTCGCCCCGGGCTTCATCGAGACCGACATGACGGCGGAGGTGCCCCGGGACCTGCTCGCGGCGATCCCCGCCCGGCGGGCCGGAACGCCCGAGGAGGTGGCGGCCTGCGTACGCTTCCTGGCTTCCGAGGCGGCGGGCTACGTGACCGGCTCGGTTCTGAGCGTGGACGGCGGGCTGGCCGCCTGAGAGGAAACCCACCAGCAAGCAAAGGAGCAGCAATGCCAGCAGTGACAGCCGAACAGGTCGAGGCCCGGGTGATCGAGACGCTCGCCAGCTTCGGCCCCGACGCCGAGGACATCACCCGATCCTCCACCTTCGAGGAGCTGGACATCGACTCGCTCGATCTCGTGGAGCTCGCGCAGATCGTCGAGGACGAGTACGGCGTCGTGCTCAAGGGCGAGGACATGAAGGAGCTGAGGACGGTCGGCGACGCGATCGACCTGATCGTCTCGCGCGCCGGTTAGGGCTGGCCCGCCGGTGAAGCGTCGCGTCGTCGTCACGGGGATGGGAGCCGTCACGCCGCTGGGCGTCGGCGCCCGGCTCCTGCACGAGCGGTGGGCCGCCGGCGTGTGCGGGATCGCCGACCGCGCCGGTCGCTGCGCCGACTTCGAGCCCTCCGACCACCTGTCGGTCAAGGAGGTGCGGCGACTGGACCGCTTCGCGCAGTTCGCGCTCGTGGCGGCCGCCGAGGCGATCGCCCAGGCCGGGTGGGAGGAGGAGCTTCCCTACGACGCGCTGCGCGTCGGCTGCGTGATCGCGACCGGGATCGGCGGGCAGGAGACGGTGGAGGCCCAGCTCGACGTCCTGCGCGAGCGCGGGCCCCGCATGGTCTCGCCGCTGGGGATCCCGCAGTACATGCCCAACGCCGCCGCCGCCGCGGTGTCGATGAAGCACCGCCTCCAGGGCCAGACCTACGGGGTGGTGTCGGCCTGCTCGGGCGGCGCCCACGCGCTCGGCTCGGCGCTGCGCATGATCCAGTGCGGCGACGCCGACGCCGCCGTGGCCGGCGGCACGGAGGCCACGCTCACACCGTTCGCCTTCGCCAGCTTCGACGCCATGCAGGCGCTGTCGCCCACCGGCATCAGCCGCCCGTTCGACGCCCGGCGCGACGGGTTCGTGATGGGGGAGGGGGCGGGCGTGCTGGTGCTCGAGGAGGCGGAGGCGGCCGCCCGGCGCGGCGCCACCGTGCTCGGCGAGCTGGTCGGCTACGGCTCCACCGCCGACGCCTACCACCTGACCGCGCCGCGGCCCGGCGGCGAGCCCGCGGCGCGCGCGATCGAGTTCGCGCTGCGCGACGCCGGCCTGACCGCGGAGCAGATCGACTACGTCAACGCGCACGGGACCTCGACGCAGCTCAACGACGCCGCCGAGACCGTGGCGCTGAAGACGGCGCTCGGCGAGGAGCGCGCCCGCCAGATCCCGGTGTCCTCCACCAAGTCCGCCATCGGCCACCTCCTGGGCGCCGCCGGCGCGGTGGAGGCGGTGGCGACGATCGAGACGCTGCGCACCGGCGTGATCCCGCCCACCCTCGGCTACGAGGTGCCCGACCCCGAGCTCGACCTGGATTTCGTCCCCGGCGAGGCGCGCCCGCTGGCCGTCGGCAACGGCCGCCGCCCGGCGGCCATCTCCAACTCGTTCGCCTTCGGCGGCCACAACGTCACGCTCGTGCTCAGCGCCCCCGAGCGCCCGGAGCCGGGGCCGTGAGCGTAGCCACGATCCCGGCCAGGCGAGAGCGCCTGGTCCCGCTGGAGCGCCTCGAGCGTCTGTGCGACCCGGGCAGCCTGCAGCCGCTTCGCTCCCACGTGATCTCGACGCGCCTGGGGGCGCGCGCGGTGCCGGGCGACGGCGTGCTGGGCGCCACGGGCGCGGTCGACGGGCGGCCGATCGCCTGCTACGCCGAGGACGGCGGCTATCTCGGCGGGTCGCTGGGGGAGCGCCACGCCGACACGATCGTGCGCGTCCTGGAGATCGCGGGCCGGGCGCGCATCCCGGTGGTGGGGTTCGTGGAGTCGGCGGGGGCGCGGATGCAGGAGGGCACCGCCGCGCTGGCCGGCTACGGACGCATCTTCCGCCGCAGCGTCGCGCTCACCGGCGTGGTGCCGCAGATCTCCGTCGTCTCGGGCGCCTCGGCGGGCGGCGGCGCCTACTCGCCCGCGCTCACCGACCTGGTGCTCATGACCGAGGACGCCGCCATGTTCCTCACCGGCCCCGGGATCGTGCGGGAAGCGCTCGGCGAGGACATCGACGCCGCTTCGCTGGGCGGGCCCCGCGTGCACGACCGCAACGGCGTCTGCCACATGGTGGTGGCCGACGAGGCGCAGGCGGCGCGGCAGGTCCGGCGGCTGCTCGCCTACCTGCCCTCGTGCGCGGGCGCGATCGCGCCCTGCGCCGAGGCGCGAGAGCCCGAGCTGCCCGACCCCGGCTCGCTCGTGGCGGCCGAGCCACGGCGGGCCTACGACGTCCGCGACCCGCTGCGGGCGCTCCTGGACGCCGGCTCGCTGCTCGAGCTCTGCCCGCGGTGGGCGCGCAACGTGGTCACGGCGCTGGGCAGGCTGGAGGGGCGGCCGCTGGCGGTGATCGCCAACCAGCCCCGCCACCTGGGCGGGGTGCTCGACGCGGAGGCCTCCGAGAAGGCGGCGCGCTTCATCGGCTTCTGCAGCTCGTTCGGGCTGCCCCTGCTGGCGGTCGTCGACACGCCCGGGTTCATGCCCGGCTCGCGCCAGGAGCGCGCGGGTGTGATCCGGCACGGGGCGGCCCTGGTGCGGGCGTTCGCCTCCGCCCGCACTCCCAAGGTCACGCTCGTGCTCCGCAAGGCCTACGGCGGGGCGTACATCACGATGAACTCCCGCGACCTGGGGGCCGATCTGGTCCTGGCGTGGCCCGGCGCGGAGCTGGGGATCATGAGCGCGCGGGGCGCCGTCGGGATCGTGCACCGCCGCGAGCTGCGGGCCGCGGGGGATCCCGAGTCCGAGCGCCGGCGGCTGGCCGAGGCCTACGCGCGCGAGCACCTGCGGGCCGAGGCGGCGGCCGCCGCCGGTTTCGTCGACGAGCTGGTGGAGCCGGCTCGGACGCGCGAGCGGCTGGCGTGGGCGCTGCGCACGCTCGCGGGGGTCCCCACGTGATCCTGGCCGGCAAGCGGCTGCTGATCACGGGCGTCATCACCAGGGACTCGATCGCCTTCCACGCCGCCGAGCAGGCCCAGCGGGAGGGCGCCGAGGTCGTGCTGACCAGCTTCGGCCGCGTGCGCCGGCTGACCGAGCGGGCGGCGCAGCGGCTCCCCGAGGCGGTCGATGTCCTCGAGCTGGACGTCAACCGCGAGGAGGACCTGACCGGCGTGGCGCGGTCGCTGCGGGAGAGGTGGGGCGGCCTCGACGGCATCCTGCACGCGATCGCCTTCGCCCCCGAGGACGCGATCGGCGGTCGGTTCATGAGCGCTCCGGCGCAGAGCGCGCTGCAGGCCTTCCAGACCAGCGCCTTCTCGCTCAAGGCGCTGGCCGCGGCGCTGGCGCCGCTCATGGGGCGCGGGGCGAGCGTCGTCGGGCTCGACTTCGACGCCTCCGTCGCCTGGCCGATCTACGACTGGATGGGCGTGGCCAAGGCGGCGCTCGAGGCCGTGGCCCGCTACCTGGCACGCGACCTTGGCCCCGCCGGCATCCGCGTCAACCTCGTCTCGGCCGGGCCGCTGGGCACGGTGGCGGCCCGCGGCATCCCGGGGTTCGAGCGGCTGGCCTCCCTGTGGCCGGCGCAGGCGCCGCTGGGGTGGGACATCGAGGATCCCGGTCCGGTCGCGGCGGCGATCTGCTTTCTGCTCTCGGACTACTCCCGCGCCATCACGGGGGAGATCGTGCACGTCGACGGCGGCTTTCACGCGGTCGGCGCGCCGAGCCAGGCGTGATCCGCCGCAGCGGCGCTCGGGCGCCGCGTACGCTGGTGGGATGCAGCGGTGGCTCGGCGACGGCCGCGTGGTGCGCGCCTGCGCGATCCTCGGCGCGTGCGCGATCGCGTTCTCGAGCATCCTGGTGCGGCTCAGTCACGCCACGCCGTCGACCGCGGCCATCTTCCGCTGCGCCTACGCGCTGCCGGTGCTCGCGCTGCTCGCCTGGCGCGAGGATCGGCGCTTGGGCCCCCGCCCCTGGCGCGAGCGGCGGATCGCCGTCGCCTCGGGCGCCTTCTTCGCCGCCGACCTGATCCTCTGGCACCACTCGATCGCCGACATCGGAGCCGGCCTGGCCACCGTGCTGGCCAACGTCCAGGTCGTGCTGGTCCCGCCGGTGGCCTGGGCGCTGCTCTCGGAGCGGCCGGGACGGCAGGTCCTGGCCGCGCTCCCGATCGCCATGACCGGCGTGCTGCTGATCTCCGGGGTGCTGGAGCGCGGCGCCTACGGCCACGACCCGGTGCGCGGGACGGCGTTCGGGCTGGGCGCCGGCGTCGCCTACGTCGGGTTCCTCCTGCTCCTGCGGCGCGGAGGCGCCGACCTGCGCCGGCCGGCGGGACCGCTGTTCGACGCCACCGCGACCGGTGCCGTGGGGTGCGTCCTCGCGGGGCTGGTCATCGGCGACGCCGACCTGGCCCCCACCTGGCCGAGCGCGGGCTGGCTCGTGACGCTCGCCCTCACCTCCCAGGTGGTCGGCTGGCTGCTGATCACCGTGTCGCTGCCGCGGCTGCCGGCGGCGCTCACCTCGCTGCTCTTGACGATCCAGCCCGTGGGCTCGGTGGCGCTGGCCGCGCTCATCTTCGGCGAGGCGCCGAGCGGGCTTCAGCTCGCCGGCGTCGCGCTCGTCCTGGCGGCCCTGCTGGTGGCGACCCTATCGGAACAGGTCCTCGCTCTGCGGGCGAGCCAGCGCCGCCGCCCCCGGCCCGTCCTCGTCGGTGACGTGGCGCTCGGCGCCGCGGATGAGCACGACCGGCTGTGAGGAGTCCTTGCGGCGGGCCAGGTCGGCCGCCGCCGCCAGCTGATCGGCGACGGCGAGCCACGTCGCCCTCAGCGTGCGCCCGAGCGCGTCGGCGCGCCCGCGCCAGTCCTCCAGCGGCCGCAGCCCGGCGCACCCGATCGCCACGTCGCACTGACCGTGGCGCCAGGCCCGGCCGAACGAGTCGGTGATGAGGACCGCGGGTGAGGCCCCCGTGAGCTCGCGCAGCCGCGCGCGGAGCCCGCGGGCGCTGGCGTCGGGATCCTCGGGCAGCAGCAGCACCGTCTCCTCCCCGCGGACGTTCGAGGCGTCCACTCCGGCGTTCGCGCACACGAACCCGTGCCGGGTCACGCAGATCAGGACGCCGCGCTCGGCGCGCAGCACCTCGCGTGACTGGTCGAGCACCACCTGCACGTGGCGGGGATCCTTGCCCAGGCGCCGGGCCAGCTCGCGCGCGCGCCGCCCGGGCCGCACCGCGGCGAGCGAGACCGTCCTGCCCTGCGCCTTGGAGACCGCCTTGTGCGCGATCACGACCACGTCGCCGTCGGCCAGAGGTGGGGCGGCCCGCGCGATCAGGCCCGCCAGGTCGGCGCCTGGCACGATCTCCGGCAGCCCGTCGAGCGCGGCCGCGCTCAGCATCGGGACAGGAGCGCGAGCGTCCTCGGCGCGGCGTCGGCCGCGCTCGCCAGCGCCATGAGGTCCTCCGGGGTGTCGACGTCGAGCGCCAGCGAGGGCACCTCACAGACGCGGCAGGCGATGCCGGCCCGGCGGGCGAGCTCCTGGTGGCGGGCGCAGCTTCCCGGGCCGAAGGCGGGGCCCAGGACGCCGGGCGGGGAGATGACGAGGGCGTTGGTGCCGGTTCCGTGGCGGTCCGGCACGACGGTGAGGCCGGGGGGCGGGGCGGCCGAGGCGAGGAGCTCGTCGAGCTCCCGCGCCTCGACGGCCGGGCAGTCGCCGGGGACCAGCAGGACCCGCTCGGCGCCGCGCCGGCGCGCTGCCGCGATTCCCATCCGCGCCGCCTGGTTGTGACCCTCCCCCCGGTCGGCGATCACCTCGGCCCCCGACCGTCGCGCGATCGCGCGCGCCGCTTCGCCGGACGGACCGCTCGCGGCCACCACCACCACCTCGGCGATCGAGCTGGCGTGCGCGAGCGCCGACAGCACGTCCTCCAGCATCGCCTTCACCAGCGCCTCGCGCAGCGGGGCGGGCACCTCGCCGCGCAGGCGCTGCTTGGCCTGCGAGAAGCTCTTGATCGGCAGGATCGCGATCGTGCGCACGCCGCGCGAACGCTAGTCGAGAGCCGCCGCGAAGCCCAGCGTCTCCGCCGCCAGGCGCCGCCGCGCCGATGCGTCGGCCATGAGCACGTCGGTCACCAGCACCGGGAGGAGGGTGCTCGGCTGGTCGGCCACCAGGCCGTCGATCACGCCCTCGTAGAGGGTGGCGATCCCGTCGCTGGAGAGCGGCTGCCCCGCCCACTCCACAAATGGCCTGGTGGGACCCTTCACGACCTCGCCTTCGACCAGCGGGCTGACCGCCACCACGGGCGCGGCAGCCGCCCGCAGGGCCTGGCGGATCTCGCTCACGGCGAGGATCGGCCCGATCGAGATGACGGGGTTGGAGGGGCCGATGACGATCGCGTCGGCCGCGGAGATGGCGTCGAGCACGCCCGGCGCGGCGCGCGCGGTGGCGGCGCCGCGGAAGGCCACGTCGTCCACCGGGCCCTCGCCGTGGCCGGCGATCATGAACTCCTGCAGGCGCCACCAGCGGCCGCGGGCCAGCACGCGCGTGCGCACCGGCTGGTCGCTCATCGGTAGCACCTGCGCCTGCACCCCGAGCGCCGAGACGATCTGCCGGTGGGCCTCGGTGAGCGAGGCCCCGGCGGCGAGCGCCTCGGCGCGGCGCAAGCCGATCGCCAGGTCCCGGTCGCCGAGGTTGAACCACACCTCCTCTCCCAGCTCGCGCAGCCCCGCCATGACGTGGAAGGTGTCGCCCTCCAGCCCCCAGCCGCGGCTGTCGATCCGGTCGGCCAGCCAGAGCGTCACCAGGTCCGGGTCGGGGGAGACGTAGGCCCCGTAGATCTCGATGTCGTCCCCGGTGTTGGCGATCACGGTCAGCCGGCCGGGGTCGACGAGGTCGAGCATCCCGCGCGCCAGCTTTGCCCCGCCGGTACCGCCGGCGAGCACGACCACCGAGGGGCCGCTCACCGGCTACGCCAGCCCGGTTATCTTGATGCCGGCCCTCACCTTGTGGCGGACGTTGATCGAGATGATGAGCGGCGTCAGCTGCTCGACGATCCGCGCCATCTCGAGCGGCCCGCAGTCGACCGGTCGCAGACCCTCGACGCGCGCGACCAGCTCGGCCAGCCGCTCCTTGTCCTCGCGCCGGTCGCCGCAGATCAGCACGTCCTCGTCGAGCCGGTGCTCGAGGTCGGAGAGCAGCGCGGCGCTCACGGTGTGAAACGCCGACAGAACGCGCACGCCGGCGGGGGCCATCTCCTGGGCCTGCTGGGCGGCCGAGCCCTGCCAGACACCGAGGGTCCGGGTCGCCCGGCCGCTGATCGCCGCGGCCAGCGGGACGGTCGCGTCGATCAGCAGCTGCCCCTCGCGCAGAACGTCCCTCAGGTTGGTGAGGTTCTCGGACTGGTTGCGGAAGGGGACGCTGAGGATCACCAGCTCGGCCGCCCTCGCCGCCTCGGCGTTGAGCAGGCCCGAGTAGGCGCCCTCGGGGACCGCCTCGGCCGCCCGGGCGGCCGCCTCGCGCGCCCGACCGGCGTCGCGTGAACCGATCACAACCGGGACGCCGGCCCGTCCCAGCCGCAGCGCGAGCCCGAAGCCGAGCGCCCCGGTGGCGCCCACGATCGCTACCGGTCCGTGGGGCATGGCGGCGGAGTGTATGGTTCCCGGTCGGATGGGGGATCCGCTGGAGGTGGGAATCGAGGCGACGAACGAGTTCGAGGTGGCCGGAAGCCTCCTGACCGACGTCGGCGGAACGCTCGGCTTCTCGGTCCTGGCGACGCCGGCGATGATCTCGATGATGGAGCGCACGGCGGCGCAGCTGGTGGCGCCCAGGCTGCCGGCCGGCAAGGCAACGGTCGGGTTCGAGGTGTGCGTGCGGCACGTGGCGGGCGCTCCGGAGGGCACGCGCTGCACGGCCCGCGCCCGCCTGGAGGAGATCGTCGACGGACGCAAGCTCCGCTTCGCGGTGGAGGTCCTCGACGGCGAGGGCCGCACGGTGGGAGTCGGCACCCACGAGCGGCGGATGATCGACGCCCGCCGTGGATAGACGCCGCGTTGGGATCGTCCTGGCGGCGCTCGCGGCCGTCGCGCTGGCCGCGGGGGCGCCGTCGGCTCCGGCGACAAGCGCCGGGTCGAGGCTGCCGCTGCTCATCGCCTCGGCCGGCCTGAGCCAGCGGGGCGCGCAGCTCGTCTGGCGAGTCTCGCTGGGCCAGCCGTTCTCGCCCGGCGCCCTCGCGCGGGACGGCCGGACGCTCTGCCTGCTGATCGAGCGCCCACGGGACGGCGCGGTGAGCGCGTCGGTGTGCCTGACCGGGCCGGCTCGCGGCGCGCGAGCGCCGCGCCTCGCCTACGCCCGCGTCAGCGCCTCCGGGGCGGGGCCGTCGCGCATCATCCCGGCGCAGGTGAGCCGCTCCAGCTCGCGCGAGCTGACCGCGGCGTTCCTCCCCGGCGACGTCGGGCTGCGCTACGCGCCGCTTCGCTGGCAGGTGATCAGCACGCTCAGCGTGCACGCGTGCGCCTCCCCGCGCCCCGGCGAGCGACGCTGCTTCCTGCTCTACCCGAGCGCCCCGCGGCTGCTGGCGCTCCACGCGCCGGCTCCGGCCGGATGCCGGGTGAGCGGGCCGCTGTGGGTCTTCCACGGACCCACGGACAGAAGGGAGATCGCGCTCACCTTCGACGACGGGCCGTGGTCGGACACGGCCGCCTTCCTGAACGTGCTCGAGCGCGAGCACGTGGTGGCGACGTTCTTCCAGATCGGCGAGCAGATCGCGCGCTACGGGGCGCTCGACCGCCGGATGCTGGCCGACGGCGACATGATCGGCGATCACACCTGGAACTACGGGGGGAACGTGGCCGCGGGCGGCGTCGACGCCGCGGTCCAGATCAAGGAGGCCGCGGCGGCGATCCGCAAGGCCACGGGAGGGTTTCAACCCTGCCTGTTCCGCGCCCCCGGCGGCAACGTGACGCCGAGCCTGCTGCGCACGGCCCGCTCGCTGGGCTTCAGCACGATCCAGTGGGACGTGGACCCGCGCGACTGGACGCGGCCCGGCGCCGCCGCGATCTACGAGCGCGTGATCGCCGGGGCGCGGGACGGCGCGATCGTGATCCAGCACGACGGCGGAGGCGACCGCTCGCAGACGCTCGCCGCGCTGCCCCGCGAGATCGAGGCGCTGCGGCGGCAGGGGTACCGGTTCGTGACCGTGACCCAGATGCTCGGCTATCCGCTCGTCTATCGATGAGCGACCGGACGCGGCGCTCGGGCCGTCCGACCTAGAATCGCGGGCTGTGAGCGAGCTTCCCCCGCGCGTCCGGATCCGCGAGGTGGGGCCGCGCGACGGCTTTCAGAACGAGCCGGAGGTGATCCCCACCGACGAGAAGGTGCGGCTGATCGAGCTGCTTGGGCGCAGCGGCCTGCGGCGCATCGAGGTGACGAGCTTCGTGCGCCCCGACGTCATCCCCCAGCTCGCCGACGCCGAGGAGGTGCTCTCGCGGGCGCGGCTGCCCGCGGAGGTGTCGGTGAGCGTCCTGATCCCCAACGAGCGGGGCCTGGAGCGGGCGCTCGCCCACCGCGACCGTTTCCACGAGGTCAACGGGTTCCTCTCCTCCTCCGAGACGCACAACCGCAGGAACGTGGGGCGCTCGATCGCCGAGTCGCTGGCCGGCCTGCGGCGGATGTTCGCCCGCGCGCGCGCCGAGGGGCTGCGCTGCGAGGGCGTGATCTCCACCTCCTTCGGCTGCCCCTACGAGGGGCACGTGCCACCGTCGAGGGTGCTCGAGATCGCCGGGGAGCTGGCCGCCGCCGGGTGCGAGGAGGTCGGCTTCGGCGACACCACCGGCATGGCCAACCCGCTCCAGGTGCGCGAGTTCTTCGCGGCCGCGTCCAAGGCGCTGCCGGGCGTGGAGCTGACCGCCCACTTCCACAACACCCGCGGCCAGGGGCTGGCCAACGTGCTGGCGGCGCTGGAGGCGGGCGTGGAGAGCTTCGAGTCCTCCTTCGGCGAGCTGGGGGGCTGCCCGGTGCCGCCGGGAGCGACCGGGAACATCGCCACCGAGGACCTCGTCTCGATGCTGGAGGAGATGGGGATCGCCACCGGCGTGGAGCTGGGGGCGATCGTCGAGGCCTCGCGCGCCGCTCAGGAGGCGCTCGGACGGCCGCTGGGCAGCCACGTGCTGACCGCCGGCCCCGTGCGGTGGAGCGCGTGACCGAGGTCTCGCCGGGGTCCCCCCGGCTGAGCGAAGCCACCGAGCGCGCGCGGGCGGGCGGACCGGAGCGCCACCGCGAGAAGGCGGCCGGCCAGGGCAAGCTGCCCGTCCGCGAGCGGGTCGAGCGGCTGCTGGATCCCGGCTCGCTCGCCGAGGAGGGGCTGCTGGCGAGCTGGGAGCAGGACGGGCTGGGCGCCGAGGGCGTGGTGACCGGGATCGGCACCGTGGGGGGCCGCCCCGTGGCGGTGATGGCCAACGACCCCACCGTGAAGGCGGGCTCGTGGGGCCCCAAGACGGTGGAGAAGATCCTCCGCGTGCAGGAGCGGGCGCTCGCGCTGCGCACGCCGCTCGTCTACCTGGTCGATTCGGCGGGGGCGCGGATCAACGAGCAGGTGCAGATGTTCCCGGGACGGCGCGGGGCGGGGCGGATCTTCTTCAACCAGGTGCGCCTGTCCGGGGTCGTGCCGCAGGTCTGCGTGCTGTTCGGGCCGAGCGCCGCCGGCGGCGCCTACATCCCGGCCTTCTGCGACGTGGTGGCGATGCGGGACGGAAACGCCTCCATGTACCTCGGCTCGCCCCGGATGGCCGAGATGGTGATCGGCGAGAAGGTGACGCTCGAGGAGATGGGCGGCGCGCGCATGCACACCTCGCGCAGCGGCTGCGGCCACGTCCTCGTCGGCTCCGACGAGGAGGGCATCGACTTCGCCCGCCGCTACCTCGGCTACTTCCCCTCCAGCTGCGCCGAGGAGCCGCCCGACGCTCCCCCGGCGGCGCCCGCCAGCAGCCGGGCGATCGCCGAGCTGGTGCCCGCCGACGAGAACAAGCCCTTCGACATGCGCGACCTGCTGGACGCGCTCGTGGACGCCGGCTCGCTGCTGGAGGTCCATGCGCGCTGGGCGCGGGAGGTGATCGTCGGCTTCGCCCGGCTCGACGGGCGCGTGATCGGGGTCGTGGCCAATCAGCCGAAGGTCAAGGGCGGCGTGCTGTTCGTCGACTCGGCCGACAAGTGCGCCCGGTTCATCTGGACCTGCAACGCCTTCAACATCCCGCTGCTCTTCCTGGCCGACGTGCCGGGGTTCATGATCGGCACCCAGGTGGAGCGCGAGGGGATCATCCGCCACGGCGCGAAGATGATCAGCGCCGTCTCGGAGGCCACCGTGCCGAAGATCTCGGTGATCGTGCGCAAGGCCTACGGCGCGGGGCTCTACGCGATGGCGGGCCCCGCCTTCGACCCGGACTGCTGCATCGCGCTGCCGACCGCCTCGATCGCGGTGATGGGTCCCCAGGCGGCGATCAACGCCGTCTACTACAACCAGCTCCAGGCGATCGCCGACGAGGCGCAGCGGGCGGCGCGGACCGAGGAGCTGCGCGCCGAGTACGCGCGGGACATCGACATCCTGCACCTGGCCTCGGAGCTGGTCATCGACGCGATCGTGCAGCCGCACGAGCTGCGCGCCGAGCTGATCCGCCGCTTCGCGCTGGCGGCGGGCAAGCACCGCGAGTGGCCGGAGAAGCGCAACCCGGTCACGCCGGTGTGAGCCGCGCGCGGGGCCGCTCGTCGGCCAGCCCCGCGTCGATCCCCTCCACGAGCAGCAGCCCGAACTGAAGCGCGTCGTCCACCGCGGCGCGCTGCGCCGCCCGCGAGCGCTCGTCGGGCTGACGGGAGCGCGGGACCAGGCCGTCGGCGTCGAGGCAGCCGATCGCAATCGCCGGCACGCGCGCCAGGCGCGCCGGAAAGGCGGGCGTCTGCCCGCGGCCGTCGTGGCGGGCGGCCTTCAGGAAGCTCTCGCGCCCGGCGAGCTCGCCGGCGAGCCGCCGCAGGCGGGGCGCGTAGCGGAGCGCCACCAGGCGCCCGTCGCTGCGCCACCAGCGCACCGAGCCGCCCGAGCAGGCGGCGATGCCGACGAGGATCGTGTCGGGCGGGGCGTGGTCGTGGCGGTGGGCGCGCAGGAAGCGGCGCAGCCCGATCCCGTCGTGGTCGCCGGCGCCGGTGAGGACGACCTCGACGTCGAGGTTGGCCGGCCGCGTGGCGTCGAGCGCGCGCGCCAGCGCGAGCGCGACGGCGACGCCGGTGGCGTTGTCCTCGCCCGCCGGGGAGACGCCGGCCAGCGCCAGCTCGAGCAGCGCCGCCAGCGCGAGCACGACCGCGAGGGTGGGCGGAAGCTGCGCGACGCTGATCGCCTCGCCGTGATGGCCCTGCACGCGGAGGATCGCCACCACCTCGAGCCAGATAAGCGCCAGCGCCAGCCAGCCGAGCCAGCCCGGCGTGGCGGCGCCGCTCAGGCGGCGCAGCCGTGCCGCCGCCCGCCGGATCGCGCCACGGCTGACCAGGCCCGCGCGGCCGACGTCGTAGTTGGCGGTGAGGACCAGGCGCCGCCGGGGGCTCCCGGGGCGTTCGGGCGCGGCGGCGATCACGTTCTGGCTGGCGCGCTCCGGGGTCAGACGGCGGCCGAGTGATACGCCGAGGAAGGCGTCGCACACCAGCGAGGCGAGGGCGGCGAGGATCAGGCCGCCGCCGGCGCGCGGCGAGGCGACCGACACGAGGCTGCCGGCGAGGGCGAGCGCGGCGTGCCAGGCGTGCGCCAGCGCCCAGTTCGGGCGGCACCAGAAGGTCTGAAGCGAGGTCTCGCGGCCGCTCGCGGCGAGCTGGCGCGCCAGCCAGGCGGCGGCGCGCCGCTCGGCGTCGGTGCCGGCCCGCCGGCCGGTGAACCCCTCCAGCGCGGTGGCTGTCTCGAGCGCCTGCACGGCGCGCTGATGATGCCGTCCGCGAGGATCGGATACAACGCGGGGGTGAGCGCCGCGGATGACGATGCCCTGCTGGCCGTCGCGGTGCAGGCGGCTCGGGCCGCCGCGCGCGAGCTGATGCCCCGCTTCGGGGAGCGGGCCAGCGGCGTGCACACCAAGAGCACGCCGACCGATCTGGTCTCCGACGCCGACGTGGCCGCCGAGGCGGCGATCCGGCGGGTGTTGGCGAAGCGGCGGTCCGGCGACCCGATCCTCGGCGAGGAGGGCGGCGCGAGCGGCGGCGACGGCGAGGTGCGATGGGTGGTGGATCCGCTGGACGGGACCGTCAACTACCTGTTCGGGATCCCGGCGTTCGCGGTCAGCGTGGCCTGCCTGCAGGCGGGCGAGGCGGTGGCCGGGGTCGTGCTCGACCCGGTGCGCGAGGAGTGCTTCGCCGCCACGCGAGCGGGCGCGGCGACCCTCAACGGACGCCCGATCCGCGGATCGCAGCGAGCGGAGCTGGCGACCGCGATGGTGGCCACCGGCTTCGGCTACGACGCGGCGGTCCGCCGCCGCCAGGCCGAGGTGGTGGCCCGCGTCCTGCCGCGCGTGCGCGACATCCGGCGGGTGGGCGCCGCCGCGCTGGATCTGGCCTGGTGCGCGTGCGGGCGCTTCGACGCCTACTACGAGCGGGGTGTGCAGCCGTGGGACGTGGCCGCCGGGAACCTGGTGTGCCGCCGGGCCGGGCTGGAGGTGCGGGAGCTGCCGGCCGGCGGGGCGGACCCCGCGGGGGTGGCGGTGGCGCCCGCGGGGCTGATCGACGAGCTGCTGGAGCTGGTGTGAGGCGGGGTAGGTGGGAGAGGTGGGGTACGTGCGAGAGGTGGGGGAGGGCGGGGCGCTCGGCCGCCGCCGGCCGGTGTGTGCGCCGGTGGCGGGCCCGCCTACACTCTCACCGCCCAGCGGCGGTGGTGGAACGGCAGACACGATGGACTCAAAATCCATTGTCCGAAAGGACGTGTGGGTTCGAATCCCACCCGCCGCACTGTCCGGCCTGCTCGCCGGTCAGGCCGCGGCCGGCTCGGGCGAGGAGGGGCCGCCGGTGCGGTAGCCGCGGCGGCGGGCCTCTTCGTGCGGGACCTCGAGCTCCACGTTCCAGCCCTGCGAGAAGCCGACCATGGCGAAGAAGATCAGGAGGACCTGGACGGGGGCGATCAGGAGCGTGATCAGCCCGAGGAAGTCGGGGCTGAGCCCGGTGCCGCCGAACAGCGTGTGGGCCGGGGCGAAGCCCGCGTGGCTGCGGTCGAACCAGCTGGTGCCCGCGGCGCCGGTGCCCGCGATCACGGACATGATCAGCAGCAGGATCGCCATCGCGGTCGCGATCGGGAGCAGGCCGCGCGCCCAGCGCGTGCCGATGTAGAAGGCGATGATCAGGTAGACGGCCATCCAGACGAAGTTGACCGGCTTCATGCCCTGGAGCTTGGACCAGCCGCCGACCGTCACGATCAGCATCAGCGCCACCGAGACGAGCAGGATCAGGATCACGATCGCCTTGGTCGTCCTCGACGCCGGCTTATCGCGGTTGGGGTAGATGACCGTGTATCCCGGCGTGACTGTCCGCTGGTGGGCCATGCGCGGAACATAACGGTTGAGAGGGTCGTCTGCGTCGGTTAGCGGCCTAAAATCGCCCCGCCGCGGGCGTGGCGAAACTGGCAGACGCGCAAGGTTTAGGTCCTTGTGGGCGAGAGCCCGTGGGGGTTCGAGTCCCTCCGCCCGCATGCGTGCGGTTTGGGGCCGTCCCGCCGCGGGATGCCGGTGGGGCGGCTCGGCCCCGTGGGGCGTCCCGCCGCGCTGCGCCGAGGGCGGTCGTTCGACGCCACACCCCGCCGCTGGATTCGGGGTGCGGCGTGCCACGTCCGGAGGGCGGTCGCGACACGCCACACCCACCGCGGATGGCGGTCGTGCGGCGCCTGGTGTCCGGTCAGGCGCGTCCCGGAGCCTCGCGGGTGGCCACGCTCGAACGAGCAGGGGAGACAGGACTCGAACCTGCAACCCCCGGTTTTGGAGACCGGTGCTCTACCAATTGAGCTACTCCCCTGGGGGCAAGGCAGTCTAGAGGTCGCACGGCCGCCATCTAGGATGCCCGAGGTGAGGTCGCACACCGTATACCGCACCTTCCGCACCGAACGGCGGCGCGAGTTCGTGCGGGTCACCGACGAGGTCGCCGAAGCGGTCCGCGAGGCCGGGATAGCCGAGGGCATGGCCCTCGTCTCCGCCATGCACATCACGGCGGGCGTGTGGATCAACGACGACGAGCCGGGAATCCAGGCCGATGCGCTGGAGTGGCTGGACAAGCTCGCGCCGCCGAGCTGGCAGCCGCCCGCCAACGACGTGGCGAGCCAGCTCTTGCCCGACCCGGGCGACTACCGTCACCACCGGGGCGGGGAGGACAACGGCGACGCGCACCTGAAGAACCTGCTGGTCCACCACCAGGTGATCGTCCCGGTCACCGAGGGGCGGCTCGACCTGGGCCCCTGGCAGCAGATCTTCTACTGCGAGTTCGACGGGCGCCGGTCGAAGCGGCTGGTGATCAAGGTGATGGGGGAGTGAGCTCGGCGGTCTTCGCCGACGCGATCCTCGCCGACCAGGTCGCGATCGTCACCGGCGGGGGCACCAACCTCGGCAAGGCGGCCGCCGCCGAGCTGCTGCGCTGCGGCGCCTCCGTGGTGATCGCCGGACGGCGCGAGGACGTCCTGGCCGAGGCCGCGGCGGAGCTGGGGGATGGCTGCTCGTTCCTCGCCGCCGACATCAGGCAACCGGCGGGCGCGGAGAGCATCGTCGAGGCGGCCCTGAACCGTCATGGTCGCCTCGACTTTCTCCTCAACAACGCCGGCGGGCAGTACTTCGTGCCGGCCGAGGCGATCACGCTCAAGGGGTGGCGGGCGGTGCAGCGGCTGAATGTCGAGGGGACCCGCAACATGTGCGAGGCCGCCCACCGCCTGGCGATGCGACCCGCCGGTGCCGGGACGATCGTCAACATCACCGTCTCGCCGCACCACGGGTTTCCCGCCATGGCCCACAGCGGGGCGGCCCGAGCGGCGGTCGAGGCGCTGACCACGGAGCTGGACGAGCGCTGGGGCCAGGACGGGCTCGCTGTCTGCGCCGTCGCCCTCGGCCGGTTTGCCACCGAGTCGCTGCGCAAGTACCCGGCTGAGCTCTGGCAGCGGGCCGCCGCGTCCGTTCCCCTCCAGCGGCTGGGCACGCTGGAGGAGTACGGCTGGCTGGTGGCGCTGCTCGCCTCGCCGGCGGGCCGCGCGTTCGCCGGATCGATCATCACGTTGGACGGCGCGCTCGACAACTGGACCGGCCCGTGGCCGCCTCCAGACCTCACCCGCGACGGCCGGGTGCCGACGGAGGAGCGCCGGCCGGTCACGTGAGGCTCGTGGCGCACGGCCCACCGGGCGACGGCTACCATCGGGGTGACCCGCGGGCGAGGTGTCAACGGCTGCACGGGAGCCTTCCAAGCTCTAGGAACGGGTTCGAGTCCCGTCGCCCGCTCTTCCCCGCAGCGTCGTAGAATCGCCCCACCACGGGGAGTGGCGCAGTCTGGTAGCGCACCCGGCTGGGGGCCGGGCGGTCGCAGGTTCAAATCCTGTCTCCCCGACTCAAGCGAAGGCCCCGCAAATCAGCAGGTCGAGCTGTTCCGCCAGCGGCCCTTGGAGGGCACGTATCCGCCGACGCTCATCACCACCCTCCCGGCGATCAGCGTCCCGCTGTCGGGAGCAAGGGCGCAGATCACCGAGCCGGCGCAGAAGATGGCCACCCCGGCCAGCATGACCCGCCTGCGGCCGAGCAGGTCGCCGAGCGTCCCCCCGGTCAGCATCAGGGCGGCGAACGCCAGCATGTAGCCGTCCACGATCCACTGAAGCGCCTGGATCCCCGGGTGCAGCGTCGACTGCATGTCGGCCAGCGCGACGCTGATCACCGTGTTGTCGAGGAAGGTGAGAAAGAGGACCGCGCAGACGCTCGCGAGGGCGCGGCGCTGCATCGTCGCCGCCTATCCGCTCGCGCAGGCCGGGGGCGGCTTGCCCTGGAGGCTCAGGAGCGCGCAGAAGCTCCGGTCGGACACCTTCCACACGCCCCCCGCCCTCACCGCCGTGCCGGTCTGGTTCTTCAGGGCGGGCTTGCCGGCCAGCAGGATCGTGTAGCGGACGCTCGCGCTGCTCGGGCCGGTGAGCGTGATCGAGCTCACGCTGGCCGAGCTCTGCTGCGCCAGCGGTGACTTCGACTGTGCCACGATCACCGGCTGGTACCTCTGGCCGTCCTGCAGCAGCCTCACCCTCCGTGAGGCAGGGGTGGACGCGTTGAAGAACGTCGTCCAGTCGGTCTTGATCTGAGCTTTGGCGGCCGCCGGCCCCGACGCGGCCGTCCTGCCGCCGCCACCGCCGCAGCCGGAGAGAACGCCGCCGACCAGCGCGATCGGCGCAAGCCACGCCAGCCTGAGGGTTCCGGTCATGGTTTCAGCGTTGCCACGGCAGGCGCTCCCAAAACGCCGAATCGGGCGGGCGTAACGACGCTAACACGGGCGCCGGGCCGCCCGCCGCGGTCCGGCGACGCCGCTAACGCGCGGCCGCGACCGACGGCTGGGCGGGCGTCGTGAACCAGACGGTCTTGCCGGCGCCGCGCCCCCGCTCGTAGCTGACCCCCCAGGCGCTGGCGAGCAGGTCGATCATCATCAGGCCGCGGCCGGAGGGGTCGGTGGGGCTCGGCGAGCGCTTCGTGGGCGTCCCCGCTCCCCAGTCGGTCGCCGCCACTCGGATGGTCGCCCCGTCACGCTCGATCGCGATCTCGAAGTCGCTGTCGGTGTGCCGGACGCAGTTGGAGGCCAGCTCTGAGACGAGCAGCTCGATCGTCTCCGTCGTCTCGCGGGGCTGGTCGGCCAGCGTGGTGGTGGCAAAGCGGCGTGCCGCCGTGACGGCGGCCGCCTCGTTGGCGAAGCGGCGAGCGCGCCTCATGAGACGCCCAGCACCTCCGCCAGCCCCATCGTCTCGATCACCCGGCGGATCGCCGCGGGTGGGTTGCGGACCTCCAGCGAGGGCACGGCGCGGCGCCACTTCACCCACAGCGCGAGCGCGGAGCTGTCCGCAAAGCGCAGGCCACCGGCATCGACGACGAGCCGCTCCTCGACAGCCTCGACCACGTCGGCGGCCAGCCGCTCGATCCGATCGGCGCTCGCCAGATCGAGCTCCCCGCCGAGCTTGAGGATCGTCGTGGGCCCGTCGCGCAGCACCTCCAGCGACGCGCCGTTGCCGCCGTCGTTCAACTCAGCCATCGGATCCCCGCCACGACCGTGTCGTCTCCCGGGTCGCCGCCGCGGACATCGGCGAGCACGCGCCCGATCAGCTCCTCGAGGCTTCCCCGCCCGTCGACGGCCGCGCGCCGCAGCCGCTCGAGGCCCTCGTCGATCACCTCTCCGCGACGCTCCACCAGACCGTCGGTGAACCCGAGCAGCGTCGCCCCCTCCGGCGCGCTGAAGGTGGAGGGGCGGTAGCGGGGGTGGGCGTCCACGCCGAGCGGGACCCCGACGTCGGCGCGCAGGAACTCCCCGCGCCCATCGACCACCAGCAGCGGAGGCAGATGGCCGGCGTTGGTCAGGGTGATTCCGCGCGTGGGAAGGTGAATGAGGGCGCACATCACGGTGGCGAGCTGCCCGCCGGCGCGCAGCTCCGGGACGCTCGCGAGCTTGGGCAGGAACAGCTCGGGCGGCTGCTCGCGCGCCGCGTAGTGAATCGCGAAGCGCAGCGCCGCCATCGCGGTGGCGGCGCGCAGCCCGCGACCGGAGACGTCGCCGACGACCAGCAGGAGGCGCTCGTCGTCGATGGGGATCAGGTCATACCAGTCACCGCCGATGTCGATTCCCTTCACCCCGGCCTCATAGCGCGCGCCGAGCTCGACGCCGGCCAGCTGCGGCAGCGCCTCAGGCAAGAGCGCGTGCTGGAGCGTCTGCGAGATGTCCCGTTGCTCGGCGTACAGCTGGCGATTCTCCTCGGCCAGCCCGAGGGCCCTTCGCCTTCCCCGCGCCAGCCCCGCGGTCAGCATCACGGCGCCGGCCGTCAGCAGCGCGCCGACGATCCCGATCGCCCACGGCAGGCTCTGGGGCAGCGAGCCGCCGAGCGCGCGGCGCGGGCTGACGAGGACGGTCAGCTCCTGGTCGCCGAATGGCACCCTGACCCGCGCGGTGCGCCCGGGCAGCGGCAGCTTGCGGACGGTGCGCAGCAGGAGGTCAGACGGGCTGGTCGACCGACCCAGGTAGAGCGCGAAGTCGAGGTCCGAGTAGGCGGAGCCGGGCGGGATCGTGGTGTAGCGGCGACGAGGCAGCGCGCCCTCGCCGTAGGCGACGAAGGGCCCACCGGCCGCCCCGCTGAAGGCGTAGCCGATCCGGTGGAGCGGGTCGCCCAGCAGGCCGATGACGCTGAGGCCCGATCGGCTCGCCGCCTGCCTGAGAAAGCGCGCCGCGGTCGGCGAGGGGACCAGCGCCGGGGGGAGCCCGACCACCGCCGTCGGGCCGCGGTCCAGGCGGTCCAGGCGCCACAGCGACACGGACACGAAAGGCGTCCGCGCCGTGTGGCCGACGTACGGGGAGATCAGCCGCTGGAAGCGGGCGCGGCTGCCGTCGGTCGCGTCGGCGAGGGCGGCCGCCGACGCCAGGGGGGTCTGGATCGGCGGCAGGGCGGAGGCCAGCGCGGCGGCCACCTCCTTGGCGCGAAGGCTCAGCAGGCGATGCTCGTTGGAGGAGTTGAGCGCGGCCGCCGCGAGCGTGAGCCCGACGGTCGCCAGGACGCCCACCAGCGCGACGAGAAGCGGCCACCGGTAGAGCCAGCGGCGCGAGAGGTGGCCGGGTGGTGGCGAGTTGCCCTCGTCCTCCCGCTGCTCGGCGTCGTTGCTGTGCGCGGCCACCGCCCAGATGATGGCGCAACCTCGGGACGAAAAGCCCGCGCGCGTCCTATGCTTGTGGCGAGCTTTTCGTTCTGGCCAGGGTGGGAGATGGAAGCCGAGCGAGCCAAACCAACGTCCGGCGGGAGGGCCTCCCGATCCGCCGACCGGCGGCGGGGGGACGCTCCCCTCCGGCTGGTTGGACCGCCGTCGGCTCCCGGCAAGCGCCCAGAGGTGGCCGCCGTCGTGGGCCGGACGCTCGAGCGCGTCGCGGGCGGGCGCCTGTCGGAGCTGCCGGTGGCGCTGCGCTTCTGGGATGGCAGCGAGCTCGCCTCCAACGCCGGAGCGCCGACCGTGTACCTCCGCGGCCCGAGCGCGCTCGCCCACCTCCTGCACGCTCCCGGCCAGCTCGGGCTGGCGCGGGCGTGGGTCGAGGGCTCGCTGGGTGTGGACGGGGACCTCGAGTCCGTGCTGCGCAGCAAGGACGCCTTCGCCGGCGTGCGGCTCTCGCCACTGGACCGCGCCCGGCTGGCCATCAGCGCCGTGCGGGCCGGCGGCGCCCAGGTCCTGCGCCGGCCGCCGATCCCCGAGATCGAGGCGCGTCCCAGGGGCAGGCGCAGGTCGCTGGTGCGTGACCGGGCCTCGGTCCGCCACCACTACGACGTCTCCAACCGGTTCTACCGCCTGGTGCTCGGTCCGACCATGGTCTACTCGTGCGCGTACTTCAAGGACACTCAGGACACGCTGGAGGCCGCGCAGGAGCGCAAGCTCGAGCTGATCTGCCGCAAGCTGGCGCTGCGCGAGGGTGAGCGGCTGCTGGACGTCGGCTGCGGGTGGGGATCGCTGGTCATCCACGCGGCGGCGCGCCACGGCGTCTCGGCGGTCGGCGTCACGCTCTCGGAGCCGCAGGCGGAGCTGGCCCGCGAGCGGGCGGCCCAGGCGGGGGTCGCCGATCGGGTCGAGATCCGCGTCCAGGACTACCGGGAGGTGAGCGACGGGCCCTACGACAAGATCGCCAGCGTCGGCATGTACGAGCACGTGGGACGCGACCAGCTCGGCCGCTACGTCGGCGCGGTGATCGAGCTGCTGCGCCCGGGCGGCCTGTTCCTCAACCACGGGATCGCGCGGCTGACGCCGCACCCGCCGCAACCCGACCCGTTCATCTCCCGCTACGTCTTCCCCGACGGGGAGCTGCACCCGGTCACGGACGTGCTGAACGTGATGCAGGAGGCCGGGTTGGAGGTGCGCGACGTCGAATCGCTGCGAGAGCACTATGCGCTCGCGCTGCGCCGGTGGGTGGCCAACCTGGCCGCCAACCGCGCCGAGGCGATCCGCGAGGTCGGCGAGCAGCGCGAGCGGGTGTGGAGGCTGTACATGCTCGCCTCGGCGGTGGGGTTCGAATTGGGGGACATCGGCGTCTACCAGGTGCTGGCAGCCCGTCCCGGCGCGCCGCACGGCCTGCCGCTCGACCGCGCGGCGCTGCTGGCGGGCGCCGCGGGCCAGCGCTGAGGGGCGTGGCCGCGCCGGCGGCGCGGACCCGACGTCCGCCCCCGCCTGCGCGGACCCGACGTCCGCCCCCGCCTTGACCCTATGCTGGGCCGATGGTCGATGCGGAGCTGCTGTTGCGAGGCGCCCGCCGGCCCCTGGTGATCGGAATGGGCGGCGGCGGCGACGTCGTCGGCGCGCTGGCGACCGCCGAGTTCGCCCGCGTCTACGACGGCGCCGACCCTGTGCTGGGCGGCCTGGCGTGGGAGCGACGGCCGATCGACCCGTCGCCGGGCGCCCGAACCGCGGCCGAGATCGCCGATGCCCAGGAGCTCGCGCCGGGCATCCTGCTCGCCGGGCCGCGCACGCGGGTGCGGGCCAGCAACGTGCGCTTCGCCGAGTCGCGGATGGCCGAGCTGCTGTCTCAACCCACCGTCCTGCTGACCCTGGAGGGGGGGCCGGCGGCGATCGCCCGCGGCCTGCGGACGGCGGCGGAGCACCTCGGCGCCGACGCTTACGTGTTCGTCGACGTCGGCGGCGACGTGCTGGCCCAGGGACAGGAGCCGGGGCTGCGCAGTCCGCTGTGCGACGCGATCATGCTGGCGGTCGCCCACCGCCTGGCCGCCAGCGAGCGGGCCGTCCTGCTGGGCGTGTTCGGGGCCGGCTGCGACGCCGAGCTCACCCCCGAGGAGGTGCTCGCCCGGCTGGCGTCAGTGGCGGGGGCGGCGGGGCTGTGCGGCGCGCGCGGGCTCACCGACCCGGTCGCCGCCCGGCTGGAGGAGGCGGTGGCCGTGATCCCCACCGAGGCGAGCGCCCAGGCCGTCCGCTCCTTCAGGGGGGCCTCGGGGCGGGTGACGATCCGGGGCGGCGCCCGCGAGCTCGAGCTGAGCCCGCTCGCCTCGTGCACGTTCTTCCTCGACGTCGAGGCGACCGTCGCCGCGTGCGGACGGCTCGCCCGGGCGGTCGACGGCTGCGCCACGGTTCAGGAGGCGAGCCGGGCGCTGAACCGGATCGGCGTGCGCACCGAGCTCGACCTGGAAACCGCCGCCGCCGCCAGCTAGCCGTGGCGACCGGGTTGCGCACGCTCGCGGGTCGCTACCGCCTGGAGGGGGTGATCGGGCGCGGCGGCATGAGCACCGTCTACCGAGCCACCGACCTGGTCCTGGGCCGCACGGTCGCCGTCAAGGTCCTGCTCGACGTCCTGGCCGAGGAGGATCCCTCCTACGTCGCCCGCTTCGAGCGCGAGGCGCGAGCCGCGGCCGCCCTGCACAGCCCGGCGGTGGTGACCGTCTACGACAGCGGCGCCGACGGCGCCAGCCGCTACATCGTGATGGAGCACGTGGCGGGGGAGAGCCTGGCCGCCCGGCTGCGCCGCGAGGGTCGGCTGGCGGCAGAGGAGGCCGTTCGCGTCGCGCGCGAGGTGGCCGCGGCGCTGGCCACGGCGCATGCGGCCGGGATCCTCCATCGCGACGTCAAGCCGGCCAACGTGATGCTCACCCCCGCGGGCGGGGTCAAGGTGCTCGACTTCGGCATCGCCCGCCCGCTGCACGAGGCGACGCTGACCCACGTCTCCTCGCTGGTGGGGACGGCGGCATACATGCCGCCCGAGCGCGCCACCGGTGGGGCGGGCGACGAGCGCTCCGACGTCTACTCGCTCGGCTGCCTCCTCTACGCGATGCTCACCGGCGATCCGCCCTTCCGGGGCGAGGTGCCCGCCGCGCTGCTCCACCAGCACTTGAGCGCGGCGCCCCAGCCGCCGAGCCGGCTGGCCCCCGGCGTACCGCCGCCTCTCGACCGCCTCGTCCTGGAGATGCTGGCCAAGGACCCGGCTCGCCGGCCGCAGACGGCGAGCGAGGTCCGCAATAGGCTCAAGTCACTGGGCCGGCCGACCGCCGTCACCGAGCCGGTGCCCGGACTCCCGGCGCCCGCCGGGCTCGCCCGGCGGCCGGGGTGGCGCGGGCGGGGGGTGCTGGCCCTGCTGGCCGCCGCGGCGATCCTGATCGGAGGCGGGGTCGCGCTGCTGGCGGCCGCCCCGTCTCATCGCCAGCAGGCGCGTGTCACCTCGACCCCGGTGGGCGCTCCGCCGCCGGCCAGCGTCTCCACCGCGACGCCGCCTACGACGGTGACCGTCTCCGCCCCGGCGCCGAAGCCGAAGCACCATCCCGGCGCGGCAGGGCGCCAGCCCCCGCCGGGTCACGGGGGAGTCCCGCCTGGTCAGGCGAAGAAGGCGAAGGGGGAGAAGCCGCCGAAGCCCGGCCACTGAGCCCTGGCGCGCGGGCCCACGGCCGGACGGCGGTCGCCCAGGCCAGACCCGCGAGGAGCAGCAGCGCGCAGAGGGTCCAGCCGAGCGCCGTCGCCGGCACCCCGACGTACTTCAGCCCCGAGGCGAAGATGACGAACGCGATCGCGGGGCGGACGTAGCGGTCCGGAACGGTCGAGGAGAGGGTGGAGCCGACGAGCACGGCGGGGACGCTGCCGAGGATCAGCGAGGCGGTGACCCCGAACTCGACGTGGCCGAAGACGATCGCGCCGGCCGCGGCGGCCAGCGTAAGGGGCACGGCCTGGGTCAGGTCGGTGCCGACCAGCGCGCCGGCGCCGATCGCCGGGTAGAGGAACAGGAGCAGGACGATCATCAGCGAGCCGGAGCCCACCGAGGTCATCCCGACGACCAGGCCGCCGAGGACGCCGACGGCCACCGTCGGAAGCGGGCGGACCGCCAGCTCGCGCGCCATCGCGCGGCGGCTGTTGCCGCCGCGGCGGTCCAACAGGAGCCTGAAGGCCATCGCGCCCGCCCCCACCAGCAAAGCGGCGCCGAGCGCCGTCTCGATGTTGTCCTCGGCCGACCGGGTGTGGCCCATCAGGTGCAGGAGGTAGGCGCCGAGGAAGGCGGCGGGCACCGAGCCGATCACCATCCACCTCACCAGCCGGAGGTTCACGGTGCCGGCGCGCAGGTGCACGACGGCGCCGAACGGCCGCATGACCACCGCCGCCACCAGGTCGCTGGAGATCGCGCTCACCGGCCTGATCCCGAAGAGCAGGATCAGCATCGGCGTCATCAACGCGCCGCCGCCGGCTCCCGTGAGGCCGACCAGCAGCCCGACGATCGCGCTTCCCAGGACGATGTAGGGGTCGATGTGCAGCGGGCTCGGGGGTCGAGGGGCGTCGGGGGGTCGGGGACGTCTAGGGGTCGGAGGGCGCCGGCCGAGTCAGCCGGCCGCTGGCCGCGGAGCGGTTGTCGATGTCGAGCAGCTCGGCCGGCGGGTCGCCGTAGAGCAACCATACGGGGCCCTCGGGACGCAGCAGCCCGCGGCGCGTCAGCTCGGAGAGCGCGCTGGTGACCGTCTGGCGCCGGGCCGCGACGAGCTCGGCCAGCACCGCGTGCGTCAGCCGCAGCGGCAGGACCGTCGCGTCGGCCCGCACGCGGCCCCACCGTCCCGCCAGGTGCCAGAGCAGCATCCGCAGGCGGATGTCGACCCGCGCCTGGTGGACGATCGCCATCTGCACGGCCAGGTTGCGCGCCCGCTGCATCGCCCTGGCCACCAGGCTGCAGGCCAGCTCGGGGTAGTCGCCCAGCGCCCGGACGAAGTTCCCGTCCAGCACGGCGACGCGGACGGGGGCGACCGCCGACCAGCCGGTCTGGAGCGGGAGCATGGGGGAGTCCTGCTCGTCGCGCCATGGGCGCAGGAGGTCGCCCTCGCCGACCAGCTCGGCGCCGAAGCGACCCTCGATTCCCACCCGCCGGATCAGCAGCCCCTCGAGCATGAGCAGGCCGATCCCGCTCCCGTCGAGCGCCTCGGCGGCCTCCGCCCCGCCCTGGACGGGCATGTCGAGCTCTCGTACCACCAGCTCCTCGACCGCGCGCCGGCGCCGCTCGGGCGGGATCGCCTCCGCCAGCTCGGGATCCTCGCGGAGCACGCGGCAGAGCGACTGTCGACCTGGACCGGCGCTCATCCCCGACACTGTGCCAGACCCGCCCGCCGCGGTGGGGCCGGGGCTCAGGAGGCCACTGCGACGCCGGCTGCGCCGACCTGGGAGGCCAGCGACGACAGCGCCGCCGTCACCTCCTCCGGGCGCTCCAGTGGCGCCATGTGGCCCGTCCGCGGGAGCACGATGAGCTCCTCGAGCTGCGGCAGCATCTGCGCGATCCGCCGGGCGTGCGAGGGCGGGGTGAGGCGGTCGGACTCGCCGGCCAGGACGACCGTCGGCACGGTCAGGCGGGGGAGCGCGTGGTAGAGCTCCAGCTCCGACAGCGCGATCCCGATGCTCGCCCGGGCGTCGGGCGGGGAGGCGATCAGCATCCACTCGTAGAAGGCGATCTGAGCCGGTGAGGCGGTGGGCCCGAACGCGATGTAGCGGATCATCGCGTAGCTGAGCGGATTGGAGAAGCGCGGCAGCGGCGCCCGGCTGCCCAAGAAGCCGCGCACCGCGATCGTGCGGTGCAGCGCCTGGGCCACGCTGGGCACCGGGAGCAGCAGCTGCTCGGCGATCAGGTCGCCCACCCCCGTGTTCAGCAGCGCGGCCGCCGCCACCCGCGCGCGCACGTCGTGGTGCTCGGCCCAGGCGGCGATCGCCATCGCGCCGAGCGAGTGGCCGGCCACGACCGTGCGGTCGGCCGCGACCGTGCAGGAGGCGAGCACCGCCTCCAGGTCCTCGCCGAAGCGCTCGATCGAGTAGTCCCCGGCGGCGGCGGGGTCGCTGTCGCCGTGACCCCGGAGGTCGTAGGCGACCACCCGCAGGCCATCCGCCGACAGCGCGCGGATCTGGTGGATCCAGTAGGCGCGGCTCTCCGTCCAGCCGTGCGCGAGCACGACCGTGGTGGCGGCGTCCTCGGGGCCGAAGGCCTCCGCGTGCAGCCGCGTGCCGTCCGGCGCGCGGACCGGCACGGCGCGTCCCACGGGCGGCTCGGCCAGCGCCGCGCGGGCGGGATCGGTTGCGATCCGCCGGGCGTGGCGCAGCTGGAGGGCGGCGCCGAGGGCCAAGAGCCCGCCCCCGGCGACGGCCGCCCGGCTGAGGGCTCGGTGGCTGTCATGGGCCCGCATCGCGCTGGAATCCTATCGGCGCATAGGATGCGGGCTGATGCGGATCGGCGTGCTCACCGGTGGCGGCGACTGCCCCGGGCTCAATGCGGTGATCAGGGCGATCGTGCGCAAGGCGATCGACGTGCACGGCGATCAGGTGATCGGCTTCCACGACGGGTGGCGCGGCCTGCTCGAGGGCTCCTTCCGGGAGCTGACGATCGAGTCCACCCGCGGGATCCTGCCCCGCGGCGGCACGATCCTCGGGAGCTCGCGAACCAACCCCTACAAGCGCGAGGATGGCGTCGAGATGTTGCGCGAGACGCTGCGGGACTTCCGCATCGACGGGCTGATCGCGATCGGCGGCGAGGACACGCTGGGGGTCGCCAACCGGCTGGGGGACGAGGGGATCGACGTGATCGGCGTTCCCAAGACGATCGACAACGACCTCGGCGGCACCGACGTCACCTTCGGCTTCGACACCGCGCTGACCATCGCCACCGAGGCGATCGACCGGCTGCACACGACCGCCGAGAGCCACAACCGGATCCTGGTGGTGGAGGTGATGGGCCGGACGGCCGGCTGGATCGCGCTGCACTCGGGGCTGGCGGGAGGCGCCGACGTGATCCTGATCCCCGAGATCCCGTTCGACATCGACGAGGTGTGCCGGCTGATCCACCGCCGCCACGAGCGCGGCCGCTACTTCTCGATCGTGGTGGCGGCCGAGGGCGCGGCGCCGCGCGAGGGGACGATGACCGTCACCCGGGTGGGCGCGTTCGACGAGTTCGGCCACCCGCGGCTGGGCGGAATCGGCTACGCGCTGGAGCGCGAGATCGAGCAGCGCACGGGATTCGAGACCCGTGCCACGGTGCTCGGCCACGTCCAGCGCGGCGGGTCGCCGACGTCGTTTGACCGGGTGCTGGCCACGCGACTGGGACTGGCGGCGATCGACGGCGCCCACGAGGGCGCGTGGGGGACGATGGTGGCGCTGCGCTCCACCGACATCGTCCGGGTGCCGCTGGCCGAGGCGGTCGCCGAGGTGCGCCGCGTCCCGGTGCAGGAGTACGAGCGCTACGGCGTGCTGTTCGGATGAGCGGGCGCGGCCGCCGAGGGGGACGGTTTGGCTCGCTGCGGGCCGGTGTAGGCTGAAATCGATGGCCGCCCCAGCCACCGACACGAGCGCTGCGCTGGACAAGCTGTGCATCGACACGATCCGCACGCTGTCGATGGACGCGGTGCAGAAGGCCAACTCGGGCCATCCCGGCACGCCGATGGCGCTGGCGCCCCTGGCCTATGTCCTCTACACGCGCGTGATGCGCCACAACCCGCGCAACGCCGACTGGATCGACCGCGACCGGTTCGTGCTCTCGGCCGGGCACGCGTCCATGCTGCTGTACTCGATCCTCTACCTGACCGGGTATCCGCTCACCCTGGATGACATCGAGCACTTCCGCCAGGTCGGCTATCCGACCGCGGGGCACCCGGAGCGCAAGTACACCCCGGGCATCGAGGCGACCACCGGCCCGCTCGGGCAGGGGATCTCGATGGCGGTCGGGCTGGCGCTCGCCGAGCGGATGCTGGCCGCCCGCTTCAACCGCGACGGCCATGAGGTGGTCGACCACCGCACGTTCGTGATCGCCTCCGACGGCGACATCCAGGAGGGGGTCGCCTCGGAGGCATCCTCGCTCGCCGGCCACCTCGGCCTCGGCAAGCTGATCGCCTTCTACGACAACAACCACATCCAGCTGGCCAGCCCGGTCTCGGTGGTGATGTCGGAGAACGTGGCCGAGCGCTACGACGCCTACGGCTGGCACGTGCAGGACGTGGGCGAGGACCTGTCGGTGGAGCGGCTGGAGCAGGCCGCCGGCGAGGCGATGGCCGTCGAGGATCGGCCGTCGCTCATCATCGTGCGCTCGCACATCGGCTACGGCGCGCCGAACAAGCAGGACACCCCGAGCGCCCACGGCTCCCCGCTGGGCGAGGACGAGGTGCGCGCCGCCAAGGAGTTCTACGGCTGGGACCCCGACCGGCACTTCTACGTGCCCGAGGAGGCGCTGGCCCACTTCCGGCAGTGCTGCGAGCGCGGGCCTGAGCTGGAGGCCGAGTGGCGGGAGCGCTTCGAGGCCTACCGTCGCGCCTTCCCCGAGCAGGCCGACCAGCTCGAGATGATCGACGCGGGCGCGATGCCCGACGGCTGGGATGCCGACGGCCTGCCGCGCTTCGATCCGGGCGCCGACCCGGTGGCCACGCGCAAGGCGTCGGAGAAGGCGATCCAGTGGGCGGCCGCCCGGGTGCCGCACCTGATCGGCGGCTCCGCCGACCTCGCCACCTCCACCAACACCGACATCGCCGACGGCGGGGAGGTGAGGAGGGGCGACTACGGAGGGCGCAACCTCCGCTTCGGGGTCCGCGAGCACGGCATGGGGGCAATCGTCAACGGGCTGGCCCTGCACGGCTTCCGCGCCTTCGGGGCGACGTTCCTGACCTTCTCGGACTACATGCGGGGCGCGGTCCGGCTCTCGGCGCTGATGAAGCTGCCCGCCATCTGGGTCTACACCCACGACTCGATCGGGCTGGGCGAGGACGGCCCGACCCACCAGCCGATCGAGCAGCTGGCCGCCCTGCGGGCCGTCCCGCGGCTCAACGTCGTGCGCCCCGCGGACGCCAACGAGACCGCGCTGGCCTGGCGGTTCGCGCTGCGCCAGGACGCCGCGCCGACCGCGCTGGCGCTCTCGCGCCAGAACCTCCCGATCCTCGACCCCGGCGCGATCCCCGAGGACGCGATCGAGCGCGGTGCCTACGTGCTCCGCGACGCGGGCGGGGGCGAGCCCGAGGTGATCCTGATCGGCACCGGGTCCGAGGTCTCGCTGTGCCTGGAGGCGGCCGACGCGCTCGCCGCCGAGGGCACCCGGACCCGCGTCGTCAGCATGCCGTGCATGGACACCTTCGGCGAGGCCGAGGAGGCCTATCGGCAGGCCGTGTTGCCCACCGCGTGCCGTGCCCGGGTGGCGGTCGAGGCCGCCAGCCGGCTCGGATGGGACAGGTGGATCGGCCCCGAGGGCGAGTTCATCGGGATGAGCACGTTCGGCGAGTCAGGGCCCTACAAGGAGGTCTACAGGCATTTCGGGATCACCTCCGAGCGGGTCGCGCAGGCGGCTCGGGAGGTGATCGCGCGCGTGAAGGGAGCCTCGACATGAGCACCACCGCCACCCAGGTCAACCCGCGCCTCGAGAGGCTGACCCGGGCCGGGGTCAGCGTCTGGCTGGACCAGATCCGCCGCTCGCTGATCGAGGGGGGCGAGCTGGAGCGGATGGTGGAGGAGGAGTGCCTGCGCGGGGTGACCGCCAACCCGTCGATCTTCGAGAAGGCGATCCTCGGCTCCGAGGACTACGACGGGGACCTGGCGGCGCTGGCCCGCGAGGGGCGAAGCGCCCAGGAGATCTACGACCGCCTGGCTCAGCGCGACGTGCAGCTGGCCTGCGACGTGCTCGCCGGCGTGCACCGGGAGTCGGGAGGCGGCGACGGCTTCGTCTCGCTGGAGGTGGCGCCCGACATCGCCCACGACACCGAGCGCACGCTGCAGATGGCGCGCGCGTACTGGCAGGCGGTCGGGCGCAGGAACCTGATGATCAAGATCCCCGGCACGCCGGAGGGGGTGCCGGCGATCGAGCAGGCGATCTACGAGGGGATCAACGTCAACGTCACGCTGCTGTTCGCGGTCGAGGCGTACGAGCGGGTGGCCGAGGCCTACATCCGCGGCCTGGAGCGCCGCCAGGCGGAGGGACTGCCGCTCGACGTCCGCTCGGTCGCCTCGTTCTTCGTCTCGCGCGTGGACACCAACGTGGACAAGAAGCTTCAGCAGCTCGGGCGAAGCGATCTCGCCGGGACCGCGGCGGTCGCCAACGCGCGCCGCGCCTACCGCCGCTTCAAGGAGATTTTCGCCGGCGGTCGCTGGGAGGCGCTCCGCCACGCGGGCGCCGCCGTGCAGCGGCCGCTCTGGGCCTCGACGGGGACCAAGAACCCGGACTACTCGGACGTCAAGTACGTCGAGGAGCTCATCGCTCCCCACACGGTCAACACGATGCCGATGGCCACGATCCTCGCCTTCGCGGACCACGGCGAGGTGACCGGGACGACCGCCGAGCGGGATCCCGGCGACGCGCTGGAGGCGCTGCGCCAGGCGGGGATCGACATGAGCCAGGTGACCGACGAGCTCTTGGCCGACGGGGTCAGGCAGTTCGAGGAGGCGATGAACCGGCTGCTGGCCGGGATCGAGGAGAAGCGGGGCGCGGTGCTCAGCGATCGACCGGCGACGATCGACGCGCGCCTGCCCGCGCGGGAGCAGGACCAGGTCGCCCGCCGGGTCAGGCGCGCGATGGACGAGCACGTAGCGCAGCGGATCTGGCGCCGGGACCCGACGCTGTGGGGCGGGCCCGGGGTGCCCGAGATCGAGGACCGCCTCGGGTGGCTGACCGTGTCCGAGGCGATGCTCGAGCAGGCGCCGGCGCTGCGCGAGTTCGCGCGCGCCGCGCGCCATGACGGCTTCACCGACGCCGTCCTGCTCGGGATGGGCGGCTCCTCGCTGGGTCCGGAGGTGCTGCGCCGGTCGTTCTCGGGCGCCGCCGCCGGCGGCGCGGGCCGGCCGGACGGCGGACCCGGGCAGCGTCCTCCGGAGGGGTTGCGCCTCCAGGTCCTGGACTCCACCCACCCGGAGGTGGTGGCCGCCGTGCAGGACTCGGTCGACCTCGAGCGGACGCTCTTCATCGTCTCCTCCAAGTCCGGCGGCACGATCGAGACGCTCTCGCACTACCGCCATTTCAGGGCGCTCGCCCGGCCCGAGCAGTTCGTGGCGATCACCGACCCGGGCAGCCCGCTCGAGCGGCTCGCCGCCGACGACGGCCTGCGCCACTGCTTCCTGAACCCGCCCGACATCGGCGGGCGCTACAGCGTGCTGTCCCTGTTCGGGCTGGTTCCGGCGGCGCTGATGGGGATCGGCGTCGACGCGCTGCTGCACCGCGCCCAGGTGGCCGAGCAGAGCTGCGCCAGCTACGACTCCAGCGCCGCCAACCCGGGTCTGTGGCTGGGCGCGGCGCTCGGCGAACTCGCCCGCCACGGGCGCGACAAGCTCACGTTCTTCGTGTCCGAGCCGATCGCCAGCTTCGGCCTGTGGGTGGAGCAGCTGATCGCCGAGTCGACCGGCAAGCGGGGCCGCGGGATCCTCCCCGTGGCCGGGGAGCCGATCGGCGATCCCGGCGTCTACGGCGATGATCGCGTGTTCGTCCACCTGCGCGACGCCGAGCGCCCCGACCAGCGGATGGACGCGGCGGTGAGCGCGCTGGCCGACGCCGGCCACCCCGTGCTGACGATGGCGACCCACGGCGCGGTCGACCTGGGCCGCGTGTTCTTCCTCGCCGAGTTCGCCGTGGCCACCGCCGGCTGGGCGCTCCAGATCAACCCCTTCGACCAGCCCAACGTCCAGGAGGCCAAGGACAACACCCAGCGCGTGCTGGACGCCGGCACGGTCCCCGAGGTGGAGGAGGCGGGCGACGCGGAGCTGCGCGAGCTGCTGCACGACGCCGGGCCGCCCCACTACGTGGCGATTCTCGGCTACCTGCCCCCCTCGCGCGAGCTCGATCGGGCGATCGACGAGCTGCGCGTCACGATCCGCGCGCTGACCGGGGCCACGACTACGTTCGGCTACGGCCCGCGCTACCTGCACTCGACCGGTCAGCTGCACAAGGGCGGCCCCGACACCGGCCGCTTCCTCCAGCTCGTCGACCGGCCCGCCCGCGACGTGGAGATCCCGGGAGCGCGGTACAGCTTCGGGACGCTGATCGCGGCGCAGGCCGCGGGCGACCTCCAGACGCTGCGCGGCCACGGCCGCCGGGCCGAGCGGGTGCGGCTGGAAGGCGACCCCGCCGCCGCCGTCCGCGCGCTGAGCCAGCGGATCGGCAGGCTCCTCGGAGGGGGATGACCTCGGCGCTCCGGGAGGCAGAGGCGGTCGAGCCGGCGCCCGGCGAGAACCCCCTCATCGAGGGGCTCGAGCGCCTGCCGGTTCACCCCACCACGCTGGTGATCTTCGGCGCCACCGGCGATCTCGCGCACCGCAAGCTGCTGCCCGCGCTCTACAACCTGGCCCACGAGGGCGCGCTGCCCGAGCGCTTCGAGCTGATCGCGGTCGCGCGGCGCGAGAAGGAGCACGAGGAGTTCCGCCAGCTGGCCAAGGACTCGATCGAGCGCTTCTCGCGCACCAAGCCCGACCCGGCCGTGCTCGACGGCCTGCTGCGCGACATGCGCTACGTCCCTGGCACCTTCGACGACGACGGCGTCTACGCCGAGGTGGGGAAGGTGCTGCGCGAGTTCGACGAGCGCTCCGGCCACACGATGAACCGGGTCTTCTACCTCTCCACCGCGCCGCAGTTCTTCCCCGTGATCCCGGCCAAGCTCGGCGCCGCTCACCTCAACCGGGTCAAGGACGCCGAGACCCGGCTGGTGGTGGAGAAGCCCTACGGCTACGACCTCGCCTCGGCGCGAAAGCTCAACGCGCAGCTGCTCGACGTCTTCGAGGAGCCCCAGATCTTCCGCATCGACCACTACCTGGGCAAGGAGACCGTGCAGAACATGATGGCGCTGCGCTTCGCCAACGCCCTGTTCGAGCCGGTGTGGAACCGCAACTTCATCGACAACGTCCAGATCACGGCCGCCGAGGACATCGGCATCGAGGGGCGAGCCGGCTACTACGACCATGCCGGCGCGCTGCGCGACCTGGTGCAGAACCACATGCTGCAGCTGCTGGCGCTGCTGACGATGGAGCCGCCGAGCTCGTTCGACGCCGACAAGGTGCGCGACGAGAAGCTCAAGGTGCTGGAGGCGATCGTGCCGCCGCGCGTGGAGGACGTGCGCGAGATGGCGGTGCGCGGCCAGTACGGCGCCGGGATGGCCGGTGGCAGGGAGGTGCCGGGCTACCTGGAGGAGGAGGGCGTCGACCCGCGCTCGCGCACCGAGACCTACGCCGCGCTGCGGCTGCAGATCTCCAACTGGCGATGGGCGGGCGTCCCGTTCTACCTGCGCACCGGCAAGCGGCTCGCCCGCAAGGTGACCGAGATCGCCGTGACGCTCAAGCCGGTCCCCCACCTGGCCTTCCAGAGCACCGGATCGGTGGGCGTCAAGCAGAACGAGGTCATCCTCACCGTGCAGCCCGACGAGGGCGTGTCGGTGTCGCTGGGCGCCAAGATCCCCGGGCCGAGGATGCGCATCCGCCCCGTGCACATGGACTTCCACTACGGGACCGCGTTCATGTCGGAGTCGCCGGAGGCCTACGAGCGGCTGATCCTCGACGCGATGCGCGGCGAGGCGACGCTGTTCACCCGCAACGACGAGATCGAGGCGCTGTGGGGGATCGTCGATCCGATCCTCGCCGCCTGGCAGCAGGACACCGAGTCGCCGATCGCCCAGTACGAGCCGGGGTCGGCGGGGCCGCCGGAGGCCGAGCGGCTGCTCGGCCACGGCGTGAGCTGGCGACGCCTGTGAGGGGGGCGGCCGGGGAGTCGCGCTGGCGATGAGCGAGGACCTCTGGTCAGAGCAGGACACGACGCCGGACGCGATCGACGCCGCGCTGCGCCGGCTGCTGCGCGAGCGCCACGCGGCCAACCGCTCGCTCGCGCCGGCCCGCGTGCTCAACCTGGTGGTGGTGGCCGACCGGGCGTGGAAGGGGGAGATCGCCAACCGCCTGGAGCGCGTCGGCCGCTACCAGGCCTCGCGCACGATCCTCTGCTCGGTGCAGGAGGGCCGCCGGACGCTCGACGCCGTCGCCGTGATGCGCTACGACGAGTCGCCCGGCGGCTCGCTGAGCGTGATGCACGAGCAGGTGGAGATCGACATCGGGCCCGAGCACCTCTCCCGCCTGGACACGATCGTCGACCCGGTGCTGGTCGCCGGGCTGACCACGATGCTGTGGGTGCCGCACGGCCACGACGAGGCGATCGACGCGCTGCTGCACATGACCGACGTGATCCTGCTCGACTCCGACTCCGGGGAGGAGGCGCCCGCCGCCCTCGGGCGCGCCGCCGAGCTGCGCGAGTCGGCCTACGTCGTCGACCTGGCGTGGCTGCGGACGATCCCGTGGCGCGAGCGGCTGGCCGCCAGCTTCGACCGGCCGGACCGGCGGCCGGCCCTGCGCGACGTGCGCGAGGTGGAGGTCCGCCACCGACCCACCTCCACCGCCAGCGCCGCCCTGATGGCGGGGTGGCTCGCCTCCCGCCTGGGCTGGGAGGCCCGGCGGCTGGAGGCGGCGAACGGGTGGCTGCGCGGCCAGCTGCCCCGCGACGGACGCGGGGTGGCCCTGTCGCTTCGGCCCCACGACCAGGACGCCCCCGGGCTGGCCGGGGTGACGATCGGCTGGGACGAGGGGTGCCGGCTCTCGCTCGACCGGGCCGAGGGCGGCCTTAGCGCCCGCGAGCGGTGCGCCGATGGAGCCGAGCGCGACTGGCAGGTGCTCGGCGCCTCCCGCGGCGAGGGCGGGATCCTCGGCGAGGGGGTGCGCCAGGCGCTCCTGCGCGACCCCACCTACGGCCCCGCGCTGGCCGCGGCCCGGGAGCTGTGCCCGTGACCGTCGAGCTGCAGGTGCTGGAGGACCCGGCCGGCGCGTGCGCGGCGATGCTCCTGGGGCCGCTGCTCGCGGGTGGCGAGGTGGTGCTGACCGGTGGCTCGACGGTCGGCCGGGCCTATGGCGAGCTGGCGAGCGCCCTGCGCGCGGCCGGCCGCGACGTCTCCGAGGCCACGATCTGGTTCAGCGACGAGCGCTGCGTGCCGCCCGACCACGAGCTGTCGAACTTCGGGCTGGTGGAGCGGACGCTGCTGCGGCCGCTGGCCGGGCTGGCGCCGCCCGCGGCGGTCCGGATCGAGGGCGAGCGGGGGCCGCAGGAGGCCGCGCGCCGCTACGAGGAGGCTCTGGCGCGGGCCGGCGCGCCGCCGTTTGACCTCGTGCTGCTCGGGCTGGGGCCCGACGCCCACGTCGCCTCCCTGTTCCCCGACCAGCCGACGCTCTCGGAGCGATCCCGGCGGGTCCTCGGCGTGGAGGAGGCCGGGTGCGAGCCCCATGTGCCGCGCGTCTCGCTCACCCTGCCCGCGCTGGCGGCGGCGCGGCAGATCGTCTTCCTGGTCACCGGCGAGGGCAAGGCGGAGGCGGTGGCCGCGGCGTTCGGCCCCCAGGCGCGCCCCGACCCGCACGTCCCCGCCTCGCTGCTGGTGGACGAGGCCGACGAGATCACCGTGCTGCTCGACCCTTCGGCGGCGACCAGGCTGTGAGACGCGCGGCGGTCATCGGCGTCGACCTCGGGGGGACGAAGGTCGCCGCGGCCGCGCTGCGCCACGGGACGCTCGGGGAGTCCGCGACGCGCGCGACCGAGAGAGGCTCGCCCGCGGCGCTCGTTGCCCAGCTGGTGGAGCTGGTGGAGGAGGTGCGGGCCGGGGGCGAGCTCGACGCGGTCGGCGTCGGCGTGCCCTCGGTGGTGGAGTTCCACACCGGACGCGTGGTCTCCTCGGTCAACGTGCCGCTGGCCGACCTGCCGCTGCGCCAGGTGCTCGGCGACGAGCTGGGCGTCCCCGTGTTCGTCGACAACGACGCCACCGTGGCGGCGCTGGCCGAGGCCCATGACGAGCGGCTCGGCCTGGTGGCGCGCAACCTGGTGATGCTGACAGTGGGCACCGGCGTGGGCGGCGGGCTCGTGCTGGGCGGGCGCATCTACCGCGGCTCCACCGGCGGCGCCGGCGAGGTCGGCCACACCCTCGTGGCTCTCGACGTGGAGGACGGCGTGCCGGCGGCGACCCGGTTCCCCCAGCCCGGGTCGCTCGAGGCGCTGGCGGCCGGGCACGCGCTGGACCACCTGGCGCAGCGCGCCGCCGCCGACGCGCCGGGCTCGGAGCTGGGCAGGCTGGCCGCCGAGGGGCGGACGGTCCTCGGCGCCGACGCCGTCCGGGCCGCCCGCGACGGCGACCCCGTGGCGGTGCGCACGGTGGAGCGCTGGGCGGAGCGCGTGGGCATCGGGGTCGCCAACGCGATCAACACCTTCGACCCCGACGAGGTGGTGATCGGAGGCGGCGCTGCGGCGGCGGGCGAGCTGCTGCTGGAGCCCGCGCGGCGGGTGGCGGCCGAGTACGTGCTGCCCGGCCTGGGCGCGCGGACCCGCGTCCGCCTGGCCCGTCACGGCGTGCGGGCGGGCGTGCTCGGGGCGGCGCTGCTCGCCGTGCACGAGCTGGAGGACGCCGCCGCGCCGGCGGCGGCGCTGGTGCCGCCCACCGGAGAGGAGGCGGTGGGGTGATCGTCGCCTGCGGGTTCGACCACGCCGGCGTGTCGCTGCGCCCGCGCCTGCTCTCGCTGATCGAGGAGCTCGGCCACGAGGTGCTCGACCTGGGCACCGACTCGATCGAGCCGATCGACTATCCCGACAAGGCGCTGGCGGTGGGGCGGGCGGTGGCCGGGGGGGAGGCCGACCGCGGGATCATCGTCTGCGGGTCGGGGGCGGGGGTCTCGGTCGCCGCGTGCAAGATCGACGGCGTGCGCGCGGCGACCATCCACGACACCTACACCGCCCACCAGGGCGTGGAGCACGACGCGGTCAACGTGCTGTGCCTGGGCGGACGGGTGATCGGCGTGGAGGTGGCGGCGGAGATCGTCCGCGCGTTCCTCGCCGCCCAGGTGTCGGGGGAGGAGCGCCACGTGCGCCGCCGGGCCAAGGTGGAGGAGATCGAGCGCACGCGGGGGCGGGCTTGAGGGTCGTGCTGGTCAGGCACGGAGAGACCGAGTGGAGCGCGAGCGGGCGACACACCAGCCGCACCGACCTGCCGCTGACCCCGGCCGGCCGGGAGCGGGCGATCGCGCTCGGCTCCGAGCTGCGCGGCCACGAGTGGGAGACCGTGCTCGCCAGCCCGCGGCGGCGGGCGTGGGAGACGTGCGAGCTGGCGGGGCTCGGGCACGCGATGGCGATCGACGAGGACCTGCGCGAGTGGGAGTACGGCGAGTACGAGGGGCTGACCACCCAGGAGATCCGCGACCGCCGGCCCGGCTGGAGCCTGTGGCGCGACGGCTGTCCCGGCGGCGAGACCCCCGAGCAGGTGGCGGCGCGCGCCGACCACCTGATCGACACGCTGTGCCGCTCAGACGGCGACTGCGTGCTGTTCGGCCACGGCCACATGCTGCGCGTGCTCGCCGCCCGCTGGGTGGGCCAGCCGGCCGGCTTCGGGGCGCGGCTGGCGCTGTCGACGGGGACGGTCTCCACGCTGGGGTTCGAGCGCGAGACGCAGGTGATACAGACGTGGAACCGATGATCGCGAGCGGAGGGAGCGGATGAGCATGCAGCTGGGGATGGTCGGGCTCGGGCGGATGGGATCGAACATCGTCAGGCGGCTGATGCGGGCCGGCCACGAGTGCGTCGTCTACGACGTCGACCCGGACGCGGTGGCGGCGCTGGCGGGCGAGGGGGCGACCGGGGCGGCGTCGCTGCAGGAGCTGGTGGCCGGCCTGAGCGAGCCCCGCGCCGTCTGGGTGATGGTGCCGGCGGGCGAGGTCACCGAGGGCGCCGTGCGCTCGCTGGCGGCCGAGATGCGGCCCGACGACGTGATCATCGACGGCGGCAACACCTACTACCGGGACGACATCCGCCGGGCGCGCGAGCTGCTGCCGGCCGGCATCCACTACGTCGACTGCGGGACCAGCGGCGGCGTGTGGGGGCTGGAGCGGGGCTACTGCCTGATGATCGGGGGCGAGCCGCAGGTGGTGGCGCGGCTGGAGCCGCTGTTCGCCGCGATCGCGCCCGGGGTGGAGGCGGCCGCGCGGACGCGGGGGCGCGAGGGGGAGCCCTCCCAGGCCGAGCGCGGGTATCTCCACTGCGGCCCCGTGGGGGCGGGGCACTTCGTCAAGATGGTCCACAACGGGATCGAGTACGGGCTGATGGCGGCCTACGCCGAGGGCCTGAACATCCTCCACAACGCCAACGTGGGCAAGGCGGCGCGGGAGGCCGATGCGGAGACGGCGCCGCTGGAGAGCCCCGAGTACTACCAGTACGACATCGACGTGGCCTCGGTGGCCGAGGTGTGGCGGCGCGGCAGCGTGGTCGCCTCCTGGCTGCTTGACCTCACCGCCGAGGCGCTGCACGAGTCGCCCACGCTGGAGGACTTCTCCGGGCGGGTCTCGGACTCCGGCGAGGGACGCTGGACGGCGATCGCGGCGATCGACGAGGGCGTCCCGGCGCCGGTGCTCGCCACGGCCCTGTTCTCGCGGTTCTCCTCCCGCGACCTCGACCGGTTCGCCAACCAGTCCCTGTCGGCCATGCGCAAGGCGTTCGGCGGGCACGTGGAGAAGCCGGCGGGCTGAAGGGCGGGGCTGGAGCGGCGCCTGCCGACGCGAGCGCGGCTGAGAGTGCGGCTGAGAGGACTCGAACCTCCACGGGCTTTCGCCCACACGGACCTGAACCGTGCGCGTCTACCAATTCCGCCACAGCCGCGCGGCAAGCAAATTATCAGCCGAGGCCGGTCTGTCCCTCAGCGCGTGGCCAGGACGATCACCACGATCACGATCAGCAGCGCCATCCCGGCGCCGGCCCAGGGCCACGGCCGCTGCCAGTACTCGGGCTTGGCCCGGTCGCGTGAGTAGCGGCCCTCGGGCGGCTCGCCCACCCAGTCCTCGTCGTCGTAGCCGGGCATGTGGAGCGGAGCCTACTCGCCCCTCGGCAGCCGAGGCCGCGGGTCAACCTCTCGCCGCGCCGGCGCACGGTAGGCTAGGTCCGTCCCGCCGCTATCGTCTAGGGGACTAGGACGCCGCCCTCTCACGGCGGAAACCCGGGTTCGAATCCCGGTAGCGGTACTGCCGAGAAAGCCCCGCTGACCACCTGCTCGATCAGCCCAACATCCGGTCCTCCGACCGGATTCAAAGACCAGAAGCAGTATCCGGCTAGTGTGCCCTGGGTGTGAGCAGCGCCATCTACGACTCGGATCCTGATCAGGCGCCCGATAGCGAGTTCGCACCTGGGGAGCTGCGCTGTCTCGTGGTCGGCAATGCTGGCCGGCTTCTGGATGCCCGGCGTACACCGATCACGATCACCGCGGTGGATGTGGAGCTGGGCATGTTCGAGGTCGAGATCGACGCGTTCGAAGATGGCAGCGCTCGCTGGCGACTGCCGGTTGAAGACGTGGGCCGCTTCCAGTTCACGCGTGACGCCGGCCACGCCGCGCCCGAGACGGTCGCGGGCCTTGAGGCTGCTGTGGCGCGCCTTGATCGGATCGATGCGATTGAGTGCGATCCCGTGTCGCGGGAGGCGACTCTGCGCCGTCTGGCGACCGAGCGGCGCAGTGCCCGAGAGTGGCTCGCGCGGGATGGCTTGCAGGCTGGTGATGTCGCGGAGCTCATCGAACGGCGCAACGGTGACCCCGCGCTGTTCGCGTTGCTCGAACGGTTCCTGGCTGACCGCGGCATTTCCGAGTTGGATCGCTCTTTCAGCGAGACCTTCGTCAGCAACCCGAGCTCGGGAGAGCTCATCAAGGGTCATGCCGTCGTTCTCGCGGAGCTTGGGCTGTGTCCCTACCACGGCAAGGTCATTCGCGACCCGCACCTGTTCGACGAACCATGGTCCAAGGTACGAAGAGCTGAACACCTGATCGCTCGCCTCGCGTTCAGCCAGGAGCTCTGGTCGGGGTGGGGGCACCGAGCCGTGACGCTGTATCGCGGAGCGGCCGTCGATGGTCCGCTTCCACCTCGCACGCCGGCGTCGTTTGTGTCCGCCACGTTCTCGAGCGATGTCGCCAGAGCTCACTTCAGGGGTGGCCCAGCGACACGGACGGCGGTCCTCTGGCGCCAGGTGGTTCCCGTCAGTCGCCTCTTCATGACCTTCGTCGAGACACCCGCCCTGAACGGGCGCTTCAACGAGGCCGAGGCCGTGCTGATTGGCGAGCCGGGCAACCGTGCCTTCTGATCTCAATGACGTCGCGGGCGAAGCTGGGGGTGCGGATCCTTTTGCATCTCCGGGAGCGATACTGCGCCCGTGGCGAGAGGAGATGAGCTGCGACCCGATGAGGTGAGGCCCGAGACGTGGGTTGTCGCGGCGGGGCGCCCGGAGCCGGCTCCCGGCGCGCCGCTCAACACGCCGATCGTCGCGGCGTCCACGTTCGTGCTCGGCGGCGAGCGAATCTACAGCCGCAACGAGGCGACCGAGGGCTGGGAGTCCTTCGAGACGGTGCTCGGGGGGCTGGAGGGCGGACACGCCGTGGCCTTCGCCTCGGGGATGGCGGCGTGCGCCGCCGTGCTCGGCCAGCTGCCCAGCGGGGCGCACCTCGTGCTCGTCGAGGACTGCTACCAGGCGGTGGCGGGGCTGGCCCGCGAGGGCGCGCGCGACCACGGCTGGCGGGTGGAGCGCCTTCCCGCCGCCGACCCGCGGTGGGTAAAGCGCGCCGGCGCGGCGGACATGCTGTGGCTCGAGTCGCCGACCAACCCGCTGCTGGAGGTGGCGGACCTGGCGGCCGTGTGCGGCGCCCCCCGCGGGGCGGGGACGCGGGTCGTGGTCGACAACACGTTCGCCACGCCGCTGCGCCAGCGACCCCTGGAGCTGGGCGCCGACGTCGTCGTCCACTCGGCCACCAAGCTCCTGGGCGGGCACTCCGACCTGCTGCTGGGCGCGGCGGTCACCGCGGACGCCGGGCAGCTGGCCCGCCTGCGGAAGGCTCGCACGCTGCACGGCGCGGTGCCCGGAATGCTCGAGTGCTTCCTGGCGCTGCGCGGCGTGCGGACGCTGCCCCTCCGGCTGGAGCGCGGCGAGGCCACGGCGCGGGAGCTCGCGCGACGGCTGGCCGACCACGCGGCGGTCGGCCGCGTGCGCTACCCCGGGTTCGGGACGATGGTCAGCTTCGAGCTGGCGGATGCCGCGGCCGCCGAGCGCGCCTGCCGCGGCACCCGGCTGATCCGCCACGCCACCAGCCTGGGCGGCGTCGAGACGTGCATGGAGCGCCGCGCCGCGCACCCCGGGCAGGAGCACATACCGCCCGGGCTGATCCGCCTCAGCACCGGGTGCGAGGACCTCGAGGACGTGTGGGCGGACCTCGAGGCCGCGCTGGCGGGGGGCGTGAGCTCCGGGGAGGAACCCGGACGGCGACCTTGAACTCCTCGGTTGCGGGCCCCCGAAAGGCAGACGGGCACAGATGCAAACTCATCCGACACGCGTTGGCCGCGGCGAGCTGCTGGCGGCGGTGGCGGCCCTGGTGCTGCTGGTGCTGCTGTTCGCGGCCAAGTGGTACGGCCCCGGCGTGATCGCCTCCGGCGTGGTCGTCGGCGGGACCGTCAACGGCTGGCACGGGCTGCTGCACCTCCGGTGGCTCCTGGTGGTGGCGGCGGCGTGGGCGCTGGTGGTGGCGGCGTGGGGGCTGCTGGTGGCCCCCGCGGCGGGCGCGGGCCGCAGCGCGCGCGCGCGTGCCGTGGCCGACGGCCTGGTGGCGCTGCTCGGGCTGGCGAGCGTGCTGTGGCTCGGCTACCGGGTGCTGATCAGCATCCCGCCCGGCGAGAAGGCGCCGGCGTACGTCGGCCTTGCCTGCGCGGTCGCGATCCTGGCGGGCGGGTCCCTCGCGCTGCGGGACGCGATCGCGCGAGGCGAGCTGCGCTGAGGCCCGAGCGCGGCTCGCCGCCGGACGGCGCCTGCCTGACAGCGCCGAGTTAGCGCCTCCCGCGGCGGGGTAGGACCCGACCCGAGACGTCCGGCGAAAGCGAGGTTGGGATGAGCGTTGTGAGCAAGGGCACGAAAGGGGTTCTGGGCATCAAAGCCGGCAGGGTGGCCGCCAAGCACCCACGTGCCCTCATATCAGGTGCCAAGGCGGCGGCTCCGGTCGGGAAGCTGAGCTTGAAGGCGAGCCGGCCCCTGCTCAAGCGCAAGGCGCTGCGCCAGGCCGAGAAGGTCGGCGAGGCCGCGAGGACGCTGGGCGAGGCGCTGGTCGTGTACGGGCCGCAGGCCGCCTACGAGCTCGGGCTCGCCGAGCCCCCCAAGCGCAAGCGGACCGCGCCCCGTCTGGCGGCGGGGATCGTGATCGGCGCGGGCGCGATGTACTTCCTGGAGCCCGGCGTCGGGCGCCAGCACCGTGAGAAGGTGGCGCAGCTCGTCGGCTGAGCGCGCCGACGTGCCACTCGGTGGAGCGCGTCCAGCCGCCGGCGTCCTCAGCCGAACGCCTTGAGCGCGTCGCGCAGCGCGTCGAGCCCCGTGTGCCTCGGCTCCCAGCCAAGCTCGCGCCTCGCCTTCGTCGTGTCCATGATCGCCGGGCGGCTGGCCGCCTCGACCCAGTCGATCGCGGGGGGAAGGAACCGGGGACGGGGCAGCGCCGCGACCAGCCGCGCCGCCCGCTCCACGACGGCGGCCGGAACCGGGAGCGGCGCCAGCCCCAGCTCGCGCGCCACGTCGGCGCCGCCCACCACGCCGTCGCCGGCGACGTTGTAGGCGCCGGGCGGCCCGGCGCCGAGCACGCACAGAAGCAGCGCCCGCCCCACGTCCTCCTCGTGGATGAGCTGGAGCCTAACCGCCGGCGCGAGGACCGGGATCGGGACCGGACTGGCCCGCACCAGCGCCAGCAGCCGCCGCGCCGCCGCGTCCGCCGGAGCGGGCAGCGAGCCCTTGGCCCCCAGCGCGTGGGGACCGACCACGATCGGGGGGCGCAGTACATACAGGGCCGGCGCGCCTGCCCGCGCTGCCTCGCGCGCGAGCAGCTCCTCCAGCTCGGCCTTCTCCCGGGCGTAGAACAGCCGCGCGGCCGGCCGCGTCGGCCACTCCTCGGTCATGCCCTCCGGATTGTCGGCGTGAAACCCGTAGGCGGCCACCGAGGAGGCGTAGACGAACCGCGCGGCGCCCGCCGCGCGGGCGGCTGCAAACGCGTTGAGCGTCCCCTCCACGTTGATCGCGCGGATCGTCCGCAGGGGGGCGTTGCCGGTGATCATGAAGGCCAGGTGGACGACCGCGTCGGCGCCCTGGAAAGCCTCGCGCAGGCTCTCGGGGTCGCGCACGTCTCCGCGGCGGTAGGCCATCTTGTCCCAGCCGTGACGGGAGGGGTCGAACGGGCGTCGCGCGATGCCGACGATCCGGCCCACGCGCGGCTCGTCCTGAAGCAGCGGCACCAGTCCGAAGCCAAACGTCCCTGTCGGACCGGTGACAGCCACGGTCAGCGATGGGCGGTCGCGCTCCACGAAGCCCGTTCTATCCGATCGGGCCGGCGATGCCGTCATGATGTCGCCCGACGTGATGCACTCAGGAGGCATCAACCACACCGGCTCGATCCGGTACGGGGTCTACTTCCGCTGGCTCGAGGACCGCTGAGCCAGTCGCAGCCCTTCCGTGACCGCCGCGACGCCGGCCGCCGGCTCGCCCAAGCGCTCGCCCGCCTGTCGGGCCGCGACGACGTCGTGGTCCTCGGGCTGCCCCGCGGGGGCGTCCCAGTCGCCTTCGAGGTGGCGCGGGCGCTGGGAGCGCCACTCGACATCTTCGTCGTGCGCAAGCTGGGCGTCCCCGGACACTGGGAGCTGGCCATGGGCGCGCTCGCATCCGGCGGGGTGCGGGTGCTCAACCCCGAGGTGGTGCAGGCCGCTGGGCTGACCGAGCAGGACGTGGAGGAAGCGACGCGGCGCGAGCAGGAGGCGCTGGAGCAGCAGGAGGCCGAGCTGCGGGGCGGGGAGCCGCCGCAGCCGCTGGAAGGTCGCGCGGCGGTCCTCATCGACGATGGGCTGGCCACCGGGGCGAGCATGCGCGCGGCGGTCGCAGCGGTGCGCGCCCGCGAGGTCGCCTCGACGACCGTCGCGGTCCCGGTGGCGCCGGCTGAGACGTGCGCCAGGCTGCGCGGCGAAGTCGACGAGGTGATCTGCCTGCTCACGCCCGAGCCGTTCACCGCCGTGGGGGCCTGGTACGTCGACTTCGCCGCCGTGCCCGGGCAGGAGGTCCGCCGCCTGCTCGGGGAGAGCGCCCGCGGCGGGGGGCCTTCCTAGGAGTCCGGGACGTTGTCGCGCAGCTCCGCCAGCCAGACCGCGGCGGTCGCGTCGCTGGGCGCCCGCCAGTCGCCGCGCGGCGACAGCGACCCGCCCGAGCCCACCTTGGGCGCGTTGGGCAGCGCCGAGCGCTTGAACTGGCTGGTGCGGAAGAAACGATCCAGGAACACCTCGAGCCAGTGCCTGATCTCCGCGCGCGTGTACTGGTGGCGCCGCTCGGGGGGGATCAGGTCGGGCCAGCGGCCCCGCCGCCGGTCCCCCCAGGCCTGCTCGGCGAGGTAGGCGACCTTGCTCGGCCGGTAGCCGAAGCGGAGGATGTAGTAGAGGAAGAAGTCCTGCAGCTCGTAGGGGCCGACGACCCTCTCGCTGGCGGCCTCCGGACGGCCGGACTCCGGGTCAGGGTGCGGCACCAGCTCGGGGGAGATCTCGGTGTCGAGCACCGACTGCAGCACCCGGCTGGCCTGCGCCGAGTACTGGCCGGTGTCGATCGCCCAGCGCAGCAGGAACTGGATGAGCGTCTTGGGGACCGACGCGTTGACGTTGTAGTGCGACATCTGATCGCCCACGCCGTAGGTGCTCCAGCCGAGCGCCAGCTCGGAGAGGTCGCCGGTCCCCACGACCAGCCCCCGGTGGTGGTTGGCCAAGCGGAACAGGTGCGAGGTCCGCTCGCCGGCCTGCACGTTCTCGTAGGTGATGTCGTAGGCCGGCTCGCCCTCGGCCGCCGGGTGGCCGAGGTCGCGCAGCATCTGGGTGGCGGCGGGGCGGATGTCGAGCTCGGTGGCCGTCACCTCGAGCGCCGCCATCAGCGCGTGGGCGTTGCGGAGCGTGTGGCGGCTGGTGGCGAAGCCGGGCATCGTGTAGGCGAGGACGTTGGAGCGGGGCAGGCCCAGCCGGTCGAGGGCGCGGGCGGCCACGATCAGCGCGTGGGTGGAGTCCAGCCCGCCGGAGACGCCGATCACCACCTTCTCGATCCCGGTGCTGCGCAGCCGCGTCTGGAGCCCCTGGACCTGGATCGAGTAGACCTCCTCGCAGCGCTCGTTGCGGCTCGCCGGGTCGGCGGGGACGTAGGGGAAGCGCTCGATCTCGCGGCGCAGGCGGCTCTCCGGCCGGCCCAGCCCCAGCTCGAACTCGACCCGCCGCATGCGTCGCAGCGCGCGGCGGTGATCGTGGACCGAGTCGGCGAAGCTGCTCGTCCCGGCGCGGTCGGAGAGAAGCCGGTCGAGGTTCACATCGGCCAGGATCAGCTGCTCCTGCGCGGCGAAGCGCTCGGACTCGGCCAGCTTCTCCCCGTTCTCGTAGATCAGCGCCTGGCCGTCCCAGGCCAGGTCGGTGGTCGACTCGCCCAGCCCGGCGGAGGTGAAGACGTAGCCGGAGATCGTGCGGGCGGACTGGGAGGCGCACAGCAGCCGCCGGTAGTCGGCCTTGCCGATCGTCGCGTTGGAGTCCGACAGGTTGGCCAGCACGGTGGCGCCGGCCAGCGCGCCGTAGGTGCTGGGCGGGATCGGCGCCCACACGTCCTCGCACACCTCCACGTGCAGGGTGAAGCCGGGGAGGTCGGCGCACGCGAACAGCAGCCCCGACCCGCAGGGCACCCGGTCGCCGAGCAGCGAGAGCTCCTCGAGCACCAGGTCGCGCGCCGCCCGGAACTGGCGCTTCTCGTAGAACTCGCGGTACTCGGGGAGGTAGCTCTTGACCACCACCCCCAGCAGCCGCCCCCGGTGGACGACCGCCGCCGTGTTGTAGATCCCGCCGTCGATCTGCAGCGGCAGGCCGACCACGATCACCGGCGCCAGCTCCGCGCTGGCGGCGCGGATCGACTCCAGCGCCTGCAGGGCGGCGTCGAGGACCGCCCGCTGGTGGAGGAGGTCCTCGATCGAGTACCCGGTCAGCCCCAGCTCGGGGAAGACCACGAGCGCCGCGTGCGCCTCGGAGGCCCGCTCGGCCAGCTCGAGCGTCCGGCGGGCGTTGCGCTCGGGCTCGGCGATCGTGACGTGGGGCACCGCCGCGGCCAGGCGGACGAAGCCGTGGCTGTATGGGGAGCCGAAGGGATCTGGCATCTGGCGGGTAGGATCGCATCGTGCGGGTCGCCGGCTGCATCGCGGCTGTCATGGCGCTCGCCCTGTGCATGGCTCCCGCACCGTCGCGGGCCGCCTCCGACCCCTACTGCACGGGCTCCTACGGCGGCGCTCCGCCACGGCCGGGGCCGCCGCTGCGCTTCGGGATCGACCCCGGCCTGGCCGGGAGCGCCGGGGGCGTGCAGCTTCCCGCGACGCCCGATGAGACGGCCCGGGATCTCGCGGCGGTCAGGGCGCTGGCCGTGCCCGGAAAGGAGCTCGTCGTGCGGCTCAACCGGCTCTTCTACTCAGACGGCCAGGCGGGGATCGACGCCTTCCGCCGGCTCGCGACCCTGTACACACGGGCCGGCCTGGAGGTGGAGCTGCAGGTGCGCTACCACCCGGCCTCCGGCCAGGCCGGTGACATCGCGGCCTGGCTGGCCTACGTTCGCCACGTCGTCGACACCTTCGGTCCCGACCGGCGGGTCGTGTCGATGACGATCACCAACGAGGTCAACGTGACCTTCTCGCCCAACACCTCCGACGGCTACTACCCGGGCGCTGAGGACGCCCTGATCCAGGGAATCGAGGCCGCCCACGACGAGGCCGTGCGGCGGGGCTTCTCGCAGCTGCGCTTCGGCTTCACCTACGCCTACCGCTTCTCCCCGCCCGGCGACGCGGCCTTCTTCTCCTACATCGGTGCCCACGGCGGCCCGGCGTTCCGCCGGGCGCTGGGCTTCGTCGGGCTGGACTTCTACCCGGGCACGATCTACCCCCCGCTGATGGCGCCGGGCGACAGCTACCGGGCCGAGCTGGCCCAGGCCGCGGGCGTCCTGCGCCGGTGCCTGATGCCGATGGCGGCGATCGCGCCCTCGACCCCGATCTGGATCACCGAGGACGGCGTCTCCTCGAGCCCGCCGGGCGGCGAGGGCCCGCAGGCGGCGACGCTGCGCGAGCTCGTGCAGGCGGCCCGCGACTACTCGGGCACGTTCGGGATCACCGACTACCGCTGGTTCAACCTGCGCGACTCGAGCTCGACCAGCCCGACCGACGTGGTGGGCCCCACGTTCTCCTCCTTCGGGCTGCTGCGCGACGACTACGGGCCCAAGCCGGCGTTCGCCGACTACCGCGCCTTGATCGCGCGGCTGGGGGCGGGGCTCAGGCCCGCTCGGTCGCGGCGGCCCGCCTGCCGGCGGGCACCCGGGCGCCGGCGTCGGGCGCCGGCCCGGCGGCGCCGTCGCTCAGGCGCTCGGCGATCCTGCGGGCGGTCCGCCGCGCCCACGCGCCCGTCGTCAGCGCGCCCAGCAGGGCGATGAGCGCCGCCAAGCCGACCACGATCCACCATCCCGGATGGGTGGCGGCGGCGAACCGGCGGCCGATCCCCGCCCCCAGCGTGCCGCCGGAGACCGCGCCGAGCACCGCCACCCCGAGCGTCATCCCCACCTGACGGCTCGTCGAGGCGATGGCCGAGGCGACGCCGGCCTGGGCGGCCGGCATCCCGGTCACCGCCGTGTTGGTGATCGGCGGGTTGATCAGCCCGTTGCCGATCCCGAACAGGAAGTAGGCGCCGAGGAGGTAGGGGATCGCGGTGGTGGGGGAGAGCCGGGTCAGCATCAGCGCGCCGGCGAAGACCGACGCCGCGGCCAGCAGCATCGGCGCGCGCGCGCCGCGGCGGCCGACGATGTGCCCCGAGATCGGCGCGCAGAGCAGGTTCATCGCCGCCATCGGCAGCATGTAGAGCCCGGCGTCGAGCGGCGAGAGCCCGCGCACGTCCTGAAGGTAGAGCGTGTTCAAGAACAGAAACCCGCCCATCCCCGCGAACGCGAGCACCGCGATCGCGCTCGCCCCGGAGAACGGGGCGCTGGCGAAGAAGCGCACCTCGAGCAGCGGCTCGCGGCGGCGCAGCTCGTAGGCCACGAGCGCGAGAAGGCAGGCGCCGGCGAGGGCGAAGACGCCGAGGGTCCGGGCGGAGGTCCAGCCGGCGCGCGGGCCCTCGATGATCGCGAAGGTGAGCGCCCCCAGCCCGACGATCACGAGCAGCTGCCCGAGCGGGTCCAGGCGGCGGGGGCGCTCGGCGCGTGACTCGGGGACGTGCAGCGCGGTCAGCAGGATCGCCGCCAGGCCGATCGGCACGTTGACGAAGAACACCGCTCGCCAGCTGATCCCGTCCACCAGCGCGCCGCCGACCACCGGGCCGAGCGCCATGCTGAGGCCGAACACCGCCCCCCAGACGCCGATCGCCTGGGCCCGCTCGCGCGGGTCCTCGAACACGTTGCGGATGATCGACAGCGCGACCGGGTTGAGCATCGAGCCGCCGATCGCCTGGAGCACGCGCGCGCCGACCAGCGCGCCCAGGCTCGGCGCCAGACCGCAGAGGAGCGAGCCGGTGGAGAAGACGACCAGGCCGATCTGGAACACGCGCCGGCGCCCCAGGCGGTCTGCGGTCGAGCCGGACAGCATGAGCAAACTGGCCAGCACCAGCGTGTAGGCGTCGATCGTCCACTGAAGTCCGGAGACGGAGGCGTGGAGCTCCCGCCGGATCGAGGGCAGGGCGACGTTCACGACCGTGGTGTCGAGCCCCACGATGAGCAGGCTCATGCAGCAGATGGCGAGCACCAGCAGGCGGCGGCGGCGGCGGGCCAGGTGCTCCATCACCGGTAGGCTAGTTGCGCTCGACAGGGGTCCGGCGCCGGGGGGCGCGCCGGCTGAGAATCCCCCGCGCGATGGCCGGATCGTGGGCTAGCCTGCGCGGTGTGGCTGAGTCCCCCAACCCCCGGCGCACGCTTCACGAGGCCGCCCACAAGCTGGAGGTGGCCGACGAGGAGGCGCGGGCGGAGCGGCGTCCCGGCCAGAGGCGCACGCTGCACGAGGCGGCGCACAAGCTGGGCTACTGGGCGCCCCCGGCGGCGACCGTCGAGCGCGAGAGCGAGTCCGAGGAGACACGGCGCCGCTTCGAGGCCCTGGCGGACTCCCAGCGCGACGTCATCGCCCACGCCGGACGGGCGATTCTCGCCCTCGGAGCGCTCGGGGTCGTCTACGGCGACATCGGCACCAGCCCGCTGTACACCGAGCAGGCGATCTTCACGACCCATCGCGCGGCGGCCCAGGCCAACGCGGCGGGGATCTACGGCATCGTCTCGCTGATCTTCTGGGCGCTGGTGATCGTCGTCTCGATCAAGTACGCCGGCTTCATCATGCGGGCCCACAACCGCGGCGACGGCGGGATCATGGCGCTGACGGCCCTGCTTCAGCGCAGCCGGGTGGCCAAGGCCGGCCTGCTCGTGACGCTCGGCATCTTCGGGGCGGCCCTGTTCTTCGGCGACGGCATGATCACCCCCGCCATCTCCGTGCTGGGCGCCCTCCAGGGGCTGAAGGTGGCCGCCCCCGGCCTGTCCCACCTCGTCGTCCCCCTGTCGGTGGCGATCCTGATCGGCCTGTTCATCCTCCAGCGCACGGGGTCGGGCACGATCGGGTCCTTCTTCGGACCGATCATGCTGGTGTGGTTCACGACGATCGCCGTCGTCGGGCTCGGCCAGGTCGTCCAGGAGCCCGCCGTCTTCCAGGCGCTCTCGCCGAGCTGGGGGATCCGCTTCCTGATCGCCCATGGGGCGGCCGGCTACCTCGCCCTCGGCGCCGTCGTGCTCGCCGTCACCGGTGCCGAGGCGCTCTACGCCGACCGCGGCCACTTCGGCGCGGGCCCGATCCGCCTCGGCTGGTTCGCGGTCGCGCTGCCGGCGCTGATGCTCAACTACCTGGGCCAGGGCGTGTGGATCCTGCACCACCCCGGCGCCGCGGCCGACAGCGGGACGTTCAACCCGTTCTTCTCGATGGTGCCCACCTGGGGGCACTACCCGATGGTCGTGCTCGCCGCCGTGGCCACAATCATCGCCTCCCAGGCGGCGATCGCCGGCTCGTTCTCGGTCGCCCGCCAGGCGGTGCAGCTCGGCTTCCTGCCGCGCCTGAAGATCCTCCACACCTCGCCGCTGGAGGGGCAGGTGTACGTGCCGCTGATCAACTGGTTCCTCTGCATCGGCGTGGTGACCCTCACGCTCGTGTTCCGCAGCTCCAACCGGCTGAGCGAGATCTACGGCGTGGCGGTGACCGGCACCTTCATCCTCGACACGGTGCTGTTCATGTCGCTCGCGCGCCTGCTGTGGGGCACCGCCCGCCGGCGCCTGGTCCCGATCGCCGCGACGTTCCTGGGCGTCGAGCTGGTGTTCTTCACCGCCAACGTGGCCAAGGTCGAGCACGGCGCGTGGCTGCCGCTGGTGATCGGGGTCGTGCTCTCGCTGGTGATGATCAACTGGCGCCGAGGCCAGGTGGTCGTCACGCGCAACCGGATCGCCCAGGAGGGGTCTCTGACCGAGTTCCTCGACCGCCTCCCGGCGATCGAGCCGCCGATCGTCCGGGTGCCGGGGGTGGCCGTGTTCCTCAACCCGAGCAAGGACACCACGCCGCTGGCCCTGCGCGCCGAGGTGGAGCACACCCACACGCTGCAGGAGAAGGTCGTGATCGTCTCGGTGGACAACGTCAGCATTCCCCACGTCGACCCCGAGGACCGGCTCGCGGTGGAGCAGCTCGGCCACGGCCTGTTCAAGATCTTCCACGTCACGGTGCGCATCGGCTACCACGACAAGCTGGACGTGCCCTTGGCCCTCCAGCTGGCTCGCAAGAAGGGGCTGCTCGAGCGCAACCTCGACCTCGAGCACGCCTCGTACTTCGTCTCGCGCATCACGATCACCCCACGCCCGGACTCGCCGCTTCGCACCTGGCGCAAGAGGCTGTTCATCGTCATGGCGCGCAACGCGGCCAGCCCGATCGATCACTTCGGCCTGCCGACCAACCGGACCGTGCTGATGGGCGCCCAGGTCGAGGTGTGACGCGCCCCGGGGCGGGCGCTTAGCGGAATCTCTACGCCAGCAGGCGCATCCTTAGCGCGATCTTGACGGCGCGCCATCTAGCGTCGATCACACCATGCAGCGCAGCGGCGGCGGCAGATGAATCGCCGGCGACGGCCCCTCCACGAGGCGGCGCACAAGCTCGACGGCGCGCCGGCGGACCAGAGCGTGGTCCGCTCCCGGACCCGCAGCATCAACGAGGCCGCGCACAAGCTCGAGCATCTCCCGGTCCGGGCGCCGGCGCCCACCGAGCCCCCCGCCAGGCGGCTCCCGTTCGCCCGCGACGACGACCACGACGTCACGTTCGGCGCCGGGCGGCTGATGCTCGCCTTCGGCGCGCTCGGCGTCGTCTACGGGGACATCGGGACGAGCCCGCTCTACACCGAGCAGGTGATCTTCACCGGCAACCGCGCCGCCGCGCAGGCCACGATCCCAGGCGTCTACGGCGTCGTCTCGCTGATCTTCTGGTCGCTGATGATCGTGGTCACGATCAAGTACGCCGGCATCATCATGCGGGCCCACAACCGCGGCGACGGCGGAATCATGGCCCTCACCGCCTTGGTCCAGCGGCGTCGGGTGGCGCGCGGCGCGCTGCTCGCGCTCCTGGGGATCTTCGGCGCCTCGCTGTTCTTCGGCGACGGGATGATCACCCCGGCCATCTCGGTCCTCTCCGCGGTGGAGGGACTGAAGGTGGTCGCCCCGGGGTTCGGCCACCTGGTGGTCCCGATCTCCCTGGGAATCCTCTGCGGCCTGTTCCTCATCCAGCGCAAGGGGACGGCCGCCGTGGGCTGGCTGTTCGCGCCGGTCCTGCTCGTGTGGTTCGCCGCGCTGGCCGTGCTCGGGGCCGGGGAGGTGGTCAGGCACCCCGGGGTGCTCGAGGGCCTCTCGCCCGTGTGGGGGGCGCGCTTCATGGTCGACCACGGGGTCGCCGCCTTCCTCACCCTGGGCGGGGTCGTGCTGGCCGTGACGGGCGCGGAGGCGCTGTACGCCGACCGCGGCCACTTCGGCGCCGGGGCGATCCGCTCCTCCTGGCTGCTCGTCGTGCTTCCGGCGCTCGTCCTCAACTACCTCGGCCAGGGCGCGCTGATCCTCTCCCACCCCGCCGACGTCGCCAACCCGTTCCTGCTGCTCGTGCCGCACGTCCTGCGCTTCCCCATGGTGTTCCTCGCCACCGCGGCGACGATCATCGCCTCCCAGGCGGTCATCACCGGCTCGTTCTCGGTCGCCCGCCAGGCGGTGCAGCTCGGATTCCTGCCCCGGCTGCGGATCCTGCACACCTCCCGGGTCGAGGGCCAGATCTACGTGCCGCTGATCAACTGGCTGCTCGCCGCCGGCGTGGTGGCGCTCGTTGTCGGCCTGCGCTCCTCCAGCCGGTTGGCCGACATGTACGGGGTCGCCGTCACCGCGACGTTCATCCTCAACAGCGTCCTGTTCCTGGTGATCGCCCGCTCGCTGTGGCGCACCAGCCGCTGGAAGCTGGCGGTCCTCGGCACGCTGTTCCTCTCGGTGGAGACGGCCTTCTTCGCCGCCAACGTGGTGAAGGTCGCCCACGGCGCGTGGCTGCCGCTCGCCGTCGGGCTGCTCATGTCGGCGGTCATGACCACGTGGCGGCGGGGGCGGCTGACCGTCACCCGCAGCCGCACCGCCCAGGAGGGGCCGCTGGCCGAGTTCCTCGACGGCCTGGGGACGCGGACGCCGCCCCTGATCCGCGTACCCGGCACCGCGGTGTTCCTCAGCCCTTCGACCCAGACCACGCCGCTGGCCCTGCGCGCCCAGGTCGAGCACAGCGGGGTGCTCCAGGAGAAGGTGGTGATCGTCACGCTGCAGCCGGTGGGGGTGCCCCACGTCAGTCCCGAGGATCGCCTCGCCGTCGCCGTGCTCGGCCGCGGCCTGTGCAAGGTGATCCACGTCACGGTCGCCGTCGGCTACCGCGACTCCTCCGAGGTGCCCAGCGCGCTCGCGCTGGCGCGCAAACGGGGGCTGCTGGAGCGGAACCTCGACCTCGAGCACGCCTCCTACTTCCTGTCGCGGATCCAGATCGTCCCGAGCCGCGACTCCGGCATGTGGCGCTGGCAGAAGAAGCTCTTCCTCGCGATGGCACGCAACGCCGCCAGCCCGATCGAGCACTTCGCGCTGCCCGCGGCGCGGACCGTGGAGGTCGGCTCACGAATCGCCCTGTGAGAGGCCGGCCGTCGGGACGTCGCCCCCGCCGCCGTCCTCGGGGTCGCGCAGCCGGTAGCCGACGCCCGGCTCGGTGATCAGGTAGCGCGGGTGCGATGGGTCGCGCTCGATCTTCGCCCTGATGTGCGCCATGTGGACCCGCAGGTAGTGGGATTCCTGCGCGTACTGAGGGCCCCACACCTCCTGGAGAAGCTGTCGCTGCGTGACCAGGCGGCCCGGGTGCCGGGCGAGCAGCCGCAGGAGGTCGAACTCGATCGGGGTGAGGTGCACCGGCTCGCCGGCCAGCAGGACCCTGCGGTCATCGAGGTCGACCACGAGCTCGCCGACCGCCACCCGGGCCGCCTGCCCGGCATCCGGCGCCCGGCGCAGCACCGCCCTCAGCCGGGCCAGCAGCTCCTCGGTCCCGAACGGCTTGGTGACGTAGTCGTCGGCGCCCGCGTCCAGGGCCCTGACCTTCTCGCGCTCGTCGCCGACCGCGGAGAGGACGAGGATCGGGAGCCGGCTCCAGGCCCGGATCTCCTTGCAGACGCTGACCCCATCGCCATCCGGAAGCACGAGGTCGAGCACGAGCGCGTCCGGGGGACGGGTGCTCACCGCGGCCAGCGCCGCCGCCTTGGTGCCGGCGGCCTCCACCGCATAGCCGGCGTCGCGCAGCACGATCCTCAGCCCGCGGACGATCTCGGGCTCGTCGTCCACCACCAGCACGCGCGCGGGATTGGCGCTCATCGGCCTCGCCGTCAGGTGGTCGCGGGGACCGGAGCCGGCCTCTCCGCGCTCGGCGGCTGCGCCACCGCCGGGAAGCTGACCGCGAACGACGTGCCGTGCTCGACGTCGCTCTGGAGGATGATCCGCCCGCCGTTGGCCTCCACGAAGCCCTTGCAGATCGCCAGCCCCAGCCCCGAGCCGCCCGCCTGCGTGCCGCGCCCGCGGAAGAACGGCTCGAAGATGCGCCGGCGCTGCTCCCGGGGGATGCCGCGGCCGTGGTCGATCACCCGCACCGTGACCCAGGCGGGGCCGGCGCCGCCGCTGATCTGCACGGGCTCGTCGGGGGGCGAGAACTTGATCGCGTTCTCGATCAGGTTCGAGAACACCCGCTCGAGCTGGGTGGCGTCGGCCCGGACGAGCGGAAGGCCGGCCGGGAGGTCGAACTCGATCGGGTGGCGGTCGTGGAACCGGCGCGCGGCCGAGGCCGCCACGTCGTGCAGGTCGCACCAGTCCTCCTGGGGCCGGACCGCCCCCGCCTCGATGCGCGAGAGGTCGAGCAGGTCGTCGACCAGCCTGGCCAGCCGCGCGCTCTCCGCGTCGATCGAGGCGATCAGCTCCTCGCGCTCGGTCGCCGTCACCCCGGAGGTGCGCAGGGCGGAGGCGGCGGTGGCGATCGCCGTGATCGGGGAGCGCAGGTCGTGCGAGATCGCGTGCAGGACGGCGGTCTTCGCCACCTCGGCGCGGCTGGCCGCCTCGGTCTCGGCCGCCATCCTCGCCACCTCGTCGCGCTCCACGGCGAGATCCACCAGCCCCCCCACCGGTCCCGCGAGCCGTTCGATCAGCGCCCGGTCGTAGGGCTCGTCGCGGGGCACGTGCAGCGCGACCTTCACCCGCTGGGAGGGGATGTGGACGGCGTCCTCCCCGGGGTCGGGCTGCCCTGTGGCGCCCAGGACGATACGCGCCCCGCGCGCCCCGGCCGCGGCGGCCACCCGCCCGGCGATGTTCTCGAGCTGGGCGTCGAGGCTCTGACGCGCGATGAGGGAGGTCGCCGTCTCGGCCAGCAGCTTCGCCTCCCGCTCGTGGCCGGTGGCCACTCGCGCCCGGTCCTCCGCCTCCGCCGTCCGCTGGCGCGCGATCGCGGCGAGCCGCCCGACGACCACCGCGGCGATCAGCAGCACCGCCAGCTCGACGACATCCTGTGAGTGGGCGATGGTCAGACGGTGGCGCGGCGTGATGAAGAGGTAGTTGAGCGTGAGGACGCTCAGCAGCGAGGCCACCAGCGCGGGGAGCTCGCCGCGCCGGATGGCGACCGTGAGGACCGCGAGCAGGTAGACGATCCCGAGGCCCGCCGCCGGCGCGACCCCCTGCAGGAGGGCGATCGCGCCGGTGGCCAGGCCCACGGAGACCACGATCTCCGCGAGCGCGACCGCGGCAGCGGACGCGGACGTCCTCCAGCGCTGAGCGGCGAATCTCGGCATCGAGACAAAGGCTACGACCGTGGAAGGACTCTGGCGCGGGGAGGCGAAACGCACCGCATGCTCCGCAAACGCCAGGCTCCCCGCATCGACCCCAGCCCCCCGACGCCCGACGAGGGATTCGAGCACCTCGACCAGGCCGCGCTCGCCGTCCTGCGCTGGCTCCTCGCCGCGCGGGTGGAGTTCGTGCTCGTCGGCCCCGTCGCCGAGGCGCTGCGGGGTCGCGGCGAGTCCCGCGGCCCGGTGGCGATCGTGCCCGCGCCCTACCGCCGCAACCTCGAGCGGCTCGCCCGCGCGCTGCAGTCAGAGCGCGTGCGCAACCGGGCCGAGGGCGCGGGTCCCGGCGGCGAGGCCGACCTGACCGCGACCAGGCTCACGGCGGAGATGCTGGGGCGCGGCCAGCTGCGCACGCTGCGGGTCGGCTCGCACGACCTCGACATCGAGGGCACCGTCCCCGGGCTGCCCAGCTACCAGGAGCTGCTCTACGAGGCCGGGCGCTTCGTCCCGGCCGAGGGCGTGAGCGTCGAGGTGGCCTCACCCGAGGACATCGAGCGCTACGCCCACGTGCGCCGCACGGGGATCGCCCCCCAGATCACGATCACCCGCCAGGAGCGGGTGGAGGTGGACGGCTAGCGACGCCGGCGGCCGCCCCGACCGGCGCTCAGCGGTAGCGCCCGGGCTCCCACAGCGGCTCGGCGCCGGCGCTGGCGCCCCGCGCGAGGATGAACAGGAGGTCGGAGAGCCGGTTGAGGTAGCGGATCACCTCGTGGTTGAGCTCCTCGCCGCCGCGGCCGAGCTCCTCGCCGCAGGCGATCGCCGCCCGCTCGGCCCGCCGGCACACCGTGCGGCACACGTGCAGCTGCGCGGCGGCGGGGGTGCCGCCGGGAAGGACGAACGACTTCAGCGGCTGGAGCGTGGCGTTGACCTCGTCGCACCGCTCCTCGAGCCAGCGCGTCTGCTCCGGGACGACGCGGAGGCGCTCCCGGGCGCGGGCGCGGGGGGTGCGACCGCCGCCCTCCGGCGCGGCGATGTCGGCCCCCACGTCGAACAGGTCGTTCTGGACCCGCGCCAGCCAGTCCCGGTAGGGGCCGGGGAGGTCCTCGACGGTCAGCGCGAGGCCGATGTGGGAGTTGAGCTCGTCCACCGTCCCGTAGGCCTCGATCCGCGGGTGGGTCTTGGGCACGCGGCTCATGTCGCCCAGGTGCGTCTCGCCCGAGTCGCCCAGGCGCGTGTAGATGCGGGTGAGGTTGACGGTCACGGTGGGGGTGGATTTTGCCTGCTGGGCGCTCTTATAGGTATGGGAGAGCCCGTCGACGGAGGCATGGGAGAGCCCTTCGAAGCGACACCTCTGCGCCGATCACCGGCCGCCCGCCGACCGCGAGGCGCGCAGGTGTCGGAAACCGAACCGCCTGCGCCTCGCGGTGTCCGCCTGCTGGACGGTCGGCGGATAAGTGTCGATCCGGGGGCTGCGATCGACGGCCGAATCCTCGCGGTCGCGGAGCGCCAGCGGGGCCGGGTCACCCGCGCGCAGCTGCTCGCCTGCGGGATCGACCCGGCCGCGATCGTCCGCCGGCTGCGCGGCGGGCGGCTCGACCGCGTGCACTGCGGCGTCTACGCCCTTCCGGGCACCGCCGAGGTCCCGTTCGCCGCCGAGACCGCGGCGCTGCTGGCGTGCGGCGCGGGCGCGGTGCTCAGCCACCACAGCGCGATCACGCTCTGGCGCCTGCGCCCCGGGACGGCGCGGCCCGTCCACGTGACCATCCCGCGGGAGAGCTCCGGGCCGGTGCTCGAGGGCGTCGTCGTGCACCGCAGCCGGATCCTGGCCCCGGCCGACGCGCGCGTCCGCCACGGCCTCCCGGTCACCTCGCCGGCGCGGGCGCTCCTCGACGCGGCGGCCGCGCTCCCGGACCGTGACGTGGAGCGGTTGCTCGACGAGGCGCTCTTCGCCCAGCGCCTGCTCGGGCGGGAGGAGATCGCCGACGTCCTGCGTCGCGCCGGCGGTCATCCCGGGCGGGCGCGGCTGGCCCGCCTGGCGGACGGTCACACGCGCCCGACCCGCACCGAGTCCCCACCCGAGGAGCGGCTGCTCGGCCTGATCCGCCAGGCCGGCCTGCCCGAGCCGCAACCCCAGGCCTCGGTGCTCGGCTATCGCCTCGACTTCTACTGGCCGGAGCTTCGCCTGGCCGTCGAGGTCGACGCCTACGGCACCCACGGCTCGCCGGCCCGTTTCGAGGGCGACCGCCGCCGGGACGCCCGGCTCCTGGCCGAGAAGGGCATCGTCGTGCTGCGCTTGACGAGGGCCGCCGTGGAGGAGCGGGCGATCGAGGTGGTCGCCGCGCTGGCGCGGGCGATCGCCCAGCGGGAGGCCGCGCTCGGCGGGCGCTAGGAGCGCTCAGAAGGCGCTAGCCGAGCTCGGCGGGCGGTACGATTCTCGCCGTCCAAGGTCGGTGGTGATGGGAAGCCGGTGCGAACCCGGCGCGGACCCGCCACTGTGATCGGGGACGCCCACCGCAAGAGAGCCACTGGCGAGGGTCGCCTCGCCGGGAAGGCGCGGCGGGTAGGCCCGTAAGCCAGGAGACCAGCCTCCGACCGCAAAGCCAACAGCCCTCGTGGAAAGGGGTGGCCCTCATGAATCGCAAGACGCTCGTCGCTCTGATCGGAGCAGCCGCGCTGGCGCTCGCCGCGTCCGGCGCCGCGCTGGCCGCCAGGCCCGCCGGTCCGGCGGTGACGGTCACGATCAGGACGCTGACCAAGACCCTCAAAAACACGGTCGCGCACGGTGAGAGGGGGTGGATCACCAGGTACGGCGCACCCAAGGGCAGGTGCTCGGGGACGAGTGCCGCGGGCGCGCTCGACGCGGTCACGCACGGCAGCTGGAGGGGGAAGTGGGATTCGAAGTTCGACGACTACTTCGTGACCTCGATCCTCGGCGTGACGCCCAAGGGCAAGGACTACTGGGGCATCTTCGTCAACGGCAAGATGTCGAGCTTCGGCGTGTGCGGCACCCGGCTGCGCGCCCACGAGAGGCTCCTGTTCAAGATCGTCAGGTGAGGGGACGGCTGGCGGCCATGGCGGTCGCGACCGCGTGCGCGGTCGCGACCGCCGGCTGCGGCCTGGGCGCCGGCGCCGGGACCTCGGACGTCACCCTGGTCGTGACGCGCGACTTCGGCTCCGGCGTGATCGGCCGCGTCACCGCGCGGCGGGTGCCGGGCTCCGAGACCGTGATGCGCATGCTCGAGCGCTCCTTTAGCGTGGGCACCCGCTACGGCGGCGGGTTCGTGGAATCGATCGACGGCCGCTCCGGCACCGCCGGCCGCCGCGACTGGTTCTACTACGTCAACGGCATCGAGGCCGCCCGCGGCGCGGCCGCCACCGCCGTGCACCGCGGCGACCGGATCTGGTGGGACCTGCACGACTGGAGCGGGGCGCGGGACACGCCGGCGGTCGTCGGCTCGTTCCCCGAGCCGTTCATCCACGGCATCGGGGGCCGGCGGCTGCCGACCGCGCTCGAATGCGCCGCCGACGCCGTGGAGGCCTGCGCGCTGGTCACCGATGAGCTCGGAAAGCTGCGCGTGCCGGTCGCCAGCCAGCTGATCGGCACGGGATCGGGCAGCGACTCGCTGGCCCTCGAGGTGGGCACCTGGCGCGATTTGCGCGGCCAGATCGTCACCAGCCTGCTCGACCAGGGGCCCGCCTCCAGCGGCGTGTTCGCCCGCTTCACCGACAAAGGCGCGCGGCTGGAGCTGCTGGACCCGCGGGGGGCGGTCGTGCGCACCCTCGGGCCGGGGGCCGGCCTGGTCGCCGCCACCGCGCAGGGGTCATCGGTGCCCACCTGGCTGGTCACCGGGACCGACCGGGCGGGGGTGAGGGCGGCGGCCGCGGCGCTGAACCCGGCCGCGCTGGACGGCCACTTCGCGCTTGCCGTCACCGGGCACGAGGCGCTGGCGCTGCCGCTGGAGCCGGCGCGATGACCTACCGCCGGCGGACGAGCCCGCTGCACGCCGCGCGCGCCGCGGCCGGGTGCGCGTACTGCGCGGCGCTTGCCCTCGCCGCGCTCCTGCTCAGCGGCCCGCTCGCGCTCGGCGCGGTGGCCGTCGCGGTGGCGGCGGCGGGCGCCGCCGCGGGGGTGGGAAGCGATCTGGGCCGGGCGGCTCGGCTGGCGATCCCGCTGGGGCTGGCGATCATGGTGGTGAACGCGCTGGTGACGCGGGCTGGGCTGACCGTGATCTGGCGCCTGGGGCAGCTGCCGATTCTCGGGCAGACCGACGTGACGCTCGAGGCGAGCGTCTACGGCGCCGTGCTCGGGCTGCGCGCGGTGGTGCTCGTCCTGGTCGGGGCGCTCTACACCGCCGCCGTCGACCCCGACGAGGTCCTGCGCCTGTTCCAGCGCGTCTCCTTCCGCTCCGCGCTCACCGCCAGCCTGGCCACGCGGATGGTCCCGATCCTCCTGCGGGACTCCCGCCGCCTCGCGGAGGCCCAGCGCTGCCGCCCGGGCCGGCCCCCCTCCCGGCTGGCCCTCATGCGAGCCGCCACCTCCGGGGTGCTGGACCGCGCGCTGGACGTCGCGGCCGCGCTGGAGGTGCGCGGCTACGGGCGGGCGCGCGCGCCCGCGCGCCGCCGGACGCCGTGGTCGCGCCAGGACCTGGCCTTCGCCGCCGGAGCGGCCGGCATCGCCGCCGCCGCGGTGGGCGCGCGGGTCGCCGCCCTGGCGCCGCTGCGCGCCTACCCGTCGCTGCGCGCCCCGGTGGGGTTGGGGGAGGCGCTGGTGGCGGGGGCGCTGCTGCTCGCCGCCCTGGCACCGTTCGCGGCCCGGCGGGGGATGGAGCGCTGATCGTGGCGCTGCTGGAGCTCGATCGCGTCGGCTACTCGTACCCCGGGGGCGGGCGGCCCGCGCTGAGCGAGGTGTCGCTGACCGTCGAGCCGGGCGAGCTGGTCGTGCTCGCCGGCGCCTCCGGCTCGGGTAAGTCCACGCTCTTGCGGGTGGCCAACGGGCTGGTGCCCCACTTCCACGGCGGGACGTTCTTCGGCACGGCGGAGGTCGCCGGGATGAGCACGCGCCGACACGGCCCGGGCGAGCTCGCCCGGGCGGTGGGAACGCTGTTTCAGGATCCCGAGAGCCAGGTCGTGATGGGCACCGTGCGGGCCGAGCTCGCCCTGCCGCTGGAGAACCGGGGCGAGCCGCCCGCGCCGGTGGCGCGGGCGGTGGAGGAGACGGCCCTGGCCCTGGGCATCGCGCATCTGCTCGACCGCCCGACCGCCGAGCTGTCTGGCGGCGAGCTGCAGCGGGTCGCGCTGGGCGCCGCCCTGGTCGGCCGCCCCGAGCTGATCCTGCTCGACGAGCCGACCTCGCAGCTGGATCCGGTGTGCGGGGACGAGCTGCTGTCGCTGCTGCGGCGGCTCAACGACGACACCGACGCCGCCATCCTGCTGGCCGAGCACCGGCTCGAACGCTGCCTCGCCTGGGCGGACCGGGTGCTCGCCCTGGAGGAGGGGCGGCTCGTGTGCGACGCGCCACCCGGCGAGTTCTTGGCCTGGGCGCTGCGTCACGCCCCCGAGCTGGCCACGCCGGGGGCACGGCTGCTCGCCGCCCTGGGGCTGGACCCGGAGCCGGGGGTGAAGGCGGCCCGTTCGGCGCTTCGCCGCCGGCGGCTCTTGCCCCCGCGGGCCGACCGGGGCGCCGGCGCGCCCGCGGGCCGGGGCGGGGCCGGCGGACCCGCTCGCCGGGGGGGCGCCGGCGGGACCGCGCGCCGGGGGGGCGCCGGGCCGTCGGTCCTGCGCTTCGAGCGCGTCTGGCACGAGCTGCCCGCGGGCCGCAGCATCCTGCGCGCGCTGTCGCTGGCGGTCGGCCCCGGCGAGCGGGTCGCCCTCATGGGCCGCAACGGCGCCGGCAAGTCGACCCTGCTCCGCCACGCCGCCGGGCTGATGCGGCCGACTCGCGGCAGCGTGCGACGCGAGGGACGGGTCGCGCTGCTGCTCCAGAACCCCACCGACTACCTGATCGCCGACCGGGTGGCCGGCGAGGCCTCCCCGGCGGCCCAGCGGCTGGTCGGGCTCGATCCCGCGCGGCTCGGCGAGCGCCACCCCCGCGACCTCTCCGCGGGCGAGAAGCAGCGGCTCGCGGTGGCCGTCGTGCTCGGCGAGGATCCCGCCGCGGACGGGGCGCCGAGCGTTATCTGCCTGGACGAGCCGACCCGCGGCCTGGACCGCGGGCTGAAGGCCTCGCTGGCCGAGCTCCTGCGCGGCCTGCCGGCCGCCGTGCTGGTCGCCACCCACGACCCCGAGTTCGCCGCCGCCTTCGCCGACCGGGTCGTCCTCCTGGCGGACGGAGCAATGATCGCCGACGCCCCCACCGGCGAGGTGCTGGCGCACGGGAGCTACTTCGCGACCGAGACCGCGAGGATCCTCGGCGGCGCGGGAGACGCCCTCACGCCATCCCGCGGCGTGGAGACGGTGCTGGCGGCGGAGCGCCAGCCGGAGGCGGTGGGATGAGCTGGCAGCTCGGCGCCGGAGTCGTGCTGGCGCTCGCCCTGGGCTCCGGGTTCGCCTGGTATGAGCGCAGCCGGCCCGACGCCCGCCTGGTCGCGCTGGTGGCCACGCTGGCCGCCTTCGCGGCGCTCGGGCGGGTCGCGTTCGCCGCGCTGCCCAACGTCAAGCCGACGAGCGACATCGTCCTGATCTCGGGCTACGCGCTGGGCGCCGGCCCGGGCTTCGTGGTCGGGGCGCTCGCCGGTCTGAGCTCCAACTTCTTCTTCGGCCAGGGGCCCTGGACGCCGTGGCAGATGGCCGGATGGGGCGCCACCGGGGCGCTCGGCGCCTGCCTCGCGGTGGCCGGCGGTCACCGGGTGGACCGCCAGCCGCCGGGGCGCTGGCCGCTGGCGCTGGCGTGCGCGCTCGCCGGCTTCGCCTTCACGGCCCTGCAGGACGTCGGCGACTGGGTCACCTACAGCGACCACTCGGGCGCGCAGCTGGCGGTCTACGTCGGCAAGGGGCTGGGCTTCGACGCGGTGCACGCGACCGGCTCGCTGCTGTTCGCGCTCGCCTTCGGCCCCGCGCTGGCCCGATCGGTCGCGCGCTTCGCCGCCCGACTTGAGGTGCGGTGGCGTCCGGCGTCCGGGACGCTGGGGCTCGTGCTGGCGCTCGCGGCGGCCGGCGGCTGGGCGGGGGCGGCGCGGCTGCCGCCGGCCCGGGCGGACGCCGGGCTTCAGGGACCGATCCACTATCTGCTGCGCGCCCAGAACCCGGACGGAGGCTTCGGCCCCGCGCCCGGCCAGCCGTCCTCGCCGCTCTACTCGGGCTGGGCCGCGCTGGGGCTGGCCTCGGCCGGCATCTCGCCCGCGGGGGTGGCCCGCGACGGCCACAGCCTGGCCGCCTACCTCGAGAATGGCCGCCAGGGCGAGGACCCCGGCTCGCTGGAGCGGACGGTGCTCGCCCTGCGGGCGGGCGGCCTCCCGGCCGCCGCGGCGCTCCGGGCCCTGCAGCGATCGATCCGCGGCGATGGATCGGTGGCCGACCAGGTGAACCTGACCGCGTTCGCCGTCCTCGCGCTGCGGGCGGCGGGAGCCCCGGTCGGGGGGGGGACGGTGGCCTGGCTCGTGCGCCAGCAGGACGGCGACGGCGGCTTCAACTACGCCACCGCCGGCGGCGCCAGCGACATCGACGACACGGCGGCGGCGCTCGAGGCGCTGGCCGGCTCGAGTGCGCCGGGCGCCGGCCGCGCGCGGTCGCGCGCCGTGCGCTTCATCGCCTCGCACCAGGGCCGCGACGGAGGCTTCCCCTCCTCGCCCGGCCAGCCCTCAAACGCCCAGTCGACGGCCTGGGCGGTCCAGGGGCTGCTGGCCGCCGGCGGGCCGGCCGAGGCGGTCAGCCGCGCGCTCGCCTATCTGGGGTCGCTGATCGCGCCGGACGGGCACGTCGAGTACGCGCGCGCGCAGTCCGAGACCCCCGTGTGGGTGACCGCCGAGGCGCTGATGGCGCTGGAGCGCAGGCCGCTGCCGCTGCGCCCGGTGGCCGCGCCCGCGGTGGCGGAGCCCGGTGGCGCGGCGGCGGGCCGCGGCGGGGGGGCGAAGCGGAGCCGTGGCGGTGGAGGGGCAACGCTGGCGAGGCGCGGGGGCGGGACGTCCGCGGCCCGGCCCGGGCGCCGCCCCCTGGCGCGCGGCGATGCCGCCACGGCCGCCCTGATCGGCGATCTCGGCGCGCTGAGCGCGCTGGCGCTGGCCCCCGTGGGACTCTGAAAGCGACAACTGTGTAGCCTCTCGCGGCCGGTGAGGATCGGAGCCCCCAAGGAGACCGCCGAAGGCGAGCGCCGGGTCGCGCTGGTGCCCGAGGTCGTGCAGAGGCTGACGCGGCCGGCGCCAGGAAGCGAGGACGGCCAGCCCCAGCACGAGGTGGTGATCGAGCGTGGGGCCGGAGCGGGCGCGCTGATCCCCGACCAGCAGTACGAGGAGGCGGGCGCGCGCCTGGTGGCCGGCGCGGAGGAGGTCTACGCCTGCGAGGTCGTGGTGAAGGTCCAGGCCCCGAGCCCGGAGGAGATCGGCCATCTGCGTTCGGGCGGCGTGCTGATCGGGTTCCTCGCGCCGCTCACCAACGCCGAGGGCATCCGGGCCATCGCCCGGAGCGGCGTCACCAGCTTCGCGATGGAGGCGATCCCGCGGATCAGCCGCGCCCAGTCGATGGACGCGCTCTCCAGCCAGGCCAACATCGCCGGCTACCGCGCCGCCCTGATCGGCGCCCAGGAGCTCGGCCGCTACTACCCGATGCTGATGACCGCCGCGGGCACCATCCGGCCCGCGACGGTGCTCGTGCTGGGGGCCGGCGTGGCCGGCCTGCAGGCGATCGCCACCGCCCGGCGCCTGGGCGCGGTCGTCCAGGGCTACGACGTCCGGGCGGCGGTCAAGGAGCAGGTGGAGTCGCTGGGCGCCCACTTCCTGGAGTTCGACCTCGGCGAGGACCTGGAGGGCGCCGGCGGCTATGCCAAGGAGCTCACCCCCGAGCAGCAGGCGCGCCAGCAGGAGCAGATGGCCGAGGCGATCGGCAAGGCCGACGTGGTCATCACCACCGCCCTGGTCCCCGGGCGCCGGGCGCCGATCCTGGTTACCGAGGACGCGGTCAGGCGGATGAAGCCGGGGTCGGTGATCGTCGACTTGGCCGGCGAGCAGGGCGGCAACTGCGAGCTCTCGGAGCCCGGGCAGAGCATCGTGCGCCACGACGTCAAGATCCTCGCCCCGCTCAACGTGCCGAGCACGATGGCCGAGCACGCGTCGCAGCTCTATGCGCGCAACATCCAGTCGCTGCTGGAGCTGATGGTCAAGGACGGCCGGCTCGAGCTGGACTTCGAGGACGAGGTGATCGCCGGGGCGTGCATCACCCGCGAAGGTGAGATCGTCCATGAGGGCGCCAGGCAGGCGGCCGGCGTCGCGACCGCGTAGGAGGAGGCGATGGACAGGCTGGTGATCGACATCGCGGTGCTGGTGCTGGCCGGCTTCGTCGGCTACACCGTGATCTCCAAGGTCCCGAACACGCTGCACACGCCGCTGATGTCGGGCACCAACGCGATCCACGGGATCGTCGTGCTCGGCGGGCTGCTGCTGATGGCGGAGTCGAGCGGCGCGCTGGAGAAGGTGCTGCTGGTGATCGCGATCGCCTTCGGGACGATCAACGTGATCGGCGGCTTTCTCGTCACCGACCGGATGCTCGAGATGTTCAAGGCCAAGGAGCCACCCAAGCCGGAGGAGACCAAGGCGGCGATCGAGGGGGACGGCAAGCGGTGACCCCCGTGCTCGCCGTCATCGGGACCAACGCGATCGACGCCCTCTACATCGTCGCCTTCATCCTGCTGATCTACGGCATGACCGGGCTCACCGGGCCGCGGACGGCGGTGCGCGGCAACAAGATCGCGGCGGTCGGGATGGCCATCGCGGTGATCGCCACCCTGCTGCGCGACCACGAGTTCCACGGCTCGAGCACGTGGTGGCTGATCCTGCTGGGGCTGGTGATCGGGACGGCGATCGGGATCCCCGCCGCCCGCAACGTGCGGATGACGGCGATGCCGCAGATGGTGGCGATCTTCAACGGCGTGGGCGGCGGCGCGGTGGCGCTGATCGCGTGGGTGGAGTACCGCCACGCCTTCGGCGGGGGCTACCCGCTGCGCTCGGAGATCTTCGAGCTCTTCGGGGCGATCGTGGGGTCGATCTCCTTCTGGGGCTCCAACATCGCCTTCGGCAAGCTCCAGGAGATCCTGCCGGGGCGCCCGATCAAGCTCCCGGGCGCCAGCCAGACCGCGCTCAACCTCGGGCTGCTGCTGATCGCCGTGGGCAGCGCCGTCGCCCTGTGCGCCGGCGTGCACTCGCAGGCGCTGTTCATCCTCGGGATCCTGGTGGCGGCGGCGGTGCTCGGCAACATGGTGGTGCTGCCGATCGGGGGCGCCGACATGCCGGTGGTGATCTCGCTGCTGAACGCGTTCACCGGCCTCTCCGCGGCGGCCACCGGGGTGGCGCTGTCCAACCCGGTGATGATCGTGGCGGGGATGATCGTGGGCGCCTCGGGAACCATCCTGACCAACCTGATGGCCCAGGCGATGAACCGCTCGGTCCCGGCGATCGTCGCCGGGGGGTTCGGCGGCGCGGTGGCGGCGCCGGCCGGACGCGCGGGCGCCGAGGGCGGCACCGTCCGCTCCACGACCCCGGCCGACGTGGCGATCCAGCTCTCCTACGCGCGCCAGGTCGTGATCGCGCCGGGGTACGGGATGGCGGTCGCCCAGGCCCAGCACGCGGTGCGCGAGCTCGAGAAAGCGCTTGAGGCCAAGGGGGTGGAGGTCAAGTTCGCCATCCACCCGGTGGCCGGGCGCATGCCGGGCCACATGAACGTGCTGCTGGCCGAGGCCGACGTCCCCTACGACCTGCTCAAGGAGATGGACGAGATCAACCCGGAGTTCCCGCGCACCGACGTGACCCTTGTGATCGGGGCCAACGACGTCACCAACCCGGCGGCCAAGAACGAGCCCGGCTCGCCGATCTACGGGATGCCGATCCTGGAGGTCGACCAGTCGGGTGCCGTGGTGGTCCTCAAGCGGTCGATGGCCTCGGGCTTCGCGGGGATCGACAACCCGCTGTTCTACGACCCCAAGACGAGCCTCCTGTTCGGCGACGCCAAGCAGTCGGTGAGCGAGATCACCGCCGAGGTGGAGGCGCTGTAGCGGTTAGAGTCCGCGCCCGAGCGCCATCTCGACACCGGAGGAACCATGGACCCGAGCCGACTCACCGAAATCCCGATCTTCTCCCAGCTCTCGCCCGAGGAGGCGCGGCGCCTGGCGACCTACGCCACCGAGACCAGCGTCGCCGACGGCCAGATTCTGATGAAGCAGGGCGACTACTCCACCGAGCTGATCGCGATCGAGGAGGGAACCGCCGACGTGATCAGGGACGGTCAGAAGGTGGCCTCGGTCAAGCAGGGGGACCTCATCGGCGAGATGGGCCTGCTCGAGCGCCGGCCGCGCAACGCGGACGTGATCGCCACCTCGCCGATGCGGGTGCTGAAGCTCACCCACTGGGAGATCCGCCGCATGTCCGAGGACACGGTGGAGCGCATCCGGCAGATGATCCAGGAGCGCCGGCGCGAGGGGATCGCGGATCCGGCGCACCCCGACAGCGCCTGACGGGGCCGCCGGCCCGGCGGCGGACGCCGCCGACTTGACATCCCGCCCGGACGGTCTGATACGGTGCCGCTCGCCGAATCCCCGGACTGCCGCCCCGGGGAGCGGGGAGCCCAAGTGTTTGGGGCGAATCCCGCGGTGATCCGCGAGAGGCGCTCGCAGAGGAGCGCCAGCCCGTCAGCTAACTCCGCAGGCGCAGGCGAATCTGCAATTCCGCGACCGTGGAGTAGTCCCGCTTGCAGCTTTCGAGCAGGTTCGGCGCAGCCAGCCCGTGCAAACGCCGACGTCGGTCGTGGACCCGGCGAGCTTCAGACGAAGTTGATCGTGTGAAAGCCAGCGTGATCACCGCCGCCCTGGCCCTCGCCCTCGCCACGCCGACGGCGGCGGCGGCCAGCTCCGGCGGGGCCGCGATGATCCCCCGCCACACCACGCGCGGGATCGTGAGGGCGGCGTCCTCCACCGCCGTGTTCACGCGGGTGCTGCGCAGGGGGGACAGGGGGGTCGACGTGCAGACGCTGCAGACGTGGCTGAGCGACGTCGGCTACAACCTCACCCCCGACGGGGACTTCGGGCCGCTCACCCAGGCGGCGGTCAGGAGCTTTCAGGCGGCCAACGCGCTGACGCCGGCCAGCGGCACGGTCGGTCACAAGACCGCCTCGACGCTCCTGGCCCTGGTCCGGCAGATGGCGCGGGGGCCCGGCGTGCTGCGCTCCACCGGGGGCGAGGGCGCCTCGAGCGGGTGGGTCTTCCCGCTCCAGCCCCTCAGCCAGGTGCTGCCACCGAGCAGCTGGTCGCTCGATCAGGGGATCGACATCGGGACGGTCGGCAACGCCTGCGGCGCCCAGGTGCGGGAGGTCGCGGTCACCGACGGCACGATCGTCCAGGAGGGAATCGACGGCTTCGGCCCCGACGCTCCCGTGCTCAGGATCTCGAGCGGCGCCTACGCCGGCCGCTACGTCTACTACGGGCACGCCGCCCCCGCGCTGGTCCCGGTGGGCGCCCAGGTCACCGCGGGGGAGCCGATCGCTGAGGTCGGCTGCGGGCACGTGGGGATCTCGCAGGCGCCGCACCTGGAGATCGGGATCAGCGCCGTCGGTGGCCCGACCTGCTGCCCCGGCTACCAGGAGACCTCGCCGCAGATGTACGACATCGTGCTGGGGCTCTACCGGGCGGCGGGCGGGACCGCCACGGCGAGCCGCAGCCGCCGCTGAGCGGGATCTAACCTGCGGGCATGATCGCCCGCCAGCGAGCCATCGAGGCCCTCGCGCGCGAGCGCTTCGATGTCGTGGTGATCGGCGGGGGGATCACCGGGGCGGGGGTGGCGCTCGACGCCGCCTCGCGGGGCTACAGCGTGGCCCTGGTGGAGCGGGCGGACTACGCGGCGGGGACGAGCAGCCGCTCCTCCAAGCTGGTGCACGGAGGGCTTCGCTACCTGCAGAACTTCGATCTCGGCCTGGTGCGCGAGGCGCTCCTGGAGCGCCAGCTCCTGGTCAAGCTCGCCCCCCACCTGGTCCGCCCGCTCCAGATGGTGGTGGCGGCCTTCGAGGGCGCGCATCCGGACCGCCTGGTGGGGATCGGCCTGAACATGTACGACGTGATGGCCACCCCGCGCCTGCGCGGCCGCCGTGGCCGCCGCGGCGCGGGGCGACCCGTCCGGCCGGGTCGGGGCGACCGCGAGGAGGAGCCCGAGAGCGACTGGAGCCCCGCCCGTCACCGGACGATCAGCGGCGAGGACGTGGTCGCGTTGCTGCCCGCGCTGAGCGAGCGCCACCCGACGGCCGGCTACCTGTTCTACGACTGCCAGACCGACGACGTCCGGCTGGTCCTCACCGTGCTCGGCGAGGCCGAGCGCTTCGGGGCGATCTGCGCCAACCGCCTGGAGGTCGTTGAGCTGCTGGACGGGAACGGAGCCGACGGCGGCGTGCGCGTGCACGACGGGCGCTCGGGCGAAGAGTTCGAGATCCGGGCCGCGAACGTGATCAACGCGACCGGCGTGTGGGCGGACCGGATCCGGCCCGAGGAGCTCCACTCCGAAGCCGAGGTGCCCACGATCGCCCCCAGCCGGGGCACGCACATCCTCGTGGCCCGCGAGGACCTGCCGCTCAACGCGGGCGCCGTCGTGCCGGCGGGCGAGGGCCGCTCGATCTTCGCCCTTCCCTGGCTGGGCCGAACGCTGCTGGGGACGACCGACAATCCCTATGAAGGCGACATCGAGCACGTGCGCCCGTCCGAGGAGGACATCGCGTATCTCCTGCAGGCGACCAACGCGTTCTTCGGGAGCGAGCTGGGCCACGAGGACCTGGTGGGGGCCTACGCCGGGGTGCGCCCGCTGATCTCCTCGGGCGACAGCCGCAAGTCGGTGGACATCTCGCGCAAGGCCGAGCTGTACGAGACCTCGAGCGGGCTGATCACGATCACCGGCGGCAAGCTGACGACCTGGCGGCGGATGGCGAAGATGGCGGTCGACCGGCTGGTGGAGCGCGACGGGCTGCAGGCGGCCTGTCGCACGCACGAGATCCCGCTCGGCCAGCCGGTCGACCACGAGCAGCTGCCCCAGGTTCCGGGCGTCTCGGCCGAGCAGGCGGCCGCCCTGGCCTCCCGCTACGGCTTCGCCGCCGCTCAGGTGCTCGAGCTGGCCGCCGAGCGGCCGGAGCTGGCCGTCCCGATCGTCGAGGGTCAGCCCGACCTGCTGGCCGAGGCGGTGTTCGCGGCCCGTAACGAGCAGGCGCTGAGCGTGGCCGACGTGCTGCTGCGCCGGACGCGGCTCGGCCTGCTGGCCGGGCGGGAGATCTGCCGTCCGGGCAACCCGGTGCCGCGACGGGTGGCCGAGGCGCTGGCCGCCGAGGCGGGCTGGGACGAGGCCCGGGTGGCGTGCGAGGTGGAGAGCTTCGCCGCCGAGGCGCGGGCCGAGGGCATGGCGCTGCGGTGAGCGCGCCGGCCCGCGAGCTTCGGACCGCGGCCGGGACGCTCGCGCTGGGCGGCGATCCCTGGTTGATGGGCATCGTCAACGCCAGCCCGGAGTCGTTCTCGGACGCCGGGGGGCGGCGCACGCTCGAGGAGCGCCTGGCGCTGGCGCGGGAGCTGGTCGGCGCGGGCGCGCGGATCATCGACATCGGCGGGGAGTCGGGCGTGACCAACCGTCCGGCGCTTGACCCGGCCGCCGAGATCGAGCGCGTCGTCCCGCTGATCGAGCGGGTGGCCGGCGAGCTCGACGTGCTCGTGTCGGTCGACACCTACAAGCCGCCGGTGGCCCGCCGGGCGATCGCCGCCGGCGCTGCGATCGTCAACGACGTGAGCGGCCTGCGCGATCCGGAGCTGGCCGAGGTGTGCGCCCAGACCGGCGCCGGGCTGGTGCTCATGCACACGCGGGCCGCGCCCAAGCAGAAGCTGCTCGATCCGAGCCTCGACGGGAGGGTGCTCGCGGACGTGCGGGAGTTCCTGCGGGAGCGGTTGGCGCTCGCCGTGCGGCGCGGGGTCGCGCCCGAGCAGGTGATGCTCGACCCGGGCCCCGACTTCGGCAAGACGCCGGCGCAGACCGTGGAGGCGCTGCGCGGGCTGAGCACGCTGCACGACCTGGGGCGGCCGCTGCTGCTCGCGGTCTCCCGCAAGGACTTCGTGGGGGCGATCACCGGGCGACGGCCGCGGTCCCGGCTGGCCGGCACGCTGGCTGCCGTCGGGTGCGGGGTGGACGCCGGGGCGCACGTCCTGCGCGTCCACGACGTGGCCGAGGTGGCCGACTTCCTCGCCGTCCGCGCGGCGCTGCGGGGCGAGGCGGACGTCGACCGCGGCCTGCGGCTGGCCGACGAGCTGCGCTGGGAGCAGGGCTGATCGCGCCCAAAGGGTCGCTCTCCCCGACCCGCTAGGCTCACGCTGCATCGCCGGCCGCTGCCTCAACGTGGCCGGAGCCCACCGATTCGACCCGACCAAGGGAGGCACCATGTCGATTCTCGACCGCGACTCGCTCCAGGCCAGCTCGCTCGCCGATCTGCACGCGATCGCATCGGAGCTGTCGATCGACTCGTTCCGCCGGCTGCGCAAGGCGCAGCTGGTCGACGCGATCCTCGAACGCCAGGGTGGCGCGGCAGCGCCGCGGGTCGGCGAGGGGGACGGCCCGCCGGAGGCGCAGGCGCCCGCGGTCGAGGAGCTCGCGGCGGCCGTGGAGGACGAGATGCGCGCGCGCGGAGAGGGCGCCGGGCAGCGCCGCCGGCGCGGCCGGCGCTCCGACCGGGGCCGGGGCGGCGCGGCGGAGGCCGTCCGGGGAGGCGAGGAGGCGCGCGATGGCGGCGAGCGAGGCGCGAGCGAGGAGGGGCGGGAGGAGTCGGTGGAGGGGGTGGTCGAGGTGCTGCCGGGTGGCTCGGGCTTCCTGCGCGTCAGTCCGCCGGACCCATCCGATGAGGACGTATACATCTCGGCGGCTCAGGTGCGCCGCTGCGAGCTGGTGTCCGGCGACCGCGTGTCGGGGCCCCGGCGGCCGCCGCGGCGCTCCGAGCGCTTCGCCTCGCTCGTCCGGGTGGACACCGTCAACGGCCGCCCGGTGGCCGAGCTGGCGGAGGGAGGGCGCTTCGAGGACCGGCCGAGCACGTTCCCCTCCGAGCCGCTGCTGGCCGAAACCGGCGACCCGGTGCTGCGGGCGGTGCTCTCGGTGGCTCCGCTCGGACGAGGCTCGCGGGTGTCGGTCACCGGTCCGGCCCAGTCCGGGAAGACGCGCACGCTGCAGCACCTGGCCGCCGCGCTGGCCGGGGAGCCGGAGCTCGAGGTGTGGGTGGCGCTGGCCGGGGTGCGCCCGGAGGAGATCACCGAGTGGCAGAGCGGCCCCGTCACGCCGGCGGCGGCGCTCGCCATGAGCGCCTCACCGGACGCGCAGAGCCAGGCGATCGAGGCGGTCGTCGAGCAGGCCCGCCGCGTGGCCTCGCGCGGCGCGCACGCCGCGGTGGTGATCGACACCTTGCAGCGGGTCCACGAGCACGTCGCGCGCAAGGTGCTCGCCTCGGCTCGCCGGATCGTGGACGGGGGCTCGCTGACCGTGATCGCCAGCGCGTCGGAGCCGATCGGCGGCGAGACCACGGTGATCGGGCTGGACCTCGCGCAGGCGACCGCGAGCGGCCACCCGGTCGTCTCGGCCGCCGGGAGCTGGACGATGCGCGCCGACCGGCTGGTGGGCGAGAAGCAGGCCGAGAAGCTGGCGAAGGCCAGGGCCCGGGCCCTGGGCGCCTGACCCCGCGTCCCCAGGCGCTCTGACCGCGCGCCCCCGGGCGCCTGACCCCCCCGCCCATGCGTCCGGGGTGTGGTCACCGGGCGGGCGCGCGGGTAGGCTGCCGCCATGCGGCAGCTGACGGCGCTGGACCAGCAGTTCCTGGCGCTCGAGGATGCCCGCCACGTCGGCCACGTGGGGGCGCTGGCGGTGCTCGACCCGTCCACCGCGCCGCGCGGAGAGCTCACGCTGGAGGACATCCAGCACCTGATCGCGCAGCGGCTGCCGCTGATCCCGCCGTTTCGCTGGCGGCTGGCGCAGGTCCCGTTTCACCTCGACTACGACTACTGGCTCGACGACGGCGACTTCGACCTGGACTTCCACGTCCGCGAGCTGGCGCTCCCGCCCGGCGCGGGCGACGAGAAGCTGGGCGAGCAGGTGGCGCGGATCTTCGCCCGCCCGCTGGACCGCTCGCGCCCGCTGTGGGAGCTCTACCTGATCCACGGCCTGCCCGAGGGGCGCGTGGGCGTGATGACCAAGATCCACCACGCGGTGATCGACGGGATGTCGGGAGCCGAGATCCAGGGGGCGCTGCTCGATCTGTCCCCCGAGGGCCGCGAGCCGCCGCCGGCGCTCGCCGAGCCGGCCGACACGCCGCCGTCGGAGCTGGAGATGCTGGCGCGGGGGGCGCTGGGGGTGGCGCGCTACCCGCTGCGGCTGCTCGGCTCGGTGCCCCGGGCGCTGCCGAACGTGGGGGAGGTGAGGTCGCTGAGCGCGATCCCGGGCCTGCGCGCCGCCGGCCGCCTGGCGTCGGGCGCCCAGCAGGTGCTCGGGCGCCGCGGGCGGGTGGTGGGCCACACGGACCTCGACCCGCCGCGCACGCCGTTCAACGGGCGGATCTCCGCCCACCGCCGCTTCGTCTTCGGCCGGCTCTCGCTCGAGGAGGTCAAGGAGGTCAAGAACCTCTTTGGCTGCACGGTCAACGACGTCGTCGTGTCGATCTGCGCCGGCGCCGTCCGGCGGTGGCTGATCGAGCACCGCGCGCTGCCGGCCGAGGCGCTGGTGGCCCAGATCCCCGTGTCGGTGCGGACCGAGCGCCAGGTCGGCACCTACGGCAACCGGATCCTGCTGATGACGGCGCCCCTGTTCACCAACGAGGCCGATCCGGTCAGGCGGCTCAAGCGCACCCACGACGCACTGGCCGGGATGAAGGAGCGCCATCGGGCGCTGCCCGCGGACCTGCTCCAGGACGCCAACCACTTCATCCCGCCGGCGGTGTTCTCGCGCGCCGCCCGGCTGTCGTTCTCGCTGGCCAGCCGGGGGCGGCCGATGTGGAACCTGGTCGTCTCCAACGTTCCCGGCCCGCAGTTCCCGCTCTACATGGCCGGGGCGCGGCTGCAGGCCAACCACCCGATCTCGGTCATCACCGACGGGATGGGGCTCAACATCACCGTGATGAGCTACTGCGGCCGGCTCGACTTCGGGATCGTCGCCGACCGCGAGCTGGTGCCGGACGCGTGGCGCCTGATGGACTGGCTGGGCGACGCGCTCGAGGAGCTGGGCGCGAAGCGGCCCGAGCGAACGGCCGAGGGGCCCGATCGGACGGCCGAGCGCCCGGGGCATCCGGGCCATGACCGCCGCGACAAAGCCCCCTCGGCCGGTCAGTAGGCGGTGCAGCGACATCTGTGCCGCGGCGAGGCCTTGTAGCGGGGCTGCTGGCCGCGCCGCCACAGCACCTGGTCGATGCGCGCCGCGATCGCCTCCGGCCGGCGGGCGGCGATCCGCTCCACCGCGTGCAGCGCGCAGGCGCGGATCTCGACCTCCTCCTCGGAGCCGTGCTCAAGCAGCTCGCCCCGCTCGATCCGCTCCACCAGCCGACCGTCGAAGACCAGGATCCCGTCGAGGCGAAGCACGTGCGGGACGAGGTTGTCGGCGAACATGGTCAGGCGGCGGAGGTCGTGGAAGCGCGCGACCCCGGCGCGGTGCAAATCGGCGGCGGCGATCTGGGCGCGCTTCAAGAACGGGACGCGCAGGGCGCCGTAGCGCGAGACATCCTGGAAGCACCGCCAGCCCGCCAGCGTCGCGACGAGCCCCGACGCCGACCCGTGGGCGCCGTCGACCAGGGCGGTGAAGCTGCCGCCGTAGTCGCGCTCGAGGTGCCGTCCGAGGTCGCGCAGCGAGCGGGCGAAGTGCCCCATCAGCTCGTGCTGCGGGTCCTGGCCCAGCGCGTGGGCGACCTCGGCCGCCCCCAGCGCCGCCAGCTCGGCCGCGCTCCAGGCGCCCCGGCGCAGGAAGCGCTCGCGCAGCCCGGCGGCGACCGTGTGGTAGCCCGAGCGGCCATCGCGCTTGCGCAGCGTGGGAAACCAGCCGGATCCGAAGTTGATCGCGTCCAGCGTGATCCAGAACGCCGCCAGGGTCTCCCGCCCGGCGCGTGCCAGCTCCGCCTCAAGAGGCTCCTCGTCGGGCGCGTCCAGCGGCAGCGCGAGCGCGTACGGTTCGATCGACCGCTCGTCGACCGTCACATGGCGCGCCCGCGCGGCGACCGTGGCGCAGGCCGCCCGCAGGTTGTCGAGCACGTCGGTGACGACCAGCCTCCTCGCTACCGTTGACCGCCCGGGATCATGCCGCAGACCAGCATCGAGATCGACGCCCTCCTCGAGGGCCTCAACGGGCCCCAGCGCGAGGCCGTGACCGCGCCGGACGGGCCGCTGCTGATCCTGGCCGGGGCCGGATCGGGCAAGACGCGGGTGCTCGCGCACCGGATCGCCTACCTGCTGGCGAGGAAGCGGGCACGGGCCGGCGAGGTGCTGGCGATCACGTTCACCAACAAGGCGGCCCAGGAGATGCGCGACCGGGTGGGGGTGCTCGTGGGCCGGGCGGTGCGGGCGATGTGGGTGATGACCTTCCACTCGGCCTGCGCCCGGATGCTGCGCGCCCACGCCGAGCGGCTCGGCTACACGCGGCAGTTCACGATCTACGACCAGGCCGACTCCCGCCGGCTGATCAAGCGCTGCCTGGACGATCTGGGAATCGATCCCAAGCGCTTCACGCCGGCCGCGATCGGCGCCCAGATCTCCGAGGCCAAGAACCGGCTGCGGGACGCCGACGCCTACGCGCAGATGGTCGGCTCCTACTTCGAGCAGACGGTGGCCGACGTGTACCGCGCCTACGAGCGCGAGCTGCACCGGATGAACGCGATGGACTTCGACGACCTGCTCGTGCGGGCGGTGGATCTGCTGCGCCTGTTCGACGAGGTGCGGGAGCGCTACGCCGAGGGGTTCCGCTACGTGCTCGTGGACGAGTATCAGGACACCAACCACGCCCAGTACGTGTGGCTGTCGCTGCTGACCAGGGAGCACCGCAACCTGATGGTGGTGGGCGACGACTCGCAGTCGATCTACGGCTTTCGCGGCGCGGAGATCCGCAACATCCTCGACTTCGAGGACGAGTTCGTCGACGCCCGGGTGATCAAGCTGGAGCAGAACTACCGCTCCACGCAGACGATCCTCGACGCCGCCAACGCCGTGATCGCCAACAACCGCGGGCGCAGGGCCAAGACCCTGTGGACCGATCTGGGTCAGGGCGATCCGATCAAGGTGCGCGAGCTGGAGGACGAGCACGCCGAGGCGCGGTTCGTCACCGGCGAGATCGAGCGCCTGATCGACGAGGGCGCCTCGCGGGCCGAGATCGCGGTCTTCTACCGCACCAACGCGCAGTCGCGGGTGCTGGAGGACACCCTGACCCGGGCCGAGATCGCCTACCAGGTGGTGGGCGGCACGAAGTTCTACGAGCGCGCCGAGATCAAGGACGCGCTCGCCTACCTGGTCACGCTGGTCAACCCCCGGGACGTCGGCGCCTTCACGAGGATCGTCAACACCCCGCCGCGGGGGATCGGCGCCACCTCGCTCTCGCGGCTGCTCGGCCACGCCAACACCACCGGCGCCTCGATCTGGGAGGCCGCCTCGGCGCCCGAGCGCGTACCCGGCCTGGGCGCGGCGGCGGTCAAGTCGATCGGACGCTTCATGGGCACGATGCACGTGCTCGCGGAGCGCGCCGCCGCCGGCGTCCCGGTGGCCGAGCTGCTCAAGGAGACCCTTCGGGAGACCGGTTACCTGGAGTGGCTGGAGGCCCAGCGCACGATCGAGGCGCAGGGGCGCCTGGAGAACCTCGAGGAGCTCGTGAACGTCGCCGCCGAGTACGACGCCGCCGAGGAGGGCGCCCACACCCTGGCCGAGTTCCTGGAGCAGGTGTCCCTGCGCTCCGACGCCGACGAGCGCTCCGACGACGAGGGCCTGGTCACGCTGATGACGCTGCACAACGCCAAGGGGCTGGAGTTCGGCGTCGTCTTCATGATCGGCTGCGAGGAGGGGGTGTTCCCGCACTCGCGCGCGCTGGACGAGGGCGGCCTGGAGGAGGAGCGCCGGCTGTGCTACGTCGGGATCACCCGCGCCCAGCGCGACCTCTACATCTGCTACGCACGCGCGCGGCAGGTGTTCGGCGCGCGCACCTGGGGAATCCCCAGCCGGTTCATCGCCGAGATCCCCGCCGAGCTGACCGACCGCGACCAGGAGCGGCCGGGGGGGCTGGCCGCGGTCAGAGAGCGGGCGACGTCGTGGCGCGAGGGCGGCGAGGGCGGGTGGTCGCGCCAGGCGGCCGCCGCGCCATCCTTCGCCATCGGCGAGGACGTGAGCCACCCGAGCTTCGGCGAGGGGGTCGTCACCGGGATCGAGCCGGGCGGGATCGTGGTGATCCGCTTCAGCCGGGACCGCTCGGAGCGCAAGCTGGTGGCCGACCTGGCGCCGATCACGCGGCGCTGAGCCGCCGCCCCGACACACGACGCTCGCCTCCGGGCGATGCTCTAGCTTGCACGCGATGCCCGCCCGGATCATCGATGGACGCGCCGTGGCGGCCCGCGTGCGCGAGCGGGTCGCCGCCGACGTCGCGGCCCTGCGCGAGAGCCTGGGGAGCCCCCCCGGGCTGGCCACCATCCTGGTCGGCGACGATCCCGCCTCGGCCGTCTACGTGGCCAACAAGCGCAGGGCGTGCGCCGAGGTGGGGATCGCCGACCTGCACCGCCACCTCGCAGCCGACAGCCGCCAGGAGGAGGTGGCCGCCGCGATCGCCGAGTGCAACGCCGACCCCGGGGTGAGCGGGATCCTCCTCCAGCTCCCGGTGCCGCCCGGGCTGGACGGCGCCGCCCTCACGGCCCAGATCGCGCCGGAGAAGGACGTCGACGGGCTCACCCCGGTCAGCGCCGGACGGCTGCTGAAGGGAACGCCCGGGTTGCGGCCGTGCACGCCCCTGGGGGTGATCGAGCTGCTCGACTCCGAGTCGGTGCCGCTGGAGGGGGCCGAGGCGGTGGTGGTGGGCCGCTCCGACCTGGTGGGCAAGCCGGTGGCGCTGCTGCTGCTGCACCGTCACGCCACCGTGACGATCTGCCACTCGCGCACCCGGGAGCTGGCCGCCGTCTGCGCCCGCGCCGACGTCCTGATCGCCGCGGTCGGCGTCCGCGGCCTGATCGGCCCCGAGCACGTCAAGCCGGGCGCCGCGGTCATCGATGTCGGCATCAGCCGCACCGCGGAGGGGCTGCGCGGGGACGTCGACTTCGATGCGGTGCTCGACCGCGCCGGCCTCATCACGCCCGTGCCGGGCGGGGTCGGGCCGATGACGATCGCCATGCTCCTGCGCAACACGGTCGCGGCGGCGCGACTCCAGCTCGCCGCGGCGCCGGCGCGATGAGGACGCGGCGGGGCGAGATGGCGAGCGCCGGCTGCGCGCTCGCGCTGCTCGTGATCATGTTCGCCTTCGCCTGGTACGGGGTGGACCGGACTCCAGGGGGGGCCGTGAGCACCGAGGACGCGTGGAGCGCCCTGCCCGTCGTGCGGTGGATCATGCTGCTGAGCATCGCGGCCGCGCTGGCCTCCGCCACGCTGCCGTGGCTCCGCCACCGCCTCGGAGCGCAGACGCGGGCGGCCGCGGTCACCGCCCTCGGGGGGCTCACCGCGGTGCTGCTGGTGGTCCGCGTGCTGATCGCGCTGCCCTCGCCCCAGGCGGTGCCCGATCAGAAGCTCGGCGCGCTGCTGGGGATGCTGAGCGCGCTGGGCATCGCGCTCGGCGGCTGGGAGGCGCTGCGCTCAGCCCGCCGGCGGCGGGTGCCCCGCCGCCGGGGTAGGTTGGCGACGAGATGCGACTGAGGGCGTCCAGGCTGCGCCGCGGCGAGTGGGTCGCGCTCGCCGCCGCGGTGGTGCTGCTGGCCGCGATGCTCCTCTTCACGTGGGCCGACACCCCGAATCCCGGGGGCAGGGGGGTGATCACGACCCCGGTCGACGGCTGGCACGCGCTGAGCGTGGTGCGCTGGCTGATGCTGGCCTCGATCCTCTGCGGGCTGGGTTTGGCGGTGGCGCAGGCCGCCTGCCGAGCGCCGGCGGTGCCGGTGACGCTCAGCCTGTTCACGACGCTCCTCGGCGCCATCACCGCCCTGGCGCTGCTCGTGCGGGTGCTGCTCGATCCCCCGGACGGGATCCACTTCGGCGGCGTGCTGGGCCTGCTCAGCGCGTGCGCGCTCGCCTACGGCGGATGGCTCTCGGTGCGCGACGAGGGCGGCTCCCCGGAGGATGAGCCGCAAAAGATCCCGACGGTCGATCCGGCGGACATGCGGCCTACCTAGAATGGCCGCTCATGCTCGATCGCGCCCAGGTCCTCCACGTCGCTCGCCTGGCCCGGCTTCAGCTGGACGATTCCGAGGTCGAGCGGATGTCGCGCGAGCTCTCCAAGGTGCTCGGTCACATCGAGAAGATCCGTGAGCTCGATCTCCACGACGTGCCGCCGACCTCGCACGCCGTGGAGGTGACCGGGGCGCTGCGCGCCGACGAGCCGCAGCCCTGCCTGCCGGTCGAGGCCGCCCTGGCCGCGGCACCCGACCCGGTGCGCGTGCAGGCGGGCGTCGGCTTCGGCGTCCCCACCCCGGGCCAGGCGGACGAGTGAGCGAGCTGATCTCACTGACGGCCGCCGAGGCGGCCGCGGCCGTGCGTGCCGGCGAGCTGGATGCCCGCGAGCTGTTCGAGGCCTACCGCGCCCGCGCGGCCGCCGAGAATCTGAACGCGTTCACGTGGGTGGCCGCGGAGGCGCCGGAGGCCGACGGCGCCGCCGACACGCCGCTCGGCGGCGTTCCGCTGGCCGTCAAGGACCTGTTCTGCACCGAGGGGGTGCCGAGCCAGTCGGGCTCCCGCATCCTCGAGGGCTACCGCCCGCCCTACACGGCGACCGTGGTGGAGCGGCTGCTGGGCGCCGGCGCGCGGCTGTTGGGCAAGACCAACCAGGACGAGTTCGCGATGGGCTCCTCGAACGAGAACTCGGCCTTCGGGCCGGTGCACAACCCGTGGGATCGCGCGCGGGTGCCCGGGGGGTCCTCCGGAGGGAGCGCCGCCGCGGTGTCCGCCGGGCTCTCGCCGTGGGCGATCGGCACCGACACGGGGGGGTCGATCCGCCAGCCGGCCGCCCTGTGCGGCGTGGTGGGCCTCAAGCCCACCTACGGAGCCTGCTCGCGCTACGGGATGATCGCCTTCGCCTCCTCGCTGGACCAGGCGGGGCCGCTCACGCGCACGGTCACCGACGCGGCGCTCCTGCTCTCCCACATGGTGGGCAGGGACGCCCGCGACGCCACCTCGGTCGCGTTTCCCGGCCAGATCGAGCTGCCGCGCGCCGAGGATCTCAAGGGGGTGCGCCTCGGGGTGCCCGAGGAGCTGGTGGGGGAGGCCGGCGGCGTCGAGCCGGGAGTCCGCCGGCGCTTCGAGGAGACGCTGACGCTAGCCGAGCGGCTGGGGGCGACGGTGGAGCCGTGCCGGCTGCCCCACGCGCCGCACGCCCTGGCGGCCTACTACCTGATCGCCCCCGCGGAGGCGTCGGCGAACCTGGCCCGCTTCGACGGCGTCCGCTACGGGCTGCGGGTGAACGGCGACGCCGACCTGGTCGCGATGTACGAGCGCACGCGCGCGGCGGGATTCGGGGCCGAGGTCAAGCGACGGATCATGCTCGGCACCTACGCGCTGTCCAGCGGCTACTACGACGCCTACTACGGGACGGCCCAGAAGGTGCGGACGAAGATCGCCGAGGACTTCCGCGCCGCGTTCGCCCGCTTCGACCTCATCGCCACCCCCACCAGCCCGTGGGTGGCGTTCGAGCTCGGCGCGAAGACCACCGACCCGCTGGCCATGTACCTGAACGACTTCTGCACGGTGCCGATGTCGCTGGCCGGGATCCCCGCGCTGTCGCTCCCGTGCGGGCTGAGCGAGGGGCTGCCGGTCGGCTTTCAGCTGGCCGGCCCGGCGTTCTCGGAGAACCGCCTGCTCGCGGTCGGGCACGCGCTCGAGCAGGCGATCGGCTTCGACTCCGGAGCGGCCCGCCGATGAGCGGCCCGCCCGCCCGCTACGAGCCGGTGATCGGGCTGGAGATCCACGTCCAGCTGCGGACGCGGACGAAGATGTTCTGCGGCTGCGAGGTGACGTTCGGCGAGCCGCCGAACACCCGCACCTGCCCCGTCTGCCTGGGCCTGCCGGGGGCGCTGCCGGTGGCCAACGAGCGGGCCGTCCACTACGGCGTGATGATCGGCGTGGCGCTGGGGTGCGAGATCGCGCAGCGCTCGCTGTTCCATCGCAAGAACTACTTCTATCCCGACAACCCCAAGGGCTATCAGATCTCCCAGTACGACATCCCGCTGTGCCGCGGGGGCCGCCTGGGCGACGTGCGCATCCACCGGGTCCACCTGGAGGAGGACGCGGCCAAGCTGACCCACGAGGGTCACAGCGGGCGCATCCACGGAGCCGAGCGGACGTGGGTGGACTTCAACCGCTGCGGCACGCCGCTGGTGGAGATCGTCACCGAGCCCGACATCCACTCGCCCGAGCAGGCGCGCGACTGGCTGAGCCTCCTGCGCACCACGCTGCGGGTGCTCGGCGTCTCCGACGTCGACATGTCACAGGGCTCGCTGCGCTGCGACGCCAACGTGTCCGTCCGCCGGGCCGGCACGAGCGAGCTCGGCACCAAGACCGAGCTGAAGAACATGAACTCGTTCGCCTTCCTCGAGCGGGGGGTCCGGGCGGAGATCGCGCGCCAGATCGGGCTGCTCCAGTCCGGCCGGGGGGTCGTGCAGGAGACGCTGCACTACGATCCGCGCGCCGACCGCCTGACGCCGCTGCGCTCCAAGGAGGAGGCGCACGACTACCGCTACTTCCCCGAGCCCGACCTCGTGCCGCTGGTGGTGAGTCCGGAGATGCTGGCCGCCGCCCGCCGCGATCTCCCCGAGCTGCCGGCCGACCGGGCGCAGCGGTTTGAGCGGGAGCTCGGGCTGCCCGCGGACCGCGCCCGGGAGCTCGCCTTCCGGACCGAGCTGGGCGACTACTACGAGTCGGCGCTGGCCGCCGACGGCGACGCCGACCCGGTGGCGCTCGCCAACTGGATCCCCGCGCTGGTGGAGCGGATCGGCTCCGACGTCGATCCCGCCGCAACGAAGGTGACCCCGGCCGCTCTGGCCACCCTCGCCAGCATGGTCTCCGCGCGCGAGGTGAGCCGCGACGCCGCGCGGGAGGTGCTGACGCGCCTGGTCGAGGAGGGCGGGGATCCACGGGCGATCGTCGAGCGGGAGGGGCTCGGGGCGATCGCGGGCGAGGAGGACGGGCTCGCCGAGGTGATCGAGCGCGCGCTGGCTGCCGACCCCGCCGCGGCCGAGCAGGTCCGCGCGGGGAACATGAAGGCGATCGGGCCGCTGGTGGGGTTCGTGATGCGGGAGACCAAGGGACGGGCCGAGGGCGGTGAGGTGACGCGCCTCATCCGCCAGCGCCTCGGGCTGGCGTAGCATTCGATGGCCACACGTCCAGGAGGCCACGCATGTCCCGACTGATTCGCATGGACCAGACCGGCCACACGACGCTCGCCGAGTGGGCCGCCGACGATGCGGCGAGCGTCCGAGCGGCGCGGGCGGCCCTCGCCGAGCAGCTCGAGGCCGGCTACCTCGCGGTCGTCCCCACCGCCGCCGGACGCGCCGAGCAGGTGCGCGAGCTGCCGCTGGAGGCGCCGACGGTCATCCTGCGCCGCCCGATCGCCGGCGGCTGATGGCCGTCATCGCCGGGGCGAGCGGGGCACGGCCGCCGGCCGGCGCCGATCCGGTGGCGCTGCCCGAGCGCGCCGCCGTGCACTGGCGCCCCTTGGCGTGCGAGCGGACCCTGCGCAAATCCGGGCGGCTGTGGACGCTGACCACGGCCGCCCAGACCGTCCCGCTGCTGGCCGCCGCCGTCGCGCTGGGCGTGCTCAAGCCGCTGACGATCCCGGTCGGCCTCGCGCTGGTCGCGCACGCGTGGGCGATCCCCGAGCTCTACGCCAACCGCGGCGCCAGGGTGGTGAAGCCCAGACCGCGCGCCGGCGAGGACGCCGAGCGGAGGGCGCTCGGGCTGCTCGGCGACCTCCTCGGCCACCGGGCGCGCGAGCTCCACGCGCGCACCGGGCTGGTGCTCGAGCGCGGCGCGCTCGGCGTGTGGCTGCTGGCGGAGGCGGGCGCGCTGCTCGTCCGCCCGGGGGGGCGCAGGGTGCACTGCTACTGCGTGGGGGTGCCGGCGGCGGAGCTGCCCTCGGCCGACCGCCAGGCTCATCTCCTGCTGGCGCTGCGCGAGCACGAGGCGGGGTTCGCCACCGTGGCCAACCAGGCGTTCTCGGGCGCGCCGTGGCGGGTGGCCCGGCGGCTCGCGCCGCCCGCCCGCCTGGCGCTGCGCGAGGCGCTCGACCACGCGCGGGCGTAGGGGGTCGCGGCCAAGCGCGAGGGTCGCGGCCAAGCGCGCCTCACTGGAAGCGGTCAGTCGCAGATCCGAGGCGCGTTTGCCCGCTCTGAGCGGGCAAGCGTGCATGGTCGAATCCGGCCGCCCGGCGCACCGCTCTTCGACTTCTCTATACCTGTGGCTAATGCGCCCGTTAGCGCGCGGGGCGATGATGCCCGGCGTGACACGTCCGCCGACATCTCGAATCCTGCTCCTGGAGGAGCGCCGCGGCGGCTCGCCGGAAAAGGATGCGGCGCCGGTGCGGCGCTACCGGCTTGCTCGCCTGGCCACGACGGAACCCGGTTTGGTGGGAGCCGACCGGTTCGCGTACCTGAAGCGCGGCCACGACTGAGTCGCCGGCCGGTCGCGATCGCGGCCACGACCGAGCCACCGGACGCTTGACCGCGCCGACGCTTACGCAACTCTTCGATCGTCGCCTCGCGGAGCGGTACGCTTGGGCCATGGACACGCAAGTCGACGCTCATCGCTCGCGCCCCCCAATCCTCAAGCGGGCGTTGGCGGGAGTGGTCCTGATCGTCGCCGCGGCGCTCGTGCTCAAGCTCGTGATCGGCTTCGTGATCACGATCTTCTGGACGGTCGTCGTCGTGGCCGCGGTCCTCGCGGGCCTCTGGGCGCTGAAGACGATTCTCTGGTAGCCGCGCCGTGGCGGGCGGCGGCTATGTGGTGATCGCCCTCGGCTTCGGCTTGGCCGGGGGGCTGGTGGGCCGGATGAAGGGCAGCTCGTTCTGGCTGTGGTTCCTCATCTCCGGGCTGGTCCCGGTGTTCGGCCTGCTCGCCGCGGTCTTCTACCGCTGGGAGGATCGCGAGCTGCGCCGCCAGTGCCCGCGCTGCGGGCGCGTGGTCAAGCTCCACGACGCCAAGTGCATGCGCTGCGGGGAGGAGCTCGAGTTCCCCGAGGTGGCGCTGGCCTCCGAGTCGGCGATGCGCGAGCGCGCGGCGTAGGCTGAGCGCGTGGCTCTCGTCGGCCCCGAGCCGGTCTCCTACAACCCGCTGCGGCGGCTGGCCGGCGACCTGCTCGCCGAGCGACGGACGCCGGTCCCGTTCCCGCCCGGCGAGACCTCCTTCAGCATCGCGCGCACGCGTCGCTTCGCCGAGTACCCGCTCGGCGTGCTGCTGGAGGCCTATGAGCGCCACGGCCCGGTGTTCACGCTGCGCATCTTCCACGGCAACACGGTGTGGATGATCGGGCCCCAGGCCAACCACCACATCCTGGTCTCGCACGCCGAGAACTTCAGCTGGCGGGAGGGCCACATGGGCGACCTGATCCCGCTGCTGGGCGACGGCCTGCTGACGATCGACGGGGAGTTTCACCGCCGCTCGCGGCGGATCATGCTGCCCGCCTTCCACCACGACACGGTCGCGGGAGCGCTCGGGACGATGCGCCACGAGATCGAGCGGTCGCTGGCCGCCTGGCACGACGGCACCCGCGTGGACGCCTACTACTGGGTTCGGCGGGTGGCGCTGCGAATCGCCATGCGGGCGCTGTTCGGGTTCGACCCCGACGCCACGGGCGCCCGGGTCGACGTGGCCCGCAAGTTCGAGCAGAGCCTCGGCTTCTGGTCACGCGACTACGCGCTCCAGGTGCTCCGCGGCCCCCGCACCCCGTTCGCCCAGATGCAGCGGGCGCGCCGCGAGCTGGACGCGGTCATCTTCGAGGAGATCGCCCGCCGGCGGCGCAGCGGCGAGCGGGGGTCAGACGTCCTCAGCCTGCTCCTCGACGCCCGCGACGAGGACGGCACCCGCCTGACCGACCAGCAGGTCCGCGACGAGGTGATGACCCTGCTGTTCGCCGGGCACGACACGACCGCCTCGACGGTGGCGTTCATGCTCCACGAGCTGTCGCGCCACCCCGAGATCGCCGCCGCTCTGCGCGAGGAGGTCACGGGCGCGCTGGACGGCGGCCCGCCCGACGCCGAGCTGCTCATGAGCGGTCGGCTCGCGCTGCTGGAGATGGTGCTCGACGAGACGCTGCGCATGTATCCGCCGGCGTGGGTGGGAGGCCGGCGATCGCGCCAGACCTTCGAGTTCGCCGGCCGAGTTGTCCCGGGCGGCGCGTACGTCAACTACAGCTCGTGGGCCTCCCACCACCTGCCCGAGGTGTTCCCCGAGCCCGACCGCTTCCAGCCGGAGCGCTTCTCGCCGGAGCGCAAGGCGGCCCTCCCGAAGGGCGCCTACGTCCCGTTCGGGGGCGGGTCGCGGACGTGCATCGGCATGCGCTTCGGCCAGCTGGAGATCAAGGCGATGGTCAGCGAGCTGCTGCGCCGCTTCGACCTCGAGCCGGTGCCCGGGTACGTGCTGCGGACCCGCCAGATGCCGACGATCGGCCCGCGTCACGGCGTGCCGCTGATCGTGCGCAGGCGCACTCGGCGGTCGGGACGCGGGGGGCTGGAGGCGGGGGTATCGCCGTGCACGGACACACGTGCGCGTAGCTGGCGGTGAGCCCGTGGAGCTTCGAGGAAGGATCACGGTGCACGGCGCACCTTGCGATCGCCACCTCTGTGCCGATCACTTGAGTCCCGTCGGTGTCCCGGCGACGAGCCACGCCGAGTCCGCGCCGCCCGTACGTTTCGCGACCTTTCGCGCACGGCGCGTATAGTCCCGCCATGGCCTTCGGTCCTGGGTGGAGAGGATTGGTCGAGGAGTTGGATAGCGAGCTCCGGAAGCTCGACCCTTCGGCCGTGCTGACTCGCATGGACATCGACTCCTCCGGCCTTCCAAGGTTCGGGGCGAGCCTCCATCCCGCCGGACACGCCCAGGGTCGCCGCTTGGTGCAATGCTTCCAAGGCCGCGCCGCGGAGATCTGTGAGCTGTGCGGCGCTCCCGGCCGGGTACGGGCGGGAGCAGTCCTCACGGTGCGCTGCGGCGACTGCTAAGACGTCAGGGGAGGGGGCGCAGGAGCAGCAATCCAAGCAGCGCGGCGCGTTCGACGAGCGAGTCGACCAGCACGTGTTCATCCTCGCCGTGCGCACCTCCGCCCTCGGGCCCTAGACCGTCTAGTACCGCAACCCCTTGAGCCGCGAATAGGTTCGCGTCGCTGGTGCCTCCGGCCCATCCGTCTGACAGCTCGATCCCCAGCAGCGCGGCAGCGGCGCGTGCATGGGCAAACGCGGCTGCAATCTCAGCTGTGCGCTCCATCGCTGGCCGGACGTGCACCCGTCGGACCACCAACCGCGCTTGGGCGCGGACGGGTCGCAGTGCGCGGATGCCGCGATCGACTCGTTCCTGCTCATGGGCGGAGCGCGCCCGCACATCAAGCACCGCGTGTGCCCGTGCAGCCACCACGTTGGCTGCCACGCCACCGCCTATCACCCCGGGATTCACCGTCGTGCCCCGCTCCGGAGAAGCCAGCCTTCCGGCCGCCAGGACCGCGGTGCAGATCTCGTCGATCGCACTCACCCCGCGCTCGGGCTCGAGCCCCGCGTGTGTCGCGCGCCCCTCGGCCTCGAGGCGATAGACCGACCAGCCGCTGCGCGCCGTCTTCAGGGCTCCGCCAGGCAGCGGCGGCTCGAGTACGAGCGCCCACCGGGCGCCGAGCGCAAGCTCAACGATCCGCTTTCTCGACGTCGTGCTCCCGGTCTCTTCGTCGGGCGTCAGCAGGAGCGTCGTCCGCAGCGGGAGCCGCGACCCGGCGATCAGCCGCAGCGCGGTGATCGCCGCTGCGATCCCGCCACGCATGTCGAACACGCCAGGGCCGCGGATGGTGCCGTTGTCATCGAGGCGCGGAGGTCTCGCGGCTGCCGTGCCGGCTGGCCAGACCGTGTCGTAATGTCCAAGCACCAAGACGCTCTGACCCGTCGCCGGTCCGAGCGCAAGCTCAAGCATGTCGCCCTGGCGACCCGGGGTCCGCGTCAGGCGGCCGCCCAGCGTCTCAAGCTCGCGGGCCACGTAGTCGGCCGCTGGCGCTAGCGCCGCCGCGCCAGCGCCGCTCGGCGCATCCAGTGACGCCAGACCGAGGACAAGACCAACGAGCTCGGTGCGACGCTCACGGGCGCCGCGCAGCAGCTTCTTCGCCAGCTCACGCATCGCCTGTGGGGATTAGGAGGCTCGGAGTGCCTGCGCAAGCGCCTCGCGGACGGTCCGCTCGACCAGCACGCGTACCAGCTGGCGCTTGTACTGAAGTGAGCCGTTGGCGTCCTCAACCGGCTCTGCCTGAACAGCCGCGGCCTCGGCACATGCGGACAGCTGCTCGGTCCGTGGCTGCTCCGCGTCGGCACCCAGCAGTGCCTCTTCCGCGGCAGCAAGCCGCTGCGCTCTCAGACCTATCGACCCGACTGCGATTCTGGCCCGGACGACCGCGCCATCGGATACCGCGACGTTCGTGGCGACGGTGATGGCAGGACGCTCGTGGAAGGACATCTTGCGGTGCACGAGCGCCGACCCTCGCGGAAGCGGCGGCACATGCACCGCCACCAACAACTCCCCCGGCTCGAGCACGGTCTCATATGGTCCCCGCGTGAACCGCTCCGCGGCAAGCCGTCGCGGAGCGCTTCCCCCGCGACGCAGCGTAACTTCGCCGCCAGCGGCGATCAGATAGGTTGCCGGGTCGGAGTGGGGGTCGGCGAAGCAGAGGTTTCCGCCGATCGTGCCTACGTTGCGCACGCGGATGTTGGCGACATCGCGCTCCATTGCGGCTAGCGACGGCCAGCGCTCACGCACCGTGGCCGAGCGCTCGAGCTCCCGATGGGTGGTCGCCGCCCCGATCCGCAGCTCGTCATTGAGCTCGATTCCCGACAGCTCGTCGATGCCTTTGAGGTCGACGAGGTCGGAGAATTCGGCGAGTCCGAGCTTGGCCACCAGCAGCAGTTCGGTTCCGCCGCAGTAGGGCAGCGCATCGGCGCCGAGTTCGTCCAGCAGTCCGGTCGCCTCCTCGAGCGTGGACGGACGATGGAGCCGAAACGGGGCGAGCCTCACGACGCGGCTCCGCTGCGTTCGACTGCGGTCGGTTCGGCGAGCGTCTCCAGCACCGCCTGGGCTGCGGCGCCGATGTCGACCGAAACGCCAAGGTCAAGAAGGCCACGGCCTAGTGCGGAGACCGCCACCAAGGGGTAAAGCGAACGGCTCGCTGGACCCATGTGGCCGAGACGGATCAGCCTTTCCTTGAGCTCGCCGTAGCCGCCTGAGAGCATCACGCCATAGCGCTCGCGCACGTGCGAGAGAATCTCTGGGACCGCGACGCCCGCGGGCACCCTGACCGCCGTGACGCAGTTGGCAGCATAGGACTCGCTACGCGGCCAGAGCTCGAGCCCGAGCGCAGTGACGCCGGCGCGACAGGCGCGCGCGGCGCGTCGGTGAAAGGCGATCGTCGTCTCCAACCCCTCGTCGAGCACCTCCTGAAGCGCCGCTTGTACGCCGCCGACATCGGCGACTGACGGGGTGTAGGGGAAAGCGATGCGGCCCCCTTCTATCCAGCGATCCTTCCAGTCGAGGAGCGACAGGAACGAGCCGCGGGGAGCGGCGGGATTGGCCTCGATCGCGGTCCACGCCCGCTGGCTCACGGAGATTAGCGACATCCCAGGCGGTCCGGCGAGGCACTTCTGTGGCCCGGCGACGGCGATGTCCACGTGCCAGTCATCAACCAGCAGTTCGCTGCCACCGAGCGAGGAGACCACATCGGCAAGCAACAGCGCCCCGTGTGCATGCGCCAGCGGACCGATCTCGGCCAGTGGGTTCTCCACGCCGGAGGGGGTCTCCGAGTGCACCAGGCAAACGAGCTCAATGTCGCCGCGCTCATCGAGCGCGTGCGCGACCGCCACGGGGTCGAGCGCCTCGTCGTAGGGAACGCGAACCTCGTGGACCTCGGCCCCATACTCACGGAGCCAATCGCCAAACCACGAGGCGTACACGCCTGACACAAGATTGAGACAGCGCATCCCGGCTCGCACGAGCCCGCGAGCCGCGGCCTCGAGTCCCAGCACTGCCTCCCCCTGCATCAGCACCACGTCGTTACTCGTCTGGAAGACGCGGGCCAGGAGCATCTCGGTCTGGCGGAATCGATCGAGGAACACCGGGTCGTAGTCGAAGAGGATCTGCGAGCCGAGCGCGGCTTGGACGCGGGGAGAGGCCATCGTCGGCCCGGCCGTAAGCGTGAACTCTGGTGGACGCACGTTGTCTCCTAGTGGGTCTCTCGAAGTGAATGTCTGCGCCCGCGCCACAACCGGTGCCACAGAGCCCGCAACAGCAGGCGAAGTCCTCCGATTGGCCGGTTCCCGGATGCGAGCGGCGCCTCATTTCCCTGGCCGTCGGGAAGCGCCTCGTCGAGCGTGGCGTCGTTCTGTACGTGGTCGAGCAGCCGCTCGAGGTTGCCCGCCATGTCGGTAATCAGTCGCTCCGCGACGTCCTCGACGATCCCAGCGCCCATCTGTGCTGCGCGGCCGGTCAGCTCGACCTCAGTGGTCGAGCCGACATGCGCACCGGTGGGTGCCTCCGCCACGGTTACGGACATCCTCGCCCGTGCCTTTCCCTGGCCGCGCACCTCGCGCACGTCCGCGACCAGCACGGCGCGCCGCGCCCGCAGGTCGCGGTCTTCGAGTCGCACGGTGCCACGGTAGGTCAGCCGCATAGGTCCCAGCCGCACCGCGATCTCCGCCGGATGAGAGCCGTCGTCCGCGGCCGCCCCGACGGTCGCCCCGGGAATGCACGCGCCGACGCGTTCGAAGTCGAGCAGCGTCTGATAGACCGCATCCGGCGGAGCGCCGACGGTGAACTCGTTGGCTATCCGCATCACCCGTAGGTCACCACGGGATCGGAGAAGCCGGCGTTGTCGTGGCCGCAGGGAATCGTCGGATCCTCTTCGCTGGTGAGCAGCCGCCCGTCGCGCAACACCGAGCAGTACGCGACGATGTGCGGCTCGCCGAAGTCGACGTTGCAGCGCACGATCCGCACCCCGTGGAAGCGGTTGCCGCTCGGCACGCATACGACCCAGTGGTAGTTGAGGTGCGCGGCGCGCAGGCGAGCAATCACAGCCAGGCGGAACTTCGCCGAGCTCTCCGTGGTGACTGCTGAGGCTGATGCACCGGCGCTGCCGTTTTTCCAGAGCGCGAACGAGAGCGCGCCGGCAACCACGCAGATCGCGAGACCCGCGATTAGCCCCGATCTGCGACGCTCGCGCGCGAGGCCCGATGCCAGATTCATCGCTGCCATAATAACGTCTGCAGACAATTGTCGACAGTCCACAGCCGACGCCTAGTGGTCGTCCCCGGAAGTACGGTTAGGCGGCGGCGCGGAGTTGTTCATGGGCTGTGATCCGGTTGAGGGTGTTCTGCAGGTCGCGGCGGGTGTAGCGCCAGTCGAACGGTTTGGCG